>ENA-OQKC01000742-OQKC01000742.1-human-gut-metagenome-genome-assembly--contig:-NODE-742-length-13094-cov-4.362844_pt1 | contig 13094 bp, 10 predicted proteins | sample MGYA00242774_ERZ504790 | MGnify/ENA primary metagenome ERZ504790 (study PRJEB26092, sample SAMD00036419) | human gut metagenome | host: Homo sapiens | study: EMG produced TPA metagenomics assembly of...
CTTTCCACAATTTCAGCATTACTGTTCTTTCCATATCCGCATTCGATCAACCAGTTTTCTGGCTAGATACTGCCAACACCACGTTCTACTGTGATGCTGCATGCTCATATGCATTCTGTATTCTTACAGAATATCGATATGTTCTCCTGCAAGTGCCTTGTTCATGCTTCGTACTGCGCAGAATTTACCGCACATGGAGCAGGTATCATCATGCTCCGGTTTGCGCTCGTTCCAGATACGTTTTGCTGTTTCTGGATCCATGGCGCATTCCCACTGTGCCTCCCAGTCAAGCTTTCTTCTGGCATCTGCCATCTTGTCATCGATCTCACGGGCACCGCGGACACCTTTGGCAATGTCTGCTGCATGAGCTGCGATCTTAGATGCCATGATTCCCTGTTTTACGTCCTCAAGATTCGGAAGTGCAAGGTGCTCGGCCGGTGTTACATAGCAGAGGAATGCTGCTCCGGACATAGCAGCTACTGCTCCGCCGATCGCGGATGTGATGTGGTCATATCCCGGTGCAACGTCAGTTACGATAGGTCCTAATACATAGAACGGTGCACCCTGGCAGATAGACTGCTGTACTTTCATATTTGCCTCAACCTGATCAAGCGGCACATGTCCCGGTCCCTCAACCATAACCTGAACGTCCTTTTCCCATGCACGTTTGGTCAGCTCGCCAAGACGTACAAGCTCCTCGATCTGGCATACGTCTGTTGCGTCAGCCAGACATCCCGGACGGCAGGCATCACCAAGGGAGATGGTCACATCATACTCGCGGCAGATATCCAGGATCTCGTCGTAGTATTCATAGAACGGATTCTCCTCACCGGTCATACACATCCATGCAAATACAAGAGATCCTCCTCTGGAAACGATATTCATTTTTCTCTTGTGATTACGGATCTGATCGATGGTCTTTCTTGTGATTCCACAGTGAAGAGTTACAAAGTCAACACCATCCTGTGCATGGAGTCTTACTACATCGATAAAATCTTTAGCTGTCAGCGTATCAAGATCTCTCTGATAGTGGATAACGGAATCATAAACCGGAACGGTTCCGATCATTGCCGGACACTCGGATGTCAGCTTGCGTCGGAACGGAATGGTATTTCCGTGGGAAGAAAGATCCATGATAGCATGGGCGCCCATGTTTACAGCTTCCATTACTTTCTGCATCTCTACATCGTAGTCCTTGCAGTCTCTGGATACACCAAGGTTTACATTGATCTTGGTGCGGAGCATGGAACCTACGCCCTCCGGATCGATACATTTGTGATTTTTATTTGCACAGATCGCCACCTTACCGGAGGCTACCAGCGGAAGCAGTTCCTCTGTTGTCATGCGTTCCTTCTTAGCTACGATCTCAAGCTCAGGTGTGATGATGCCTTTACGGGCTGCCTCCATCTGTGTACTGTAATCTCTCATGTAAAAAAAATCTCCTTCCATAAATTCTTTGTGTTTATACAACAAAAAACCGGTTGCTGCAACGCATACGCATCACGGCAACCGGCTCTTACTCTTACGTACTTAATGAAAATCTTCTGTACTTCTGATCTCTTCTGTACTCTCTGATCTTCTGTGTCTTTAAGAATCCTTCGTGCATATGTCCCTACGTTGGCATTATCCAAATCAGGTTATGGGTCAAGACATTTACAGTCTACTCTCAGCTCGCTTCAGCGGGCCCCCCTGTTTTCATATGTTGGGGACGTTTGTTCGTCCATGTGGTTATTATAGTATACCGGCTAAAATTTGTAAACCACAATTCTGCATTTTATGACTTTTTCTTTCGACATAATCTGTCATTTTATCTCTCAAACTCCCCGGGATCTTTCTTTACAGACATTCTTCCACAGCTTTGCTGTTCCCCGTCAGGAGGATATCCGCAATCCGCATTCACTGCTTATTGCTTTTCGCAATTACAGCAGTCGATTTCCCTGATCCGGTCAAGCTCTGCAAGGTTTTCTGCACCTGCACGGCGGATCCCCGCAAAAATGGAACCCGCAATATTGTGCCATACACTGAAGATCGCGCCCGGAAGTGTTGCAAGCGGATTGGCTGCAAAATTAGCTGCTGCCAGTGAGACAGCAAGGCCACTGTTCTGCATGCCTACCTCTATAGCTATAGCAGTTGTTCTGGAATACTCCACATGGAAGATTTTTGCAGCCAGAAATCCCAGCATCATACCACAGAAATTGTGGATCGCCACTACTCCAAGCACCAGAACTCCACAGCTTACGATCTTCTCTGCATTTACAGCTACAATTCCTCCGATGATCATAACAATAGCTACAACCGACACCAGCGGCATAACATCGGATACCTTATCCACATGCTCTCCCGCAAGACTCCGAAGAAAAACTCCCAGGAGAACCGGGATCAGAATTACCTTTACCACAGAGATCACCATAGCCCAGAAGGATACTTCCACCCAGGTTCCTGCCAGAACATATACAAGAAACGGTGTCATCAACGGTGCTGCCAGTGTGGAAACTATAGTCATTCCCACAGAAAGCGCCACATCACCTCCTGCGATATAGGTGATCACATTGCTGGCTGTTCCGCCCGGACAGCATCCCACCAGGATCACTCCCAGTGCCAGATCTGCCGGAAGGTTCATCACTTTACACAGAAGCCAGGCGATCACCGGCATAATGGTATACTGAGCCACTGCACCGATCACCACTTCTTTGGGTCTGGAAAAAATTGCCCGGAAGTCATCCAGCTTTATGGTCAGGCCCATACCAAACATGATCACTCCCAGAAATACAGACGTATAATTCGTCATCCAGGAAAATCCGTCACGCCAGAAAAAAGCCAGGCAGGAAAAAGCGATGATAATGATCCCGATATATCTGGATGCAAGGCTGCTGATAATTCCGATTTTCTTTAAAACTTTTCCCATACATTATACCTCGTAGCTGAAGTTGTCGATCAGTCTTGTTTTTCCGATGTAAACAGCCATTGCTACAAGAACGCTGCGGTCAGCTTTTTCCACCGGCTGCATGGTAAGTGCATCTACCATGGATACATAATCAATCTTTGCCAGAGGCTCTGCTTCGATCACTGCTCGCATTTTTCCGAGAAGCTCTTCTGCCAGGATTCCTGCGTGAATGGCTTCCTGTCCGGCTTTTACTGCCTTTGACAGGCAAAGAGCTGCTTTTCTCTCTTCAGGGCTTAAGTATGTATTTCTGGAGGATTTTGCAAGTCCGTCCTCCTCACGGATGATCGGACAGCCTACGATCTCAATATCGAAGTTCAGATCACGCACCATCTTGCGGATGATGGCCAGCTGCTGTGCGTCTTTCTGTCCGAAATATGCTCTGTCCGGTGCCACAATGTGGAACAGCTTGGTCACAACGGTACACACACCTTTGAAATGGATCGGACGTGTTTTTCCGCAAAGTGTCTCTGACAGAGTATCTATACTTACAAATGCGTGGGGATCATGATACATCTCGGAAGGCTCCGGGCAGAAGATCAGATCTGCTCCCAGGCTTTCGCAGAGTTTGCTGTCACGCTCAAAGTCTCTCGGGTAGGCTTCCAGGTCCTCGGTAGGACCGAACTGTGTAGGATTGACGAAATCGGATACCACTACGATATCATTCTGCTCTCTGCATTTTTTGATCAGGCTTGCGTGTCCCTCATGGAGAAATCCCATGGTTGGCACAAGGCCTACTGTTTTTCCTTCTTTTTTCCACGCTTTGATCTGTTTTCTTGTTTCTTCTACTGTTTTTGTTACCTGCATTGTGCTCTCCTCTTTTCCGGTTCTGGAACCGGTTTTCTTTATAGATTCGAGATAGCCTCTTTTCTGAATTCACCTTCGTCTTATTATCTTCCTGATCTGCGTCAGGCCATATCCTTCAGCAGTCCGTGTTTCTCATAATTGGTCACTCTGCTGATCCTGTTCTCTTCATCTACAAATACAACTGCAGGCTTGTGAGTACGGGCTTCTTCCTGCTCGTACTGTGCGTAAGCCATAATGATGATCTTGTCACCGGTGCTTACACATCTTGCTGCTGCTCCGTTCAGGCAGATCATACCGCTTCCGCGTTCTCCACAAATGGTGTATGTCTCGAAACGGCTGCCGTTGTTCACATCTACGATCTGGACCTTCTCATATTCCAGTATCCCGGCAGCTTCCAGCAGTTCCTCATCCACAGTGATACTTCCTACATAATCCAGTTCCGCCTGGACAACGGTTGCTCTGTGGATCTTTCCTTTTAACATCTCTATTGTCATCTTATATAAGTCCTTTCCTGCAGGGAATAACTTTCAAGTGGATAAAAACATCCGCTTCCGTATTTAATAAAAAAACGTCTCGGGGTACACTTCGACCCTGAAACGCTTCTGATTGATTCCCTGTATATTGAGTCCTGTTTTTTATACACGAAAAGCATGCTCTTCAACAGTTGCACAAAATTCCCATAACTGTTGTAACGCCTTCGTTATCATCGATACAGGCTCGTATCTTTTATAATTTTCATATATCCGTCCGTTCCCGATCCCGGGTTCCGGCTGGCTATTTTTATATAAGATTCCAGTGATTTCAGCCAGAGTATAGTTTTGAGTCCAAATACTATCTCTGTGGGGTATTATTGCACCCCGACACTGGTTTGTCAATAATTTTCATATTCTCTATTATCGTGAATGGCAGTAATAATCTCAAAACCAGTTACTTTCACCAAAAAACCCTCCCACACAGCAATTTCTCTGCCATGTGAAAGGGCTTTAGCTTTCTTCCTTTATGCACATTATTTATGGATATGCACATCCAGCTGATTATAAGGAATCTCAATTCCATAATAATCAAAATCTTCCTTGATCCTCTGGTTCAATCTCCATCTGGCTGCCCAGTAGCGGTCGGTATCTACCCAGACACGAAAGCCCATGATCACAGAGCTTTCTGCCAGCTCGTCTACGAATACCACCATCTCTTCGTCTTCTCTTGTATCCGGATCCTCGGTGAGGATATCTTCCAGGATATCCTTGGCCTTCTGGATATCTGCATTGTAAGAGATCCCCACTTTGATCTCCAGCCTTCGCTGATCCCTTGCTGTTACGTTGGTGATGGTCACATTGGAAAGAGTACCGTTCGGGATCACGATGTGCTTGTTATCAATGGATAACAGCGTTGTATAACAGATCTCGACCTTGGCTACCGTTCCCTCGCTTCCGTCCTGTCCGTTAACGATGATGTAATCCCCTACCTGGAAAGGCTTGAACAGAAGAAGCATCATACCTCCTGCCAGGTTGGCAAGTCCACCCTGGAGGGCAAGACCCATAGTAACACCTGCAGTTCCGAGAAGTGCTGCCAGAGATGATTCCTTTACTCCAAAGCTTATGGATATGTTAAAGATCAGGAGTATGTAAAGTACGATCTTGACCAGTGAGGACATAAACTGTGCCACTCCTGTATCCAGCCTGGATTTTGTCAGTGATTTCCTCACAAACTTTACGATCCATTTAATTACCGTGCTTCCTACCCAGAAAGCAACAATAGCCAGAACAACCTTGATTCCGAATTTCGTGATGTCCGGCAGATAATTTTCAAACATCTGCCTGTACTGGCTTACCTGATTTCCGACCTCCTGCACGGTCTGTACAGTACTATCCAAATATAATCCCTCCTGTCTGATCGATTATTCGATATACATATGCGGATCGATCTATGAGCTTCAAAGCTTATTTCTGATATAAGCATTTCCTATAATCCGCATCTGGTAATATAATAATATAGCAGTGGTTTTTCCCTGTAAACCTGATTTCTCCGGTTCTATAAAGTATAGGGTATAAACCACTGCTGTATTTCTGTTATAGCTTTATTGTATATCGGTCCGGTAATCCGCCGCAGAATGCTGCAGAATATACTTGCCTGCTTCTCTTTACTCAGTTTTTCTCTTTATTTACTGATTCCCTTCATGGAAAGGCTGATCCGTTTTTTCTTCATATCAACCCCAAGAACACGGACATCCACGATATCTCCCACACTGACTGCTTCCAGCGGATGTTTGATGAATTTCTCGCTCATCTCGGAAATATGGACCAGGCCATCCTGATGCACACCGATATCCACAAAAGCACCGAAGTCAATGACATTGCGGACAGTTCCCTTGAGGACCATGCCCTCTTTCAGATCCTTCATATCTAGGACATCGGTACGGAGGATCGGTTTCGGCATCTCGTCACGTGGATCTCTGGCAGGTTTTTCCAGTTCCTTTACGATATCACGTAAGGTTGGCTCTCCGATCTCCAGCTCCTTTGCCAGTTTTCCGTAATCGCGGATCTGCCCGGAAATACCGGTAAGCTTACGCTCTGCCACATCTTCCGGTGTGTAGCCCAGCTTTTCCAAGAGTTTTTTTGCTGCGTCATAGCTTTCCGGATGGACACTGGTTGCGTCCAGAGGATTTTTGCCTCCTGTGATCCGTGTGAAACCTGCACACTGCTCAAAGGCTTTCGGACCAAGCTTGGCAACCTTAAGAAGTTCTCTTCTTGTCTGGAAACGGCCGTTTTCCTCACGGTAGGCTACAATATTCTTTGCGATGGCCTTGCTAATTCCGGAAATATACTCCAGAAGGGATGCAGACGCAGTATTCAGATCCACTCCGACCTTGTTTACACAATCTTCCACAACGCCGTTAAGGGCTTCTCCCAGCTTTTTCTGGTTCATATCATGCTGATACTGACCGACACCGATGGATTTCGGATCGATCTTTACAAGCTCTGCAAGCGGATCCTGTACACGTCTTGCGATGGATGCGGCGCTTCTCTGTCCAACATCGAAATTCGGGAATTCTTCCGTGGCAAGCTTGCTTGCGGAATATACAGAAGCACCTGCCTCGTTGGTGATAACATACTGGACCTTTTCTAGGGAGTTTCCTTTAAGAAGCTCCACGATGATCTGCTCGGATTCTCTGGATGCCGTTCCGTTTCCTACAGAGATCAGTGTCACATGATATTTGCTGATAAGCTTTTTCAGGGTTTCCTTTGCGGCACGGATCTTGGTCTCATTGGTTGGTGCTGTGGGATAAATAACTGTGGTATCCAGAACCTTTCCGGTCGGATCTACCACTGCCAGCTTGCATCCGGTACGGAAGGCAGGGTCCCAGCCAAGAACTACCTGTCCTGCGATCGGGGGCTGCATGAGAAGCTGCTCCAGATTTTTGCCAAAGACATGGATGGCACCGTCCTCTGCTGCCTCTGTAAGGGCGCTCCGGATCTCACGCTCAATAGCCGGTCCGATGAGACGTTTATAGCTGTCCTCAATGGCTTCTTTCAGAACAGGTGTAGTGTATGGATTATCGCGGACGATCACCTGTTTTTCAAGATAACGGATGATCTCTTCCTCCGGTGCAAGTATCTTCACAGTAAGGAATTTCTCTTTCTCACCACGGTTCAGAGCAAGGACACGATGACCTGCAAGCTTTTTCACCGGCTCTTCAAAGTCATAATACATCTCGTATACAGACTGCTCATTCTCATCTCTCGCATTAGAGCATATAGTTCCCTTATCCATTGTTCTCTTACGGATGCTGATACGATAATCTGCTTCATCGGAAATGTGCTCCGCAATGATATCTCTGGCACCACTGATGGCCTCTTCCACAGTTTTGACTTCTTTTTCCTCAGAAAGAAATGCTTTTGCCTCTTCTTCAAGAGGTTTCTTCGTCATCTGGAGAAGAATGATGTCAGCCAGAGGTCCCAGACCTTTTTCCCTGGCGATGATGGCACGTGTACGGCGCTTCGGGCGGTACGGACGGTAAAGATCCTCTACCACAACGAGTGTCTGCGCTGCCTCGATCTGTTTCTTCAGCTCCGGAGTCAGCTTGCCCTGCTCCTCGATGCTGCCCAGAACCTGAGCCTTTTTATCCTCAAGATTTCTTAAATAAGTAAGTCTCTCATTAAGATTACGAAGCTGTTCGTCGTTCAGTGTACCGGTTGCTTCCTTACGGTATCTGGAAATAAAGGAATGGTGCAGCCTTCATCGATCAGCTTAACCGCTGCCTCGACCTGCCATTTCTCAACGTTCAATTCTCTGGTAATTACCTGAATAATATCCATTTTTATCTTTCTCCCGTTGTTTCAAATTTGCCTGAGGCTGCTTTTTCCTCTTTACACAGCTTCTGACATTTATCAAAGATCAATCTGTGCGATCACGTCCTTCAGAGCATTGGCGCTTGCGTGAAGCTTCTCTGTCTCCTCCTCGGTCAGCGGAACACGAACGATACGTTTTACACCTTCCGGTCCGATAGAAGCCATGGTACTAAGACATACGTCTTCAACACCGTACTCTCCGTGAAGCATGGTTGATACACTGACTATTGTATCAGATGCTGCAAGAAGAAGCGAGCAAAGTCTGCAAACAGATACGGCTACCGCATAAAATGTAGCACCCTTCTTGGCGATCACAGTTGATCCTGAAGTATGAACATACTCCAGAACCTCTTCTCTGTCAAGTGGCTGCAGATCTTTCTGATCCTCATGAACGATCTTGTCAAACTCATCAAGGGTCGCACCTGCAACAAAGGCTCTGGACCACGGTACAAAGGAAGTATCTCCATGCTCTCCGAATACATAGGCGTGGATGTTTTTCTCAGATACACCGTAGTGCTGAGAAAGTCTGCAGCGGAGACGGGCCGTATCCAGGGCGGTTCCGGAACCAAGGATCTGATTTTCCGGCAGTCCGGAAAGCTTTGCAAATGCATAAGTCATAATATCACATGGATTACTTACGATAATATAAAGCGCTTTGGGAGCCACCTTTACGATCTCCGGAGTAATATTCTTCATAATGTTAACGTTGGTCTGTGTCAGCTCGATGCGAGTCTGTCCCGGTTTTCTGGCAATACCGGAAGTGATGATCACAATGTCAGAATCTGCAGCATCCGGGTAATCTCCTGCCACGATGGAGATCGGCTCACGGAAACTGGTTCCCTGCTCAATATCCATAACCTCACCTTCAGCCTTATCTTTGTTAATATCGATCAGAACGATTTCTGATGCAATACTCCTCTGTGATAAGGTATAAGCGATAGTTGCTCCTACACTTCCTGCTCCGATGATCGTAATTTTACTGCTCATATTTGTTCTCCTTTCAGCGTTGTTTGTCATTTTAATAACAACTTTAATTACACACATTCAAACATAACATAAAACATTGCCCTGTGCAATAAAAATTTTATTGTATTTCTCAGGTTAATCCCCGCCAATTTGCATTTCAAATTATTTAAACCGCTTATATTTTCTGATATTTTTCCTATTATTCTGTATACATTCCTGTTATTTTTTTATCGATTTATAGAAGCAATTTCAGAAACCTAGCAAAAAACCTCTGAACTTCAAAAAAAATCAAGAAGTCCAGAGGTTTCTTTCACCTCTTATTATTGGCTTAGATTCAGATGTTTATAGCTGCTCCAACGTTCACCCGGTTAATTCTTTGCCTGGGCAAGGGCTTTTTGTGCAGCGTCCAGGATCCCTTCGGAAGAATATGTGGCTCCGCTGACAGTATCGATCCCATCCGCCGACTGGTTTGCCATGATCTGAGAATAGATCGTGCTCCATGCAGGATCAAAAAATTCCGGTGTATCCTGATTTGTCTGCTCAATGGATGCGATCTGGCCTCCTGAGATCGTAATTGTCAGATATGTTTTTCCTCCATATCCAAAAGCCGAGCCTGTATACGTTCCATCTCTGTACATTCCCACCGGTTCCGGTGCTTCCGTTGGCTCCGGTGTTGCATCCGGCTCATCTGTCCCTGGTATTGGAGTTACATTGGGTTTTTCAGGAACCGGCGTCACATCCGGGTCGTCCGGCGTCGGGGTTGCTGCCGGCGTCTCTGTTGGCTTCGGTGTGGCTGTTGGTTTCGGCGTTGCCGTAGGTTTCGGTGTGGCTGTTGGCTTTGGTGTCGGTTTCTTTGTCGGAGTTGGTGTGGGTTTCTTTCCATACTCCGGATTGATCGCTTCTTTAAGAGCTTTTTTTACAGCGTTGAGAATTCCGTTGGAGGAATAGGTTGCTCCGCTGACTGCATCAATATCATCTACAGAATCCGTACCAATGATCTGTTCCTCCAGCACGCTCCATGCTTTTTCAAAAAACTGCTCCGTGTCCGTATTTTCCTGTTTCAGGGCTTCGATCACGCCATCCTTGATGGTCACAATTACTTTCACGTCTCCATTGAAGCCCTTTGCCGAAGCTGTATATTTACCGTCCAGATATTTTTTGGGACTGTCCGGATCTTCCGGTTTCTTTGTAGGAGATGGTTTTTTTGTAGGTGACGGAGCTGATGTCGGAGTTGGTAAAGCAGTTGCCGCAGGTGTAGGGGTGACCTGCTGGCTGTTTCCATCTGCCACTGCCTGGGAGAGGGCATTCTGAACTGCCTGGATGATTCCGTTGGAGGAATAGGTTGCTCCACTGACTGCATCTACATTCGGTGTATTTCCGGCGATCATCCTGCTGATCACACCCTGAGCTGACGCAAAATACGACGAGGTTTCTCCAGATGCCTCCAGAATATCTATGGCTGCAATCTTTCCGCCGCTGATTGTTACTCTCACGTGGATCGTCCCGCCAAATCCGGTTCCGCTTCCTTCATACGTACCGTCCTTATATCCATCTGCCGGAACGCTTGCTACCGGTGTCTGCGTGGTTCCCTGTCCTGCGGCACCGGCATTGCTTTTTGCAGATTCGGAAACCGTTCTTGTACCTGAGCTTTTTTTCGCTGCTGTTTTTTTTGCACTTTTTTTCGATGAGCTTTTCTTTTTTGTTGTACTGTTTTTCTCAGCTGTGGCAGTTGTGCTGTCAGAAACAGTATTTTCTTTTTCATACCCGAGATATTTTTCCAGCTCTGAAGCAGACATTACGGTCGTCTCTGCTTGCCCGACTGCTTCTGTCTCTCCATCAGAGCCCTTCGCCTTTATGCCTGAAAACACAAGCGCCGCAATCACAGCAGCTGCAGGAACCAGCTTGGTCCAGGGTATCTTCGGAGTATTTTTTTCCTCCTGCTTTTTATCTTTCAGATCTTTTTCCATGCTTCCTTACTCTCTCCTCTTTTCTTGCGGCCTCTGTCAGACATTGCTCTTCAGAAATCAGCAGACCTCTGCCGCAGACATTGCTCTATGTCTGCGGCAGAGGCTTCTGGATATCTGTGATCACATTCGGTTCAACAGTGAAATTATTTAACTGTTACCACAAATTTCTTTGTAATTCCGTTGCATTTCACTGTGATCGTTGCTTTACCTTTTTTGATTCCCTTTACAACACCCTTGCTGTTTACAGCTGCAACTTTTTTATTGCTGCTTGTATATGTAACCTTGCCTGCAGGTGCTGCTTTGGATCTGATGGTTGTTGTTTTACCTTTTTTGATCGTTGCAGAAGATTTTACAAGACTGAATGCAGGATTCTTGACAACTACTTTGCAGGTTGTCTTCAGGGCTCCTGCCTTTGCTGTAATCGTAACGGTTCCTGCTTTGATTCCTTTTACAACACCTGTTTTACTGTTTACGGTTGCAACCTTTGTGTTGCTGCTTGTGTATTTTACAGTTGCAGATGGTGTTGCAGTTGCTTTTACAGTTGCTGTTTTTCCTTTGTAGATCGTTACGGAAGCCTTTGCAAACTTGATTGTAGAAGCTTTTACTGTTATCTTGCAGGTTGCTGTGGCATTTCCGACCTTTGCTGTGATAACTGCTGTTCCGGCTTTTACGCCTTTAACAACACCCTTGCTGCTTACTGTTGCAACCTTTGTGTTGCCGGACTTAAATGTTACTGCTGCATCGCTGTCATTTGTTGTTGCCTTAAGAGTCGTTGTTTTTCCTGTATATACAGCTGCTGCTGTCTTATCAAGTGTAACTGTTACCTTCTGAAGCTCTTTCTCTGCTCCCTGAAGATGTTCAAGTGCTTCATTTACCTCAGCCTGACTTGCATCTGTTTTTGCAAGAATGTCTTCTGCTTCCTGAAGCTCACCGGCAAAGGACTTCCAGGTTGCAATTGTGTAATCTGCCTCTGCCAGAGCCTTTGCAGCTTCCACTTCTGTTTTAAGACTTGTAAAATCAGTCGGCTCCATTGTAGGATTTACGATATTCTCTGCAGTTGCCTGGAAGCTGTAGGTATAGTCATTATATCCAAGAGCATACACTGTCAGTTTCCAGTATCCTGTTCCGTCTGTTCCTCCCGGAAGCTTGCAGCGTGCAGATTTTGTAAGTCCAAGCTGGATTCCCATTGCTTTATGCATCCAGTTATCTGCGGCAAACTTGGTTCCATAAGAAGCGAGGCATTTTGTATATGTGGAATCATCTCCATAATAATCCCAGCGTACAGCCTGCATATTTGCACCAAGATCGCCATAATTTCCATTGAGATCCACACGGAGGAATTCGCCGTAGCTTCCGCTTGCTGCTTTTACACTCGGCTTGATCTCTGTTGCTGTTTTTAACGCCTGATCCTTGATACCGGAAGCTGTTCCGTCTGATTTTCTTGCTGTAAATGTAAAGCCGTCACCATTTTTCTCCACATATTTCAGACCATTTGTCTGTGCATTTACGTCTGCCACAAGGCCTTTGTAATACTGGAGATTGTTTTCACTGTATCCTCCGGAGAGCACAGCTCCATCCTGTACAACATTATACTTTTTGCAGAAATCTGCAAAATCTGCGGTCTTAACTGCTACCGGGACATATTTCAGACCATATATCTCATAATGATCCATCGTATAGGTTTTTCCATCTTCTGTTGTTATACTGCCTCTGTTCCATTTTACCTTGGAACCGTCTGTAAGATAAAGTGTGCTTCCTTTATCCTCCCAGTAGGATACGTCAAATCTGGTTCCGTCTTCAGCAATGATCGTAGCTTCTGTCTGATAGCTTCCTCTGTGGAGTCCATGATTTGCAGTCGCTCTTGTTACTGTATCAAAAGCTCCTGTATCAAACTCACTATGTGAATCCTTCTCTTCTGAAGAGCTTGTATCTCCAGCTGCATATTTATAAGTATATCGGTTCTTAATTCAAAATGCAATTTCTACTTATATTTTACAAAGATTTTTCATTCCTGCGCATTTGTATTTTACATTTCTTTTCTATAATACAGACAGATAAAGGAAATCA
>ENA-OQKC01000743-OQKC01000743.1-human-gut-metagenome-genome-assembly--contig:-NODE-743-length-13079-cov-2.113342_pt1 | contig 13079 bp, 9 predicted proteins | sample MGYA00242774_ERZ504790 | MGnify/ENA primary metagenome ERZ504790 (study PRJEB26092, sample SAMD00036419) | human gut metagenome | host: Homo sapiens | study: EMG produced TPA metagenomics assembly of...
ACTGGAAGCCATAGGCATTGTCGCCGCCGAGGATGTATGTATCGGTACGGCCGACGCTGAGGTTCCACGTATTGCCGCCGAAGTTGTAGTCGACTTTGGCATTGTCCGTGAAGATGTTGCTGTTGTCGCTGGCCGAGCCATTATCAGCGAAGTTGATGTCGTCCGTGCTGATCCCGTAGGTTACGGTCGTACGATCGTTGACCTGCGCATTGGCACGGATACGAACGCGGTAATCCCAAGAAGCATCGTTGCGGTAGCCTTTGCCGTCGTTGCCGTTAACAGCACCGCTGCTCTGGTGCTGGAAGCGGACACGAGCATCACCGGTCAGTTTAACGTTGCCGACACGGTTTTCGAGAGCGCTGACGCGAACGCCGAGATTATTGAGTTCATCGGCAAATTCGTCAGCCAATTTGTTGATGAGGGCACGCTGTTCGACAGAAGCTTTGTCCATGTGAGCCATGGCTTTGGCGACCATTTCAGCGGCTTCATAACGGGTAATATTGCGCTGACCCTGGAAGTGTTCGCCGTCGACACCCTGAATGATGCCGGCATCAGCCAATTCTACGACGGATTTGTAAGCCCAGCTGTCAGACGGTACGTCGACGAAGGGATTGGCTGCAAAGGCGCTGGCAGCACCGACAGCCATCAGAACGGCTAAGGTTGTTGTGATCTTCTTTTTCATTATGTATACCTTCTTTCTTGGTTTTCAAGCCAAAAATGACAGGTCACACAGAACGTCTTCGTTCGCTGCAATCGAGTGTTCCTAATTTCCTCTCACCTAAAACAAAGATATGTCTGCCTTTTCCTATCATTTCACGGCTTGTTACAATGAGTACATACTCATTATAGCTTTTCATGATATTGGTTGTCAATATCTAATTTATTGTATACCTTTTCTATCTAAAATAGTCATAAACCCACACAGTGCCGCCCTTGGCCAAAAAAGCCATGCAAAAAAGGTCCTGCAAAAAGATGCAGGACCTTTGTGATAAATCTCCTTATTCAGCTGTCGGCGGTTTGTATTTCGGCGACATGGGATCGTTTGGGGCGTGAGGTTCTTCATGCGGCCCAACTGATCACTCTTATCGGAGAAATACGTATGCAAGGTAAATTCTGCCATTTCCGACAGCGGTTCATCGAGGAATACTTCGTAAAGTTCGGCGATTTCCGGATTCTGCCAGCTGGCTTTGACGTCCGTATCGGCGTCGCTCTGATACAAGGAAGCCGTCCGGGCTTCTTGTACTTTTTTAATCTGAGGCATCTTGACTTTCGGCTGGCCGCCGCCGCCGATACAGCCGCCGGGGCAGGCCATGATTTCGATGAAGGAATAGTCTTCGAAAGCGTCTTCCTTGATGAGGTCGTCGATGAAAGCCCGGGCATTGGCAAGACCGCTGATGGCTGCGACGTGGATGACGAAATGGCCGAAGATGACCGTCGCCTTCTTGACGCCCTGCAGGCCGCGTACCGGTTCAAAGGGGATGAAGTCCTTCGGTGCCGGACGGCCGGTGAACATGTGGTAGGCCGTACGAATGGCCGCTTCCATAACGCCGCCGGAGTTGCCGAAAATACGGCCGCCGCCGGAGGAAGAGCCAAAGGTCTTGTCGAATTGGCTGTTTTCCAAGCTGTCGAAGTCGATGTTTTCTTCCTGAATCCACTTGGCCAGTTCCCGCGTCGTGATACAGATATCGGTATCGCGGATTTCCGGTTCGTCCCAGAAGAGGCCGGCAGCACTCAGCTGAGGACGGCGGATTTCCGATTTTTTCGCCGTACACGGCGTAACGCAGACGTTGACGATCTTCTTGGGATCGATGTTTTCTGCTGGGCAAAATAGGTTTTGATGATCGGGCTCAAGATGCTGATTGGGCTCTTGGTCGCGACAGATGGGGAATGAGGTCGGGATAGAAGGTTTCTGCAAATTCGACCCGAGGCCGGGCAGCAGCTGGTGAACTGCGGGATAGGAATTTCTTCAGACTGCAGGCGGTGCAGGAGTTCCATAGCTTCTTCCATGATGGTCATATCGGCACCGAAGTCGGTATCAAAGACGTAATCGGCACCGAGGGCACGAAGGGCCGATACCATCTGTCCTTCGACGAAGCTGCCCGGTTCCATGCCAAAGGCTTCACCGTAGACCGACGCGGACGGCCGGTAGCCGTCTGGAAAATAACGATCTTGTCAGGGTCTTTCAAGGCTTCCTTGACGCGGCCGACGTCATTGACTTCGTTAATGGCATCAAAGGGGCAGGCAGTGGCACACTGGCCGCAATGAACGCAAATCGGCAAATCGCCCGTACTGGACAGGGAATAATAGTCGAGTACGGTCTGCGTGTCGGCACAGGCTCTGCGGCATAAGGTACAGTTCTTACACTTGGTCACGTCGAACTGAACGGCGCAGTTATGTTCATCAATGGGGACGCGGCGGTCGATGTTTTCAAAGCGGGAATGGAATTCAGGCATGGCGAATACTCCTTTTCGGTCTGAAATTTAAAATGCTGGATATGGTGTTGGCAGCGCCAAGAACTATGTAACATTTTATCACAAACTTTGTTACTTATAGGATAATACAAACCAGCATAAATTTCCATTGCTTTTAGAGAATTCGACCACCTTTTTTGCCATATTTTCTATGCTTTTTATCATGTTTAAAAAATTACGGTTACTCCCCTTTTAAATCTTCTAATTCACACCATCTTTCCGTCAAAGCATCTACTTTCTCTTGTGTTTCCTTTTGATCGATCAGCAGCGTTTCAACCTGTTCGTAATTACTGCCGGCTGCGGCGATGGCCGCGTTGATTCCTTTGAGCATGGCTTCATAACGAGGCAGTTCTTCCGTAATCTTCTTCAGCTCTTCTTCTTGGCGCTGCGTCAGTCCGGTCTTAAGCTGTACCGGTTTTATATTCGTTTTAGTAATAGAAGGCTTCGAGGCTTTTTCACTTTTCTTTTCTTGGTGATGACTGTATTTTTCTTCCAAGTATTCACTATAATCGCCGTAAAATCGTTCCCACTGTCCCGCGTGTAATGTGAAAAGTTTATCAACCACCCGATCCAGGAAGTAGCGGTCGTGAGAGACGACGAGGACGACGCCCTGGAAGGTATCGAGATAATTTTCAAGAACCGTCAGGGTTGGGATATCGAGGTCGTTCGTCGGTTCGTCCAATAAGAGGACGTTGGGCTGATCCATGAGCAGGCGCAGTAAATAGAGGCGCCGCCGTTCGCCGCCGCTTAACTTGGCAATAAAGGTATGCTGCATCTCTTCCGTGAACAGGAATTGGTCGAGAAGGCGCGTCGCCGAAATGCGTTGGCCGAATTGATTGACCACGAAGTGGCCTCGTTCCTGAATATAATCGATGACCCGCATCGATTCATCAAATTCGGGCAGCTGCTGGGTAAAGAAGCCGAAGCGGACGGTCTGTCCAATGGTAAGGGAGCCTTCCGTCGGGACCAGTTGACCGGCCAGTACTTTGAGCAGTGTCGACTTACCGACACCGTTGGCGCCGATGATACCGATGCGGTCGTGTTTCACGACGTGATAGTCTACGTGTCGGAACAAGGGCTTTGCCGGATCGTAGCCAAAAGCCACGTCATCGATATCGAGGATGGTTTTTCCCAGCCGGGCCGACGTATCGAGGAACTCGACTTCGCCGATAGGCTTGCCGTTTTCAATGGCACAGAGCTGTTCGTACCGTTCTTTTCGGGCCTTCTGCTTCGTCGACCGGGCCTGGGCGCCGCGCTGGATCCAGGCTTTTTCCCGGCGGATGAGATTGCGCCTTTTAGCTTCACTGGCTTCATCCCGTTCCAGCCGTTCCTGGCGCAGTTCGAGATACTGGCTGTAGTTTCCAGTATAGGTGTAGACGCGGCCCCGATCGAGTTCAATCATCGAGTCGACGACCGTATCGAGGAAATAGCGGTCATGGGTGCTGAGCAGGATGGCCGATTTGCTGTCGCGAAGATACTCTTCCAGCCAGAGAATCGTCTGTTCGTCGAGATGGTTCGTCGGTTCGTCCATGATGAGGAGGTCGCAGGGCATGATGAGCGCCCGGGCCAATCCCAGGCGTTTGCGCTGGCCGCCGGACAGGTCGTCGACAGACTTCGATAAGTCGGAAATCCCCAATTTTCCGAGGATGATCTTGGCTTTGGCTTCAAGTTCCCAGGCCTGCTCCCGATCCATTTCAGCACTGAGGGCGACGACGGCCCGGTCATCGCCTTTTTGAACAGCGTCTTCATATTGCTGCAGGAGCTTCATGACCGGCAGGTTGCCGTCGAGGACACTTTCAAGGACCGAATGGCCCGATACGAACTGCGGTTCCTGGGGCAGATAATGGATGCGTGCCTTGGGGTTGAACCACAGGGTGCCGCTGTCCATATCGGCCAGGCCGGCGATGATTTTGAGGAGCGTCGTCTTCCCGCCCCATTGAGGCCGATGAGGCCCAGTTTCTGCCCGCCGTCGATGGCAAAGGTCACGTCATCAAAGAGGACGCGGAGACCATATGATTTCTTTACCTGTTCTACCGTTAATATATTCATTATAATGACATCACTTTCTCTATCTGGATTTTACGTTTACACTAGCACAAAGACTGCCAAGATGCAACCCTTTCGGCCGGGCCCAGACTATATACAAGGCCCGGCAAATGTGCTAAAATTAGTTGTTATCGTGATAAATTTCTAGAGAGATAAGGGGTTACTATGGCAAACAAGTTTATCTCGGGCACCTTGATCCTGACCTTGTCCGGCTTTGTCGTCAAAGCCATTGGCAGTATCAACTGGATCATCTTGTCTCGTATTCTCGGCGGTGAAGGCATCGGCATCTATCAGATGGCCTTTCCGATCTATCTCTTGGCACTCGACATTTCCAGTGCCGGCCTTCCCATTGCAATTTCTATCATTACGGCTGAAAAAGTAGCCAAAGAGGATTACTTCGGAGCCCAGCGCATCTTTCACGTATCCTTATCGATGCTGTGTACGACGGCTTTCGTCCTGAGTGTCCTCATGTTCTTTGGCTCCAGCTTCCTGATCGATGAACATATCATCCGAGAAAGCCGGGCTTATTATTCCCTCATCGCCCTGGCACCGGCCATCTTCTTTACGACGATCATCGCCGGTTATCGCGGCTACCTCCAAGGCTGGCAGCAAATGACGCCGACGGCCTTGTCCCAGATTGTCGAACAGCTGGTCCGCGTCGTCGTCATGCTGGGCTTTGCGGCCCTCCTCCTGCCTTACGGCCTCGACTATGCCGCCGGTGGTGCCAGTCTCGGCGCCGGCGCCGGTGGGCTCGCCGCCTGGTTGGTCCTCGTCTATTACTATTATAAACTGAAGCGGTCCCTTCCCGTCGACGGTCCGGTTTTCGAACAGGAAAAGATTAAGGATATCTTAAAGCGCCTCGTCGTCCTGGCTATCCCCATCTCCCTGTCGAGCATCATGCTCCCCGTCGTCTCCAACCTGGACCTGCTCATCGTACCGCGCCGCCTGGAAGTCGCCGGCTATGCCACCCATCAGGCAACGGCCCTCTTTGGCTACCTGACCGGCATGTCGGTGCCGCTCATCAATTTGGCCACCATCCTGACAGCCGCCATGGCCATGAGCCTGGTCCCGGCCATCAGTCACAGCTTCACCCTGAAAGAATACGGTGAAATCCGGGAACGGACGGCGACATCCATGCGCATCGCCTTCCTAGTCACCATCCCCTTCAGCGTCATCCTCTACGTCATGGCCGAACCGATCGTCACCTTTATCTACAACGCACCGGCTGCCGCCGACGCCACGAGAGCCGTTGCCATCGCCATCTGTTTTCTAGGCCTGCACCAGATTTCGACGGCCATCCTCCAGGGTCTTAAGAAGCCTAAGATTCCGGTCATCAACATGGCCCTGGCCTGTATCGTAAAGGTCCTCTGCAACTGGTTCTTAGTCGCCATCCCGGCCTTCGGCATTACCGGTGCTGCCTACGCCACCGTCGCCGACATCGGCGTCGCAGCCGTCCTCAATATGTGCTTCATCTACCGTGAAATCGGCTACGTCATCGAAGTCAAGGTCATCTTAAAGAACATCGTCTCAGCAGCCGTCATGGGCGTCGCTATGTACTTCATGTACCCCTACCTCTTCAGCCATATCGGCCTGTTCCTGGCCCTCTTCCTATCGTGCGTCATCGGATCGGTCATCTACATCGGCGGCATGGCCTTAAGCGGTGGTGTCACCCGTCAGGACGCTGCCAAAATGCCCTTTATCGGGCGATTTATCTAAACACAGCAAAAGAGCTGTCCCCCCCAGGACAGCTCTTTTTTTATGGAAAATTTAAGTAAGGAGTTGACAACAATACAGAAATAAGATTACTTGCGATATTTTTCGACGAAGCGGCCCATTCTCTTCAAGGCTTCTTCAATCGTTTCCATGCTGGTTGCATAGGAAATGCGGACAAAGCCTTCGCCCTGTTCGCCAAAGGCCGTACCGGGAACGACGGCAACTTTTTCTTCCTGTACCAATTTTTCGCAGAATTCCGAAGATTTCATGCCCGTGCAGCGGATATCCGGGAAGATGTAGAAGGCGCCCTTCGGTTCAAAGACCGGCAGGCCGATGTCGCGCAGGCCTTTATAGATAACTTGGCGGCGGCGGTCGTATTCCTGACGCATAGCTTCTACTTCTTCATCGCAGTCCTTGAGGGCCGTAATCCCACCGAACTGAGCCGTCGTGTTGGCACACATGATAGCGTACTGGTGGAGTTTCAAAATCGGAGCTAAGCCATCGCGAGGTGCGCAGATATAGCCGAGACGCATACCGGTCATGGCATGGGCTTTGGAGAAACCGTTGAATACGATGGTCCGTTCACGCATGTCCGGTAATTTAGCAAAGGTCGTGAATTTAGCATCGCCGTACATGAGTTCGCAGTAAATTTCGTCGGCCATGACGATGAGGTCGTGTTTCTTAACGAATTCAGCAATAGGCATCAATTCTTCAGCCGTCATGACGGTACCGGTCGGGTTGTTCGGATAGCCAATGACCAGGGCTTTCGTCTTCGGTGTAACGACTTTTTCCAGAGCTGCCACGCTCAGTTTAAAATCATCCTCCGGATACGTCGGTACGAAAACGGCTTTCCCGCCTGCTAATTCAACAGCTGCCGGATAAGCTACATAAGCCGGATCCGGAATAAGGACTTCGTCGCCCGGTTCGGTCATAGCCAACAGAGCCATCGCGAGGCCTTCGGAAACGCCGACGGTAACCAAGATTTCATCTTTCGGATCGGTACTTGACGCCATAGCGTTTTTCAAATGTTTCGCTGATGGTTTCACGCAGTTCCATCATGCCCGAGTTGCCGGTATAACTCGTTTCTTTCGCATCGAGGCTGGCCTTCATGGCATCGATAACTTTGTCGGGGGCCGCAAAATCCGGTTCGCCGATACTGAGGGACAGAACGCCTTCGACCTGAGCCGCAATATCAAAGAATTTGCGAATCCCCGATGGCTTGATAGCCCTAACATTTGCCGCTGTTTTGTCATTCCAATTCATACTAATACACCGCCTTTTCCTATGATTATTTTTGCACTTTAATATGCATTCTTTACATATATTATATCACTTTTGCAAGAATGATAAAAGGTTTATAACAAAAAAAATGCTGTTCCTCTCATGAGGACAGCATTTTTCCTTATCGATCGTCTATGGTTTGTCAAAAAGATACTCTTCCCGGCCGACAGCCTTGCCGTTTTTCATATAGACACGGGGGACGCGGCGGGACAAGTTGCACATGATTTCATAATTAATCGTACCGCAGACCTGAGCAATTTCTTCAATGGGAATGAAGCTGTCGCCCTGTTGGCCGAAGAGGACGACTTCATCACCAGCGTGGACGTTGGCTTCGCCGCTGACGTCGATCATGCACTGGTCCATGCAGATCGTCCCGACTTGAGGGACGCGGTGACCGTGATAGAGAACGTCGACCTTGCCCGACAAGATACGGGAATACCCGTCGGCATAGCCTACGGGTAGGGTCGCGATTTTGCGGCGTTCCGGTGCCGTATAGTGACGACCGTAGCTGACGGTAGCCCCGGCGTCGATGAGTTTGACGTGGGCGATACAGCAGCGAAGGGACATGACCGGCCGCAGGTCAAAGGGCGTAATATCGACGTCCGGCGACGGTTCACAACCGTACATGATGATGCCCGGCCGCACCATGTCGCAGTAATAGTCCGGGAGCTCGAGGACAGCCGCACTGTTGCAGCAGTGACGCAGGGCAATGTCGATACCTTCTTCTTCCATGCGCTTGCACATCCAGCGAAAATGGCCGTACTGTTCATGGGTAAATGTTTTATCTTTACAGTCCGATACGGCAAAATGGGTAAAAATGCCGCGGACCTCGATATTGGGCAGGGACGCCAGGGTCTTGATATCGGCGACACTGGCTTCATTGACGGGAAAGCCGACGCGGCTCATGCCCGTATCGATAGCGATATGGACGCGCAGCACCTTGCCCAGCCGCTGTGCTTCTTCGGAAAAAAAGCGGGCATTCTTCAAGTTGAAGACGGCCGGTTCGATATCATAAGTCAACAGTTCTTCCGTCCGCCGGGCATCGGTGTGGCCGAGGATGAAGATTTCCTTGTCGAGATGGGCATAGCGCCGCAGTTCAACGGCTTCATCGAGGCTGGAAACGGCAAAGCAGTCGGCCCCATTTTCCGCAAAGGTTCGAGCCAACTCGACGCTGCCGTGGCCATAGGCATTGGCCTTGACGACGGCTGCAATTTTGACGTCCGGTCCGACGTGTTTCCGAATCTGACGCATATTATGGGCCGCTGCATCGAGATCAATTTGGGCCCACACAGCCCGCCGCGTAAAATTCATGGTACTTTCATAAGCATTCATCTATATATCGCCTTCCCCTATGGAACTTTCCGTATTGGTATCATCATAGCACAGGGCCTAGAGGCCGTCAATAAAACGGCACAAGCCGTCTAAGACCCGCTCTTCCCAGATATAATTGGTGCTGAAGGAGCCGCAGCTTCCCGGGTCTTCTTCAGCCATCCCCTCGCCATTCATGACGTAGGCAAAACCGCTTCTCGTACCTGGTATGACAAAGAGACCCGATAGTAAGCCGAAGGCTTGCCCCGTATGGCCCCAAAGAGAAATTTCTTTCTCGCGGCACGGCCGGGCCGGGCCATCGCCGTCGACGCCAAATTCACCCAAGCCATAGGTGAAGATCGTCTGCCCGCAGGTATCACCGTTGTGGCCGTCATAGGTCCACTGAGGAGAAAACATCTCCCGCAGCGACGACGCCTGTAAAATGCGCCGTCCCCGATAGACGCCGTCATGGAGGATCATCTCCAGGGTCTGCCCCATTTCATCGAGGGATAGCCGCAGACCACCTTGAGGGGAAAATAAAGTAGCATTGGTCCCCGGTTGGTATCCGGCCAGTTCATAAATTTGACAGACAGCCTCATCGTAGGGATTTTGAAGGGCAATCGTATCCCTCTCAGGCTGATGGCCCTTAAAGTCGTCCATCCTCCCTATCCAGCGCCCTTGTTCTTCATCCTTGCCATATATCGTGCCCAGTTTTTCAAATTCATCAGCCAGTAAATTTCCCGGCACGTAGTCAGCCCGACAGTCGAGGTCCTTTAGAAGGTGTGCCTTTTGATAGTCATCAAAACGCTGGCCGGTCACGGCTTCAATGACCGTCCCTAAGAGGCCGTAATTAAGGTTACAGTAGGTAAAGTACTGTCTCGGCACTTCTTCTGGCGGTGCGAAATGCTGCCCATTTTCCCAGTAGGGACTTCCGGGCTTAAAAAAAGCTTCGACGGAAACAGCCGGCGGGATGCTGTAGACTCTCCCGTCGCGAAGACCCGACGTATGAGAAGCCAGCATGCGCAGGGTCAAAGGAATATCGTCATGAGCCGGATGGCGCAGGCGAAAGCCAAGGTAACGGCTGACGTCGTCATCAAGAGACAACCGCCCCCTTTCGGCCAACTGCAGAAGTGTAAAAATGGTGAACATCTTCGACACCGAAGCGATGCGAAACCGGCTGTCCGCCGTCATCGGCAAAGACTTGGGCTGAAACCGGCGAAAACCGCCCGTAAAGCGGTACACCTCCCGGCCTTCATGATAGACCAAGAGGGCCAAGCCAGGTACTTGAAGTAAATCATCGCCAATGAGGGAGGAAAAATAAGCGTCCCAATCGTCAAACTTCATAGGCCACCTCCTAAAAAATAGCTTCGGTCCAAACAATAAGACTCATGAAAAAAAGACTGCCCTTGCAGACAGTCTTCCTTACCACAGAAGGCCTCCCTTTTTCCGTTGAAAAGGACGCCTTACCCGCGGTAATTTTCCGGATAAATGGTGATATCGAAATGATTCTTATCCCATTCGTGTGTAATTTGATGCTTGTACGGAGCCAAGGCATTGAGAAGGACTTCATATGCCTTGCTGCCCTGATAGATGCCGTCATCGGAGATATCGACTTTATAGCCATTTTCATGGGAATAAAGACCGCTGGCATGGTAGCCGCCTTCGGCACCGCCAGTGATGATGAAGGAAATCCCGGCCTGACGGGCTTCCGCATTCAACCGATCCAAAAAGGCAATGGTCGAGCTTTGGAAATGAACCGTATCGGTCGTGCGATTGCTGTCCCACGGCGTATCCATGCCTTCCGTGCTGCTCCACTTACGAAGATTGCTCTTGCCAAAGTCGCGGCGATAGGCGTAGGCATTGGCAATGGCCGCATCGTACGAATCATGCTGGTACTGGTATTGGTACTGATCTTCGTATTTTTGGCGGTTCCACGGCGTAATGACCGTCGCTTCATGAGTCGATTCGGCATAGTGGTACTTTTCGTCACCTGCAAGGTTCACAGCCGGCGCACTTTCCTTAGCACCCAAAATTTTCTGGACCCGATCTTTCAGCGAACCTTCATGGTGTTCTCCACTCTTTGCCGGAACATATTGTTTCTGCGTCGGCCCTTCTTTCTGAGCCTCATCTGCCGCATCTACCGCTGCAGATACGGTCTTCTCCGTCTTGACCTGTACTTCTGCTGCCGACGCCGTAACAACGCCCATGAGGCAGCATATGGACAAGGCCGCGATAACAGCCTTCTTCATCAAATTCCCCCTTCAATACGATGTGTTGTATATTATAGGCAGTTTCACTCAAGAATAACGTTTAAATTATAGCACATCTCGAGGGAATTTGAAAAGTAATTTATTATTCCAATAAATCGCGCTGCATCAGTTCCTGTGCCGAAACCTCATCCTGATCGGCTTTCTGATTGTCTCCCAGCTTACGGAAGGCTTGGCTGCGCAATTTATAGCCCTCTGCGTAGGGTTCGATGGCAATGGACTTGGTAAGGTATTCGACGGCTTTCTTGTAATCACCTTTGTCAAAGGAATCAAATCCAAATTCTTCGATAGCAGCTGCATCCCAGATACGAAGTGTATTTACTATATTGTTCTCGTATCCAACGATTGGCATATCGTATGGGATAGCCTTTACTGCCTGGTATCCTTCATGGATAAATTTGTTCTGACCGGTTGCCTGGTCATATTCAACTCTTACATATCCGCCGAAGTGTACCTCTTTTGCATACTCCGGACGACGAAGCTCAAATGGATAGCCTTCCTCAAGCCATGCATCCGGTACTTCAACCTGGTATCCGTCTCTGATTTCCTGTTTGAACATACCATAACGGTAACGGATTCCGCATCCATATGCACTGTATCCAAGTGTAGCAAGGGAATCAAGGAAGCATGCTGCCAGACGTCCAAGACCACCGTTTCCAAGTGCTGGATCCGGCTCCTGATCCTCAAGTGCATTGATGTCGATTCCAAGCTCTTCAAGAGCTTCTTTCACTTCACCGTATGCGCCAAGGTTTAAAAGGTTGTTTCCAAGGGCACGTCCCATAAGAAACTCCATAGACATATAGTATACGATCTTCGGATCCTGCTCTTCATAAGCATTCTGTGTATCAAGCCAGTTATCGATGATTACATCCTTCACAGTGTAGCTTACTGCCTGGAAAAGCTGCTCCTGAGTTGCCTCTTCAAGCTTTCTGCGGGTAAAGAAACTTAACGTTGTCTTTTACACTTTTCTTGAAGGTTTCTTTAGTCAAACTGTTTGTCAATCATTTTAGATCCTCCTGTTGTATGTTAAATCAAAGCTTTGTAACACCAAGAGTTACATGCTCTTTATTGATATTCCACTCTTTTACATAACCATCTGTCTCGCCATAAACGACTTTCTCAGCCAGAACTTCAGATTTGATCTCAGCCTCGTTTGCCTTCATGGTCTCGATAATCTTGTCATTATCTTTTGCATAGACAATGATCTTGTCCATGACTTCGAAACCAGCCTCTTTACGCATGGTCTGAACCTTGCTGATGATCTCGCGGACAAATCCCTCTTCGATCAGCTCAGGTGTCAGGTTGGTATCCAGAACAACTGCAGTCTCGCCTTCAGACTCTGTTACATAACCTTCTGTCTGCGCAGTCTCGATGAGCAGGTCTTCCTCTGTAAGCTCAACCTTGTTTCCATCAATATCAAGTACAAGTACACCGTTTGCTTTCAGGTCGCTCATGGCCTTGCTGCCGTTGATTTCTGCAAGTGTAGTACGGATTCCGCCAAGAAGCTTGCCATATTTCGGTCCAACTGTACGAAGCTGTGGTTTGAAGCTGTAGGAAATGAAGGATTCCACATCGTCTGCAAATTTCACTTCTTTTACATTCAGCTCGTCTGCAATAATGTCTGTGAAATATTTATCCATCACCTTCGGAGCTTTTACATACATGGTTCCGATTGGCTGACGGTTCTTGATGTTTGCTGTGTTACGGCATGCACGGCCAAGAACAACGACATCCAGAACTTCTTCCATGTTTTCTTCCAGATCTTTATTGATCCACTCTTCCTTTACTTCTGGGAAGTCGCAGAGATGAATACTCTCCGGAGCTGTTTTGTCCAGAGATCTTACAAGATTCTGGTAAATATCCTCTGTCATGAACGGGATCATCGGAGCTGCAGCCTTGGCAACTGTTACCAGTGCTGTGTAAAGTGTCATGTAAGCATTGATCTTATCCTGCTCCATGCCCTTTGCCCAAAAACGCTCACGGCTTCTTCTTA
>ENA-OQKC01000744-OQKC01000744.1-human-gut-metagenome-genome-assembly--contig:-NODE-744-length-13071-cov-2.329342_pt1 | contig 13071 bp, 14 predicted proteins | sample MGYA00242774_ERZ504790 | MGnify/ENA primary metagenome ERZ504790 (study PRJEB26092, sample SAMD00036419) | human gut metagenome | host: Homo sapiens | study: EMG produced TPA metagenomics assembly of...
AAGAGATGCAGGATTTAGACACCATTCTTGCCCGCTTGCGTAATTTCGAGCCGATACAGTATGTGCAGGGCACCGCCCGTTTTCTGGAACGCTCCTACTATGTGGCCCCCGGCGTGCTGATTCCCCGGTCCGGAAACGGAGGAGCGTGGTGGAGGTGATGCTGAAGGAAGTTCCGTCCGGAGCCCGTATCTTGACAGTCGGGTACGGGGAGCGGCTGCATTGCCATTTCTCTCTCCAAGATGCTGCCGGATGCCAAAGTGACGGCATGGGACATTTCGGACACCGCCCTCCGCATAGCCCGCCGCAATAATGAGGCATTGCAGACATCCGTGTGCTTTGTACAGCGGGATGTGCTGGCGTATGTTCCCGGCAGCGGGGAACGGTATGATGTGATTGTCAGCAATCCGCCATACGTCACTGAATCGGAAAAGCAGGAAATGGAGCGCAATGTCTTGGACTGGGAACCTTTTTCGGCATTGTTTGTTCCGGATAATGATCCGCTGCTTTTTTACCGGCGCATTGCAGAGTTGGGTAAGGTTATGCTGGCGTCCGGCGGCAGACTTTATTTTGAGATAAACCGTGCGTTCGGGGAAGCTACGGCAACGATGCTTCGCGCACAGGGGTACACCAATCTACGGGTGTTGAAAGATATTTCCGGAAATGACCGAATAGTAATCGCAGAACGATGATAGAAATTACAGAAACAGATGCTTTAAGCCGCGTGGCTGCTTATTGCTCCACTGCGGAGCATTGCCGTGCGGAAGTTACGGAGAAGTTGCAGCGTTGGGGTATTCCCTATGATGCCATAGACCGCATAATCAACCGTTTGGAACAGGAGAAATATATTGACGAGGAACGTTTTTGCCGTGCCTTCATTCATGATAAGTACCGCTTTGCCAAGTGGGGGAAGATAAAGATAGGACAGGCGCTTCAACTGAAGAAAATTCCCCAAAGTGTATTTTACCGTTACCTGAATGAAATCGACGAGGATGAATATCTTGCCATATTGGATAATTTGCTGGCGGTAAAGCGCAAGAGCGTGCATGCGGAGAATGAGTACGAACTGAACAATAAACTGGTGCGTTTTGCTTTGAGCCGGGGGTTCGAAATGAAAGATATCCGCCACTGTATTACGCTTTCTGATGAAAATGACGAATTGGAATAAAATTTATCCGTATTCTTTTTTATTCTCGTCAGCTTTCTGTATTTTTGCGGCATATTTATCATAATAGTTAGTTTGGCTATGAAAACTTTAGAAAGATTGTTTGCAGAGAAGTTGCTGAAGATTAAGGCGATTAAACTACAACCCGCTAACCCGTTTATCTGGGCGTCAGGATGGAAATCCCCGTTTTACTGTGATAACCGTAAGACTCTTTCATATCCTTCTCTCCGTAATTTCGTGAAAGTGGAAATTACACGTCTGATTCTGGAACGTTTCGGTCAGGTTGATGCCATTGCCGGTGTTGCTACGGGAGCTATTCCCCAGGGTGCATTGGTGGCGGATGCGTTGAACCTGCCGTTTGTATATGTACGCTCTACCCCGAAAGACCACGGTTTGGAGAACCTGATAGAAGGTGAACTTCGTCCGGGTATGAAAGTGGTGGTGGTAGAAGATTTGATTTCTACCGGCGGAAGCAGTCTGAAAGCTGTTGAAGCCATCCGTCGCGACGGATGCGAAGTAATCGGTATGGTTGCCGCTTACACATATGGATTCCCCATTGCAGTAAAAAGCATTCAAGGATGCAAAAGTTCCTTTGGTGACATTGACCAATTACGAAGCTGTGATGGAAGTTGCCCTTCGCACCGGTTACATTGAAGAGGAAGATGTGCTTACGCTGAACGAATGGCGTAAAGACCCCGCGCATTGGGAAGCCGGAAAATAAGACTTATTTTACATAATGATAGATTATGACTAAAAGAGCCATTCGGATAGTTGCTGTCCGGATAGTTCTTTTTGTCTTTTAAAGACCATTGTATTATGACTAAATTTGAAAGTGCGGTAAAGGTGATACCTGCTTCGCAAAAAGCTGTTTATGAGAAGCTTTCAGACCTTAGCAATTTGGAGAAAGTGAAAGACCGCCTGCCGCAGGACAAAGTGAAGAATTTGAGTTTCGATGCGGAAACATTGTCGATAGAAGTACCGCCGGTTGGGAAAATAGTATTACAGATTGTAGAGAAAGAAACCTTGCAAGTGCATCAAGTTTGCAACAACAACCTCGCCTCTGCCCTTTAACCTGTGGATACAGATAGTGCCCGTTACGGAGACGGAATGTAAAATGAAGCTTACCATCGGAATGGAGTTGAATCCGTTTATGAAAACCATGGTGCAGAAACCTTTGCAGGAAGGATTGGAGAAAATGGCGGAGACTTTGTCGCTGATTAATTATTAATTACTAAATCTTATGGCTCAGAAACTTTGGGAAAAGTCCGTTCAGGTAAATAAGGATATAGAGCGTTTTACGGTGGGGCGTGACCGTGAGATGGATCTTTATCTTGCAAAGCATGATGTACTTGGTTCGATGGCTCATATCACGATGCTCGAAAGTATCGGATTGCTCACAAAGGAGGAATTAGCTCAGTTGCTGACCGAACTGAAAGATATATATGCTTCTGCGTGACCGTGTGTATCATGTGGCTCCATCCAGCACCTTTGTCGATTATATTCAGGAGATTGGCCGTGCTGCCCGTGATAAGAACATTACGGGTGTGGCGGTGACGGATTTTAATGAGCGCGACTTTTATTATATGAAACGCCTGCATTCTGCGGGTGCCATCTCCCAGGAACAGTTGGGGATGATTCTGAAGAAAGTTTGGGAAATATATCTGATGAAAGGCTGTAGTGATGAAATGCAGATGTCTTTATCCGATTTTGAATTTGCAGTGAAGCTGCCTCGTAAAAAGAACAAGCTGGAATATGAATCGGATTTGGAGCAAGTCGTCAAAACGGCTTTGTTATGGATAGAAGAGGATTTGAGTTTCCGGCATGGCGGTTCTCCTGTTGAAATCAATTCACAGACGTTGTTTTCCGATGGCTATGTGCAGGAAAAGACGGGTGATGCCGCTTTCCGTAAAAAATACAAGCAGTACATGGTTCCCGTGAAAGGGGTTGAAGGAGTCTATAAGGTGGCTTTTGAATCTTTGTGGGAGAATTGTTTCTCGGAGATGGGATACCGTGAGTTTAAGCGCGATTTATACAATGGAAATCTCTTTGAGGGAGTTCGTGCGGCAGCTGTGGGTAAGCATGATGTCTTGTTAAAAGAGAGTGCGGCGGATATCTGCTCCAAGCTGGCAAGTCTCTTGAAGAGTTTGAAAGATTTGTTGACGGTGAGTCTGTATGGTAATAAAGGAAAGTTCGAGGAGGACGATTTGCGTAGTATTTTTGCGGCGTATGATATGGATGTTCCTTCTGCCAAGCGTTTTATCACTTCGTTACTGGAGTCCAGGGTAGAGGAGGGCAGAAGTGTGAGTTACATCACCAGTGCCAAGAAGAAAGATGAAGACAAACTGATGTTTACCGTTACCCGTGGTTTTGATTTGTTGCTTTCCCGTTACCAGAAGTTGTGTGCCCAGCGTATCACAGGAAAGAAAGGAGACCGGCTGTTGTTCTATGTCACTCCGTTCTCCGATCTCAATATGCTGCTCAATTTGCTGTCTATGCTCAATGTGGTGGACTTTACCGTAGAGGGGGGTGTTCCTTCTGTTGGAGTACGTGTCCGTGATGCGGAGATATTGAAAAAAGGAAGCTGCTTCGGGAGACTATCAGAACCATGTGCTGGAGAATAATGAGAAAATATTCCAGGAACAGATAGAGTTGTTCCGGCTGTTCTTTGGCAATACAAAACTGAGCGATGAGCAGCGATGGGAGTTTATAGAGGATTATTTTACGGGGATGAGTTTGGAGGGATTGAAAGAAAAATATTCTTGTGTTGTGGAATGACAGCTGTAAGGGCTGTATAATATAACTCGTTGGCGAAATTAATTTTGCCTTGTATGATTTCACGTTAGTATATGAGGTTGTGCCAACGTTTTGACACAACCTCTACTTGATAGCCGACAACATGGGCATTCATGACAAAATTCACTTGAAATGAATTTGTTTTCCAACTTTTATTGTTAATTGCGAAGAGAACGACTTTGACGGATGCTACTCCTTATTTGGCTGGTACGCGCAAAGTCACGGAAGTTGGAATCAGCCTCTTGTCGGCAACCATGACGGTGGAGGAACGGGAAGACAATGTTGTGATAATTGATCATCGTTTTTGTTTTTAAAGGGTTGTTATTATCAGAAAAGCGTCAGGAAGGAACAAGGCGCACACTGCTGCGGCGTCCGGTGAAACTTGGTACAAGATCCGCGGAATCTTGTACCAGGATTTTTGTAATCTTGTGCCGGGGTGCGGCTGGTTCCTTCTGACACTGCAAAGATAACTTCACGTCCGTGCGGCGTGACCCTTTCCGACCCCTTTTGACCCCTTGGCGGATTGCGGGGGAAATCATGGCTCTCCAAGTGGAGGTAGACTAGTTGCAACTGGCGGCGGGGACACGGGGACAGTAGGGACAGCCCCTTTTTTTTCTCACACACACGTGCGCGCGTATAAAGCCGGGGTCAGCTCTTGTGATACGTTCCCCCTACCGTCCACACTCATCGGACCCCTTGCTTGGTGAACCGTTTGGGCCGCCTTTTCCTGGTGGTAGGTTTTCATCGCCTTTTTCACCTCGGTGCGTATACGAAGTTCTGCATGCAGGGGGCCTCCCAGGAGCAGTGTGTTGTGTTGTTTGGTTTTTTTACTGTAAGAGATGGTTTTCTCTAGCAGCTCCGGCCATATGTCGTCCTGTGGAAAGGTAGGCAGGGGGAAATAAGGTTCGGAGCCTTCGGTGAGTTGTTCTTCCTCGTTGGTGTCATTGGGAAACTCATTTTTCCACCTTATTATATCGCGCGCACGTGTGTGAGAAAAAAAGGGGCTGTCCCTGCTGTCCCCACTGTCCCTGCCTTGTAAGAATCGGCGGAACTGAATAACGGAAAATATTTCTCAGGAGGACTTGTCTTTAAAATTCACTTGAAATGAATTTGTTTTCCCACTTTTATTGTTAATGCGAAGAGAAGTCGTTATCTTCGCATTAACAATCCATTTAAGAAAAAGAGAATGATGAAATATCCCATTGGCATACAGAGTTTTGATCAAATAATAGAAGGTAATTGGGTCTATGTGGATAAGACCGATTTGGTTTATCGTTTGGTAACGACGACCAAAACTTGTTTTCTTAGCCGTCCCCGTCGTTTTGGGAAGAGCTTGTTGGTAAGCACGTTGGATGCCTATTTCAAGGGGCGCAAGGAACTTTTTGACGGCTTGATGATAGCGAAGTTGGAGAAAGACTGGCATCAGTATCCTGTGTTCAAGATAGATTTCAACGGTGTTAACTTTACGGAAAAAGGAAACTTGGAAGCTACCATAGAATATTATCTTGCCAACTGGGAGAAAATCTACGGAGAAACTCCCCGTGAGGTTCCTATGGGGAAGCGGTTCGAACAAATACTTTCTCTAGCCTATCAGCAAACGGGGCGTCGTGCCGTGGTGCTGGTAGATGAATATGACAAGCCTATTCTCGATGCATTGGATACTCCTCTGGAAGATGCCAACCGCGAAATCTTGAAAGCTTTCTATTCCACCTTCAAAGGGGCTGATGAATACTTGAGGTTTGTGTTGCTTACGGGAGTGACAAAATTTTCGCAAGTCAGTGTGTTCAGCGGGTTCAACCAGCCTAAAGATATAAGTATGGATAATCATTATGAAGCATTGTGTGGTGTGACTCAGGTGGAATTGGAACATTATTTTGCAGAACCTATTGCAAATTTGGCTGAAAAGTTCAATTATACAGTGGAGGAAATGAAAGACGTACTCAAAATGCAATACGATGGCTATCATTTTGGCAGCGGCTTGCTTGGTGTCTATAATCCTTTCAGCCTGCTCAATGCTTTTGATATGAACGATATCCGCGACTATTGGTTTGCATCAGGTACTCCTACTTATTTGATCAAACTTCTGCGGCATAACCACGAGCAGATGGATGAATTGACCGGGCGTTACTATGATCCTTCGATGTTTGTCGATTATAAGGCCGATGTGGAAAAACCGCTGCCTATGATTTATCAAAGCGGCTATCTGACGATCAAGGAATACGACTCCCGGAGAAACCGTTACCTGTTGGACTTTCCAAATAATGAGGTGAAAAAGGGATTTCTGACCATGGTGGCAGCCAATTATTTCAAACCCCAAGAGTTTGAAGTTTCCAACTGGATTGTAGATGCCGTCATTTTACTTGAGGAAGGGGAAACTACGGCTTTTTGTTCAGCTTTAACTTCTTTCCTTGCGGATATACCTTATGATTCTCATGGCTCGATAAAGACGGTTGAAGCGACAGAAAAACATTTTCAATATACTTTCTATCTGATTCTCCGTTTGCTTGGGGTATATTGCCAGTTGCATGTGGAGAAAACTCAGTCAAGAGGAAGAGTGGACTGTGTATTGGAAACAAAGGATTATGTATATATATTTGAGTTTAAACTGGATGGTACGGCTGCTGAAGCCTTGCAGCAGATAGAGGACAAAGGATATGCTACACCTTATCAGACAGACACGCGCAAAGTCACGGCTATTGGTGTCAGTTTTTCATCGGAAACCATGACGGTGGAGGAATGGGAGGAAAAAACGTTGTAGCCCAGTTGAGATTAAATAATAGTGCAAAAGTAATGCCTCAAGCCGGAATCATCACGATCCCTCTTGAGGCAGTCTTCATTTATGGAATTGGGGATATAAACCGCTTACGCTTTAAAATTGCGTGCTATTTTTTTATATCCATATACGGCACGGTTACCCAATTCTTCTTCAATGCGGAGCAACTGGTTGTATTTTGCCATACGGTCGCTACGGCTCAGTGAACCCGGTTTTAATCTGTCCGCTATTGGTGGCTACTGCGATATCTGCAATGGTAGCATCTTCCGTTTCACCGGAGCGGTGGCTGGTCACAGTGGTGTAGCCGTTACGTTGGGCCATTTCGATAGCATCCAGAGTTTCAGTCAGCGAACCGATCTGGTTTACTTTTACCAGGATAGAGTTTGCACAACCTTCACTGATTCCTTTTTCCAGAAACTTCACATTGGTAACGAACAAGTCATCACCTACCAGCTGGCAACGGTTGCCCAGACGCTCGGTCAGCATGCGCCATCCTTCCCAGTCGTTTTCTGCCATACCATCCTCTATCGAATCAATGGGATAGTCCCAACTCAATTTTTCCAGATAGGCAACCTGTTCGGCGGCACTGCGCTTTTCCCCTTTGGGGCCTTCAAACTTGGTATAGTCATAGATGCCGTCATGATAAAATTCGGAAGAAGCACAATCCAGACCGATGGTGATATGTTTAAACGGTTCATATCCGGCAGCTTCAATAGCGGCAAGGATACAATTCAAAGCATCTTCAGTGCCATCCAGTGCAGGGGCAAAACCGCCTTCATCTCCTACGGCTGTGCTTAGTCCGCGTTTTTTCAGCACCTCTTTCAAAGCATGGAATACTTCTGCGCCCATCCGTAATGCCTCACGGAATGTCTTTGCGCCGACAGGACGAATCATGAATTCTTGAAAAGCGATAGGAGCGTCGCTATGCGAGCCTCCGTTAATGATGTTCATCATCGGGACGGGCATGACATAGGTATTTGTTCCGCCGATGTATCTGTAAAGAGGGATATCCAGATAGTTGGCGGCAGCTTTTGCCACAGCCAGGGATACGCCCAAAATAGCATTTGCGCCCAGTTTTGATTTAGTTGGGGTTCCATCCAGATCAAGCATGGCTTTGTCAATGCCACGTTGGTCCATAGAGTCCATTCCTTTCAATGCCGGAGCGATAAGGGTATTTATATTTTCTACAGCTTTTAATACGCCTTTGCCCCCGTAACGGGTCTTGTCACCGTCACGTAGCTCCAATGCCTCATGTTCACCGGTTGACGCACCCGATGGGACAGAGGCACGGCCCATAATCCCTGATTCCAATATCACATCCACTTCCACAGTGGGGTTACCACGTGAATCCAAAATCTCTCTTCCTTTAATCTCTGCTATTTTCATATAATTCTAATTTTATAAGATGGTTTTATTTTAATAACAATAGAGAAGCCGGATTTGTTGAGGTGCCAGGGAAAGTTTTTTCATGATATTTACTTTTTTATTTCTTTCCACAGAGTACATCCGTCTTCTTTTTTCGTCTCCCTTTAATAAAAGCTAGAGATCAATATGAAAATAAAATGGATAGTGGGGGGGCTGTTATGGGCAAGTTCTTACTTGCAGGCTGCCGCACAGGAATATAAACTGTGGTATGACGAACCCGCTCAGGTTTGGACTGAAGCGCTTCCGCTGGGTAACGGACGGTTGGGAGCGATGGTATTCGGCAATCCCGGTGTGGAACATATCCAGTTGAACGAAGAAACTATTTGGGCAGGACGTCCCAATAATAATGCTAATCCCGATGCGTTGGAATATATTCCCAAAGTGCGCCAGTTGGTGTTCGAGGGAAAATATCTTGAAGCACAAACGTTGGCTACCGAGAAAGTAATGGCGAAGACCAATAGCGGTATGCCCTATCAATCGTTTGGCGATCTGCATATTTCTTTTCCGGGGCATACACGTTATTCCGATTACTATAGGGAACTGAGCCTGGATTCAGCTCGTACCATCGTGCGTTATAAGGTGGACGGGGTGACTTATCAGCGTGAAACACTGACGTCGTTTGCCGATCAGGTAGTTATGGTGCGTCTTACTGCCAGCCAACCCGGAAAGATTACTTGTAACGCCAATCTTACTACTCCGCATCAGGATGTGATGGTTGCGACGGAAGGGGAGGAGGTTACCCTTTCGGGCGTATCTTCCTGGCATGAAGGACTCAAAGGGAAGGTTGAATTTCAGGGACGTATGACTGCACGTACTCAGGGAGGAACCCGGTCTTGCCGTGACGGAGTCTTGAGTATAGAAGGGGCGGACGAGGCTGTGATTTATATTTCCATTGCTACCAACTTTACTAATTACAAGGATATAACAGGTAACCAAGTGGAGCGTGCGAAGAACTATCTGCGCCGGGCTGTAAGTAAAGATTATATGACATCACGTAAGGCACACGTCGATTTTTTCAAGCAATATATGGACCGTGTCTCTTTGGATTTAGGCATAGACAAATATGCAGGGGTAACCACTGATATGCGTGTACAGAACTTCAAGGAAACGAAGGATGATTTTCTGGTGGCCACTTATTTCCGTTTCGGCCGCTATCTGTTGATTTGTTCTTCACAGCCGGGTGGGCAGCCTGCTAATTTGCAAGGCATTTGGAATGATAAATTATTTCCTTCCTGGGATAGTAAATATACATGTAATATCAATGTTGAAATGAACTATTGGCCGGCCGAAGTGACGAATCTCAGCGAATTGCACGAGCCTTTGATACAACTGATCCGTGAAGTGAGTGAAACAGGGCGTGAGTCGGCCAAGATTATGTATGGGGCGGATGGCTGGGTATTGCATCACAATACGGATATATGGCGTGTTACCGGAGCTATAGACAAGGCTCCGTCGGGATTATGGCCTACGGGTGGAGCCTGGCTGTGCCGTCATTTGTGGGAACGTTATCTTTATACAGGCGATATGGAATTTCTCCGCTCGGCTTACCCTATCATGAAAGAAGCCGGTAAGTTTTTGATGAAATCATGGTGAAGGAACCGTTGCATAACTGGTTGGTGGTATGCCCGAGCAATTCTCCGGAGAATACTCATGCAGGCAGTAACGGGAAAGCGACTACGGCTGCCGGGTGTACTTTGGATAACCAGCTGATATTCGATTTGTGGAATCAGATAATCACGACCGCCCGTCTGTTGGGTACGGATGCTGAATTTGCCACCCGTTTGGAACAGCGTTTAAAGGAAATGGCGCCCATGCAGATAGGACGTTGGGGGCAATTGCAGGAATGGATGATGGATTGGGACAATCCGCAGGATGTGCACCGTCATGTGTCACACCTTTATGGTTTGTTCCCCAGTAATCAGATTTCTCCTTACCGTACTCCCGAATTGTTTGATGCGGCACGTACTTCGCTGATTCATCGTGGCGATCCGTCTACCGGATGGAGTATGGGATGGAAGGTATGTTTGTGGGCCCGTCTGTTGGATGGTGACCATGCTTATAAACTGATAACCGATCAGTTGACTCTCGTACGTAACGAGAAGAAAAAAGGAGGAACTTATCCTAATTTGTTTGATGCCCATCCACCTTTTCAGATTGACGGTAATTTTGGTTGTACGGCGGGTATCGTAGAAATGCTGATGCAGAGCCACGATGGTTTTATTTATTTACTTCCCGCATTGCCGGCGCAATGGAAAGAGGGAAGCGTGAACGGGATTATAGCCCGTGGAGGTTTTGAATTGGATTTGAGTTGGAAGAATGGTAAAGTGAGCCGGTTGGTGGTGAAATCCCGTCATGGGGGAAACTGTCGTTTGCGTTCTTTAAATCCGCTGGCAGGCAAAGGGCTGAGAAAGGCAAAAGGAGAGAATCCGAATAAATTGTATGCCATACCCGAAATCTTACAGCCGATTATAAATAAAGAAGCGAAATTGAATAAAGTTGAGTTGAAAAAAACTTATCTTTATGATCTGGAAACCAAAGCAGGTGAAGAGTATATATTCTTAGGTAAGTGATGATTCTTGCATTGATTGTAAGGATGAAAAATAGTAAAAAGAAGAAATATGAAAAGAACAGGATTAAACATTATTTGCTCATTGTTGCTGGCAGGTGGAATGTGTGCATGTACTGCCACTCCTAAACAGACCGAAGAAATCAAATGGAGCGAACGTATGGCTCAGTCGGAAATGCAACGTTTCCCTGAGCCTTGGATGATAGAAAAAGCGAAAAAGCCTCGTTGGGGCTATACGCACGGACTGGTGGTGAAATCCATGTTGGAGGAATGGAAACATACCGGTGACACTGCCTATTATAATTATGCAAAAATATATGCAGACAGTCTGATAGACACCGACGGTAAGATAAAGACCATGAAATATCTTTCTTTTAATATTGATAATATCAATGCCGGAAAGATTTTATTCGATTTTTATGAAAAGACGGGAGACGGGCGTTATAAAGGTGGCGATGGATACTCTTCGCAAACAACTGGCCGAACAGCCCCGTACCAGTGAAGGCGGTTTCTGGCACAAACTGGTATATCCGCACCAGATGTGGCTGGATGGTATATTCATGGCTTCTCCTTATCTGGCTCAATATGGTAACGTATTCAAGGATACTACGGTCAATGCCGATATTGTGAATCAAATAAAGCTGATTGCCCGTAAAACGTATGATCCTAAAACCGGTTTGTTCTATCATGGCTGGGATGAGAGCAAGACACAAAATTGGGCAAATAAGGAAACCGGGTGCTCACCCAACTTCTGGAGCCGCAGTATAGGCTGGTATGCCGCTGCCGTGGTGGATGTATTGGACTATATGCCGGCGCAGTTCGAAGGACGCGACAGCATTATGACGATTATAAATACGTTGGCCGAAGGCATTGTAAAATACCAGGAGCCTGAAACAGGGGTATGGTGGCAGGTGACTGACCAGAATAACCGTAAAGGAAATTATCTGGAATCTTCCGCTTCATCGCTTTTTGTCTATTTTCTGTGTAAGGCTGTAAACAAAGGATATATTCCTGTGGAGTATAAAGCGGCCGCAGAGCGTGGTTTTAATGGCCTGATCAAACAATTCATTAAAGAAGAGCCTGATGGTTCATACACTATTACCAACTGTTGTGCTGTTGCAGGATTAGGCGGTAAAGGAAACCGGGATGGAAGTTTTGCTTATTACATAGGTGAGCCGGTGATAGAGAACGATCCGAAATCAGTAGGTTCCTTTATTTTGGCAGCTATTGAATATGAGAAAATGAAGCAGTAGGAATAATCTGAAAAAGATGAGGACATTTGTCAAAAAGGTCTTCATCTTTTCCGTAAACATCAGGACCTTTTTTAAACACCTTGTTGTTTTGATAAAAGCTCTTGTTTGGAGATTGTCAATTAATTAATAAACGAATTTGAAAATACAATGATGAACAGACACGCATTACTTTCCTTATTGGCTTTATTGCTATGTTGCTCTACTTCGTTGCCGGCGCAGAAAGCGAAAACGTATATTCCCTGGAAGAACGGCAAACTGGTGGTGTCCGAGGAGGGACGTTACCTGAAGCATGAAAATGGAGTACCTTTCTTCTGGTTGGGTGAAACCGGATGGCTGATGCCGCAACGCTTGAATCGTGACGAGGTTTCTTACTATCTGAATAAGTGCAAGGATGCCGGATATAACATGGTGCAGGTGCAGGTATTGAACGGTGTGCCTTCCATGAATATTTACGGCCAGTATTCCATGACAGACGGTTTTAATTTCAAAGATATCAACCGCAAAGGGATTTATGGATATTGGGACCACATGGACTATATTATTAAAAGTGCCGCTTCACGGGGCATCTATATAGGGATGGTATGTATTTGGGGAACTCCCGTGGAACAAGGGCTGATGAATGAAAAAGAAGCCGTGGCATACGGTAAGTTTCTTGCAGAACGTTACAAGGATGAGCCGAATATTATTTGGATGATAGGAGGGGATATCCGCGGTGATAATAAGACGGAGGTATGGGATGCGTTGGCAAACAGTATCCGCAGCATAGACAAAGGTCATCTGATGACTTTCCATCCGCGTGGACGTACCACGTCGGCTACTTGGTTTAATGACCGCGAATGGCTGGATTTCAATATGTTCCAAAGCGGACACCGTCGTTACGGGCAGCGTAACGGTGATGGTGACTATCCCATCGAAGAGAATACGGAAGAAGATAACTGGCGTTTTGTGGAAGCCAGTCCAGGCAAAGACTCCGTTGAAACCGGTGATTGATGACGAACCTATTATGAAGACATTCCACAGGGGCTGCGATGATCCCAATGAAACCCGTTGGAATCAGCACGATGTGCGTCGTTATGCCTATTGGTCGGTATTTGCCGGA
>ENA-OQKC01000745-OQKC01000745.1-human-gut-metagenome-genome-assembly--contig:-NODE-745-length-13068-cov-2.058033_pt1 | contig 13068 bp, 16 predicted proteins | sample MGYA00242774_ERZ504790 | MGnify/ENA primary metagenome ERZ504790 (study PRJEB26092, sample SAMD00036419) | human gut metagenome | host: Homo sapiens | study: EMG produced TPA metagenomics assembly of...
TGGAAAGGTGTTGGACGGACAAGACGCACTGATTCTATCGTTCAGATGCCGCCTGGAATTCCGGTTGCGACCGTAGCGATCGACGGAGGGAAGAATGCGGCGATCCTTGCGGCAAAGATTCTTGCCACATCTGATCCGGAGCTGTTGCAGAGACTCAAAGATTTTTCCAAAGAGATGAAAGAGGAAGTCGAGGCAAAGGCAGAAAGGCTTGCAAAGCTCGGACATAAGGAATACATGGCTCAGAAAGCCGCGAAATAAACTAAAAAACACGATCTGATGGAGGAACGATCATGGATTATAAGAACGCAGGTGTGGATATCGAAGCAGGTTACAAGTCAGTGGAGCTGATGAAGGAGCACATCAAAAAGACGATGCGCCCTGAAGTCATCGGGGGACTTGGTGGATTTTCCGGTGCTTTCTCACTGGAGAAGATCAAGGAGATGGAAGAGCCTGTATTATTGTCCGGTACAGACGGATGTGGAACCAAGGTAAAGCTCGCCATGGTTTTGGACAAGCATGACACAATCGGAATTGATGCAGTGGCAATGTGTGTCAATGATATTGCGTGTGCAGGAGGAGAGCCTCTATTCTTCCTGGATTATATCGCATGTGGAAAAAATGAGCCGGAAAAGATCGCTGCCATCGTAAGCGGTGTGGCAGAGGGCTGTGCACAGTCCGGCGCTGCTCTGATTGGAGGAGAGACGGCAGAACATCCGGGTCTGATGGCAGAGGACGAATACGATCTGGCAGGATTTGCTGTTGGCGTCTGTGATAAGAAAGATATGATTACCGGGGAACACTTAAAGGAAGGAGACGTACTGATCGGCCTTGCTTCTTCCGGTGTACATAGTAACGGATTCTCTCTTGTGAGAAAAGTATTCGATATGAGCAAGGAGTCTCTGGAGACTTACCATGAACGTCTGGGATGTACTCTTGGTGAGGCTCTGCTTGCCCCGACCCGGATTTATGTAAAAGCATTAAAGACCATCCGGGAAGCAGGAGTGACCGTCAAGGCATGCAGCCATATCACAGGAGGCGGCTTCTATGAGAATGTACCACGTATGTTAAAAGAGGGCACCCACGCCGTAATCCGCAAGGACAGTTATGAAGTACCGGTTATCTTCGATATGCTTGCAAAGGAGGGTGACATCGAGGAGCACATGATGTATAATACATTCAACATGGGAATCGGAATGGTAATCGCTGTAGACGAGCAGGATGTGGAGGCTGCACTGTCCGCTGTCAAAGCGGCAGGCGACAAGGGCTTTGTCATCGGAACGATTCAGGCAGGAGAAAAAGGAGTCACATTATGCTAAGAGTGGCGGTACTGGTATCCGGGGGCGGCACCAATTTACAGGCCATTCTGGATGCGGTTAAGGCAGGAACGATCGACAATACCGAGGTTGTCGGGGTGATCAGCAACAATAAAAATGCGTACGCGCTGATAAGAGCTCAGAAAGCGGGGATTGAAGCGCACTGCGTTTCTCCAAAGGATTTTGAAGAGCGCGGGGAGTTTAATGCGGCACTTATGGATACGATTGATGCGTTGTGCCCGGACTTGATTGTACTTGCGGGATTTTTGGTGGTAATTCCATCAGAACTCATCCGTAAATATGAGAACCGGATTATCAATATCCATCCGTCCTTGATTCCGTCTTTTTGTGGGAAAGGTTATTACGGTCTGAAAGTTCACGAAGCGGCACTGGCTCGTGGCGTGAAAGTAACCGGAGCCACGGTGCATTTTGTGGATGAAGGGACGGATACGGGGCCGATTCTTCTCCAGAAAGCGGTGGAAGTACGCACGGGTGATACGCCTGAGGTGCTTCAGCGGCGTGTGATGGAGGAGGCCGAGTGGAGGATTCTGCCTGAGGCGATCCATTTGATAGCCAATGGAAAGGTAGCTGTCAAAGACGGACAGGTTATGATTCAGAAATAGAGAGTAAAAGGGTATTGGATGCAATAGAGATCAGCAATACCCTTTTTCTGGTTGATACGAGAAGGAGGATGTCAGATGAAAGTAATGATTGTAGGAGGCGGCGGCAGAGAACACGCGATTGCAATGAGCGTAGCAAAGAGTGAGAAGGTAGAGAAGATCTACTGTCTGCCGGGGAACGCGGGGGATCGAGGGCAGTGGCGCAGTGCGTGCCGATCGGCCCGATGGAGTTTGAGAAAATCCGGGATTTTGCAAAGGAGCAGAAGATCGACTTAGCGGTGATCGGAATGGATGATCCGCTGGTGGGTGGCCTGACTGATATTCTGGAGGCGGAAGGAATCCGTACATTCGGACCCCGAAAAAATGCTGCCATTCTCGAAGGAAGTAAGGCTTTTTCTAAGGATCTGATGAAAAAATATCAAATTCCAACTGCTGCCTACGAAAATTTTGATAATGCAGACGATGCGCTTTGTTATCTGGAGAGAGCAAGCTACCCGATCGTACTCAAAGCAGACGGTCTTGCACTTGGAAAGGGCGTTCTGATCTGTAAAAGTTTTGAAGAAGCGAAAGCGGGCGTCAAAGAGATCATGTTGGATAAGAAATTCGGGGCTTCCGGAAATACAATGGTTGTGGAAGAGTTTATGACTGGAAGAGAAGTTTCTGTGCTGTCTTTCGTGGACGGAAAAACAGTAAAGACAATGACGTCCGCCCAAGACCACAAGCGTGCGAAAGATGGGGATGAGGGACCAAATACCGGAGGAATGGGGACCTTTTCTCCAAGTCCGTTCTATACAGAAGAAATCGCACAGTATTGTGAAGAACATATCTTCCAGCCGACGGTGGATGCAATGCGCACGGAAGGCCGGGAATTCAAAGGCATCATTTTCTTTGGCCTGATGTTGACGGAGGACGGGCCGAAGGTACTGGAGTATAATGCAAGATTCGGTGATCCGGAAGCACAGGTTGTTCTTCCAAGAATGAAAACGGATATTGTGGATGTAATGGAAGCCTGCATCGACGGAACGCTCGATCAGGTGAACCTGGAGTTTGAAGATAATGCGGCGGTTTGCGTTGTGCTGGCGTCCGATGGTTATCCGTTGGCATACGAGAAAGGAATTCCAATCGAAGGTTTTGAGAAGTTTGAAGGGAAAGACGGATATTACTGTTTCCACGCCGGCACGAAGAAAAATGAGCAGGGGCAGATTGTCACCAATGGAGGACGTGTCCTTGGAATTACGGCAAAGGGAGCTGATCTAAAAGAAGCGAGGAAGAATGCCTATGCAGCGACGGAGTGGATTTCCTTTGCTAATAAGTATATGCGCAACGATATTGGAAAGGCGATCGATGAGGCGTAAGAAAAGATGAAAAGAGAACATTCATAGAGGAAATGGGCAGGGCAGATGCAGGAAAAATGGCGTCCGCCTTGCCTTTTTAATTTGTTGACTCGGATTGCAAAAGGAGATGGAAGGGCATATAATAAGAAGAATGAAAGAAAAGGAGAAAACAGATGGTTTATGAGAATATACTTGAGGCGGTGGGAATACTCCATTGATTCGTCTGCATCATATGACAGGAGAGGAGGATGCTCAGATTTTTGTGAAGTTTGAGGCAGTAAATGTGGGCGCCTCTATTAAGACGAGGACGGCCCTTGGTATGATCAAAGCGGCCGAAAGAGAAGGAAAGATCACCAAGGAGACGATCATTGTGGAGCCGACCAGCGGTAACCAGGGGATTGGTCTGGCACTGATTGGGGCAGTGCGTGGATACCGTACCATTATCATCATGCCGGATTCCGTCAGTGAAGAGCGCAGAAAGCTGGTCAGACAGTATGGAGCCGAGGTCCGGCTGATCCACGATGCCGGAAATATCGGAGAATGTATCCGGGAGTGCATGGATACTGCTCTTCGCATGGCAGCAGAAGATCCTCGTATCTTTGTGCCTCAGCAGTTTGAGAATCAAATAATGTCCGTGTTCATTATGAGTGGACGGGGAAGGAGATTTTGGAGCAGGCAGATTGTAAGGTGGACGGATTTTGCTCCGGTATCGGAACAGGAGGAACAATTTCAGGAGTCGGAAAGGCATTAAAAGAGGCAAATCCAAAGACTCTTATCTGGGCTGTGGAACCGGAGCAGGCGGCGATTCTGTCCGGTAAAGAAGTGGGAAGTCATTTGCAGATGGGGATCGGAGACGGTCTTGTGCCAAAGATTCTGAACCAGCAGATTTATGATGATATTGTCATTATCACAGACGAGGAGGCTCTGAAAACCGCAAAAGATCTTGCGGCAAAGGAGGGGCTCATGTGCGGCATCACAGGAGGCACGAATGTGGCGGCAGCGCAGAAGATGGCCAGGAAACTCGGAAAGGGGAAGACCATTGTCACGATCTTGCCGGATACTGCGGAGCGTTAATTTTTCCACACCACTTTTTGACGAGCAGTAGGATGCGGGGAAAAATCTTTTCTTGCAAAACCGTGACATCTGTTATATTATGAATGTAACAAACGAAAGAAAAGGGTGAAGTGTTTATGAAAGAAATTATGATCGAGATTGATTTTAACAGCGACGAGGCTATTTATATGCAGCTCCGCAATCAGATCATTATGGGGATCGCGCTTTCTGCGGTTCGGGATGGGGACACACTTCCCTCGGTCAGGAAGCTTTCAGAGCAGATTGGCGTGAATATGCACACGGTCAACAAGGCATATGCCGTACTGAAACAGGAGGGGTTTATTCAGCTTGACAGAAGAAGAGGTGCAGTGATTGCAGTCAGTGAGGATAAGCTTCAGGCGCTGGAAGATATGAAACAGCAACTCCGCATGGTGCTTGCACGAGGCTACTGTAAGAATATCACACGGGAGGAAGTACACAAGCTGGTGGATGAGATTTTCCACGAATACGAGACCGAGTAATTCAGATCAGGAGGACAGACATGGAAAACAGATATACAAAGCAGGCCCGGGAAGCTCTGGATGCGGCCGAGGTTTATGCAAAGGAATTGAAGCATCCTTATATTGGTACGGAGCATCTGCTTATGGGACTGAGGACTTCCATTTCCGGGGTGGCGGCTCAGGTGTTGGAGATGAACGGCCTGAGAGAGGAAGATGTGCGTAAGGTTGTCGGAGAGCTTGTCTCAAGAGTCGGAGATGAGCCTTTTTCAGGAAGGCCAAAGGAGAGCCCGAGACTTAAGTTTATTTTGGAAGAAGGGCGGAAGATGGCAGAGCGCTTCCGGATGTCGGAAGTAGGGACGGAGCATCTGCTGCTTGCCATTGTGCGGGATACAGACTGTGTGGCAGCCCGTATTCTTATTACACTGAATATCAATCTTCAGAAAATTATGCAGGACTGCCTGACGACTATCGGGGAAAATCCGAAAGCTCTGTCAGACCGTGGTGATGGCACAGGCAAAGGCTCTGTGCTGGAGCAATTCTGTACCGATCTGAATGCTCTTGCGGAAGACGGTAAGCTGGATCCGGTGGTCGGCCGGGAAGAGGAGATGCAGAGACTGATGCAGATCTTAAGCCGCAGGACGAAGAATAATCCGTGTATGGTCGGGGAGCCGGGAGTCGGTAAGACGGCTATCATTGAGGGGATCGCGCAGCGGATCGCGAAAGAAGCGGTTCCGGAGAAGATGAGGGACAAACGGATCTTCTCCTTGGATTTGGCGGCGCTGATCGCCGGTTCCAAGTACAGGGGAGAGTTTGAGGAGCGGATGAAGAGGCTGGTCGGAGAAGTCCGGGCTGCCGGTAATATCATCCTTTTTCTCGATGAGATTCATACGGTTGTGGGTGCAGGGGGAGCAGAGGGCGCCATGGATGCGTCCAATATTCTCAAGCCATCTCTGGCAAGAGGGGAGATTCAGCTTATTGGAGCTACGACGATCACGGAATACCGGAAGTATATTGAGAAGGATGCCGCTTTGGAGCGCAGGTTTCAGCCGGTGATGGTGGAGGAGCCGTCAAAAGAAGAGACGATCAGGATTCTGGAAGGGATCCGGGGAAAATACGAGGTACATCACAGAATTGAGATCAGTCAGGAGGCCATTCGGGCTGCGGTGATGCTTTCTGACCGGTATATCAGTGATCGTTTTTTGCCGGACAAGGCTATCGACGTGCTGGATGAGGCGTGTTCGAAAGCTGCTCTTAGGGGATACAAGATGCCGGAACAGATAGAAGATCTGGAGCAGATTATCGGGGAACTGAACCAGGAGCTGGAGGACGCCATTAAAGAGAGAAATATGGAGAAGGCTGCTCTCCTTGCAGCAGACAAAAATCAGATTAATGAGAAATTAAAACGGGCGAAAGCCAGAAGAGAGCGGCAGCAGCAAAAGCTCCGTATCGCTCTGACGGAGGGAGATATTGCGGACGTAGTATCCGAATGGACGCGGATTCCGGTTCAGCGGCTTGCTCAGTCTGAGACGGAGCGGCTGAAAAAGCTGGAGGCGACTCTCCATAAGAGAGTGATCGGACAGGAGGATGCGGTAAGTGCAGTAGCAAGAGCTGTCAAGAGGGGGCGTGTAGGTCTCAAAGATCCGTCACGGCCGGTGGGCTCATTTTTGTTCCTGGGACCGACCGGAGTCGGAAAGACCGAACTTTCCAAGGCACTTGCAGAGGCTCTCTTTGGGAATGACGAGTCGATGATTCGAATCGACATGTCCGAATATATGGAGAAACACAGTGTGTCAAAGTTAATCGGTTCCCCTCCGGGATATGTAGGACACGAAGACGGAGGACAGCTCAGTGAGAAAGTCAGAAGACATCCGTATTCGGTGGTACTCTTTGACGAGATTGAGAAAGCCCACCCGGATGTGTTCAATATCCTGCTTCAGGTATTGGATGACGGTCATATCACAGATTCCCAGGGGCGGAAGGTAGATTTCCGTAATACGGTCATTATTATGACGTCTAATGCCGGAGCCCAGTCCATCGTGGACGCGAAACGTCTGGGATTCAATACGGTACAGGACGAGAAGGAAGATTACAAGAAGATGCAGAGCAATGTGATGGATGAGGTGAAGCGCATTTTCCGTCCGGAGTTCCTAAACCGGATCGATGAGATCATTGTATTCCATGCGCTTACTGAAAGCGAGCTGGAGAAAATCGTTGGGCTTTTGTGTCAGGATCTGATTCAGAGAGCAAAAGAGCAGCTTGATATTACCTTAAAGATCAAAAGCGCCGCAAAGAAACTGATAGCGGAGGCAGGCACGGACCGTAAATATGGGGCAAGACCGCTCAAGCGTGCCTTACAGACGAAGCTTGAGGATCCACTGACGGAGGCAATTTTAAATGGTGAGATCAAACGGAGCGATCTGGTGGAGACAGGTGTTTCTAAAAATGAGATAAAATTTTCGGTGAAAGAGACAAAGAACTAGAAAAAAAGAATCGTTTATTATATAATGAGACTACGGTAAATATAAGATACGACCAGGAGGAAAAAGACATGACAGCAGTCAAAGAGTTACTGAGGGCGAATGAAGATGGAACGATCAGCTTCGGCGATTATACCTTATCTTCCAAGACGAAGAAGGAAGGATTCGAGTTTGAGGGAGACATTTATAAGGTAAAGACATTTTCGGAGATTACAAAGCTGGAAAAGAACGGCATGTTCGTCTATGAATCGGTCCCGGGAACTGCGGTAGAGCAATTTCGTGCGGAGGAAAGCGGAGTGTCTTTCCATGTGAGCGGGAACGAGGATGCTCAGTTTACACTGGAGCTGGAGGCAGACAGCGAGTACACGGTATATCTGGATGATGTGAATGCGGGAAAGATGAAGACAAACCTGAGCGGGAAATTAAGTGTCAGTACAGAGCTGCAGCCGGATCAGACTGTTTGTGTGAAGATTATAAAGGCTTAATACAAAGAGAAGGCAAAATGCTGCAAAGATCAGAGAATGGCTTTGCGGCATTTTTTCTTTGAACGATGTCTTTCAGGGACAAAGAGTCTGGTGTCGGGAAAAGAGTTCGGAATTAGAAAGAGGAAATGTGATGGCTAAAGCAAAAAAAACAGTATTTTTCTGTCAGAACTGTGGACATGAGGAAGCCAAGTGGTTGGGACAGTGTCCAGTCTGCAAGGAATGGAATACATTTGTAGAAGAGAAAAAGTTGCCTGAGAAAGGGAGTGAGTCGGGAATCCGCAGAAAGGCAGAGCCCATTTCCCTTTCCAGGATTGAGACGAAAGGCGAGGAGCGGATCCGGACAGAGATGGAAGAGTTGGACCGTGTACTTGGCGGAGGGATTGTGAAGGGATCTCTGGTGCTGGTAGGGGGAGATCCTGGCATTGGGAAATCCACCCTTTTACTACAAGTCTGCCGGATTTTAGGGGAGAAAGGTGAGGAGATCATCTATATTTCCGGAGAGGAATCCGCAAGACAGATTAAGCTTAGAGCCGACCGGATGGGAAAGTTTGACGATCGGCTTTCTCTGTTGTGTGAAACGAATTTGGAGACGATCGAGGAAGTTATCCGAACAAAGAAGCCGCATATTGCGGTCATTGACTCCATTCAGACAATGTACAGCGAGGAGATTGGATCCGCTCCGGGAAAGTGTGTCCCAGGTGCGGGAGGCAACAAATACCCTGATGCACCTGGCAAAGGGAATGGGCATTACAATCTTTATTGTCGGGCATGTAACCAAAGAGGGGACGGTGGCAGGCCCAAGGGTACTGGAACACATGGTGGACACAGTGTTGTATTTTGAAGGAGACCGTCATGCTTCCTACCGGATTCTCAGAAGTGTGAAGAACCGATTCGGATCCACCAATGAGATCGGCGTGTTTGAGATGCGGGAGAACGGACTTCAGGAGGTGAAGAATCCGTCTGAATTTATGCTGAACGGCCGGCCAGAACACGCTTCCGGTTCGGTTGTCGCCTGTTCCATGGAAGGAACGAGACCGATTCTGCTTGAGATTCAGGCTCTCGTATGCCGGACAAACTTCGGGATGCCGAGGCGTACAGCGGCGGGGACTGACTACAACCGGGTCAATCTCTGATGGCGGTGCTGGAAAAAAGGCTGGGTATGGCGCTTGCGGACTGTGACGCTTATGTAAATATAGCAGGGGGGATCCGGATGAATGAGCCGGCTATTGACCTGGGCATCGTTCTGGCTCTTGTCTCCAGCTATCAGAACAAGCCGGTGGATCCATATACGATTGTCTTCGGAGAGGTTGGATTAAGCGGAGAAGTCCGGGCAGTCAGTATGCCAAAGCAGAGAGTCATGGAGGCAAAGAAACTTGGATTTCATACCTGTATTCTGCCAGGGGTCTCTGTAGAGAGTGTCGGAGAAGTGTCGAAGATGAAAATAATTGGTGTGAAAAATGTGAGCGAAGCGATACAGCATTTATAAAAAACTGTTGTACAAACATACCAGTAGTATGATAAATTCGAAACATACCAAAAGTATGTAAAAGGAAGTGAAGCGGAAATGGCACGAAACAAGCATCCCGAGGAGACGGTTGGCCAGATCCTGGATGTGGCAAGCCGCCTGTTTCTGGAGAAGGGATACGAGCATACCTCTATTCAGGATATCATCAACAACTTGGGAGGACTGAGCAAGGGAGCGATTTACCATCATTTTAAGTCAAAAGAGGAGATCCTGATTGCGGTAACAGACAGGATGACCGCAGAATCCAATCACATGTTGGCACAGATTCGGGATGCTTCCGGACTTAATGGAAGAGAAAAACTGAGGTGGATTTTTAAAGCCTCCATCAATCGGCCTGTCCAAAATGACATTTTTTCTGTAGCGCCGGATTTTCGAAATAATCCAAGACTTCTGGACAGTCTTTTACGGGAGAGCGTGGAAGAGGTGGCGCCGCAGTACATTCTTCCGATTATTCGGGAGGGGATTGAAGACGGATCGATTCAGACCGAATATCCGGAACAGTTGGCGGAATTGATTATGTTAGCAGCCAATATTTGGATGAATCCGATGGTATTTGACAGCAGTCCGCAGGAGTCCTTAGGTAAATTTATGGTGTTCCGGCAGATGATGAGCGGACTTGGTGTTGATATTGTGGATGAAGAGATGATTCGGAGACTGGCAGAACTGACGGACATTTACAATCGGAGAAAATAAAAAGGGAGCCTGCCCTGAAGAAAGGGCAGTTTTCTTTTAAATTTATACATACCGACGTTTGGTATTAAAAGGAGGAAAAAGATGATTGTTGTAAGAGGAATCGGTATCGATAAAAATTTCGGGGCAGAACCAGTGCTTTCGCAGTGCAGTATCTCCCTTCAAAAAGGTGAAATCTATGGTCTCGTCGGGATCAACGGAGCCGGAAAGACGACACTGATGAAAATTCTGCTTGGACTGCAAAGACCGGATGAGGGAATTGTCGAGTTGTTTGGGAAGGAGCCAAGTGAGGACAGAGGGTATCTGCTAAAAATCGGGAGTATGATCGAGAGACCAGTTTTTTATGAGCATCTCAATGCTATAGAGATACTGGAAATGCATCTCAGATATATGGGAAAAGAAGCTTCAGTGTCCGGGATGCTCGATCGTGTCGGATTGTATCATGCCAGAAAAAAGCCGGTGTCCAGTTATTCCCTTGGTATGAAGCAGAGGCTGGGATTTGCGAGAGCCTTGATTCACCGCCCTGAACTGCTTGTTCTGGATGAACCACTGAATGGGATGGATCCAGTAGTAGCGGCAGAGATGATCCAGATGTTGAAAGAAGCGGCACAGAATGGAGCGGCTATTCTTCTCTCAAGTCATATGCTTGGTGAAATGCGAAAGACGGCAGACCGGATTGGGGTTCTGACAGGTGGATGTATCCGACGTGAAATTACGGAGAAAGAAGAGATCCGGGATCATCCGCAGGAGATGGAAGAAGAGTTGGTGACGTTGATGAGGGGAGGCGTAACAGATGAGAAAACTGTATGACTTGGAAAAGGAGAAAATTTGCTGGAGACCCTGGATGATTTCCGGTGTCGGGATCTGGACGGGGCTTGTGGCAATGGGACTTTTATTGTTTGCCGTAGCCTGTTCGGAGGGAACGGGAGGCGGACAGCCATCAGAAGATCTGATTTTGTTTAGCTGGGAGGGACAAATCGCCCTATTGTCAGCGCTTGATTTTGCCTGTGGGAGCATTTTTGCCGCAGCACTGGCCTCCCGTGTGGTAGTACGGGACTATGGGAAAGACTATGCATCCGTTTTGCTTCTTTATCCAATGAACAGAAAAAGGATGTTTCGGGCGAAAGAGCTGCTGATTAGTTTGCGTACTGTGCTTTTATGTTTGCCGGCACTTCTGATTGCCACAGGAATTCTGGCATTTGTGGCGGCAGTGGCGAGGGTTCGCCTTTCAATACAGTCTCCTTGGTTTTGGATCAGTGTCCCGGCAGCAGGACTTCTTGTCGGATTGATGGCGTCAGCAGTTGGTATGATTTCCGCTTATGCCGGATGGAAACGGAAATCCCAAATGGCCAGTATTGTCTGCGGGATTCTGATTGTATGTCTGGTGTCAAACGGGATTGTCATCATGCCAAAGTATCTGACAGCGGTTCTGATGGGAATGGCAGTTTTTATTGTGTGTTCGCCGGAGTGCTGTGTGGGAAATTGGAACAGAATATAGAAAAAATGGAGGTATAGGGATATGAAAGAGAAAGGATTTTCTAAAGATTTTATTATGGTAGTAATTGGACAGATTATCTCTCTGTTCGGAAACGCAGCACTCCGGTTTGCGCTCCCATTATATCTGCTCAATCAGACCGGGTCGTCGGCACTCTATGGCACTGTAACTGCCTGTGCGTTTCTTCCGTCCATCGCAATGTCACCTATTGGAGGAATTGTGGCAGACCGGGTAAATAAACGAAATATTATGGTGGCACTTGATTTTTTGACAGCTGCGGTTGTTGGAGGACTTGCGGTTTGCCTTAGGTTTGGAAACGAGGTGCTGCTGATTGCGCTGACACTGATGCTTTTATATGGAATTGCAGGAGCATATCAGCCGTCTGTGCAGGCAGCTATCCCAGTGCTTGTCAGACAGGAGAAGGTGATGAGTGCAACTTCTATTATTAATACAGTAAGTTCACTTTCCTCCCTGACCGGTCCGGTTCTCGGTGGAATTCTATACAGTATGTATGGCCTGGTTCCGGTGCTCATATTATGCACCACTTGTTTCTTTGCCTCTGCGGTAATGGAAATATTTATACATATTCCTTACCAGAAACCAGAAAAACATGACCACATTGTTAGGATTCTGAAAACAGATTTTGCACAGGGAAGTCCATTTTGCATGGAAAGAAAATCGGAAGATCGGGGAAGTTGTGCTGATTATCTGTGGAATCAATCTTTTTTTATCTGCTATGATGATTGTAGGAATCCCATATCTTGTGACAGAAGTACTGGAACTGGCAAATCAGCTTTGTGGTTTTGCGGAAGGCGCCCCTTGCGGCCGGTGGACTTGTAGGAGGAATTTGTGCGGGTATTTTTGCAAAGAGACTGAAATTCAGTCAGGCTGGAAATCAGATTATGGCTGCGGCAGCGAGTGTCTTCCCGATGGCAATCATTCTTTTTTACCGGTTTCGGCAATAGTAGTCTATGGAGTAATGATGGTATGCTGTTTTGGGATTATGATGTTTGCTACTATTTTCACTGTACAGATGATGTCCTATGTACAGATCGTAACGCCCCGCAATCTGACGGGGAAGGTCATTGCCCTTGTTCTGATGGTATCCACCTGTTCTCAGCCTCTTGGAAATGCGATGTATGGGATTCTATTTGAACTGTGTCGGGGAGCAGAAGCATTTGTCGTACTGTTTTCAGGAATTGTGTCATTTGCGCTTGCGGCTGTGACAAGAAAAAGACTTTCAGAGTATGGAGACAGAATATAGAAATTCATAAAGAAAAAAGATAAAAAAAGTCGAAAAAAGAAGTTGACATTTATAAGCACAGATGATATGATATAACACGTTCCGCTGATAAGTGTCAGAACAAAACATCAAATGCAGATGTCTGGCCCGGGCGGATCCTGGATAGAGAGACCGGGACGCCGGATCAGAAAAGTGGAAAAAAGATGAAAAAACACTTGACACAGAGGAACAGATGTGATAATCTAATATAGCTGTCGCGAGACAGCGCTCAGAACTTTGATAACTGAACAATAGACAACGATCCCTGAAAATTCAAGAGAATTATTCAGAACA
>ENA-OQKC01000748-OQKC01000748.1-human-gut-metagenome-genome-assembly--contig:-NODE-748-length-13025-cov-3.387967_pt1 | contig 13025 bp, 8 predicted proteins | sample MGYA00242774_ERZ504790 | MGnify/ENA primary metagenome ERZ504790 (study PRJEB26092, sample SAMD00036419) | human gut metagenome | host: Homo sapiens | study: EMG produced TPA metagenomics assembly of...
TGCTATGAAAAAAAGTGTCCACATGCAAATATCGGTTCGTTTTTTTGAAACGATTAATTTTATCAATTTATAATTGAGTATGAATATGAAGACACAGAACTATCGATACCTGCTATGCATGGCCGTTGCCCTGCTTGCCGCCTGCTCCGATGCCGGAAAGGGAAAAGAGTCCGAGGAAGGGGTGGCAACCGTCCTGCCAAGTGAAAGCAATGAAGTGACCGTGAAAGTCCTGAAGCGGGCGACCTTTGAGCATGAACTGGTGAGCAACGGAAAAGTAACCGCCGGTGCCATGGCGGATTTGCGTTTTGAGACCACCGGTGTAGTGGCACACATCTACGTGAAGAACGGTGACCCGGTGCGCAAAGGGCAGAAACTTGCCGAACTGGATAAGTTCCGCCTGAAGAACAAGACCGCGCAGGCCAAGGATGCCTTGGAAAAAAGCGGAACTTGAGCTGCAGGATGTATTGATAGGGCAAGGCTATCCGGTGGGGGATGCCTCCAAAGTACCTGCTGACATCATGAAGCTGGCCCGCGTGAGGAGCGGTTACGACCAGAGCCTCGCCCAGTATGAGCTTGCCGCGTATGAAGAGGAACACGCCACGCTGGTTGCGCCTTTTGACGGGGTAGTGGCGAACCTGTTCTCCAAACCGTTCAACGAGGCAAGTACCTCGGAAGCCTTCTGCTCCATTATCGGCACTCAAGGTATGGAGGTGGACTTCACGGTGCTGGAAAGCGAACTGCCGTTGATAAAGAGTGGCGACAAGGTGATTGTTACCCCTTATTCGGATGCCGGTTCCAAACAAGAGGGCCGCATCACCCAAATCAATCCTCTGGTAGATGATAAGGGAATGGTGAAAGTAAAGGCATCCGTCAATGGCAGGGGACGTCTGTTTAGCGGCATGAATGTGAGGGTAAATGTACACCGTTCTCTGGACGGTCAGCTCGTGATACCCAAAAGTGCCGTCGTACTGCGTTCGGGTAAGCAAGTCGTCTTTACCCTGAAAGACGGAAAGGCGCAGTGGAACTATGTGCAGACCGGACTGGAGAATGCGGAAAGCTACAGCATGGCCGACGATGCCCTGAAAGAAGGCGATACGGTCATCGTGACGGGAAATGTGAATTTGGCACATGAGGCGCCGGTGAAGGTGGTGGAAAATTGAAAGATGAGAATTGAAAGTAGAAAATTCATAATTCACAATTTAAATTCATAATTGAAAATTGATAAAGTTCTTGATACAGCGGCCTATTGCCGTACTGATGGCATTTACAGCATGCTTCATTGTCGGGCTGGTGACTTACTTCACCTTGCCGGTATCCTTGCTGCCCGATATTGCCATCCCGGAAATTACAGTGCAGGTGTCGGCGCAGAATACCTCGGCGCGTGAATTAGAGAATACGGTGGTGAAACCTCTGCGGCAGCAGCTCATCCAGGTGGCGAAACTGAAGGACATGGACAGCGAGACGCGCGATGGTGCAGGCATCATCCGCCTGGGCTTCGACTTCGGTACGAATACCGACCTTGCCTTCATAGAAGTGAACGAGAAGATTGACGCCGCCATGAACTATCTGCCCAAGGATGCCGAACGCCCGAAGGTGATAAAGGCAAGTGCGACGGACATTCCTGTCTTCTACCTCAATCTGACTCTAAAAAATGACAGTGCATACGGCAAGGTGGACGAACGCGCGTTTCTTGATTTGTGCGAGTTTGCCGAAAATGTCATAAAGCGTCGCATCGAGCAGTTGGCGGAAGTGGCAATGGTGGATGTCACGGGTTTGGTCGAACGCCAGTTACAGATTGTGCCCGACCCGGATAAGCTTGCTGTGTTGGGGCTCTCCATTGAAGACATAGAAAACGTGCTGGCGCAAAACAACGTGGAGCCGGGCAGCATGACCGTGCGCGACGGCTACTACGAATACAACATTAAGTTCTCCACCCTGCTGCGGACAGAGGAGGACGTGAAGGGCATCCTGCTGCGAAAGGAAGGACGTATCATCCGCTTGGGAGACTTCTGCCGGGTAGAGATTGTTCCTGCCAAGGAGAAAGGTGTCTCCATGAGCAATGGCAAGCGTGCCGTTACCCTTGCCGTCATCAAGCAGGCGGACGAGAATATGGAAGACATGAAGCTTGCCATCAACAGCACGATGGACTACTTCAAGAAAGTATATCCCGACATTGATTTTAGCATCAGCCGTAACCAGACGGAGTTGCTGGACTATACCATCTCCAATCTTCAGCAAAATTTGTCGTTGGGTTTCCTGTTCATCTGCATTGTGGCGGTACTCTTCTTGGGTGACATCAAATCACCGTTCATCATCGGGTTGAGTATGGTGGTATCTATTGTCATCTGCTTCCTGTTCTTCTACTTGTTCAAGATGTCACTCAATATCATTTCTTGTCGGATTATCCTGGCGTTGGGTATGATGATTGACAGCAGCATCATTGTGACGGAGAACATTTCGCAGTATCGCGAACGGGGCTATTCGTTGCGGCGGGCTTGCGTGACGGGAACGAGTGAGGTGATTACGCCCATGCTGAGTTCGTCGCTGACCACTATTGCCGTATTTGTGCCGCTGATATTTATGAGCGGCATTGCAGGGGCGTTGTTCTATGACCAGGCATTCTCTGTTACGGTAGGGTTGCTGGTTTCCTACTTCACGGGTATCATGCTGCTGCCGGTCCTCTATATGCTGGTCTACCGGACAGGGTTGCGCGGCAGGTCGTGGTTCTCCCGCATCCGCATCAACAATCCGTTGAAGGAACATACGCTGGACCGTTTTTATGATGCGGGCATCGACTGGGTATTTTCCCACAAGACGGTAAGTAGCGTATTCTGTGTGGTTTCTATACCTCTTTGTGTCTTTCTGTTCTATTCCGTCGGCAAGGAGCGTATGCCGCAGATAGACCAGAATGAACTGATAGTCCACGTGGAATGGAACGAAAACATACATGTGGACGAGAACCGGCATCGTGTGAATGTGCTGTTCGGACAGTTGCTGGACGAGACTGTGGAACAGACGGCTGCCATAGGCCAGCAGGACTATCTGCTGAACCGTGAGCAGGCTCTCTCTTCTTCGGAGGCAGAATTGTATTTCAAGACTTCCTCGCCTGACGGGATTGCTCCCTTGCAGAAGCAGGCGGGCGAGTGGTTGACACGGGAATATCCGTTGGCGACAGTCTCCTTTTCTCCACCCGAAACCGTGTTCGAGAAGCTTTTCGTGACCGGGGAGGCCGATGTGGTGGCGGGACTTTATGCCCGCAATAAGGAGAAGGCGCCGGCGGCGGAAGAATTGCGCGGACTGGAACAACAGTTTGCGGAGCTTACGGGGACAGCGCCCGTAGGTATCGCTTTCGAGAACCAGCTTGACATAAGCATCCTGCAGGAAAAGCTGTTGCTCTATGACGTTTCGTATGACGAGCTTTACCGTACGCTGCGGACAGCGTTCAAGGAGAACAGCGTAGCTATGCTCCATTCCTACCAGCAATACCTGCCTATCAGCATTGTGGGCGAGGATCGGACAGTGAATGAGGTGCTGCAGCAGACATTGATACAGACCCGTCCGGACAGTAAGGGCGAAGTGGAGTATATTCCGCTTCGGGAGCTGGTAAAGGTGCGTCCGGCCGAGGATTTGAAAACGATTACGGCAGGACGCAACGGTGAATATATACCGTTCCGTTTCTATGAAGTGGACGATGCTCCGGAGTTGATGGAAAAGGTGAAGCGGGAGGCAGATGCCACGGGTGACTGGGATACGGCCTTCTCCGGCAGTTTCTTCTCCAACCGCCAGATGCTGGACGAGTTGGTGGTGATTCTTTTCATCTCTATCCTGCTGATGTATTTCATTCTTGCCGCCCAGTTCGAAAGCTTCGTGCAGCCGCTCATCGTGCTGCTGGAAATTCCGATAGATGTGGCGTTTGCCCTGCTTCTGTTGTGGATATGCGGGCATACCTTGAACCTGATGTCTGCCATCGGACTGATAGTGACGTGCGGTATCATCATCAACGACTCCATCCTAAAGCTGGATGCCATTAATGAATTACGGAGGGCTGGTATGCCGTTGCTCGAGGCCATCCACGAGGCGGGGCGCAGAAGGCTCCGGCCCATCATCATGACATCGCTCACCACCATTTTCGCTATGGTTCCGCTGCTGTTCTCGTTCGACATGGGCTCGGAGCTGCAGAAGCCGCTTTCCATAGCGATGATTGGGGCGATGTTCGTGGGGACACTGGTCAGTCTGTTCATCATCCCGTTGATATATTGGTTTATTTATAGAAAAGAAAGAGCATGAAGAAATTAAGTCTTATACTTTTGTTCAGTCTGGGAGCCCTTTCCGCTTTTGCCCAACAGCGGATAACGCTCGATTTGCAGCAGACCATTGCCCTGGCGAATGACAGTTCGCTGGAAGCCTTCCGCACCAAGAACATGTATCTGGCCGGTTATTGGGAATACCGCACCTATAAGGCAAACCGCCTTCCCAGCCTGACGCTGAACATGACTCCGGCACAGTACAACCGCGATATCACCAAGCGTTACGACTCCGAACAGGACCTTGACATCTATCGCAGCCAGCAATCCTTCTATGCATACGGCAATCTTGCCGTCAGACAGAATTTCGACTTGACGGGCGGTACGTTCTATCTGGATACGGAGCTGGGCTATATGCGGAGCTTCGGTGGAAACAAGTATACCCAGTTCACCAGTGTTCCGGTTCGTTTGGGCTACTCGCAGAGTCTGGTCGGTTACAATCCTTTCCGTTGGGAACGCAGGATTGAGCCGCTGAAGTACGAAAAGGTGAAGAAGGAGTATATTTACAATGCAGAGCGAGTATCCGAGCAGGCCACTACCTATTTCTTTGCGCTTGCCATGGCACAGGCGGAATATGACTTGGCCAAGGACAATGCCGTCTCCACCGATACCCTCTACCGCATCGGCATGCAGCGCTTGAAAATAGCCGCCATCAGCCGTGCCGACCTGCTGACGCTGAAACTCGACGTGGTGAACGCCCGCAATACTTTGCAGAATGCCGCCAGTGCCTTGAAGCGCGCCATGTTTTCGTTGGCATCTTTCCTGAATATGGAGAAGAACACGGATATCAGGGTGTCGCTTCCGGGACGTCCGAGGGCGCTGACCATACCGGTTGATGAGGCTTTGCTGGCCGCTCAAGCCAACAATCCGGAATTTCTGGGGCTTCGTCAGGAAGTGCTGGAAGCCGAGCAGACAGTAGACAAGACGAAGAAGGAATCGCGCTTCAACGCCAGCATCAACGCCAGCGTCGGCTTCAACCAGGTGGCAGAGAAATTCGGTGAAGCATACAGGCATCCCATGCAGCAGGAGATGGTGTCGGTCAGTGTCTCCATTCCACTGGTGGATTGGGGCGTGAGGAAAGGCAAATACAACATGGCGAGGAACAATCTGAACGTGGTGAAGACTTCTGCCCGGCAGAGTGAAATCAGCATTGAGGAGGAGGTTATCATGACCGTCAGTGACTTCAACGTCCAGCAAGCCCTCGTCGCCAGTGCCGAAGAGGCCCTCGACCTTGCCATCCTGGCGTATAACGAAACCCGCCAGCGCTTCATTATCGGCAAGGCAGACATCAACAGCCTGACCCTCTCGCTGAACCGCCAGCAGGAAGCGCAACGCAATTACATCTCCGCCTTGCAGGACTACTGGCTGAATTATTACAAGATACGGAAACTGACGTTGCACGACTTTGCCAGCGGATTTTCGCTGTCGGAAAAATTTGATTATAATAACTGATGAAACGAGTTTCTTCCTTCACCGTCATAGTGGCGTTTGTCTGCCTTGCTTTGGTAGGGGTGGCGTTGATACCGCTGCTTCCCGTCAAGCTGAATCCGTCACGCAGCCTGCCCGGCTTCACGGTGGGTTTCAGCATGCCTGGCACTTCGTCGCGGGTGGTGGAGATGGAAGTGACCAGCAAGCTGGAATCCATGCTGGCGCGTATCCGCGGAGTGAAGCGGCTGAACTCCACCTCGGGCAACGGCTACGGCAACATTACTGTGGAGCTGGACAAGCATGCCGATGTCGAGGCAGTCCGCTTCGAAGCTTCCACCATCATCCGGCAGACGTGGCCCCAATTGCCCGAAGGTGTCAGCTATCCCACCATTCACATGAAAGTGCCCGACGAGAACGCCTCACGCCCTTTCATGTCCTTCACACTGAATGCCCCTTCCACTCCGATATTGATTCAGCAGTATGCCGAGGAGCATATCAAGCCGCGGCTGGCAAATATTCCGGGTATCTATAAGGTGGAACTCAGCGGTGCCACGCCCATGGAGTGGAGACTGGAATATGACAGTGAACAGTTGCGCTTGCTGGGTGTGACCCTATCGGACATCAGCGAGGCAGTACAGCGGCATTACCGGAAGGAATTTTTGGGTACGCACAATGTGGATACAGGTAACGGTAGCCGGGAATGGATACGCCTGGCACTGGTGCCGGAGAGCAACTCCCTTGGTTTTAATCCTGCTGCCATCACCGTGACGGCTACCGACGGGAAACTGCTCCGCTTGGACGAACTGGTGTCGGCTGTTCGTATGGAGGAGGAGCCGCAAAGCTATTACCGCATCAATGGGCTGAATTCCGTCTATCTATCCATTACTGCGGAAGAAACTGCCAACCAGTTGCAACTGAACCGTGCCGTGATGGACGAGATGGAAGCTGTTCGGCAGGTACTTCCTGTCGGATATGAAGTGCATACCAGCTATGATGCGACCGAGTACATACGGGAAGAACTGGACAAGATTTACTTCCGTACCGGCTTGACGGTACTCATCCTGCTTGTATTCGTATGGCTCATTACTCGTAAGTTGAAATATCTTTTTCTGATAGTTACCAGCCTGGCTGTAAATATAGCGGTGGCACTTATCTTCTACTACCTCTTCGGACTTGAGATGCAGCTTTATTCGCTGGCGGGTATCACTGTCTCGCTGAATCTGGTGATAGACAGTACCATTGTCATGACCGACCACATTCTGCACCGGCGTAATCTCAAGGCCTTCCTGTCGGTGTTGGCGGCAACCCTCACTACGATGGGTGCGCTTGTTATCATTTTCTTCCTTGACGAGAGGATACGGCTCAACCTGCAGGACTTTGCAGCGGTAGTGATCATCAATCTGGCTGTTTCCTTGATGGTGGCGTTGTTCTTTGTTCCGTCGATGATTGAGAAGATAGGACTGGTGAGGCGGATTACGGGGAAGAAGAGGCGTCTTGTCTTGCCGGGGCTGACGCAAACATTCAAAACAAGGTTGGGACGGATTTTCAGACGTTTCCCCGTTTATTTCTCCTGCTGCTACTCTGCTCTCATCCGTTTTCTGTGCCGTTGGCGCTGGGCTGTATGCCTGCTGTTACTGTTGGGTTTCGGTCTGCCCGTTTTTCTGTTGCCCGGCAAACTGGAAGGAGGGGGAAAATGGAAAGCTGCTTACAATAAGGTATTCGGTTCGGATACCTATAAGGAGTCGGTGAAACCCGTTGTGGACAAGGCGCTGGGCGGCAGCTTGCGGCTTTTCATACAGAAGGTGTACGAAGGCAGTTACTTCACCCGTAATGAGGAGGTGGTGCTCTATGCCAACGCCAACCTTCCCAATGGCAGCACCCTCGAGCAGATGAACACTTTGATGAAACGTATGGAGACCTACCTCAGCCGGTTCAAGGAAATCAGGCAGTTTCATACTTCCATTTACAGCCCCCGGCGTGCCAGTATGCAGATTTATTTCAAGAAGGAAGCCCGGAACAGCGGTTTTCCCTATACACTGAAAGCCAATATGATAAGCAAGGCACTGGAACTGGGAGGCGGCAGCTGGGGCATCTACGGATTGCAGGACCAGGGGTTCAGTAATGACGTCCGCGAGAGTGCCGGCTCCTACCGCATCAGGATGTACGGCTACAACTACGACGAACTCTATGAGTGGGCGGAGAAGCTGAAGGCCAAGCTGCTGACGCACCGGCGTATCAAGGAAGTGCTCATCAATTCGGAGTTCTCCTGGTGGAAGGATGACTATCGGGAATTCTACTTCAACCTGAACAAGGAGCGCATGGCGCAAGAGGGCATCGACGCGCAAGTGCTTTTCTCTGCGGTGCGCCCCATCTTCGGCAAGAATCTGGAGATTGGCTCGGTAGCGGCCGAGCAGGGAACGGAGAAAATCAAGCTCTCTTCCCGCCAGTCTGCCGAATATGACATCTGGGCGATGCAGTTCTTTCCCTATGGAGTAGGAAACGGCAAGCATTACAAGCTTTCCGAACTGACTACTGTGGAAAAGGGCAGATGCCGCAGGAGATTGCCAAAGAAAACCAGCAGTACCGCCTCTGCCTGCAATACGAATATATCGGCTCCAATGAGATGGGCAACAAGATACAGAAACGTGTCCTGGAGGAGTTCAACAAACTGTTGCCGATGGGTTATACAGCCGAGTCGGACAGCAACAGTTGGTCATGGGGCGAGAAGGACAACCGCCAATACCTGCTTCTGCTGGTGGTGATAGCCATCATCTTCTTTACGACCAGCGTTCTGTTCAACTCCCTGAAGCAGCCGCTTGCTATCATCTTTGTGATTCCGGTTTCTTATATCGGGGTATTTCTTACTTTCTATTGGTTCCGGCTGAACTTCGACCAGGGCGGTTTTGCCTCGTTCGTCCTGCTGTGCGGCATCACGGTGAATGCCAGCATCTATATCCTGAACGAGTACAACAGCATCCGACGTCGTTTCCCCCGTCTTTCCGCTCTTCGTGCCTACGTCAAGGCGTGGAATGCGAAGGTCGTTCCTATTTTCCTCACGGTAGTTTCTACCATTCTGGGATTTATCCCTTTCATGATAGGTGAGGACAAGGAAGCTTTCTGGTTTCCATTGGCGGCGGGTACCATTGGCGGACTGGTGATGTCCGTCATCGGTATCTTCTTTTTCCTGCCGGTTTTTGTGCTGAAACAGCGTGATTTTCTTAGGAAATGATTACTTTTGCTCGATTTTGTTACCTGAATGGATACTTGAATTTTAAATATGGAAAGTGCGGAGTACTCTTTGGATGAGTTATTATGTCAGTCTCTTCTGTTGTTTCGTCAGTATCGGTTTTATGATGCTCCAGAATGTGGAGAAAAGGCATTCCGGATATTGGAGGAAGCCCATGTATGGATGGGGCGTACGCAAGAGTGTGTGGATATGGCGAAATGGGGGTGCGTGATAGAGTGTCTTGCGCAGAAATACTACATAGAAGATGATACGGATGCGATTCTGGAAGAAATTGATGCTGCTTTGGTTGCGCATTGGAAGAGGATAGAGAAAATCCATGCAGAAGTCACCACCGTTTATTTATGGCTGGGGTACTATTTCCTGCTACGTTTCAGAAACCGGGAATCCCGTTCCCATTCCCGTTGTAAACAGATAATGTCCAGCTTGTTGTGTGCTTTGGTCGAAATCTTCCGTAAGGTGGAGAAGGGGGGAGCCCCGACAGAAGTCTTGTCACATCTTTCGGTAGATGTTTGGGGAGAGACCGTCTGCTGGATGGAGCAGGTACATGATTCCCGTCTTTGCGAGAAGCAGTCGTCAGCTTTGCTGGCACAACTCTATAACCTGAAAAGTGTGGAGTTGGAAAAAGGTCCGGGAAAGCAGGATGCTTTGCTCCAGCAGATTCTGGAGTTTTATTGCTTTTAAGGGAAAATTATCTCTGCTTAGTTTTATCATTTCTGCTTCCACACTTCCACCTACTTCCTGCATCCCTTTATTCATCGGCATTACAAGTGCTGTGGAAGCAACTCAAAAAGGTGGAAGCAACTTTTGCTTCCACAGCGGAAATACGCCGGAAGGTAAGTTAATATCTTGTTTGTTAGTGTATTAATAGAATGTGCAGCATTTTGCAAATATCTTGTTTACACGATAAGCGTTTCGTGTAAACACGGTATTAACTTCGTAAAAGACCGTTTACCGATAGACTGCAGCTGGGCTCATAATAGGAATAAGATAGGTGCACAGTATGGGGAAACTATGAGTATAATAGGTGTTCAACGGTTATGAAGCACCTTGTTGACGGTCGTTAGTCGAGTGGTTGACGGCCGTTGGCAGAGCGCATCACGGCCGATAGGCGCTGATAACTCCGTACAGAAAATGGAAAGGAAGCCTATGTAAGGGGAAACAAGCTCTGAGCTATTTGTTTTGTTTGCCACATTTATCTTGTTTTTGTACATTGTTGAAGCGGTTTTTTGTATCTTTGAAGGGAGAGGCCGTAAAAAAGCTTATTCTCATCCAAAGTTTAATTATATATACATGGATTATGAAGCGATGTATAGTACTGTTCATAACATTCTGCTGTGCAGTTGTTTCTAATGCGTAGACAAATGGCATTGTGACTGATGGGGAAAAAGGATTGCCGTTGGCTGGTGTGAATATTTATCTCCAAAAGGATTCTGTGGGCATAGGAGTTATACGTAATGATAATCTGGTAAAGAACATGTTCATATGAAAAAACTGCTATATCTTGGACTTTTGTCCGTTTGCGTACTGTTAGGTTCTTGCGTAGAGAAGAACGTATTCAATGCTTTTGATAAGGTAGAGAGGTATATGGATGTATATTCTGACAGTGCATTGCTGCTGTTGGAGCAAATTCCTCATCCGGAGAAGCTTCGTGGAAAGCAGCGGGCAGACTATGTGCTGCTGTTGACACAAGCCCGTGATAAGAACTATCTGGATAGCATGCAGTCGGATTCGTTGATAAAGTTGGCGGTAGATTATTATAAGAATGGGGGTGATAACGTGAAAGCGGGGAAGGCATTGTTTTATTATGGCAAAGTGATGGATTTGCAGGGGAATGATACGCTGGCTATGCAAGCCTATTTGAATGCTTTGGCTAAATTGGAGAAAACGGAAGAGTATAAGCTACAAGGCTTGGCATATGAGTATATCGGTATTTTGAATGCAGATAGAAAGCTACACAAAGATGCTCTTGATAATTATCAAAGTTCGGTATATTGTTTTCAAAAGGCAGCCGATACTTTAGGGGTTATATATGCTTATCGGGATATTGCTCGTATTTATTATGTAGAACAACAATATGACAGTGTTTATAACTACATCAATAGGGCTTTGTCCTTGTGTGAAGAAAAGAAAGGATGTATCGATTTTGAACGAGTAACTCCTTCTTTGTTACAAGTAAAAGGAATTGCAAAAAGAAATGAGGGAGATTTGGAAAATGCAATAATCTTGTTGAAAACTGCGGTAGAGACTGAACAAGATAGGCATTCTATGCATCACTGTTCAATGTCATTGGGGAACATTTATTTAAATCAAAATAAGTTGGATGAGGCAAAAAGATATTTTACTTTAGCTTTGAAATCAGAAAGGCCTCGTACTCTGGCAGGGGCATACCACTATTTGTATCTGTTGGAAAAGAGGCAGAAAAAGTATGCAATGGCTCTCTATTTCAAAGAGAAGTCTGATTCGTTGTTGTCCGTTGACCTGGATGCTAAACAAGCATCTCAAATTTTGACTTTGCAACGTAAATATGAAAAAGGAAAGCTTCTTTTAGAAAAGCAACAAGTTGAACACGAAAAGAAAATACAGTTTTATTTTGGGATGGTAATCGTTTTATTTATTATCCTATTATGTCTTGTTTTGTATTTTCTTTTAAGAAAAAGATACAAAGAGATGTTCCGGAAAAATATGCAAGTAATAAAGGAGAATGAGTGCATGATTAAACGATATGTTTATGAACTTGATGTGTTGAAACAAAAAGCAGGTGAAACAGCGGAAACAAATAGAGAGAAGGTTGGTAAATTGAATCAAAAGATTTTGCTGTTGGAGAGTGAGAATAAAAAAATACGTGAAAATGTATGTGTAAATGGTGTTTATCTCTTGGATCAATTGAAGAAGGAAAAGCTGATTGTGAAGAATATGACCAAACAAGAGAAAGAACAGCTCCTTGAATACATGGATTTGATATATGGTAATTTGATTTCTCGGTTAAAGAAAGATTTTAAATTAACGAGTGGTAACCTGATATTGATAGCTTTGCTTAAAGTTGGTTTCACTACCACTGAGTTGATGTTTACTTTTGACTGCGAGATGAATTCTATTTTTACGAAAAAACGGAGATTGAGGGAGAGCTTAAATTTGGATACTACTGATAAATTGGAAGAATTTATAACTCTTTATTAGAAGAACTTCTTGCTTTTCGTCCATTAACTTAGTAGCTTTTTTTTAGTATTTTCTTGATATATAGTTTGTTATTCTCTTTTGTGTTGTCCACTTGTACTTTCCCTAAGAAGTGATTAAATGGCTATCTTTGTTACATTCAAAACTAAAGATACTATGAAATCATTTTTTATTTTGTTAAGTTTATACTGCTTCTTTGTGGTAAATGTAGTGAATGGAAAGTCAGTAACTTTTCCTTCAAGAGTAGAAATCATCATGGATGAGGATTTTGATTTACCGGATGGTCCGGGGAATGGTCACCGTTCTATTCCTCCAGTGACTCCTTTTTTAGCATTTTTGAATGATGACCACTCCATTGACTTGGAGTTCTATCAATCTATAGGTGAGATTGAAATTGTAATTTCTCAGAATGGGGATGTTGTTTACTCTTCTACTGAGAATATTGACTCTCCAATATTGAGAAAAGTCAATTACAGAAAGGCTTAGTTGGTGATTTTTACTGAGATAAAAGGTTTGGATGGAGCTTATGCATTCGGTAGATTTACTATTCATTAATAATGGCTATATAGCACTATGAAACAAATCTCATTTTGCATCACTTGTATGAATCGGCTTAAACATTTACAAGAAACTTTGGAGAAGAATATCTTAGATAATTTCTTAGTAGATGAGGTCGAGTTTGTTGTGCTGGATTATAATTCGCAAGATGGATTAGAAGAATGGATTGCTCAATCTATGATGAAATATATTGAGATGGGTATTCTTGTCTATTATAGGACTACTGAACCAGCTTATTATCGACGCAGCCATAGCAGGAATATGGTTTTCAGATTGGCAGAAGGAGAAGTAGTATGCAATTTGGATGCAGATAA
>ENA-OQKC01000751-OQKC01000751.1-human-gut-metagenome-genome-assembly--contig:-NODE-751-length-13003-cov-7.923734_pt1 | contig 13003 bp, 9 predicted proteins | sample MGYA00242774_ERZ504790 | MGnify/ENA primary metagenome ERZ504790 (study PRJEB26092, sample SAMD00036419) | human gut metagenome | host: Homo sapiens | study: EMG produced TPA metagenomics assembly of...
AGGAGCTTAGTACAGCTGCGTAGTGAGTCGAGCGAGAGCGCGTCGCAGACATATAACCATTTTTATAATATTCCACCAATAACTTCAGTTCATCAAACTACTCCACAAATCAAAAGTTGACGATATCGTAGAAACATGACAAAATATATCTACAAAGATTCAGAAAGGAATATGTACAATGAAACGTAAAGATTATATCTCCTGGGATCAGTATTTTATGGGGATTGCCATTCTATCTGCCCAGAGAAGTAAAGATGATCATACACAGGTAGGGGCTTGCCTTGTAAATGATCATAATAAGATTTTGTCAGTTGGTTATAACGGAATGCCAATAGGATGCAACGATGATGATATGCCTTGGGAGAGAGAAGGAGATCCTCTTCATACCAAATATTTTTATGTATGTCACGCAGAATTAAATGCCATTTTGAACTATGGTGGAGGCTCACTTGACGGAGCGCGTGTTTATGTAACATTATTTCCGTGCAATGAATGTGCAAAAGCTATCATTCAAAGCGGTATGAAAGAAGTTATCTATATGCAGGATAAATATGCAGGCAGTGATACGACAAAGGCATCAAAGAAGATGTTTGATATGGCAGGAGTTAAATATCGCCAGTTCGTACCAAAAGGACAGACGATCGAAGTAGATTTATAAGGTGAAGATATGGATATTATTAAGATTTTACAAGAAGAACTAGGAATCAGACGAGGACAGGTAGAGACAACGATCAAACTGATCGATGAAGGTAACACGATTCCATTCATTGCCAGATACCGAAAAGAAATGACAGGATCATTAGATGACGAGACACTTCGTAATTTCCATGAGAGATTATTATATTTAAGAAATTTAGAAGAGCGCAAAGAAGCGATCAAGAAAAATATCGAAGAACAAGGTAAACTTACAAAGGAACTGGCAAAGCAGATTGAAGAAGCGAAGACACTGGTAGCAGTGGAAGATTTGTACCGTCCATATAAGCAGAAAAAACGTACCAGAGCTATGATCGCAAAGGAAAAGGGGTTAGAGCCGTTAGCTAATCTGATTCTTTTACAAATGACAAAAGAGCCATTAGAGAAAGAAGCCGAAGCGTTTATCAATGAAGAAAAAGATGTAAAGACAGTAGAAGATGCATTAAAAGGTGCAAATGATATTATCGCAGAGCACATTGCAGATGATGCGGAATACCGTACATGGATCCGTAAGGCAACATGGGATTACGGAAAAATCACATCCTCAGCGAAGAAACCAGAAGAATCTTCTGTATTTGAGATGTATTATGATTTTGAAGAACCGATTGAAAAGATTGCAGGATACCGTATTCTTGCGATCAATCGCGGAGAAAAAGAGGGAATTCTTCAGGTAAAGATTGAGCCAGACATGCAAAAGATCGCATCATATCTTGCAAGGAAGATCATAACAAGGAAGAATCCCAATACAACAAAAGCCTTATTTGCAGCGATTGAAGACAGCTATAAACGTCTGATCGCACCATCGATCGAACGTGATATCAGAAATGAACTGACTGAAAATGCAAGTACAGAAGCGATCAAAGTCTTTGGAAAGAACTTAGCACAACTTCTTATGCAGCCACCGATCGCAGGACAGGTCGTCCTTGGATGGGACCCTGCATTTCGTACTGGATGCAAATTAGCAGTGGTCGATGCAACAGGAAAAGTATTAGATACAGTCGTCATTTATCCGACAGCACCACAGAATAAAGTGGAAGAGGCCAAAAAAGTTGTCAAGGCACTCATCAAGAAATATGGAATCACACTGATCTCAATTGGAAATGGAACAGCATCCAGAGAATCTGAACAGATCGTTGTTGATATGTTAAAAGAGATCAAAGAACCAGTACAGTATGTGATTACAAATGAAGCAGGGGCGTCTGTATACTCAGCAAGTAAACTTGCGACCGAGGAATTTCCAAATTTCGATGTAGGACAAAGAAGTGCGACATCCATCGCAAGACGAGTACAAGATCCACTGGCAGAATTAGTAAAGATCGAACCAAAAGCCATTGGAGTCGGACAGTATCAGCACGATATGAACCAAAAACAGCTTACCGAAGCTTTAGGTGGAGTCGTTGAAGCGACAGTAAATAAAGTCGGAGTTGACCTAAATACAGCTTCAGCATCTCTTTTAGAATATGTATCTGGTGTGTCCAAGACTGTAGCAAAAAATATCGTAGCCTACCGTGAAGAAAATGGAACGTTCAGGAACAGAAAACAGCTATTAAAAGTAGCTAAACTAGGACCCAAAGCCTTTGAACAATGCGCAGGATTCCTAAGAGTATCTGGAGGTGATGAGCCACTCGATGCAACAGGAGTACATCCAGAGACATACAAAGAAACAGGAATGTTACTAAAGAACCTAGGATATTCAACAAAAGAACTATCCAAAGAAGGATTCAAAGGAATCAGCAGTAAGATTACAGATTACAAGAAATTATCTGAAGAACTTGGAATCGGAGAGATCACGTTGAAAGATATCGTAAAAGAACTGGAAAAGCCAGGACGAGATCCACGAGAAGATCTTCCAAAACCAATCCTAAGAACAGATGTATTAGAAATGAAAGATCTGAAACCAGGAATGAAATTAAAAGGAACAGTTCGTAATGTCATCGATTTTGGAGCATTTGTAGATATTGGAGTGCATCAGGATGGATTGGTGCATATCTCACAGATGGCAGATCGATTTATCAAACATCCATTAGAAGTAGTTAGTGTTGGAGATGTTGTGGACGTTGTAGTTGTCAGTGTGGATATAGATAAAAAACGGATACAGTTAAGCATGAAATTGTGATTTGTAATAGTGTTTCATGTATGAGATAGAAATAAGATAAGAACAAATATTTATAATATATCGGTGGCAACACGCAGATTTTAAGAGCGTTTTTTACAAATCGCTGATCCGCGCCTGTTCCTTTGATAACTTCCTCGCTGCGAGCCAAAATGCCCGCAGCTACGGTCAAACAATCAACCACAGGGCGCTGCGAATTTGTAAAAAACGCACTTAAAATCTGCTAATCGTTGCCACCGATATATTATAAATATTTGTTCTTATCTTATTTCTATCTCATACAACGGAACGCTATTCAAATCACTACAGGGTGTGTATGTTAAACGATACTGGTTGATAAGTTTTGCATTCGCTAACTGAAGATAAAAGGGCTTAAACAACACCGATTTATCGAAATGTTTATGAAGCATAATACCATTACCTTCTGTTTAAAAATCCCATATTTTACAATTAATGTTGTTCTCCATACACACCCACTTGAATTTCCAATCTTGTAATTGTCCACTCTATAGACTTCAGGTATATGATAAAAAATAAATAAGCAACCGAAAGCGATGCATTGGAATTTTGCCATATTTTGAATAAATTCGCAGCCCAATTGGACGAATGTCTGAGCTTCAAAGACTTTGGTCTTAGACCAAACTTCAGAGCGAGTTTTCGTAGGAAATTGGGCGAATCAGCGATTTGTTCAAAATATGAGCAAAATTCCACCGCATCGCTTTCGGTTGCTTATTTATTTTTTATCATATACTCAAAATCTACAGTTGGCCAACACACAAATTAAAACTTTTTAAAATGATCAAGCAGTATCTTCTCTGCTTCTGGATTCCACAATCCACCATGTCGTTTACAGGATTCATCTAATTCTCCAAAGACTGGATCTTTCTCAGCTAATTTCCCAAAGTCCTCTATTGCTGTCAATGGCAGGTTGATCTGTGGGTATGTAATCTTCTTTGATCCTGGTATCTTCTTTAAATATAATGTTGTATCGACAATCGCATTGATTCCTCCAATGTGTGTGATTCCAACTGCTGGATTGATCTTGCCTGTTGTGATCAGGTCTAAGGCTTCGATCAGGTCTGAACGAAGTCCTCCAGATGAACCGATCAGTTTAGTTTTTAAATAATGGCTTCCGTATATATTCATTCCAGCACGATAATTTTTATCTGCTGTTGATGCATAAATATTCATGCAGCCATCCATTGCCATAATACGATTCCCTATTTCAGCTACACATTTGGGTGGTGCATAGACAAACACATCATCGTATCCTTTTTCATTGGTTATTGCCAGTAACACTGGAACGGAGTCTGTAAACATCGATGGATTGATATAATAAAGCTCTATTCCATGCCTGGTTCCTTCCTGCATCGGTATCATTTTCCTTACTTTTTCCAAACGCTCTTGATTCGTATCTGTGATCACGAGTCTTCTTGGCTTTTTCTTCATTCCAAGGACATAACGGATTGCCATTAGTCCCATGGGACCGGCTCCTCCAAGGATGATGGTATTCCCACCTTCTTTAATTCCAGATATATGATCGTGGGTTCCCTCTTTACTGTGATAGTTTGAATGAAAACTTCCCACTATACTATATAAAGCCTGAGCCTGTGCAAGTTCATAGAATGAATCTGCTTCATATTGCAACAAACATCCTTTCTCAATTACATCTGCTGGTATGATACAGTATGTTGCTGCACCTCCAAAATAAGGGTAAGAATATCCTGGTGATTCGATCTGGTGAGGAATCTCTGGTACTAATACAAATTGTTTTCCTTCCTGATAATCCTCTTTCCATCTTGTTCCGACTTTTGCTATCGTTCCAGAAAATTCATGTCCGATCAGTACAGGATTCTTTTTAATATTCTTTGGTACTCTTAAATGTCTCTGTGCCAATGTGATTTCTTTTAAAGTTGATACTGCAATTCCGTTACATTCTATCTTCAAGAGAATCTCATCTTCAGCTATCTCAGGGATCTCAAATTCTTCCAGACGTATATCTTTGACTCCATAAAGTCTGACTCCTTTAACTTTCATAACCTTCGCCTCCTAAACTTAGTCAAATATTTATGTCTTGTTAAATTTAATTAATCTTTTTCATTATAACATATTCTCAAACTTCTGTCTGCGAATTCATAAAGATCTGAATTGTTATGGAGTCTTTTCTTTATTTTTGATTTTTACTATATAAAAATGCTGCGATCCAGGAGGTCACTGGAACTGCCATGATAACTCCGAGACTTGATGATAATCCCTGCATGATCTCAATCCCTACGGAATACATATTGATCACCTGTTGATATTCGTAATTGTATGCAAAGATAAATACTAATGTGTTGATCGATCCACCCGTAAATGCAAGAATCAGTGTATTGGTCATTGTTCCCATCATATCTCTTCCGACATTCATTCCTGATTGAAACAGTTCTTTTAACATCATCTGTGGATTTTGTTCTTTTAATTCATTGAGTGTAGAGGCGATTGACATTCCAACGTCCATGACTGCACCTAATGATGCGATCAAGATTCCTGCAAATAACAATTCACCAATTTTTATGTCTGTCATTTCTCCGACATAGACCAGATTCTCTATATCAGACACATTATATCCGGTAATCGATGTCACTTGTCCAAAGATCAATGCAAATGCTCCAGAAAATACCACACCTATGATCGTTCCAAGCATCGCGGCTACTGATTTCTTCGTAATTCCATCAACCATACACATCGTCACAACTGTTGTAAATGCGACCACTAATACAGCCGCCAGTATCGGGGATATTCCTTTGTAGATCATCGGAAGAAAAATAAAAAAGATACAAAGCATTGTAAATACCAAGCTTAATATTGATGAAATTCCTTTTCTTCCACCGACTGCAACCACGATTGCTACAAACACTGCTGCCATCAGCCATACCATAGGTCCTCTGTTTACACTATATACAGACGCCAGCAACTCTCCTTTCGATTCATTAATGATCGCTATGACTTTCATTCCTTTTTTACATTTTGCACCAAATAAATAACTTTGAGAGCTTGTTGCCTGTATTATTTTTCCTTTATGATCCCCTGAGAGAAGTTTTAATTCTACGGTTTGTTTTCCACTTCCACTATTTGATAAGTTTCCAGAGATCACGTTTGTTACTTCTGCTTTTTCAAAATTTCTTCCATCTGTATCTAGAAGTTTTGTCTTCTCAATTCCAGAAAAAGAAAAAAACAGCAGAAGAAAGAGAATGCCTGCGATCAGCAGACACACTCCTTTCATCTGTTTTTGTTTCATTGTTATTTCACAGTCACTTTCAGAACTTTGCTGTAAGAACCGTAGATTTTCTTACCTTTAACTACTTTGTATGCACGAACCTTTACATAACATTTTTTCTTTGATCTTAATGACTTGATCGTATAAATTGTTTTTCTTGTATTTCTTGTCTTTGCTTTTTTAAAGTTCTTGTTTGATGCATATTTAATCTGATATCCAGATACAGATGCTTTTTTGATCTTAACTGTTACTTTCTTTTTGCCAGCTTTTAATTTTGCAGATGCTTTTGCTACTACAACTTTCTTCTCCGCTGTTGGTTTCTTTACTGTTGCTGGTTTTGTTGTTGCTTTCTTTTCTAATCCTGCTTTTGCATTTGTCAGAACTTTTAATGCATTTTCAACTTCATCTTTTGTTGCTCTTTTGTCTGCTGCAACTTCTTTGGCTCCTGTAAGTGCCTGTTCAAAGACTCTATAGCTTTCCGTTGTATATGCATCTTTTTGCTTTACAATGCTTTCAGATGCTTTAATTTCTGCATTAAGTGATGTCGTATCCCCTTTGCTCTTTGTGATAGAAAATGTTTCATCAATCTTTTCATCATTATCTGTACGATATGTATTGATCGTTAAACTATTTTCTGTTACATCAACAACTGAATATGTTGGGACATCTTCCTGCCAACGGTGTGCAATATATGTCTGCTGTCTTGGTACCAGATCATAATATTTACTTCCTGAAGAAGAACCTGCTGTCATATAAAGGACACCTTCTGGATTGATTACAGAGCTTCCCTGTTTTTTGACAGTCTCAATTGCTTTTTCATCCATGATACTTTTAAGATATGTTAAGTATTTCTGATCTTTTTCATCTGTGCTGTCATTTTTAATATTTCCTGGTGCCACTGTTTTTGTCGTTGGATTTTCACCAGCATCCATGTCTTTCTCTAATTCTGCATCAAATTCATCATCTGTATAATCATTCGCTTTTGTTCCACCTAATAACATTTTAGATCTTGAATAGGCATGATCATGACCTGTTAATACAGCATCAATATCATTTTGTTCGAAAATCGGTGTTAACTGATATCTTAAATTTGTGATTTCTGGTTCATTAGAATGTTCTGCTGATCCATAAATATCCTGATGCAGTGTTACGATTCTCCATTTGCAGTCTTTATTCGCTGCAACTGTCTGCTCAATAAACTGTTTATGTTCTGCTACATTTGTATCCTGTGTATTTAACATGATAAATAATGCATTTCCATATTTGAAATAATAATCTCCACCGACTACCTTATTACTTCCAAGTTCACTTGCATTTGTTCTGTTAAAATGGTATGTATAGTTTGCATTATCTGCATCATGATTACCTACTGTCGTTGCCACTGGAAGTGATTTTAATGCTTCTGGACTTAAATATCCTGTATACTCAATTTCACTTTTTGATGCATCTTTGTTTGGTAACTTTTTCTTTGTTGTCTGAATCTGGTCACCTGCGGATACAACAAAACTTAACTGATCATCTGTCTTTTCTAATGCTGCGTTTAACGTAGAAGACCAGTTAAATGCATCACTCTTTACTGCATTTGACTGTGCATCGTAAAATTCTTTCGTATCTTTTCCCTTTAATTCATTTGAAGATCCGATCTGTGGGTCACCTACAAATGCAAATGAGAAATTGTTTGTAGATTTTGTCGTGTATTCAGCTGGCTTTGTGTACCCATTTCCATTGTCGTAACTATAATAATATGTTTTGTTTTCTTTTAATCCTGTTGCTGTTACTTTATTAGAATTATAAGTTTCCCCATTGTTATCCTGTTCATCTTTTACTGCTGTTTGTTCTGCCTCGTACACCTTGGCATTTTTCATATTATGTCCTTCACCAATAATCAGTTTTGGAACATTTGCATTTGAATGATCATCATTTGTCTGCTTTGGTGTATACCATGCAAAATTCAACTCCGTTGCATTGCTTCCTGGTGACAATGAAATTTGTGTCCAGTCATTTTTTAAAGTTTCCCATTCTTTCTCCCAACGATTCCACTGTGCCGTTGTTCCCATTGTCTGTGCAATATCTGCTGCATTTGTCTTGCCATCTGGAGCGGCACTTGCAAATACTGGTGCTACATTTGTTGCAGAAAGTGTCAATGCTAATGCACTGATCATCATTTGTTTTCTCCAATTAGATCTCATATATACCTCCTGATACCTTTGTCTTTTCATATCTTTCTGACTCTTAAAGAATTCTATCATATATATGTAAATTCTAATTGTATTGAATTGTAAATAATACGTAAAAAGATTCTGCGATATCAATCTATCTCAGAATCTTTTTGATGATGTTATATTAACTTTTTGTGTTATTTACCTTGATGTTCTAAGGCCGCTTCTACAAATCCTTTAAATAATGGATGTGCTTTATTAGGTCTTGATTTAAACTCAGGATGTGCCTGTGTTGCCACAAACCATGGATGTTCTGGAATCTCTACCATCTCTACGATTCTTCCGTCTGGTGAGCATCCGGATAACATCATTCCATTCTCCTGAAGGATATCACGATATTCGTTATTTACTTCATATCTATGACGATGTCTTTCGTGAATCTCTTTCTCTCCATATAATTCATATGCTTTGGATCCTTCTGTTAATACACATGGGTAAGATCCTAAACGTAATGTTCCACCAAGATCTGTGACTCCGTCCTGATCTGGCATGATATGAACCATCGGATGTGTTGTGTCTGGATTAAATTCCTGACTGTGTGCATCAGAGAATCCTAAGACATGTCTTCCGAATTCTACTAATGTAAGCTGCATTCCTAAGCATAGTCCAAGATATGGGATCTTGTTTTCTCTTGCGTATTTGATCGCACAGATCATTCCTTCAATTCCACGATCTCCGAATCCACCTGGAACTAAGATTCCGTGAACTCCACCTAACATCTCATCGACATTGTAAGAGCTGATTCTCTCTGAATCTACCCAGCGGATCTTCACATCTGCTGAATTTGCGACTCCAGCATGCTCTAAGGATTCTACAACACTGATGTAAGCATCGTGTAAAGATACATATTTACCAACTAATGCAATCTCTACTTTATGTTCTGGATGTTTCCATGCATTGATCATCTTCTTCCAGTCATCAAGATCTGGATCTGGGCATGGCATGTTCAGACATTCACATACTTCATGTGCTAGATGTTCTTTCTCCATCATCAAAGGTACTTCGTATAATACTTCTGCATCTAAGTTCTGAATAACTCTTGAACGTTCAACGTTACAGAACTGTGCGATCTTTCTCTTGATTCCATCATCTAATGGATAATCAGAACGGCATACAAGGATATCTGGCTGGATTCCCATTCCCTGTAAGTCTTTGACACTTGCCTGTGTTGGTTTTGTCTTTAATTCTCCTGAACTCTTTAAGTATGGAATTAATGTTACATGAATTAAGATACAGTTTTCATGTCCTACTTCATGCTGGAACTGTCTTAATGCCTCTAAGAATGGCTGACTTTCGATATCTCCTACAGTTCCTCCGATCTCAATGATTGCTACTTCCTGATCGCTTGGATCTTCACTTCTGTAAAAACGGCTCTTGATCTCGTTTGTTACGTGTGGGATTACCTGTACTGTGTTACCACCATAATCTCCACGACGTTCTTTGGATAAGATACTCCAATATACTTTACCTGTTGTAACGTTTGATTTCTTATTCAGTCCTTCATCGATAAATCTTTCATAATGTCCAAGGTCTAAGTCAGTCTCTGCTCCGTCATCTGTTACGAAAACTTCTCCGTGCTGGATTGGGTTCATTGTTCCTGGGTCAATGTTGATATACGGATCAAACTTCTGGCTTGTGACATGATAGCCTCTGGCTTTTAGTAATCGTCCCAGAGAAGCTGCTGTGATTCCTTTACCTAATCCAGATACAACTCCTCCTGTAACAAATACATACTTTACTGGCATGTTTCTTCCTCCTATATGTGAATTTCTACTACTTTCTTATATTATCCCATTCAAAATAATATCATATCATATTATTTTTGATTTGTCATTGTGATTTGTTAAAAATAATGAAAAGGATTCTTATGTTTCTATATCATAGAATCATAGGAATCCTTATTGTCATATTTTAAAAATCGAAAGTGCTCACATCACAACTTAGATAGAGGATTGCAGATAAATATAAAATGATTGTTGATGATGATAATCTAAAATACAATTCTTTCGAGATTCTATGGGGTATGGGCGATGAATAATCGCAGGAAAACCGTAGTTCTCGAACTGTTTATTAAGGGGAGTTTGTGCTGTAAGCACTTTCTACCCATAATTTACCATATCACTTTATATTTGTCAATTATTTCCTTTACTTTTTTTGTAAAAATTTACATAATTATTATTTTCATTATTATTGATCAATGATATCACCTGATTTTTACTATTTCCTTTGCTGTATGTCCAGCTTCCTAACTTGCCGCTCTGTGGCGTTTTCTTGATCATAAATGTATTTAACCATTCTTGTGCATCCTTGGATGATATACCCATTTTTTCGAAACAGGCTTTTAGGAATATCTTTTCTTCTTTTGTGAATCCTTTGAATGCTTCTGTTTCATCCCAGTAGATCAACATCTGTTTGATCTTGTGATCTTGCAAAAAGATCTGGATATTTTTCCTTGCATATAATTCTTCATCATTATAAGAACGAAGAATAACTTCATTCGCAGCTGATCCACTATGATCTGATATAGCAGTCCACATCTCTCTGCCACTTTGTGGAAGGTCAGATAGATTACTCCTGAGCCCAATCACTTTGTTAAAATCAAATCGAATGATAAAACGTTTGTAATTATACAGACATGTTAATCCATTTTTCTTGAATGTATGCCATTTGTCTGTATTATGGAACAAGTATGTTTTATCTCCAGCTTTTACTTTAATCCCTGCTGTATCTTTTTCGCATTGTTCCATCCATTTTTTGATTCCTTTGTATCCTGAATTCTCCATCGTATTGATCAATTTGGAGTTTTTCATATAATACTGGGATGTTCCATTGATACATCTCTTATGATTTTCATTTGTTGCATACAAAAGACCATCTTTGTAATTCCAATTGAGATCCTTAATTTCTTTTTTTTCTGAATCTGTAAGCTTTTGATAATTTTCTTCAAATGTATTGTCTGGTCTTTGAATGATATCGTAAAATCCGTCGGTATCGTATCTGTCGAAATCTCCGTCGGAATCAATATCTTCATCCGATTGCTGTATTGAAAATCTACGAAGAACGGTGTCTTCTGCTTTTAAACGCAGCTCATACTCACCCGTTTTATCTTCCAGGATACTCGTTTTCCATACTTCATAACTTCCACTGTCATCTAAAAGAGTCGAACTTTCATCGTCTGATTTCATCATCTTATAAAATTTTTTCAGCCATTGCTCATTTTTTATTTCTCTTCTGTCTTTTGAAATCTGATTGATCTTATCTTCTGTGATAAATTGTTTTCATTTGCTGACAGACTGATCGTTGATACGAACTGTTTTTTGCTTGTCAAAGGATAGATAAATAGTCCTGCTGCCATACAAAATCCAAGAAGGATCGCTATTTGTTTAATTCTTTTTCGTTTTTTTAAATGATACGCTATACCATTTTCTCTGTAATTTTGACGGATGACGGTAAAGTACGATTCCAATCGTTGCCAATAAAGCTAGAAGGATCAGTGGTGATAATATGATAATATAACTAATTGAAGTTGAAAAATACATTATACTGCCCTCCTTTTCTTACGCTTTTCTACTATATAATATATGATCGTTGCGATCACTGCTGCCAGAATGCCGCCTGTGTATGACTGAATCTTGAACCCTGTCACTACAATGAACAGTGAAACACAGAATGGAAAGATCCATACAAACAAATGCTCCATCCATGGAAAATACATAAAATTATTCCTCTTTGCCATATCTGACTTTTGAAATACATAAAATGCAACTCCAAAAAATACTGCGATCAATACGATCTGAATCAGAAGGATCTGTGCAAAATGATCAAACGAAGCCATCGTCACCAGCTGGTTCACACCTTTATCCCATATAAACTGTTTTGTGATCGGTCCATTTTCAAAAAATACAGCCATCCACCAGCCATGATATATTGTATCTGGGAATAATAATACTTTGGGCATCATATAATCCATAAAATTTGGAAATAACATTGCTCCGATTCCGATCGCTCCTGCAATCCATGGTCTTTTGCAGATATTCTGAAAAAATATGGCAATGGCATAGATGAGTGTCAGTGAGACCCATATAAATAGAAGATACGCACACAAATGTATCATGTTATCATTTCCAAGAAGTACTGCTCCGTTCTTACATACGGATAGATTCATCTCATACCATGACTGTGCCTTTGTTCTCATCATAATCATTCCGAATGAAAGGAAAAGCCATGGAATCGTATATGTCATCATTCCTGTGATCGTCCTTGTTAGAAAGATCTGGCCTCTCTTGATTGGAAGCTGCATTAGAAATTCACCACATTTTGATGTGCTGCTTTCCCGATACTGTATTACCGCTACAAAACTAACCGGTATCATAAGAACGATAATAAACATTTTATAGTATTGATCTAATGTTCCTAAAAACAGATTACCATAATCATTATAAACTCCTCCATAAAAATTATTGATCTGATCTGCAGTTCCTGAAATATCGTTTGCGATCACATATTGTAATATAAAACATATCACTATAGTATACACTAATGTTATGGCTAGCAGATTTCGTTTTTCATGATTAACAAGCCCTCTCATAACATTTCCTCCTTATTGTCTGAATAATCGATACAGCAAAATATGTGATCACTAATATCACTACCAAACTATATAAACCAATATACTGCATTTAATTTCTGTATGATCAGTTTATAACTAGTCTGATAAAC
>ENA-OQKC01000759-OQKC01000759.1-human-gut-metagenome-genome-assembly--contig:-NODE-759-length-12923-cov-2.702485_pt1 | contig 12923 bp, 16 predicted proteins | sample MGYA00242774_ERZ504790 | MGnify/ENA primary metagenome ERZ504790 (study PRJEB26092, sample SAMD00036419) | human gut metagenome | host: Homo sapiens | study: EMG produced TPA metagenomics assembly of...
GCAAACTAATTTAACAATAAAGAAGGTATGAGTTACAATTTGTTGAAAGGAAAAAGAGGTATTATTTTTGGTGCATTGAACGAACAGTCTATCGCATGGAAAGTTGCTGAAAAGGCTGTAGAAGAAGGTGCGTCCATTACATTGTCCAATACTCCGGTAGCTGTCCGCATGGGAGAAGTTTCTGCTTTAGCTGAGAAACTGAATTGTGAGGTAATTCCGGCAGATGCAACCAGCGTAGAAGATTTGGAGAATGTTTTCAAACGTTCGATGGAAATATTGGGTGGAAAAATAGATTTCGTTCTGCATTCTATCGGTATGTCTCCTAACGTTCGTAAGAAACGTACTTATGATGACCTCGATTATGATATGTTGAGCAAGACTCTGGATATATCTGCCGTTTCGTTCCACAAAATGATTCAAGCTGCTAAAAAGCTGGATGCTATTAGCGGAGTATGGTTCAATTCTGGCTTTGAGTTATGTTGCTGCACAACGTACATTCTATGGATATAATGATATGGCGGATGCAAAAGCATTGCTTGAATCTATCGCACGCAGTTTTGGTTACATTTATGGTCGTGAACATCATGTGCGTGTGAATACCATATCTCAGTCACCGACCATGACTACTGCCGGTTCAGGTGTGAAAGGTATGGATAAGCTGTTTGACTTTGCTAACCGTATGTACACCATTAAGGCAATGCTTCGGCAGACGAATGTGCAGATTACTTGCATTGTAATGTTCTCTGTACCTGACTCGTAAAGTGACTATGCAGAATTTATATCATGATGGAGGTTTCTCCAGTGTAGGTATGAGTTTGCGTGCTATGGCAACTTATGAAAAAGGTCTGGATGAATATAAAGACGAAAACGGAAACATCATTTACGGATAAGAAATAGATGATGCGCAAAATTATATTCATATTAGTAGTATGTCTTGTTGCTCTTTCCTCCTGTCAGTGGGATGGGAAGAGTGGCAATACTGCTGATGTGGATGTAAGAGTCGCCCGTTATGATCGTTTGCAGTATGAGTATGTCACGATGAATAGTTTCTCGGCACTGCAAAAAATGAATACGGACTATCCTCAGGTTACCAAGCTGTTGATAGAAGATGTATTGGCGATAGGTGAGGTGGATGACATGAAGATTAACGACCGGATGTTGGAATATTATTCGGATTCTACTTTATTGACTTTGATGCACGATGCCGAAGAGAAATTTAAGGATCTTGGTTGGGTTGAGGAAAAACTGACCAAAGGTTTCAAACGTTTGAAAAAAGAGGTTCCTACATTGTTCGTTCCTCATTTTTATGCTCAAATAGCTGCTCTGAATCAGTCTGTTGTAGTTGGGAATAGTATTTTGGGTTTTAGTATTGATAAGTATATGGGAGCAGATTATCCTTTATATAAACGCTTCTATTATGATTATCAATGTCGCAGTATGGAGCCTGATCGTATTGTTCCGGATTGTTTTACCTTTTATTTGCTGAGTCAGTATCCTTTGCCATGGCAGCCTGGTCGTACTTTATTAGATATGATTATGCATCGTGGAAAGATAAATTGGATAGTGGCTCATATTTTAGGGTATGAATCTTTTGAGAAAGAGATGGGATATAGTGAGGATGAGGCTGAGTGGTGCAGGAAGAATAAAACAAGTCTGTGGAAGACAATGGTTGAAAATGGTCATTTATATGCTACCGATCCCCTTGTTGTACGTACTTATATACGCAAGGATCCCGTTTATTTCTAGTTATGGGTGAGAAAACTCCTGGCAAGTATTGGAGTATGGATGGGGATTTTGCTGATTGATGAATATATGAAAAAGCATCCTGATATGACAATAAAGGATTTGTTGGCTAAGACGGATTATCATCAGATGTTGGCTGAAACAGATTTCAAACCTTGATATTTTGATTGATTAGTAGTATGATGGAAGTTGCTTTGTATCTATTGCCTGTCACATTAGGCGAAACTCCTGTGGAAAATGTGTTGCCTGTGTATAATAAAGAGGTCATTCTCGGCATCAAACATTTTATTGTAGAAGATGTACGCTCGGCACGTCGCTTTTTGAAAAAGGTAGATCGCGGGATTGACATAGATGCATTGACTTTTTATCCATTGAACAAACATACTTCTCCTGAAGATATTTCCGGTTATCTGAAACCTTTGTTGGCCGGACAGTCCATGGGAGTTATTTCTGAAGCCGGTTGTCCGGCTGTTGCTGATCCTGGAGCGGACGTGGTTGCTATTGCTCAGCGTAAGAATCTTAAAGTGGTGCCTTTGGTAGGACCTTCCTCTATTATTATGTCTGTTATGGGATCGGGTTTTAATGGACAGAGTTTTGCTTTTCATGGTTATTTGCCTATTGAGCCTGGTGAGCGTGCGAAACGTATTAAGGTATTGGAGCAGCGTGTTTATGCAGAAGATCAGACGCAGCTTTTTATTGAAACTCCTTATCGTAATAATAAGATGGCGGAAGATATTCTTAAGAATTGCCGTCCGCAAACCAAACTTTGTATTGCTGCCAATATTACGTGTGAAGGAGAATATATAAAGACTAAGACAATAAAGGAGTGGCAGGGGAAATTGCCGGATTTATCGAAGATTCCCTGTATTTTCTTGATTTATAAGTAATGCGATAACAGATATTCATTTAAATTCCTCCCACATCTGTGTCACTATGTTCAGATGATCTATTTCTTCTTTTAGAAAAGAACTATATTGGGCAGAATTCATTTCTATTTCTTCGGGAGTTACAAATTTTCCTCCGGTAAAATGTATTTGTTCTTCATCGTTTAAAGGAAGAATTATATAGCATGATGGTTTTTTTAACTCCATTGGTTTCTTTTACCAAATGTTTCAAACTGAAGCGTGGTTCCGGTTGTCCGGTAATATGGTTGCTATATTTATTTTCTACTTCTTTGGCATATTTATCCGTATCTGTCTTGCAGGCATAAATGTAGTCTTCCATAGGTATGTCCAACTTGCCGGGTTCTTCACCTTGATAACTGCGGGGAGCAACATAGATCTTTCCATTGCAAATAGGGGCGATACGTAAAAAAGGCATTTTTTTATAGGTTAAACTGATTGTTTTCACAAATGCATGATTGACAATAATGCAAATGACATATATCAAAGGAGGGATGATGTGGGTCATAGCGTAAAGGGTATTATAAGATAGTGGACTGAAAAATAAATAAATTATGCAGGAAGCAAACAGGTGAATGCCGGATAAAACAGCTATAACCTGTGTGGCCCAACAGTTCAGAATAGATATCTTATAATGAAAGTAGGAGAATAGTTTTGTATAAAAATTGGGGACCATGAGATAGAGTAGTGAAAAACAGAGTATCAGTATTTCTAGCGTAATGGGAACTGTTCGGTCCGGAATAAGCATATCTCCGCTTATGCCTTTTATGATGGATGCAATGATTAATGCCAAAGTTCCATGTAGTAATACTAGATTTGGCTGATAAACAGGAGGTTTGACAAGTCTGTATAGGATATAAATAATGCTAGCCAAACTACAGACATACAAAACAACTGCATCTTGAAAGAAAATGCAGAAAATCATGCATACAATGGCTGGTATTAACCCTGTGGACATGATTAAATTCTTGTATTCCAGTAACGATTTCATTCTCTCTATCTCTATTTATATCTTTATAACAAAAAAGATATAAAGTTGGTTTACTCGTTACCCTTTAAATTTTATATGTTTTTCTGCATGATAGGAGGAACGTACCAAAGGTGCGCTTTCCACTTCTCGGAATCCTTTCTTTAATCCAATTGTTCTATACTGTTTAAATTGATCGGGAGTAATATATTCCGCTACCGGATAATGGCGGTGGGTAGGTTGTAGATATTGGCCAATAGTAAGTATCTTGCAGCCTTGTGCCAATAAATCGTCCATGACTTCTTCTACTTCTTCCGGGCGTTCTCCCAAACCTACCATAATACCGGATTTAGCTGTAATACCATTATTGGCTATTTGTTTGATGACCTTTAAACTGGTTGCATAGTTGGCTGCGCTTCGTACCAGGGGACTGATGCGGCGTACGGTTTCCATATTGTGTGAGATGATGTCTGGTTTGGCGTCAATGACTAGCTGAATCAGTTCGCTCTTTCCTTGAAAATCAGGGATTAAAACTTCGGTTGTGGTTTCCGGATTCAAGCGCTTGATTTCTGAAATCGTTTTAGCCCAATGGGCAGCACCCAAATCATCTAGATCATCACGGTCTACAGAGGTAATAACGGCATGAGATAATTTCATGAGTTGAATGGACTCTGCTACATGGGTGGGTTCTTCAGGGTCTAACGGAAGAGGCCGTCCGGTCTGTGTGTTGCAAAATTTGCAGGAACGGGTACAAATTTCGCCACCTATCATAAAAGTGGCAGTACCTTTTCCCCAGCATTCTCCCATATTGGGACATCGTCCGCTACTGCAAATAGTATGTAGTTTGTGGGAATCTACAATATGTTTGGTTTCGGTATATCGAGCATTTGCCCCTATGTTTATCTTAAGCCAGTCTGGTTTTTTAACGTGATTCATGATGATATTAGATTTATAATTCACCACAGATTATACCAATGCAAATTGTTTTCATTCGGTTTTTATGTAAAATTGTATAATCTGTGGTGAATGGTTTTTTATTTTAAATTATCAATAAAGAAATTGGCTACGCGAGTCAGTAAATGTTTAGTTGTGTTGCCTCCACTGATTCCATGGTTGCGGTTGGTATAGATTTGCATGTCAAATTGCTTGTCGGCCTGTACCAATGCTTCACTGTATTCTGCGTTGTTACGTAAGTGTACATTATCATCTGCTGTGCCGTGGATTAGCAACAATTCACCGTTCAGTTTGTTGGCACGGTTAATAGCAGATGCAGCATTGTAACCTTCCATGTTTTCTTTGGGGGTACGCATGAAGCGCTCTGTATATACCGAATCGTAGAAACGCCAGTCTGTAGGAGCTGCAACAGCTACTCCAGCTTTGAATATCGGTGTTCCTTCACTCATGGACATTAATGTATTGTAACCTCCATAGCTCCATCCCCATATACCGATACGGTTACCATCTACATAGGGTAGTGTACTTAAGTATTTGGCGGCTTCTACTTGATCTTTCGATTCTTTTACTCCTAAACTCAAGTAGGTGCATTTTTCAAAATCAGACCCTCGGCCACCGGTTCCGCGTCCGTCTACACAAGCCATGATGAAGCCTTGACCGGCCATATAAGCTTCGAACATGCCGCCATCTCTACGGGCTCCAATTCCCCATTTGCTGCAACTTCTTGTGAACCCGGTCCACTATATTGGTGCATGATAACAGGATTAGTTTTTTGTTCGGATTGAAATTTGCGGGTTTCATTATCCAACCATTCAATTCCACACCGTCATTGGTCTTGAAACTAAATAGTTCTTTACTTGGCATATTCAGACGTGAAACTTGGTGTTTCAATGTGTTATTATCTACTAAAGTTGCCAATTCTTTACCATTATTGTCATTAAGGGTAATGACAGGAGGGGTGTTGATATTAGAGAAAGTATTGATGTAATACTTCATATTGTTACTGAAAATAGCTTTATGAGTTCCTTCCTGTTTGGATAGTTTGGTCTTTTTACCTTTGCCGTCCACTTTGTAGATAGCGGTGCGTAGCGGACTACCTTCATTGCTTTCAAAATAGAATGTGTTGGTAGCTTCATCCCATCCCAGGAAATCTTTCACTTCGAAGTTCCCTTTTGTGATTTGCTTAACCAGGTTTCCTCCGCTAGTGTAAAGATAGAGATGGTTATAACCGTCTTTTTCACTCATCACCACAAAGTTTTTTGGATAGAAAACGATGTTGGAGTAGGCTTCTTCTTTAATGTATTGGGGAGCTTCATCACGTACCATCAGTTTACACAATGTACTTCGTGGATTGGCAAAATAGAGGTCGAAACGGTTTTGATGACGGTTCAAAGTCATGATTGCTAACGCATTCTCATCATCCGTAAACTTGATGCGAGGGATATAACCGTCTGCATCTAGAGGCAAGTCCATCTTGCGGGTTACCTTACTTTTTATATCAAAAGTATGAACGGTTACTTTGGAATTGTCAATTCCTGGCATAGGGTATTTGTATTCATATTCTCCCGGATAAGTGCTGAATTTCTCTAATGCGGGAACCATACCTTTGTATAGTGGAAAAGAATACATAGGTACTTGACTCTCATCAAAACGGATATAGGCAAGCATCTGGCTGTCTGCACTGAAGTCGAAAGCACGGTTGAAGCCGAATTCCTCTTCATATACCCAGTCGGGAATACCATTTAGCACTTCGTTGAATTTGCCGTTCTTTGGTTACTTGTGATTCACTGTTGCCAAACAATAATTTTACCAGATAGATATTATTATCACGTACAAAAGCTATCTGATTGCCATCCGGCGAGAATAAAGGAACCTGTTGTGGACCGTTTTCTGAGAGCGGTTCCATTTTATTGTTTTTTACGTTGAAAATATAGTAATTGGCGGTAAACGAACGACGATAAATAGGTTTGGTTTCAGTCTGTATTAGAATCAGTTTTTCATCGGGTGACATGATATAGTCATCAAATGACTTGATGCTACAGTCACGGGCCGTATTTACATCGAAGATGGTACCTGTTTCTTTGCCGGTCTTGAAAGAATACTGTATGATTTTTTTTGCCATCGGCACTCATTTGGGTATAATGTTCTCCATCCAACATCGGTTTGATACCTCTGATTCCTTCGGCACGATACGTTCTGTTTGCTACGTCTTGCAAGCTTACTTGTTGGGCTCCGACTGTCAGCAAGCAGAAGAATAAAATAATAAATATACTTAATTTTCTCATAATAGATAAATTCTTTAAATGATAATCAAAGACAAAGGTAAAACTTTTGTTTGAAAATACGTATCTTTGTCCCGCAAAATAAGTTCATGAACAGAGAGATGCTTTATAACGACTTATCCGGCTTTTTAGCTATGCACTTTCCTTGTAAAGTGCAGAAGATTTCTATTAATGCCGGATTTACTTGTCCTAACCGTGACGGCTCGGTAGGATACGGAGGTTGCACTTATTGTAATAATCAAACATTTAATCCGGCCTATTGCCATACGGGAAAGTCTGTTACTCAGCAGTTGGAAGAAGGAAAGCGGTTCTTTGTACGCAAATATCCGGAAATGAAATATCTGGCCTATTTTCAGGCTTATACCAATACGTATGGGGAACTGGAAGAGTTGAAAAGAAAATACGAAGAGGCGCTGATGGTAGAGGATGTGGTAGGACTGGTGATAGGAACTCGTCCGGACTGTATGCCGATATCATTATTGGATTATTTGGAAGATCTTGGTAAACGCACTTTTGTATTAGTGGAGTATGGCATTGAAAGTACGGATGATGAAACGTTGCGCCGGATAAACCGGGGACATACTTTCGCCGTTTCTGCGGAGGCCGTTCGGAAGACTGCAGAGAGAGGGATTTTAGTAGGAGGGCATATAATTCTTGGTTTGCCCGGAGAAGAAAGAGAAATGTTAATCAGACAGGCAGGAGTACTTTCACAATTACCTCTGACTACTTTAAAGCTGCATCAGTTACAACTTATTAAAGGTACGCGCATGGCGAGTGAATATGTGAAAGAGCCTGAAGCTTTCCATCTTTATACAGCTGATGAATATGTTGATTTGGTTATTGATTATATAGAACATCTTCGTCCGGACATCGTACTGGAGCGTTTTGTTTCCCAATCACCTAAAGAATTGTTGATAGCTCCTGATTGGGGATTGAAAAATTATGAATTTACGGATAAGGTGAAAAAACGGATGAGAGAAAAAGATGCCTGGCAAGGCAAATACTATAAATATTAAAAGAAGAAAACAGATATGGAAATCAAAGGAAAAGTACATTATGTGGGAGTGAATGACCGTAACAAGGCTTTGTTTGAGAACTTGTGGCCGTTACCTTACGGTGTGTCTTATAACTCTTATTTGATTGACGACGAGATGGTCGCTTTGGTGGATACAGTAGACGTATGCTATTTTGAGGTTTATTTGAAGAAAATTCGTAGCATTATCGGTGATAAACCTATCAATTATTTGATTATAAATCATATGGAACCAGACCATTCCGGTTCTATCAGTTTGATCAAGCAATATTATCCTAACATTGTGATTGTCGGTAACAAGAAGACTTTCGAAATGATTGAAGGGTATTATGGTGTAGGCGGTGAGCGTTATGTAGTGGGTGAAGGAGATTTTCTAGCTTTGGGACATCATAGACTGCGCTTTTCATTGATTCCGATGGTTCACTGGCCCGAAACGATGGTTACTTTTGATGAAACGGAAGGTATTTTGTTTTCCGGTGACGCTTTCGGTTGTTTTGGTGCATTGAATGGTGGTGTGGTTGATACAAATATTAATACAGATATTTATTGGAATGAAATGGTGCGCTATTATTCTAATATTGTAGGCAAATATGGTGCGCCGGTACAGAAGGCCTTACAGAAATTGCAAAACTTGAAAATAACGACTGTTTGTTCTACTCATGGTCCGGTATGGACAGAGGAAATTCCTCGTGTGGTACGTATTTATGACCGTTTGAGTCGTTATGAGGCCGAAGAAGGGGTTGTAATAGCTTATGGCTCGATGTATGGTAATACAGAGGAGGTGGCAGAAGCTATTGCAGAAGAACTGAGCAAGCAGGGAATTCGTAATATCGTGATGCATAATGTTTCTCATACCAGTCATTCTTTTATTATTGCGGATGTATTCAAATATAAAGGACTGATTGTGGGATGCCCCACTTATAATACTCAGATGTATCCGGAAATGGAAGCTCTGCTGAGCAAGCTGGCTTCTCGCGAGATAAAGGGACGTTATCTGGGATATTTTGGCTCATTTACATGGGCTAGCGCTGCTGTGAAGAAAATTGCAGAGTTTAATGATAAGTTGAAATTTGAGCCTGTCGGAAATCCTGTAGAAATGAAACATAGCATGAAGGCCGAAACTAACACTCAGGCAAAGGAGTTGGCTAAGGCTATGGCTGATCGTTTGAAAGCGGATAGAAATAAATCTGTGATAGCATACAAATGACGCAAATGACACATGATTGATAAGATCAAGCTTGTGACAATTGCGTCATTCGTGTTCTAAAGATTTCTGACGTTAGGCTTGATGTACAGTAAGCTGTGGGAATGGGAAGTTAATTCCTTCTTTATTAAAAGTAGTATAAACAGTCTGATTCATACTGAAAAATACGTTCCAGTAATCCGAACTATTCACCCATACGCGGATTTTTATATTTACACTGCTGGCAGCAAGTTCTCCTAATTCAATAAAAGGGGCAGGACTGGTGAGAATACGTTTATCATTGGCAATGATTTCGCGCAATACTTTTTCTACTTTATTATAGTCTTCTCCGTAGTCCACGCCAAAATTCCATTCTATACGGCGGGTGTCCAGTTTGCTGTAATTTGTAATGACCCCACTACTCATGGCTCCATTAGGTACATATATCATCTTGTTGTCTGCAGTGATAAGAATAGTATGAAAAATCTGTATTTCTTTTACTGTTCCCGAGGCACCGGTAGAAGCTTCGATAAAGTCCCCCACTTTATAAGGCCTGAACAATAAGATAATCAGTCCTCCGGCAAAATTTTGTAAGTTACCAGACAGTGCCATACCGATGGCAACACCGGCAGAAGCGAGAAGTGCGGCGAATCCTGTCAGTTCGATACCTAATTTCCCTATCACAGCAAGAATCAGCATGATGAGCAGCAGGATATTCACCATACTCTTTAGGAATGACTGGATACTCGGGTCCACTTTTCTTTTTTCCAAAATACGTGCAAAAAGTCTGTTCAGCCAATTTACGAGGAACTTTCCGATTATAAAAATAATAAGTGCTCCTAATACTCTTTCTCCTAATTGAATGCCGGAGTCGATAAGTTTCTCTAATGCATTGGTTAATTGAATACTTGTTTCAGATGCTAATAACATGATAAATTTACTTTAATTTGACATTTCTAATATATAAAACAATTCAGATTAAAAATCGTTCAGAATACCTTTACCTTGACGTACAATTTCTGCTTCTCCGTTTGTACAGTTCACAATGGTAGAAGGTTCTATGCTTCCGATACCTCCATCAATAATTAGTTCTACCTCTTTGCCGAATTTTTCTTCTATCAGTTCTGGAGTGGTAATATATTCTATGTCTTCGCCGTCTTTCAGAGGCAACGTGGTGGTCATGATTGGTGCTTTTAGTATATGGCATATTTCCCTGATGATGTTGTTGTCTGGTACGCGTATACCTACTTCTTTACGGTTCTTGAATATTTTGGGCAGACGGTTTCCCGTATTCAGGATAAAAGTGAACGGTCCGGGAAGATTGCGTTTCATTAGCTTGAATGTGCTGTTGTCTACTTTGGCATATTCGCTGATATTGCTTAAGTCGTAACAGATAATGGATAAATTGTTTTTACGTGGATCAATGTTTTTCAGTTTGCTAGATACGTTCTATTGCACGTTCTTTCAGACCATGACATCCTATGGCATACATTGTATCGGTAGGGTAAATAATTAACCCTCCCTCTTCCAATATCCGGATTACTTCTTCCAGATCTTTGGGATTATTATTCTTATTATAAAGTCTTAAAAGCATGTTATTTTAATTTTTAGATTTTTTTTCACGCAAGCGTTCCGCAATAGCCCATTGTAGGGCGGCTTCCTCTTCTTTTCCGATTCTCATCAATGCGTCTCCGAAATATTCATGGGCCTTCGGATGTTCCGGCTTTAAAGAAACAGCCCGGTCAAAATCTCCCAAAGCTCCTTCTATATTATCTAATGCCAGTCTGTTTTTTCCTCGATTGTAAATAGCTTTGAATAAAGCGGGACTAAGGCGTACTGCTTCATTCAGACAAACTTCGGCTTCGTAGTATTCCTTGTCATTATGTAATGTGATACCTTTACGTATCCAAGCGTCCGTATAAGAAGGATTCAATTCAATCGCTTTGTCATAATTGGCAATAGCAGCACGTGAATCATGTGCCTGGATGATACATTCATTTCCCATTAAATAATATTCGCGGGCATATTTTTCAAGATTTTTGCGTTGTACATGGAATTGGTCTTTTAGCCGTTTGTTTTCGACTTTCAAATTGTTGATGATTCCCAGCTTCTTACGTATAAATCTTTTGATCAAAGGCTTTTCGATATCATAACGTGAATGGATGGCAAGAAAGAATTGTTCTAGAAATCTTTCAAAATCACCTTTGTCGAAGTGTTGTACCGCTTCTACATATTGTACATCAGCTTGTGCCTGCTTCAATGCTTTTTCAATGGACTGGCGGTTATTGAATCGTTGCGAGAACTTTACTATTTCCGGGCGGACAAAGATATCTCCACGTGTAATTTGCTTTTTTAGTTGGATGCCGTCTAGTGAAGTACAGCGGCTCAATGCTACGTAGGCTTGTCCACCGGCAAACACCCCTCCTGTAAAATCAATAACGACCCTGCTGAAAGTCAATCCTTGGCTTTTGTGTATCGTGATGGCCCATGCCAAACGGATAGGATATTGTATAAATACTCCTAATTCTTCTTCTTCTATTTTTTTTTCTAGTTCATTATATTTATATCGTATATTGCGCCAACTGTCTTTTTTAACGTCAAATTCCTGTCCGTCTTCTGTGATAACATATAATGTATCCTCTTCGTCTATACCTGAAATGGTGCCAATCGTACCGTTCACCCAACGGTGGTCGTAATCGTTTTTTATAAAAATAATTTGTGCTCCTGGTTTTACTTCCAGTTCCATTTGGGTGGGGAGGCTGCTTTCTGGAAATTCTCCGTGTATCTCACCGGTCAGAATCGTTGATTCTCCAGGTAGTTCAGATAATTTCTTTTCATTGATAAAGTCTACGGTGTCTCTCCGGGTAGCAAGTGTGATATACATATCACTTTCATTTTCTTCTATGTGAGTGTTGTAACGGGTGTTCAGTAGTTGCAAGTCGGCTGCTCCGGCAGTATTGGTCCGGATATGATCCAATACGTTAACAAAAATTTTGTCCGACTGGCGGTATACTTTTGTCAGTTCTATGGATACCAGCTCCATTTCCTGAAAGACCCGTGCCGAAAAGAAATAAGGGGTGGGATAGAAGCGGTTGATTATCTCACGTTCGTCATTTTTAATGACTGGTTCAAGTTGAAAAACATCTCCTACCAGCAATATTTGCTTGCCTCCGAATGGTTCACGCATATTTTGTGAATATACCCGCAATATTTTGTCTATAAAGTCAATAATGTCTGCCCGAACCATGGAAATTTCATCGATGATCACTAATTCTACTTCTTTTATCAGTTTTCGATGAGCGGAAGTATATTTTAGAAAGCTATGTAACTTTCCATCTTTCAAACTGAATTTAGGATCATCCGGTAAAAGTGGATAGAATGGTAATTTAAAAAAACTATGCAGTGTGCTTCCGCCGGCATTGATAGCTGCAATACCTGTGGGAGCCAGTACTATATGTTTCTTTTTGGTTACTTCGCAAACATATTTTAGAAAAGTAGATTTACCTGTACCCGCCTTTCCAGTGAGGAATACTGACTGACGTGTATATTGGATAAGGTTCAAGGCATCTTGAAACTCTTTATTATGGGTGTCTACTTGCATTTTGTCCATACGTTTGAAAATGAATGGACAAAGATAGTGGAAATCCCGTAAAAGGGCATAAAAAAGACGGTTAAATAACCGTCCTTTTTTATAGTCCTACAGGGGGTGCCCTGTATTGGTTCTAATTTACTTTGTTTCGTTCAACATAACGTAACCCCAAATCATAGGATCAGCGTTAGCAATTTTGTGAAAAATGTTTTTTACCTTTTTCATAATGTTATCCTTTCTTTTTTTAATTAATACCTAAAAACACTCATA
>ENA-OQKC01000761-OQKC01000761.1-human-gut-metagenome-genome-assembly--contig:-NODE-761-length-12912-cov-5.593508_pt1 | contig 12912 bp, 10 predicted proteins | sample MGYA00242774_ERZ504790 | MGnify/ENA primary metagenome ERZ504790 (study PRJEB26092, sample SAMD00036419) | human gut metagenome | host: Homo sapiens | study: EMG produced TPA metagenomics assembly of...
AATAATATTGTTGTGATTATAACCTATATAATATTGAAAAAGGATAGTTGCGGAAATGTTTTCATTAAACAGAGGAAGACGAATGCAATTTTGCGTAAATACCTTGCGATTTAATGATATTCCAGGAACACCATGGATTTATGAGGCGAATGAAGAGTTATTTCATGCATTTAAAGGTAGTACACTCCGTGATTTAGCTACTCCAAAAGTTGGATTACAAACTGGAGAGAATAATAAATTTATACGATTATGGCATGAGGTATCATATCAAAAAATTTATTTTTTAGCACATTCCATTGATGATGCGAAAAAAAGCGGATTTAAATGGTTCCCCTATAATAAAGGGGGAGATTACAGAAAATGGTATGGGAATAATGATTATATAGTAAATTGGGAAAATGATGGTTTTGATATTAAACATTTTAAAAATGATAAGGGAAAGCTTAGATCAAGACCTCAGAATACAGAATATTATTTTAGACATTGTGTAAGTTGGTCGAAAATATCTGCGGGAAGTATTTCCTTTAGGTTCAAAGAAGATGGTTTCATCTTTGATGTAGCGGGAACTAGTTTTTTCGCCAACGATAGTTTGCTATATTATTTGGCAGGTTTTTGCAATTCTTCTGTAGCATTAAGAATTGTGAAAATGATTTCTCCAACTATGAATTATGAGGTTGGACATATAGCATCTTTTCCTATAATTGTCGATAAGAATAGAGTAGATGAAGTATCCGAGTTAGTAAAAAAATGTATCGAAATTTCAAAAGAAGATTGGAACTTATATGAAATTTCCTGGGATTTTGCTAAGCATCCGTTAGTGTTTGGAAATATGATGAATGCAACAATGAAAAAAGCATATGAAGAATTTGAGAAAACGTCAAATTTAAGATTCACGTGTTTAAAAAATTTAGAGAAAAAATAAGTATTATTTTTGAAGAAATCTACTCATTCGAAGGTGATGAAACTGCATTCGAAGATAGTTCTATTTCCGTAAGAAAAGCAAATGTTGAAAGGGAAATAAAAAGCTTTATTTCCTATGCAGTAGGTTGTATGTTCGGTCGTTACTCTCTGGATGTGGATGGACTTGCTTATGCTGGTGGCGAATGGGATGCCAGTAAATATGCGTCTTTCCCTGCGGATAAGGATAACATTATCCCGATTTGTGATGACGAATATTTTGAGGATGATATTGTCGGTTTGTTTGTAGCGTTTGTGAAAACCGTTTACGGTGCAGATACGCTGGATGAAAACCTGAAGTTTATTGCCGACGCTCTGGGTGGCAAAGGTCAGCCGAAGGATGTGATTCGGAATTATTTCCTGAGTGATTTCTATTCTGACCATTGCAAGATTTATCAGAAACGCCCGATTTACTGGCTGTTTGACAGTGGTAAGAAAAACGGCTTTAAGGCTTTGATCTATATGCACCGTTATCAGCCAGACACAATTGCCCGTATTCGTACCGATTATGTGCATGAACAGCAGGCTCGTTATCGCACTGCTATTGCTGATCTGGAGCAGCGGATTGCCAATGCATCCACTGGCGAGCGTGTGAAGTTGAACAAAAAGCTGACCACCTTACAGGCACAGGATACTGAAATCAGAACCTATGAGGAAAAGGTTCATCACCTTGCCGATCAGATGATTTCTATTGATCTGGATGATGGTGTGAAGAAGAATTATGCAATTTTCCAGGATGTTTTGGCTAAAATAAAGTAAGGAAAGGCTTGCATATGATGACTGAAGAAAAAATCAAAAATCCGACTATGACAGCAAACCTGATTTTGCTTCAGAAAAAATATGCTCGTGTCATTGAGTGTTTTGCTAAACAGCAGGGACTTTCACTGGATACGGCATTGGGATTATTTTATCATTCTGAAGTCTATCAGTTAATGCGTGACGGTGTTTCTGATATGCACTGCATGAGCGATTTGTATCTTGCAGAGGAATTAAGACTGGAATATCAGATGAAATAATAAAAAGGCTATGCACTGTGTAGCAAATTGAGAGCGAGGTGTTACAATGACCATAGAAGAAATTCTTGCAGGAGAATCGAAGAATGTGGAGTTCAAAGAGAACCTGCCGGAGAAAAGCATCAAATATATGAAGTCTGTGGTTGCCTTTGCAAATGGAACCGGCGGAAAAATCATTTTCGGAATTGCCGATAAAACCAGAGAGGTCGTCGGCTTTGACAAGGAAGATGTGTTCAAGAAAATGGATGCCATTGCAAATGCTGTATCAGACAGCTGTGAACCAGCAATCATCCCGGATATTACTTTGCAGACGGTTGATGGTAAGACTGTCATTGTGGTAGAGGTTTCTGAGGGTAGACAGCGCCCCTATTATATCAAAGCTCTTGGCAGAGATGGCGGTGTATATGTCCGTGTTGCTGGAACTACCCGCCTTGCCGACGAGTATATGATAAAAGAATTGTTGTTTGAGGGCAGTAACCGCTACTATGATCAGGCTTTATGTACTGGGTTAAATGTTACAGATGAAGATATTGATACCCTTTGCAAAGCTATGAAAGAGCAGGCTGTCAGAAATGCTCGGACAGAGGAACAGAAAGCATCGATTAAAGATGTAGGCAGACAGCAGTTGCGTTCCTGGGGAATTTTAATCGAGCGTGATGGAAAAGATTATCCATCCAACGCATTTGCAATTTTGACAGGCAACGGAGGCCTTCATGTTGCAACGCAATGTGGTGTGTTCAAAGGTACAACGAAAGCGGTATTTGTTGATCGTAGAGAATATACCGGACCGCTTTGGGAACAGATAGACGAAGCATTTCAGTTTGTCTTGAGAAATATTCATCTGGGTGCTACTATTGTGGGAATTTATCGCCAGGATGTTTATGAGATTCCACCGGATGCCATTCGTGAGTTGATTATCAATGCTATGGTACATCGTAGTTATCTGGATCATGGTACGATACAGGTAGCGGTATATGACAACCGATTGGAAATCACTTCTCCAGGAAAGCTGCCAATGGGACAAACTATGGAACGTATGAAAGAAGGCTATTCCAAAATCAGAAATGAAGCCCTTGCCCATGCGTTTGCTTACATGAATCTGATTGAGCATTGGGGAAGCGGTATTCCGAGAATTATTGATAAAGTGAAAGCTGCCGGACTTCGGGAGCCGGAGTTTATTGGTGGCGAAGTGGATTTGCGTATCAATATTTATCGAGGTCAGGTTGACGGCACTGTTGACCTCAATGACCTCAATAACGCCATTAAAGTGCCGGATACTATTGATAAAATGCCAGATAGTGGCAATGAAGTGCCGGATAAAACAGAAACAGTGCCAGATACTATGGGAAAAATGCCGGATAGTGACAATGAAGTGCCAGATACGACAGAGAAAATGCCGGATAGTGAACAGGAACAACAAATCTATAAATATGTATTGGAAAATGGCTCTATTACTACTGCTGAAACAGTAGAGATTTTAGATGTAAAACATCGTAGAGCCAGAGCTGTCTTGCTGAATATGGTTAAGGATGGTTATTTGAGAAAAGAGGGTGCGGCACGAAGCACTATTTATGTAAAAAATACGGAAGGGAAATAATGCAGCATGGATACAGACAAAATAATACAAGATTTAAATCGCAGGTTTGCTGCACCTCTGCCTGAGTTTTATCAGCGTCGTATCATTTTCTGGTATGATGAAGATAAGGAATTTGAGGATAAACTGGATGAAGTGGTTTTGGAAAATGCAAAGGTGATTGCGCTGACAGGAAATAATGCGTTTTCTGTAAAAAAACTGCTTTCAGTAGATGATTTGACCACAAATTATCTGGTTTACAGTCCGTGTGTCTATAACCGCCCAGATGATAACTGGCTTCTGGATGTGGAGCTTTACAGCGAAGAGTTTCGGGCGGATCTGATTTCTATTTGGATGGATGAGATGGGACTTATATCAAATCCGGCAATGAGGAAACAGGTTAAAAATTATCGTGCTTATTTCAATGCGAAAGACCGTCGTTTGAAAGTCAGCACACAGAATAAAGTTCCGGAAACACCGGCACAGTTACACATGGCTGTCATGGCGTCAATCTGTGGATTGAAAGATGCACAGCCTAATATGATTCTCCGTAGTGTGTTCCAGGCGGGACTGGATTTGAATAATAATACGGTTTATCAGGATTTTGTAAAATATCATGCAGACGCAGCTTTTTGGGCGATGGTTCGTCAGGGATGTGGATTTGTGGTGGAAGAACCAGATCTTGGGCAGTTGGCAATTTATCTACTTTTAACTGCAGCGACCCGTACCATGCGGCAGGAATATTTTGCCGGACTGGACAGTTTTATTTCCATACCCCATCAGGCATATTGCTATGATTTTATTTCTGAATGGCTTCATAGTGACAACATTCCGCAATTATATGATGTGGCACGTTATGTTGAGGATGAAGCTCGTCTGTATCAGCGTTTTGAAAAGCTGACAGTAGAAGATTTGGTAGGAACAGAGTGCTTTCCGTGTATTAACGAAGTAATTCTGACAAAGCTAATGACAGAGATCAGTGACCATATTATTGATGTGGATACCATTACGAATACCGTTGAAAAACGTAGAACTTGTGTATGGTATGAGCCATTTGAGAATTTTTATGACGGTATCTTACAAGTGGCGAATATGCAAAGTTTCTTTAAGGAACATTCTGCCGGATTCCATACCGCAGAAGCGAAAAGTATCTGGAAAGAATATACTGAGAGCTACTATCAGATGGACACTTATTACCGTTTGTTCCATCTTAGTTTTCAAAAGAGTTTGGAGACTTCCAATATTCTGCTGGATGATTTGTTCAAGCATGTTGTCGATAAGGTGGAAGGACTTTATACGCACTGGTTCTTAGGTGAGTTGGGCAACAACTGGTCGGATGTATGTGCGGATGAACTGGCAACTTACGGTAAAGTTCTGGAAGTACCGCAACAGGAGGATTTTTACCGTTCTCGTATCCAAACCTCGGATACGAAAGTATTTGTAATTATCTCAGATGCCATGCGTTATGAAGTGGCGGTTACGATGGCAGATCAGCTTCAGCGAGAAACGCAAAGTAAGGTTTCTATCAGCAGTATGCAGAGCATCTTTCCTTCTACTACAAAGTTTGGTATGGCAGCTTTGTTGCCGCACAAAGAATTGACAGTAGAGGTTCGGAACGATATTTTGACGGTTTTGGCAGATGGACAGTCTACGGCAAGTACTTATAGGGACAAGGTTCTGAAAACAGAAGAGTCGGCAAGCGTGGCCTTAAAGTATAATGACATCATTGCTATGAAACGAGCGGAAAGAAGTGCTTTGGTAAAAGGTATGGATGTGGTCTATATTTACCACGATACCATAGATGAAGCCAGCCACACTTCGGATACTGCTGTTTTTGCTGCGTGTGACAAGGCAATTTCAGAATTGAAGAATCTTGTGCGTATCATTGTAAATGAATTTGGTGGAACGAATATTTTAATTACGGCAGATCATGGATTTCTTTATACATACAGTCCTTTGAAGGAAGAGGACAAAGTAGATAAAAGAGGATTTTTTGATGTGGATGTAACAAACTCTGACATTACAAAAAAAGAAAGTATCAAGCGATGTGTAGAATATGGCAGAAGATATGCAATTATGCAGAAAGGTGTGCAACCAGATTACTTGATGCCTGTAAAATTCCTGGGCGGAAATACGGAATTTGATGGATTTGCACCGAGAGAAAGTATTCGTATCAAAATGAATGGCGGCGGTATGAATTTTGTGCATGGTGGTATCAGTTTGCAGGAAATGGTTAGTTCCAGTGATTGAGTATCATTATCTCCGCAACGATTCTATGGAATATAAGCGCAACAAACAGAAGTATGATACCAAGCCGGTAACGGTCAATCTGCTGTCTGCAAGCCGCAAAATCAGCAATATGATATTCTCTCTGAATTTCTATCAGAAGGATGCAGTTGGTGCGAACCGTGAAGCGGCAACCTATCAGGTTTACTTTACGGATGAAAACGGCAAGCAAATCAGTGATGTTCAGAAAATCATTGCAGATAAGACAAGCGACAACGGTGCAGAGCGGACATTCCGCTGCCAGTTCAATCTGAAATCGCTGAAATATAGCAACACGGCTACTTATTATCTGGTAATTGCAGATGAACAGGGATTACAGCTGCCACAGCGGGAGCCATTCCAGATTGACATCGCCTTTGCGGTGGACGAGTTTGATTTTTTTAGTTAATGCCGCAGGAGGAGAGAAAGATGGAGCAATTTGCAGAGGGTGAAAGTACCCGTGAAGAAATAAAGAACAAGCTCCGTCAGAACTTTGACGGTAAGATTGTTCGGAAAGACCTGACAAAGAAAATTAAAGAAGGGGCGAATGTCCCAGTGTATGTTCTTGAGTTCTTGTTGGGACAGTATTGCAGTTCAGATGATGAGACGGTTATAGAGAAAGGCGTACAGAATGTGAAGCGTATTCTTGCTGACAACTTTGTACGCCCGGATGAATCACAGAAAATTCTGTCTCAGCTGCGTAAAAAAGGCAGTTACACAATCATTGATATGGTGACTGTTCGACTGGATATGAAAAAGGATTGCTTTTTTGCAGAGTTTTCTAATTTGGGCATTGGTAATGTACCGATTGCCGATGAATATCCAGAAAAATTTGATCGCCTGCTCTGCGGCGGTATCTGGTGTATTGTTCAGCTGGATTATGAGGTTGAAGGCGACAATAATTTTGGCATTGAGGATATTGATGGAAATCCACTTCGTTCCAAACAGAAAAAGCAGAAAGATATTTCACCAATCAGTATCCGTAAGCTGACACCGATCCAGATGCCGCACATTGATATTGATGAACTGAAGCAGGGACGAAAAGCTTTTACGAAAGATGAATGGTTGGATATCCTTCTTCGTTCTATCGGAATGGAACCGGATGAATTTACATACCGTGAGAAATGGTTGCTCTTGACCCGTATGATTCCATTAGTTGAGAATAACTTTAATCTTTGTGAGCTTGGACCGAGAAGCACCGGTAAATCTCATCTTTACAAAGAGATTTCACCAAACAGTATTTTGATTTCCGGTGGACAGACGACGGTTGCAAACCTGTTTTACAATATGGGACGCAAAACGGTCGGACTGGTCGGCTTATGGGACTGTGTAGCCTTTGATGAAGTGGCAGGTATCAAGTTTAAAGATAAAGATGGCATTCAGATTATGAAGGATTACATGGCATCCGGCTCTTTTGCCCGTGGCAAAGAAGAAAAAGCTGCTACTGCGTCCATGGTATTTGTGGGAAATATCAATCAGAGTGTGGACGTGCTGTTGAAAACATCCAGTCTGTTTGCACCTTTCCCGCAGGAAATGGGAACAGATACAGCATTTCTTGATCGTATGCACTGTTATCTTCCAGGATGGGAGATACCGAAGTTCAGACCGGAGCATTTTACTAATGATTATGGTTTTATCAGTGACTATTTGGCAGAGTTCATCCGAGAGCTTCGCAAGGAGCAGTATGGAGATGCACTTGATCACTACTTCCGTCTGGGGAGAAATCTGAATCAGCGTGATACAATTGCGGTTCGTCGTATGATAGACGGTTATCTGAAGTTGATGTACCCAAATGGTGAGTTTACCAAAGAAGAACTGGAAGAAATTATTCAGATTGCATTGGAAATGCGTCGCCGTGTCAAGGAGCAATTGAAGAAGCTGGGTGGTATGGAGTTTTATGATGTGAACTTCTCTTATATAGATCTAGAAGATATGTCAGAACATTATGTTTCCGTACCAGAACAGGGTGGTGGTAAGCTGATACCGGATGGAATGTGTAATCCGGGACAGGTTTATACCGTATCCAGAGGAAAAAGTGGCATGATTGGTGTATTCCGTTTGGAAAGTCAGATGCTTCCAGGCAATGGCAAAATTGAACGGACTGGCTTAGGCAGTGATTCTAAATGCAAGGAAGCGGTGAACACGGCATTTAATTATCTGAAAGCCAACGGCAATCGGATCAGTGGCTCTATCAGCACCTCGACCAAGGATTACATCATCAATTATCAGGATTTGCAGGGTATCGGTATGACAGACAAATTGGCACTTCCAACATTGATAGCACTTTGTTCGATTGCTCTTGGAAAGCCTGTTGTCAGCAACTTGGCAGTGTTGGGAGATATAACAATTAGTGGCACAATGATAAAGGTGGATGAACTTGCCAATACACTTCAGGTGTGTCTGGATAGCGGCGCAAAGAAGGTGCTGATTCCAAGTACATCGTTTGTTGATTTTGCAAGTGTTCCAGCTGATCTGATGAGTGCATTTCAGCTGATTCCGTATCAGAGTGCGGAAGATGCAGTGTTTAAGGCGTTAGGGGTAGAGTAAAATCGAAGATAGGAGGCTACGAATGGCTATTGAGAAGGTAATCATTCAAAATTTTAAGAAGTTTAAAAATCCGTTTGAAGTAAAATTTAATGAAAATATCAATCTTCTGGTTGGTGATAATGAATCTGGAAAATCTACTATTCTTGAAGCCATTCATGTGGCTTTAACGGGTATGTATGCTGGTCGAAATATTAGAAATCAGCTATCAACATATTTATTTAATAGAGAAGCAGTTGAGGAATACCTGGCATCAGTGGAAAATGGACAGCCGATTGCACCTCCAGAAATAATGATTGAGTTATATTTCAAAAGTGGAACATTGCCTGAATATGAAGGAAATGGTAATTCCGAAAAAAGTGATGGTATAGAGGGAATCAGATTCACAATTAGTTTTTCTGATAAATTTAATTCAGAATATGAAAGTTTGCTGAAAACAGAAAAAATTATAAGTTTGCCTATTGAATTTTATGAAGCTAAATGGTTTTCTTTTAGCCGAGATGAAAAAATGCCCAGATTCATACCAATAAAGTCTGTAATGATTGATTCGTCAAATTACAGATACCAAAATGGGTCTGATGTATATATTTCCAGAGTAGTAAAGGATTTCCTTGAACCAGAGGACATAACAGCAATAACACAAGCCCATAGAAATATGATAGATGAGTTTGCACAAAATGAAGCAATTCAGTCAATCAATGAGAAAATTAGTGCAGCGTCTACTGTTATGAATGGAAAATTATCATTGAGTGCCGATCAGGGAGTTCAAAATTCTTGGGAGTCAAGTTTGGTTACGCAGGTGGATGGAATCCCGTTTGCTCATGCTGGAAAAGGTGCACAATGTATCATAAAAACACAATTAGCTTTAAGTCATAAACAGGCAGAAAAAGCAAGTATTATTTTGATTGAAGAACCTGAAAGTCATTTGTCTTTTTCCCGATTAAGCGAACTAATGGGAGTTATTGAAAAGGCTGCATCTGGTAGACAAATTATAGCATCAACGCATAGTAGCTTTGTCGCTAATAAACTCGGACTGGAAAATTTAATTTTGCTTTCAGGCGATAATTGTTGCTCGATGCAATCGCTCAAAAAGGAAACTTTTGAATTTTTCAAAAAAGTGGCAGGTTATGATACACTGCGATTGATTCTTTGTAAAAAATCAATCTTAGTAGAGGGCGATTCAGATGAGCTGGTTGTTCAGCGGGCATATATGGATACTCATGAGGGGCGGCTTCCTATCCAAGATGGAATAGATGTAATGACCGTAGGTGGGGTGACATTTAAGCGGTATCTTGAAATTGCACAGACACTAAACAAAGAAACAGCTGTTGTTACGGATAATGATGGAAATATTGAAGCTGTTAAGAAAAAGTACAAAGAATATGAAGAAATACAATGTATTCATATATGTGTTGATGAGGTAGTGGATACAGGTGATTTGAAACTGTCAGATAAGGATTTTAATTATAATACCTTAGAGCCGAAAATATTAAAAGAAAATGGACGAGAAGCAATGAACAATATTTTTGGAACTAACTACGATACGGATGATGAGATGCACAAATATATGCACGCTCATAAGACGGATTGTGCCATAGCAATTTTTGAATCGGCTACGAAAATTAAATATCCTGAGTATATAATGAGGGCGATAAAAAATGAGTAGTCTAATTATTGCGGCGGCAGGGGCAGGAAAAACAACATTTCTTGTAAAGAAGGCATTGGAGATTTCTGAAAATGTTTTGATAACAACTTATACCGATGCTAATGAACAAAGCATTAGAGACAAATTTTACGAAATAAATGGTTGTATTCCATCTAATGTAACTATTATGCCGTGGTTTTTGCTGCTAATCAAGCATGGTATACGACCTTACCAAAGCTATCTTATAAATAATAGGGTATCCGGTGTGTTATTAGTGAATAAGGCAGATAAAAATTTGTTGAGACTAAAGGATACAAATGAGAAAAAATATGTCACGGCTTCCGGTAATGTATATTCAAATATGATTTCAAAATTGCCCTGTGTTTTGGACGAATTATCGAATGGATGTGTATTTCGCAGAATACGAAAAATTTTTTCTTATGTTTTTGTAGATGAAATACAAGATTTTGTTGGATATGATTTAGAAGTTATAAAAAAGTTGCATGAGGTTGGTTGCAACATGACTTTAGTAGGAGATCCTCGTCAGACGACGTATCGAACTCATTATGAAGCAAAATATAAAAAATATGCAGGTGGGAAAATAGTGATTTTTGTGCAGGATAATATTGCCGGAATGAATATTGATACCACAACATTATCGACATCTCATAGAAATAATCAGATTATATGTGATCTTGCAAATCAGATGTATCCTGATATGAAGCCATGCGATTCTGCCATGAATGAAAAAACGGGACATGATGGAATATTTTGGGTTCACGAGAATGATATTGATAAATATGTAGATATATATAATCCTGTTCAGTTGCGGTATGATAAAAGAACCAAGGTAAATCCCATCCCAAAAACGATGAATTTTGGATTGTCCAAGGGACTTACTTTTAATAGAGTCTTGATATACCCGACGAAACCAATGCTGGATTGGTTGTCAGGAAAGTCCAAAGACATGAAGGATGAAAGTCTTTCTAAGTTTTATGTTGCAGTGACGAGAGCACGGTATAGTGTGGCTTTTGTATACAAGACAAAACGACTTCCAACTAACGATATTGGAACAAGGTGGACACCTGATGTATTGGAATAAATAATAGATTGCACGACAAGAAGTAATTTAGTTGTTATAAGTAATAATACTGTGTATTGGGCATAATCTAAGTTTCACTTATGTAGGTGTCTGAGGAAAATTTAATAGGAAAAACATGAAAAAAGCACTGAAAACCGTTTGTCGGGAGATCCATGTAGGTGGACAGCTTGTATATTATGAAGGTGAAGAAGGATATTGTTTCCATGATTCAGAAACCAAAACGGATGCAGGAATCAGAGACATTCCTATGACACAGATGGTATATGATGCGTTCCGTAAACAGAGAGAGCTGAACCTGATGCTTGGTTTGCAGAGTAATGTAGAGATTGGTGGACGCAGTGGATTCATCTTCAATACAAAGTATGGACGTCCGATTATGCCAGCGGGAGTGAACAGCTTTCTGAAAAACATTGTTAATGCCTATAATAAGAAAGAAAGCAAACTGGCAGAAGGAGAGAAGCGAGAGCCGGAGCTGATGCCTCCTATTTCATCGCATACCCTTCGTCATACGGGATGTACCAGACTGGGTGAGAATAATGTCAATCCCAAAGTTATGCAGTATGTGATGGGGTGCTGGATGTCCGGGGGACATCCGTTTAGCACCGACCGTAGCGGAGCGAAGAACATTCAGATGCACAGATCACAATGAATGTCTACAATCATATTGCAGAGAAGTCTCATGTGGAGAACGAGATGTCTAAAATGAATCTGCCAGAAACCGTACCTGCTGTGGTATAAACCAGAAGTCGTTGTCGTAAAATGTGGTAAGAAAATCAGACGAATATATTTTTCCAAGAATTTGTGGTCAAAATGTGGTCAAATCAAGAAAATCGAGTGCGAAAGTAAGTGAAAAATCCCTGTGAAGCCCGTAAAATCAAGGCTTCACAAAATCTTCACAAAATAATTAGCACTCACCTCTTGTTATTACAGCGTAGCTTTTGTCTTAGTTCATAGAGTGCCGTAAAGTGCCTATTTACAGGCTTTTCACGGGTTTTATGAATTTATCATATTTCATCAAAAATCGTCAATATACAAAAAATTGGTGTCAAAATTGGTGTCAAATAACCTTAATTTGAGATTTTGATGAGCAACACATCAGTATAAAAAATTGAATATTTTATAGATTATGGAACGCCTAAAATGACGTTCCTTTTCTATTTCCAGCCGTTCTTATTGGACGGCTATTTTATTACCCAAAATGAAAGGAGCATTAGATTTATGAAAAAGACATGGAAACGATTGTGTACGGGCTTCTTAGTTCTTGCAACTGTCGTTACTGCTTTACCGATTACACCTGTCCATGCAGAAAGTAAGCAATACTGGACGGAAAGTGCAGAGCGTGTCGGTATCATTGAAAAAGTAATGAATGACGGTTCTATCGGTTCGACATTCAATGAGGGCTATATGAAAGTCGAGGGCGAAACTGCCTATTGTATCGACATCAATACAGATTTTAAGAATGGCTACAAGACCAGAGCTGACGCAAGCTCACGCATGAGTGCCGACCAGATTTCAGATGTGGCGTTATCCTTAGAGTATGTCAAACAGTATGGCGAAGCTCACAAGGAATTGAACTATAAACAAGTTTATCTGTTGGAACAATGTGTAGTTTGGCAGAGATTGAGCGTACATCTTGGCTGGCAATGTGATAATGTGCGAGCTTCTTATGATGAAATTCCAAAGGCTACGCAGGACGAAGTTTTCGCTGGTGCAAGAGCCTTTGTTAAAGAGAATAAAGGACGCTATGAATGTGGCGGTTATATCTACTCTGGCGAGGGGCAGGAATTGGGACAATTCTGGGCGAAGCTGAATG
>ENA-OQKC01000765-OQKC01000765.1-human-gut-metagenome-genome-assembly--contig:-NODE-765-length-12867-cov-3.647331_pt1 | contig 12867 bp, 6 predicted proteins | sample MGYA00242774_ERZ504790 | MGnify/ENA primary metagenome ERZ504790 (study PRJEB26092, sample SAMD00036419) | human gut metagenome | host: Homo sapiens | study: EMG produced TPA metagenomics assembly of...
AGGCAGCTGTGACTCGTCAGGCCCGCCGCCGAGCACCGAGATAATGCGCGGACGGTCGTGACTCGACAGCAGGTTGAGCGCGCAAGACAGGGCCTCACGCGGATAGTTCTCGCGTAGGGTCTCGATATCCTCGGCAGCTTGGTAGGCGTTTTTGTAGCCCATCAAAAAGCCGATGACCATGTCGCGGAAGGGATAATCCATAGCCGAGTCAAGCTCGGATCCTTGCAGGTAACGACGCAAATGGCCATAGCTGATCTTGTTGGAGGCGTCTTCCCAGACCTCACCGAGCAGCAGTGCGTCGGGCTTCTCGGCGAGCACGGCCTTTTTGATCTCGGCCAGGAAATCGTCCGAAAGCTCGTCGGCCACATCCAGGCGCCAGCCATGGGCACCGGCGCGCAGCCATTTACGGATCACGCCGTCCTTGCCCAGAAGCCGCTCGCGTACCAGCTCGGAGCTCTCATTGATGGCGGGCATGTTGCCCACGCCCCACCAGCAGTCGTACGAGCCGTCCTCGTGGAAATAAAACGCATCGCGCCACGGCGAGTCCTCGCTCTGCCACGCGCCCACGCCGGGGTAGTTGCCGTAGCGGTTGAAATAGATGGAGTCGTCACCTGTATGGTTAAAAACGCCGTCCAGGATGATGGAAATGCCCAGCTTCTCGGCTGCCTGGCACAGCTCGGTAAAGTCCTGCTCGGTGCCCAGGATTGGGTCGATCTTGGTGTAGTCGGCCGTGTCGTAGCGGTGGTTGCTCGCGGCCTCAAAGATGGGGTTGAGGTAGATGGCCGTAAAGCCCAGCTCCGCGATGCGGGGCAGGTCATTTTGGATGCCCTTGAGCGAGCCGCCGTAGAAGTCCCAGGTCTTGATGGAGCCGTCCTCGGCGCGCTCGTATACGGGCGGCTCGTTCCAGTCCTCGATCATGCGGCGCTGGATTCCGTTGCGCGGTTTTTCGACTTCGGCCAGCGTGCGCTCGCGCCAGTTTTCGTCGCGGGCATAGCGGTCGGGGAAGATCTGGTACACCATGCCGCGCTCGTACCAGGCGGGGCGGTTCTCGCGGTGCTTATAGACTGTAATCTGGAAGGACGGCACCTCGGCGTAGTCGTAGGTTACGCCCTCGCCGCCGGTGCGGCCCTGCGGTGCTCCCAGACGAACCTCGGGCTGGCCCTCGATATTGCAGATAAAGCTGTACCAGATAAGACAGGGCTCGGTACACTCAAGCTCTACGGTATAAATGCCGTCGCCCTCGTGCGTCATGGGATACCGAGATTCACCGATCTCATCGACCCAGGTGCGCAGCGTAAGCGTTGCCTGGTTGGGGTCGGCATCCTCCAGAATCACGGAGAGCGAAAGGGTAGTACCAGTGGTCACAGCGCCAAACGGAGTGCGAAACTGCGGTAGACGGCTGTTGTGAATCAATCTCATAATACGGTCCAGTTCAATTGAATCATGGCCTGCGGGCCATGGGTTTTACGCCTAAGATGTAAGTATATCTGTAGTACACAGGGTGTATAAACAACATCCGTTTACCATCGGCGAACGGTTGTCCTAGAAAATCGTTTTACAACTATCTACAGAGAAGGGGCGCCCGGTTGGAGCGCCCCTTGCTTAGGGTTTGATGAGGTTTTGAATCGTCTGTATGCTAGCGGCGCTTGCGGGTGGCCGTTGCCTTGCGGACGGAGGTCTTCTTGGTCGGAGCCTTTTCCTCGGTCGCGGCGACGGGGGAGACCGGGGCCTTCTTGGCGGGCTCGGCCTTTGCCGTAGCCTTCGGAGCGGTCTTGACCTCAGCGGCCTTTGGTGCCGGCTTGGCCTTTACTGCAGGCTTGGCCTCGCCCTTAGCCTCTGCCTTGGGAGTTGCGGCCTTTGCCGTGAACTTCTTGGCCGTCGTCGTGCGCTTGCGCGTGGTGGTCTTGGCGGTCGGCTTGGCCTCGGCAGCTGCTTCGGCCTTGGGCTCGGCAGGCGTCTCCTCGACCTTGACGGCGGGCTTTGCGGCAGCCTTCGGAGCGACCTTGGTCGCAGTAGCCTTGGCGGCCGTCGACTTCGTTGCCGTGGTCTTCTTGGCAGCTGTTGCCTTCTTGGCAGTCGCGGTCGTCTTCTTGGCAGCGGTCTTTGCCGGAGCCTTGGCGGCCGGTTTGGCCTCAGCGACCTCGGCCTTTACCTCGGGAGCAGCCTCGGCCTCGGCGGCCTTCTTGGCAGCGGCGGTCGTGCGCTTGCGCGTGGTCGTTGTCTTGGCAGCCGTTGTTTTAGTCGCGGCAGCTTTGGTCGTCGTAGCCTTCTTAGTGGTCGTCTTGCGGGTCGCGGTCTTCTTAGCTACGGGCTTTACAGCAGGCTTGACCTCGACCTCTGCCTTGTGAGCAACCTCAGCCTTCACCTCAGGCTCGGCCTTTGCTGGCTCAGCCTCAACCGGCTTCTCTTCGGCCTTGGGCTCCTCAGCGGCCACCGGCTCAGCAACAGCCTCAGGCTCGTCGACAACAGCCGCCGGCCTCTCAATCTCCGGATGCATAAAGAAGTACAGGTCCAGATACTTGTCAGCCGAGCGCGTCCAGCTAAAGTCCTGGCTCATGGCCTGCGTTACCAGCTGGTTCCAGGCATCGCGGTTGTCCCAGAACAGGCGTGCCGCGCGGAACACGGCGTCGCCCATCTCGTCGCCGTTAAAGTTGCTAAACGAGAAGCCCGTGCCCTCGCCGGTAAACTCGTTATACGGAATCACAGTGTCCTTCAGACCACCGGTCTCGCGCACGATGGGCAGGGTACCGTAGCGCATGGCGATGATCTGCGACAGGCCGCAGGGCTCAAACTTCGAAGGCATCAGGAACATGTCGGCTGCGGCATACATACGCTGCGACAGCGCAGGATCGAACTCGATGCGTGCGGCCATGGTGCCGGGGTACTTGTCCTGGAAGTATCGCAGTCCGTCCTCGTAGTCGCGGTCGCCAGTGCCAAGCACCGCCACCTGCACGCCGCCGGCCAAAATGCGGTCGAGCGCGTACATGACCAGGTCCATGCCCTTCTGGCGCGTCAGGCGCGTGACCATCACCATAAGCGGACGGTCGTCGCGAACCTCGAGCCCCAGCTCTTCCTGAAGCTTGGCCTTGCACACGGCCTTGCCGGAACGGTCATCAACCGTGTAGTTTGCGGCAATGCGCTTGTCGGTCGCCGGGTCAAAGCCCGCGACGTCGATGCCATTCAAAATGCCCTGCAGCGCGTACGAACGCTCGCGCAGCACGCCATCCAGACCCTCGCCAAACTCGGGCGTCTGGATCTCGTTGGCATAGGTGGGGCTCACCGTAGTGATGGCGTCGGCATAACGTAGGGCGCCCAGCATGTAGTTGATGCTGCAGGCGTCGCAACGCAGCTGCGAAGCGGCGGCCGGAATGTGCGCCACACCCAGGATGTCCTCCATCACGGTATCGCTAAACTGGCCCTGGAACGCCACGTTGTGGATCGAGAACACGGTCTTGACGCGGTCATACAGCGGCAGGCCCTGGTAGAACTCGCGCAAAAACACGGGCGCCAGTGCCGTCTGCCAGTCGTTGCAGTGCAGGATGTCGCACTCAAAGCCGGCCGGCAGGTGCTGCAGGCTCTCGGTGATGGCCTTGGAGAAGAACGCAAAGCGCTCTCCGTCGTCAAAGAAGCCGTACGGATAGTCGCGCGCAAAGTAGCGCTCGTTGTCGATGAACATATAGGTGACGCCGTCGTGCTCGAGCTTCTCGAGACCACAGTACTCATTGCGCCAGCCCAGGCTAACGTAAAAGTCGGAGAAGTGCTCCATCTGCGCCTTGTACTCGTCCTTGATGGTGGCATACTTGGGCACCATCACGATGACTTCGGCGCCGGCGCGCACAAGCGCCGCAGGCAGCGAGCCCGCCACGTCGCCCAAGCCACCGGTCTTCACAAACGGTGCGCACTCGGCCGAGGCAAACACGATCTGCATCTTTTTGCTGGAATCAGCCATATTGTCTCCCATGTTGTTATTCGAGAATAGCCGCCTGGCGCGAACCGGGCGGCTATTCTACATGTTACGAGCGATGTTGCGGTGCCAACGTTAACGTACGATGGTGGTATCGGAAGTTAACGGAGCCTTGCCCAGCACCAGGATGTTCTCGGGCGTGCCGCGAAGCTCGGTGTTGGTGGGGACCACGTTGTTCTTGTCCAGGATGGCATTCTCAACGCGTGCGCCGCTCTTGATGATGCAGCTCTGGTTGATGATCGAGTTGGTCACCGAGGCGCCCTCCTCAACCACGACGCCGCGCGACAGGATCGAGTTACGCACAGTGCCCTTGATGATGCAGCCGGCCGAGATGATCGAGTTGCACGCGTGGCTGCCGGTCGCATAGCGCGAAGGCGGCACGTCGTGAGCCTTGGTCAGAATCGGGCGCTCGGGGTCAAAGAGCTGATCGGCCACGGTCTGGTCGAGCAGGTCCATGCTGCGGCGGTACAGCGACTTCTCGCTAAACACGCCCACGACCTCGCCCTTGTACTCGTAGCTGCACACATCGATGTTGCCAAAGTCGCCCTGGAGTGCCTCGAGCAGGTCCAGATAGTCGGCGGCCTGGTAGTGGTCGATGATCTCGAGCAGCGTCTCGCGGTTGACGATGCAGCAGTCCATGGAGGCGTTGTCGCCGTACACGACGCCGGCGCTCACGCCCGTTAGGCGGCCGTTCTCGTTAATTTCGAGTTTGGTCTCGTCATCGACGTTGTGCGTGGCCTTGCAGTACACCACGGTCATCTGGGCACCGGAGTTCTCGTGCGCGTCGATGATGGTGTTGAGGTCCATGTTAAAGATGATGTTGGTGCCCATCATCACAACGTAGGGCTTGTCCGAGCGCTGGAACAGCGTCTTGTTGGAGATGATGTCGCGCAGCAAGAATCGCATGCCGCCCTTGGTGGTGCCATACGCGTTGCCGGGAACCATGAACAGGCCGCCCTTTTTGCGGTCCAGGCCCCAGTCCTTGCCCGAGCCCACGTGGTCGATCAGCGAGCGGTAGTTGCCCGGCATGACGACGCCGACGGTCTTAATGCCGGCATTCATCATGTTGGACAGCGGGAAGTCGATCAAGCGGTAACGGCCCAAAAACGGAACGGACGCGATGGGGCGGTCCTTGAGCAGCACGCTGCCGTAGGTCGAAGAGTAGTTAGCGGTGATATAACCGATGGCCTTGCGATTGATCATCGGATCATTCCCCCTTCCCGATAACGACGTCATTTCCAACGACGGCCGTATCCTTGGTGGTATCGACAGAGCCGAGCTTCACGCCCTCTTCGACCGTGGAGTTCTCGCCCAAAATAGCGCGGCAGATGTGCGCGCCGCTCTTAACGTGCGCACCCGGCAGCAGCACGGAGTCCTCGACCACGGCGCGCTCCTCGATGATGACATCGGTCGAAAGGATCGAGTGGCGAGCGGTGCCGTAGATCTTGCAGCCGTTGGAGACCAGGCAGTCGTCCAGGCGGCCGTCAGGGCCAATGTAGTGCGGCGGACGCGTGGTGATGTTGGACATGATGGGGAAGTTCTTGTCGAACAGATCGAACTCGGGGCTGTTACCCAGCAGGTCCATCGAGGTCTCATGGAAGCTGGCGATGGTGCCGACGTCCTTCCAGAAGCCGTGGAACTCGTAGCTGTACAGGCGCTTGTTCTCACCGAGCAGCTTGGGGATGATGTCCTTGCCAAAGTCGTGGCTCGAGCGCTGGTCCAGAGCGTCCTCCTCGAGCGCCTCGATCAGCACGTCGGCCGAGAAGATGTAGATGCCCATGGACGCGAGGTTCGAATCGGGCTTCTCGGGCTTCTCGGTGAACTTGGTGATACGGCCGTCTTCGGGGTCGGTGGTCAGGATGCCAAAGCGGCTGGCCTCCTCCCACGGCACGGGCATAACGCTCACCGTGAGGTCGGCGTTGTTCTCAATGTGCGTCTTGAGCATCTTGCGGTAGTCCATGCGATACAGGTGATCGCCCGAAAGAATCAAGACGTACTTGGGGTCGTTGGCCTTGATGTAGTCGAGGTTCTGCGTAATGGCGTCGGCCGTGCCCGCATACCAGGCGCCGCCGGTCTGCGTCTCGTACGGCGGCAGGATCGACACGCCGCCGTCGCGGCTGTCCAGATCCCACGCCTCGCCGGAGCCCACGTAGGCATGCAGCAGGTAGGGACGGTACTGCGTCAGAACGCCCACCGTGTCGATGCCCGAGTTGGAGCAGTTGGACAGCGAAAAGTCGATAATGCGGAACTTGCCACCAAAGCTAACCGCCGGCTTGGCGATCTTTTGGGTGAGTGCCCCCAATCGGCTGCCCTGTCCTCCTGCGAGGAGCATCGCGATGCATTCTTTCTTACTCATCGATTTCTCCTTCTGTCATCGATGTTCCTAACCCATTAACGACGGGCGCGGCGCACTGTCACGCCCGTCGAGTAATGCCGTGCGGCAAAGGGAGCTCGCGCGCTTTATGCGTGCCAGATCTCGTCGCGATACTCGCGAATGGTGCGGTCGGACGAGAACCAGCCACTCGAGGCGGTGTTGAGCAGGGCCTTGCGGTTCCAGGTCTCCTGGTCGCCGTAGCTGCCGGTGAGCTTTTCCCATGCATCAACGTAGCTGCGGAAGTCGGCCATGACCAGGTCGGGGTCGTTGTTGTTCATGACCTCGTTGTAGATGCTCTCGAAGTTGCCCGAAAGACCCGCAAACGTGTTGTCCTTGAGCTCGTCCATCACGCGGCCCAGACGCTCGCGGTCGCCGTTGAGGGTATCCCACGCAAAGTAGCTGTTGGATGCCCAGAGCTTCTCGACCTCGGGGGCGGTCAGGCCAAAGATGGCCTCGTTTTCGCGGCCGGCCAGGTCGGCGATCTCGATGTTTGCGCCGTCGAGGGTACCCAGCGTAATGGCGCCGTTCATCATGAGCTTCATGTTGGACGTGCCCGAGGCCTCCTTGCCGGCCGTGGAGATCTGCTCCGAGATCTCGGCAGCGGGGTAGATGAGCTGGGCGTTGCTCACGCGGAAGTTGGGGATAAAGCAGACCTTCATGACCTCGTTGACACGGGCGTCGTTGTTGATGACGTCGGCCACGGAGTTAATGAGGCGGATGGTCTCCTTGGCAAAGGTGTAGCTCGAGGCAGCCTTGCCGCTAAAGATGAAGGTCGTCGGCGTCACGTGGAAGTTGGGATCGGCGATGCGACGGTTGTAGATGTCCATCACCTTCATGATATTCATGAGCTGGCGCTTGTAGGCATGGAAGCGCTTAACCTGAACATCGAAGACGGTGTTGGGGTCGATGACCAGACCGGTTTCGGCCTTAACGTAGGCGGCCAGACGCTCTTTGTTGGCGCGCTTGGAGGCACCAACGGCCTTAAGGAACTCGGTGTCGTTCTGGAAACTTTTAAGCTTCTCCAACTCAAAGGCGTCCTTGAGCCAGCCGTCGCCAATGGCCTCGGTCACAAGTTTGGCGTAGGTGGGGTTGGCCTCGGCAAAGAAGCGACGGTGCGAGATGCCGTTGGTCTTGTTGTTGAACTTCTCGGGCGTAAGGGCATAGAAGTCCTTGAGCACGATGTTCTTGATGATGTCGGAGTGGATCTTTGCCACGCCGTTGACGCTGTGGCTGCAGATCACAGACAGGTTGGCCATGCGAATCTCGCCGTCCCACAGAATGGCGGTCTGGCGCAGACGCTCCTGCCAGCCCTCCTGCGTGGTGTCGAACGACTCGTGCCAACGACGGCTGATCTCGTCGATGATCTGGTACACGCGGGGGAGGAGCCTGGAGAACGTGCCGATGGGCCACTTCTCCAGGGCCTCAGGCAGGATGGTGTGGTTGGTGTAACTCACGACCTGCGTCACGATGTTCCAGGCGTCGTCCCACTCGAGCTTCTTCTCGTCGATGAGGATGCGCATGAGCTCGGGTCCGCACATGGCGGGGTGCGTGTCGTTGGTGTGGATGGCCACAAACTGCGGCAGCAGCTCCCAGTTCTCGCCGTGCTCCTTCTCAAAGGTGTCGAGCAAGCTGTAGATGCCGGCCGAAACAAACAGGTACTCCTGCTTCAGGCGCAGCAGACGGCCGTGCTCGCCGGCGTCGTTGGGGTAGAGGATGGCGCTGATGGCCTCGGCCTCGGCGCGCTCGGCGTCGGCCAGGGCATAGTCGCCGCGGTTGAAGGCCTCCAGATCGAAGTGCTCCTCGACCGGCTCGGCGGCCCATACGCGCAGCTTGTTGACGGTCTCGCCGGCATAGCCCACGACGGGGATGTCATAAGGGACGGCCAGGATGTCCTGCGTATCCACAGTGCGGTAGAACGTGCGGCCGTTCTCCTCAAAGCCCTCAACATGGCCACCAAACTTAATGGTTACGGCCTTGTCCTGACGGCGGACCTCCCAGGGATAGCCGTGGGTGAGCCACTCGTCGGTGGCCTCGACCTGGCTGCCGTTGACGATCTCCTGCTTAAACAGGCCGTAGCGGTAGCGCATGCCGTTGCCGTAGCCGGCAATGCCCTCGGCTGCCATGGAATCCAGGAAGCATGCGGCCAGACGGCCCAGGCCACCGTTGCCCAGCGCCGGATCGGGCTCCTGGTTCTCAATGACGGACAGGTCGAAGCCCATGTCGTCGAGCGCCTCGGCGACCATGTCGCGCACGCCAAAGTTGAGCAGGTAGTTGTCGAGCAGGCGGCCGATCAAAAACTCGATCGAGAAGTAGTACACGCGCTTCTTGCCCTCGGCGGCTGCACGGGCGTCACTCTTGGTGGCAACGGTGCGGGCCTTCTCGGCCACGAGCTTGGCCAGGGCGTTAAAGCGATCGAGGTCGCTAGCGGCCTCGATGCTCTTGCCGCTAATGCTCATGACGGCATCGCGATAGAGCTCGGTAAACTCCTGCTTGTTGTCGAAGATCTTATTCATACGTTCCTTCCCCCGGGGATGTTTCTCCCGGAACGGTTGTGACATGTATCCTACGCCCCCGCGGGGCGGGTAATTACAGTGGTAACGATTTTGTTACGCATCCTTGCCAGATGCTTTAACAGCGCCTGCCTTAGCCTTGGGAGCAGCCTTTTTAGTGGTTGTCTTCTTTGTCTTGGGCTTAGCCGTGGCTTTGGCGGCAGACTTGACAGTCTTCGCCTTAACCGAAGCCTTCTTGGCAGCCGCGGTCTTGGGCTTTACCGAGGACGAGCGCTTGCGCGTCGCCTTCTTGGGCTCCTCGACCACGGGCGGCTTGTAGCTGCTCGGACCGCGGCGCTTAAGCACCACGCCTGCCAGGCCGGGCACCTTAATCTCGATGGAGTCCATCTGCCCGTTCCAGGGATAGGGCTCGCTCGAGCAGGTGTAAGGCTCCTCGCCGGCATAGCCGCTGCCACCGAACTCGGGACGGTCGGAATCGAAGATAACCTCCCAGTCACCCTCGCGCGGCACACCCACGCGGAAGCTCTCGTAGCTCGCCGGGTCAAAGTTGATTAGAATCACCAGGTCGTCATCGACGTCCTCGCCCTGGCGCACAAAGCTCACGATGGACTGTTTAGAGTTGTCCGCGTCAATCCAGGTAAAGCCGTCGTCGGTGTAGCCGCGCTCGTACAGGGCGGGCTCGGCGGTGTACAGGTGGTTGAGCGCCTTGATAAACGCCTGATGATGACGGTGGGTCTCGTACTCCTCGGTCAGGAACCACTGAATGGACTCGTAGTAGCGCCACTCAATAAACTGGCCGATCTCGTTGCCCATAAAGTTGAGCTTGGCACCGGGGTGCGTCATCTGGTAGAAGGCTAGTGTGCGCAGGCCTGCAAACTGGCGCCACCAGTCGCCCGGCATGCGGCCGATCAGCGAGCACTTGCCGTGCACGACCTCGTCGTGGCTCAGCGGGCAGATAAAGTTCTCGGTAAAGGCGTACATGATGGAGAACGTGAGCAGGCCGTGGTTGCCGGGGCGCCACGGAAAATCGGTCTGCATGTAGTGCAGGGTGTCGTTCATCCAGCCCATGTCCCACTTGTAGTGGAAGCCTAGGCCGCCGTCCTGCGGCGGATAGGTCACGAGCGGCCACGCGGTGGACTCCTCGGCCATCATCATCACGTCGGGGTAGTGCGCCTCTACAGCGCAGTTGACCTGGCGGATAAACGCGCTGGCGTCCAGGTCCTCCTCGGTACCGTATTTGTTGAACTTCTTTTGGCCGGGATCGTCGATGCCAAAGTTGAGGTACAGCATGCTGGACACGCCGTCCATACGAATGCCGTCCACGTGGAAGTTCTCGAGCCAGTACAGTACGTTGGAAACCAGGAAGGAGCGGACCTCGCCGCGGGCGAAGTCAAACTTGTGCGTGCCCCAGTTGGGGTGAATCTCGTGCTCAAACAGCATGTGGCCGTTAAAGGTGGCAAGGCCGTGTGAGTCGGCGCAAAAACCGCCGGGCACCCAGTCCATGATCACGCCAATGCCCGCCTCGTGGCACGCATCAATAAAGTGCATGAGCTGCTGCGGGTTGCCGTAGCGCGACGTAGCGGCGTAATAGCCGGTCGCCTGGTAGCCCCAGGAACCATCGAAGGGATGCTCCATAAGCGGCATGACCTCGATATGCGTATAGCCCATGTCGCGCACGTAGTCCACAAGCTCCACCGACAGGTCGTCGTAGGTGTAAAACTCACCGCGCTGCGCGGGGAAGGGATCCATGGGACCGGGGTAGTTGCCGTACTCGTCCGGCTCGCCCTGCGGCGCGTCGCCGTGGCGCTTCCACGAGCCAATATGCACCTCGTAGATGTTAAGGGGCTGCGACATGTGGTTATGGCTGGCACGGCGCTTGAGCCATGCGGCGTCGTTCCACTGGTAGCCATCGAGGGTCCAAAGCACGCTCGCCGTTCCCGGAGGGCACTCGGCCTTAAAGGCGTATGGATCGGCCTTGTAGAGCTTTTCGCCCTCGTTGGTCTCGATGAGGTATTTATAGAGCTGGCCCTGCTCGGCGCCAGGAATAAAGCCTTCCCAGATAGCGCTCGTATGCACGGGCACCAGCGGGTTGGCTTGCTCATCCCAGTCGTTAAATTCTCCAATGACATGGACGCTTTTTACATCGGGCGCCCAAACGCAAAAACGCCAGCCGCGCGTACGATTCTGCGTGTCGGGGTGTGCGCCCATCTTTTCCCAGCTGCGCTCCCACGTACCGATGCCAAACAGATAGACATCGTCTTTGGTGAGCTCCGGCGCATGCGGGGCAGCTTTACGGGTAGCGGGCTTTTTGGTTGCTGGCTTTAGCTTTGTATCGCTCACGTTTGATCCCATCATGACGCGGCAGCGTGTTGCCTTGGTGACTAGATGCGAAAGGTCCAAGGCTGCACGAATCGAAGGGACGGCGATAGTTCTATGATTCGTTCCACCTCGCGTGCTCGGTGGAACTTTCGGCAAAAACTACGATAACACCTGTACGTTAGTTTTATGAACGAAAGTGGATTTGCGGTGGCGTTTAATCGGTAAGCGCCATGTTTATACCACTGGCAGAATTGCGATGGTAAAACTCTTGACAGCTTTACCAATTAGGGTTTCTAGATTGTTAGGTTTACGTTTGGTAAAACGTTTTTAGCAGGTTGTTTACCATTTGACATCGAAAGGTTCGTTTATGTCCCATACCGCCGCTCCCAAGGTTGCTTTTATTTTCGATTGCGACGGCACGCTGGTTAATAGCACCCCCGTTTGGGCTTATGCCCAGCCCGAGTTATTGCACCGGCACGGTGTCGACGTGACGGTCGACGATTTTGCCCAGTTTGAGCATCTTTCGCTCGAGGACGAATGCCAGGCCTACCACGACACATGGGGCATTGGCGCGAATGGCGAGGAGCTGTATCGCGAGTTGAGCGAGATTCTGATCGATGGCTACTCCAAGGTGCCGCCACGCGAGGGGCTCCTGGCATTTTTGGAGCAGGCGAAGGCGGCGGGTATTGCCATGTGCGTGGCTACGTCCACTCCGGCCGAGCTGGTGCAGTCTGCGCTCGCAGGTGCCGGGCTCGACGCTTACATGGAGTTTGTTACCACGACGGGTGAGGCAGGACGCTCCAAGCAGTTCCCCGATGTGTACGAGCTGGCTCTGCGCCGCTTGGAGGAGCGCCACGAGTGCAAGTTTGAGCGCGCTTGGGTGTTTGAGGACGCGGTCTTTGGCCTTAAGAGCTCTGGCGCCGCAGGCTTTAAGCGTGTGGGCATCTATGACCCGCACGGCCGCATGAAGCGCGACGATGTGCGCGACAACTGCGATATCTTTATCGATAGCTACGAGGAGCTGGATCTGGCCCGCGTGCTTTCGTTTGAGGGATAGGCGAGGGCCGTGGCTTGCAAGGTATTAGTGGTCTGCGGCTCGCCCGTGGTGGCGAGCGCGAATCTGTTACGTAGGCTAGCAGGGGAGTGCGACCACGTCGTCGCCGTGGACCGCGGACTCGACGCGCTGCTGGGCGCGGGACCGGGCTGCGATGTGTATGTGGGGGACGCCGACACGGTGAGCGACGCAGGTCGTGCGTTGGTCGATGCCGCCGAAGCCTTTGAAGTAGAACGCCACGACCCATACAAGGACTATACCGATCTGGCGCTGGCGCTCGATTCCGTCCGTCGTCGCTGGCCGGGTGCCGAAGTAGTTGCGACTTGCGCTACGGGCGGCCGCCGGACATGGCGCTTTCCGTACTGGGCCTGCTCGCAGGCTACGATGACGCCCCTGTCTGGATTGCTGAAGATGAGACCACGGCCCGCATCCTGCACGCAGGCGAATCGTGGACCATCGAGGGCTCCGAAGGCAAGACGTTCTCCATAATCGCAATCGCCCCAACACCGAGCAAGCGAACACGGACTAGAGTGGGAACTAGATCACGCCCCGCTGGGTTTGTTGGCCGACACGGGCATCGAGCAACGTCGTCAGGGGTACGGCCAAGATCCAAGTCCGATACCGGCACCGCCATCGCTTACCTATA
>ENA-OQKC01000770-OQKC01000770.1-human-gut-metagenome-genome-assembly--contig:-NODE-770-length-12799-cov-3.128630_pt1 | contig 12799 bp, 9 predicted proteins | sample MGYA00242774_ERZ504790 | MGnify/ENA primary metagenome ERZ504790 (study PRJEB26092, sample SAMD00036419) | human gut metagenome | host: Homo sapiens | study: EMG produced TPA metagenomics assembly of...
GGCTGACGAGGCTCCGGAGCATACCGAAGGTTACGAAGGTTTTCTATCATCTGATAGGCATTACCGGCGACGGTGGAGCAGACAACAGTCTCTTACATTATCCGTGACCACGACCGCAACCCGCTTTGAAGAGCGCAAGAAGGAGATGGAAACGTCTTGTGGCAAAAATCAATGAAGAATACGGTCCGGGTACCGCTACTCTGGAACTTCGCGACCAATACTATAATATGCGCGAGCAGATTGAACCGGTGATGCATATCATCGACACCGCTTTTGCCGCCATGAAGGCGGTAGGTGTAGAGCCTCGTGTAAAAGCCATTCGCGGAGGTACGGACGGTGCCCAGCTCTCTTTCAAGGGCCTGCCTTGTCCCAATATCTTTGCCGGTGGCTTGAACTTCCACGGCCGCTATGAGTTCGTGCCTATCCAGAACATGGAGAAAGCCATGAACGTCATCGTCAAGATTGCCGAGCTCGTAGCAAGCAAATAGATAATTCATAACTCATAACTCTAATAGTTCCATGAAAACCACTCCGTTTACCGAAAAACACATCTCGCTGGGTGCCAAGATGCACGAGTTTGCGGGATATAATATGCCTATCGAGTATTCCGGCATCATTGACGAGCATCTTACAGTATGTCAGGGTGTCGGTGTATTCGACGTCTCACACATGGGAGAATTTTGGGTGAAAGGTCCCCATGCTTTGGACTTTCTGCAGAAAGTGACTTCCAATAACATAGCTGCCCTCACACCGGGGAAAGTACAGTATACCTGCTTCCCAAATGAAAATGGAGGCATTGTGGACGACCTTCTGGTCTATCATTATGAGCCGGAGAAATACCTGCTTGTCGTGAATGCGTCGAACATTGAGAAAGACTGGAACTGGTGTGTGTCTCATAACACGGAAGGCGCTGAATTGGAAAATGCTTCCGAGCACATGGCACAGCTTGCTGTGCAAGGACCGAAGGCTATTCAGGCTTTGCAGAAGCTGACTTCCATTAATCTTTCCGACCTTCCTTACTATACTTTTACCCACGGTGAGTTTGCCGGAGAAAAGGATGTCATTATCTCCAATACCGGATATACCGGCGCGGGTGGTTTTGAACTTTACTTCTATCCGGAGGCTGCCATGAAGATTTGGGATGCCGTGTTCGAGGCAGGCGCGGAGTTCGGCATTAAGCCAGTTGGTCTGGGTGCGCGCGATACGCTTCGTCTGGAAATGGGATTCTGTTTGTATGGCAATGATTTGGATGACACCACTTCGCCCATTGAAGCGGGTTTAGGATGGATTACCAAGTTTGTGGAGGGAAAGAACTTCACCAATCGCCCGATGCTGGAAAAACAGAAAGCGGAAGGCACTACCCGTAAGTTGGTGGGATTTGAGATGATAGACCGCGGTATCCCCCGTCATGGTTACGAGCTGTATAGTACAGACGGTATTGCCATCGGTGTGGTTACCTCCGGAACTATGTCGCCTACCCGTAAGATTGGTATCGGAATGGGGTATATCAGACCCGAATACAGCAAGGTCGGTACGGAAATCTGCATTGACATGCGGGGACGTAAGCTGAAAGCTGTGGTTGTGAAGCCGCCGTTCCGCAAACAGTAGTTTGAATAAATGACTGAGAATGAAGAATTTGGCTGCGCAATGATGCCGCATGACAAATTCTTCATTCTTTATTCTTAGTTATTCCTTTCTCTATATTCTGCTTATCCTGTCCAGCATTTGGTTTGCCCAACCTATCTCTTTATTGGTCCATTCCTTTTCGGTTCCTTCTATGCCCTGGCCTTCGTAGGCCGAAAGCAAGGTGATATATTCTTTCAGTATATCAGCGGCTTGGGCTTGTTTGTTCATGCGCATCAATAATAGTATTTTTTGTTTATATATGTCCAGATTGGGGCTTGTTCCTGCCATCTCCTGGGCTTTATCAAGCATGGCGAGGCAGCGGTTGTTCACTTCTTCCGTATTAGACAGTGCCATTTCCGCTTTTACCAGGATGATGTAGTCATTGTCCGTGGCTAGTCTGTTGTCAATGTTCTTGCGTATCAGCCGGGCAGTTTCCTTATAGCGCTTGTTGGCGTAGTTCATACTTGCGTTGAAAGAAACGACATCGCTGGTAGTCCGTAGGTAGGGGCGGGCACTCAGGCTATGGGATTCACCGGCCTTTTCTATACGCTTTTGCAGGTCGCCGATGCTGCCGTAGCGAGGAATGTCCTTGTTGCGTTGGTGCAGGTTGTAATACCCTATAATTTTACCGAGGGCCGATGCGATTCCGTCGGGATTATAGCCCTTGAATGCCAGAAGTTGGCGCGCAAGGCGGTCCGAAGAGATTTCCTGGGAAGTTTTGTATTTCATCCCCAACCGGTCCGTTGCTGGAATGCTCAAAAGGGAAGCGATGGCTCCGATATCTGCCACCAGACTGACGGCATAAGCATCTTCATTATCGTCCCAGTAGGCCACATCGAGGGCTGCACTGGCGGTAGTGGCAAAGACATCTGCCCAAAAAGCTGCACGCTTAGCACGCCGCTCGGCACGGTAAATGTTGTTTACCTGATGGTCGAGGACGAAATGTCCCAGCTCACATGCGATGACGGCGGCCAGTTCGTCTTCGGAATCAAGAGTGCAGAGGAGGCCCGTACTGATAACCATGGAGCCGTTGGGAAGCATGAAGGCATCTGGTTCGGGCGACTGGATGATACGTATGTTCAGGCTTTCTCCACGATTGCTGTCAATGGTGGTGGCATTCAGTTTGGAGAATATTCCTTGCACGTACGAGGTTATGTAGTCGTCCTGATAGGCTATCTCGTTCAGTTTATCGAGATAGTCCAGGCATTCTTCGTCGATTTCCTGGCGCAGTTTGTGCTTGTAACCGCGGTCGTTGAAATATTCGTAAAGATGATTCTTCAGGTATATTTGCTGCCAGAATTCCCGGTCCGTTTCCGGAGCGGATATGGCAATGATACCCATCTCATCCGAAGGAATGGTTTCTTGTATGCCATTCACTTCGACGGCATAGTAAATGTTGTCGCTGTTTTCGCCGGGATTGTTCATTTTGACAACCCGGCGGATAATGACCGGGGTACCGGCGGGAGATTGCTGGTACTCTTTTGTCAATTCTCCTTTGATGGCGATGTTTCCGCTTAAGTCCTTGTGCTTGGGTTTGGCAAACCCTGCCGTTGTGACAAGGATTGTTAGGATGAATAGGGTGGCGAGTCGTTTCATGATTATGGTATGTTTTCGGTTTCGATGATACAAAAATAGGAAAGTGTTTTTCCCCTTTCTTGTTTTTTCCCCTATTCTGTGATAGGAGATTCCCTATTTATCGCTTAGCGGGAGGCGGAAACAAAAAGGGAACCTTTCAGCAAAAGACTCCCTTTTTTCAGTTTGCTTGAAACTGATTATTTCTTACGGTTACCGTAACGGCTCATGAACTTATCAACACGACCGGCAGTGTCAACCAGCTTAGACTTACCTGTGTAGAACGGGTGAGAGGTGCTGGAGATTTCCAGCTTTACCAGCGGATAAGTTTCACCTTCGAATTCGATAGTCTCTTTCGTGTTGCAAGTGGAACGAGACAAGAATACATCACCATTTGACATATCTTTAAATACTACCGGACGGTAATTTTCAGGATGAATACCTTTTTTCATTTTGATATTTTCTTTTAAAAATTTATATTCTGTTACTATTTTGGTAATAAATAGTGTAATGGTCTTCTTTTCAGAGCGCAAAGATAGTGCAAGTTGGAGACTCTACAAAATAAATTCAGATTTATTTTTATTTAGTAGGTTTATCGCATTTTATTTCTGATTTTTGCAGGACTTAATCTTGTGAATTTATGAGGAAACTACTTGTCTTATGCTCTTTCTGGCTGTGCGTGGCAACGCTGGGGGCACAAAATGCGGAACGGAAACTGTATAGTGTTGCGTTCTACAATCTTGAGAACTTGTTTGATACGATTCATGATGCAGGTAAGAATGACTATGAGTTCCTGCCCGACGGCAGTTACCAATGGACGGCAAAGAAGTATGAGTCCAAGCTGCAGAACCTTTCCAAAGTGTTGGGTTCCCTTTCGCGTGATTTAGTGCCGGAAGGTCCGGCATTCATCGGTGTGGCAGAGGCGGAGAACAGCCGGGTGCTGGAAGACCTCGTGAAGCAGCCGGCCATTTCCAATTATGAGTTCGTGCATTATGAAGGACCGGACAGACGGGGCATCGACTGTGCCTTGCTGTACGACCCGAAGCAGTTCAGCGTTACCCACTCAAAGTTGGTGCTTTCTACTCCTTTTGAGGGGGATACGGTGCACTTGACGCGCGGCTTCCTGATTGTGGACGGACAACTGGCGGGAGAGCGTGTCTGCGTGATAGTGAACCACTGGCCCTCCCGTGGGGCAAAGTCACCGGTGCGTGTGCATGCAGCCAGGCAGGTAAAGGCCTTGAAGGACTCTCTGATGCGTAGCGACAAGAAGCTGAAACTCATCGTGATGGGGGATATGAATGACGACCCGATGGATGAAAGCATGGAGGTGCTGGGTGCACGCAAATATCCGAAGCAGGTGAAGAAAGGCGAATTCTACAATCCCTGGTGGGAGACACTGGAAGACAAGGGAGTGGGGACATTGCTCTATCGGGGCAAGTGGAACTTGTTTGACCAGATTGTCATTTCGAAACCGTTGCTGAAGGCTAAGAAAGGGTTGCGCTATGATCACAATGAAGTTTTCATCCGCGATTATCTGATTCAGCAGGATGGCAAATACAAAGGTTCCCCCTTGCGTACGCATGGGGGCAGGACTTGGCTGAACGGTTACAGTGACCATTTGCCGACCATCATCTATCTGAAAAATTAGTATTACATAATAATGTGTAAACAGATGCCGGAGAGCAAACATGTTCTCCGGCTTTTTTAGTTGATAGAAGTATAGATGGCAAAAGTATGGCTGGCAGAGATAAATGCAAAGAGTTTGTAATATAGAGATTACAATAATCTGTTAAATGAAGCCAATAGCTTTAAAATAGAATGGATTTGGTAGGATGAGCCGGATATTTTATTCCTCTCAAGTTCTTTACTTTAAAGGATAATGATTACTTTTGCGTAGAATTTTAATTCACTAACAATAAAATTTAAACAAAATGGTTAATTACAAAGATTTAGGACTGGTAAACACAAGAGAGATGTTTGCTAAGGCTATCAAAGGTGGATATGCTATTCCGGCATTCAACTTCAACAATATGGAACAGATGCAGGCTATCATCAAGGCTGCAGTTGAAACAAAGTCTCCGGTTATTCTTCAGGTATCTAAGGGTGCCCGTCAGTATGCCAACGCTACGCTGTTGCGTTACATGGCTCAGGGTGCTGTTGAGTACGCTAAGGAATTGGGTTGCAAACATCCTGAAATTGTTCTTCACCTCGACCACGGAGATACATTCGAAACTTGCAAGAGCTGTATCGACTCCGGTTTCTCTTCAGTAATGATTGACGGTTCACACCTTCCGTACGAAGAAAACGTTGCACTGACTAAGAAGGTAGTTGATTATGCTCATCAGTTCGACGTAACTGTAGAAGGCGAACTCGGTGTATTGGCCGGTGTAGAAGATGAAGTTTCTGCAGAACACCATACATATACTAATCCTGAAGAAGTTATTGACTTCGCTACCCGTACAGGTTGCGATTCACTGGCTATCTCAATCGGTACTTCTCACGGTGCATACAAGTTCAAACCCGAACAATGCCACGTTGACCCTGCTACCGGTCGTCTGGTTCCTCCTCCTCTGGAATTTGCCGTTCTGGATGCTGTAATGGAGAAACTCCCGGGATTCCCCATCGTTCTTCACGGTTCTTCTTCAGTTCCTCAGGAAGAAGTTGAAACAATCAACAAGTATGGTGGTGCATTGAAGGCTGCTATCGGTATCCCTGAAGAAGAATTGCGCAAGGCTGCCAAGTCTGCTGTTTGCAAAATCAACATTGACTCAGACTCTCGTTTGGCTATGACTGCTGCTATCCGTCAGACTTTTGCTGAAAAACCGGCAGAATTCGACCCGCGTAAGTACTTAGGTCCGGCTCGTGACAATATGGAAAAACTGTACAAGCACAAAATTATTAACGTGCTGGGTTCAGACAATAAATTGGCTGAATAATTAATTCATCCTATATAATAAGGTAAAGGCTGCTTTCGGAGGTGAAGGCAGCCTTTTACTTTATCCGTCATAAACGCTGAAGGGTTCTCAACTACTATAGGGTAATGAAGCATTTACCGCATAGTAGTTGCCCAACTACTGCATAGTAATGCACCCACTACTATGCAGTAGTCAATTCTGGTTTCTATACTGCAAAGGCGACAGCCCCGTATGCTTCTTGAAATAACGCCCAAAGAAGGACTGGTCCGGAAAGCAAAGCTGATTGGATATTTCCTGCACGCTTAAGTTCGTTGATTTCAATAACACTTTGATTTCCAGAATGACATGCTTGTCTATGATGCTTTTGGCGGTGGTGTTTGTCACATTCTGTATCACAGTAGATAAGTATCTGGGAGTGATAAACAACTTGTTGGCATAAAAAGAGACTTCACGCTGGGTGGTGCAATGCTTGTGTACCAACTGGATAAACCGCTTGAACAGCTCTTCCTGCCGGCTGATACCTTCGGGACGTTTCATGAGAAACAGGCGATGAGTCTTGTCGTAGATATCCAACAGGAAACTCTGGATATAATTCTTCAGGATTTGCTGGCGGAAACAGTTGTCCCGGTCGTGATAAAGGTCTTCAATGCCCGAAGCAAGCCCGTTGATGCTCCGCGTGCGCTCCTCAGGAAGGGTTACGCAAGGGTTCTCCTTGAGGAAACGGAAGAAGGAAAGGTCAAGGCGCGCCGTCACTTCTTGAAACAATATGCGCGAGAAAGCGATATATGAGATGGTGAAATCGGGGCTGATATTGGTGAAATTGACAATTGTGTCCGGCAGCAAAACTACTTGCGTATTAGGCGCCAGCTCATACTCCTGCAAATCAATCATGATATGCGCATGTCCCTCCCGGCAGAAAAGGATAGCCGTGTCTTCTAGCTTCATCAAACGGTTCGCCCAGCCGGCAAAGTGGCCGGTCCCCGATACAAAGGGCTCTTCATTAGTGGTGTGTAAAATTTCCATTCTTGTTCTTATTTTGACGCGAATTTAAATGTTTTTTTGATATAATGAGTTGTTTGTTCCTGTTTTGAACATTTGCCGCTACGAATTGAACGCTTGGGGATGAGAAATTCCAACTACCTTTGCCCCGAATTTAAAAAGATTGGAATATGATGACATTGAACAAAAAATGGATGCGACTAATGGTATTGGTTGGTTGTGCTGCTTTGACAGCGTCGTGTAAACAGGCGCCTGTTGCACAAATGGAGGCGGAATATGCGGTATTAAAGGTATCACCGTCGGACAAAGTTTTGTCTACTACTTATTCGGCTACGATCCGTGGCCGCCAGGATATTGATATTTATCCGCAAGTTTCCGGTTTCCTTACCCGGCTTTGTGTGGAGGAAGGACAGGCAGTGCGTAAAGGGCAAGTCTTATTTATTATTGACCAAGTGCCTTATAAGGCGGCATTGGAAACAGCTGTCGCCAATGTGGAATCGGCGAAAGCCGGACTGGCAACAGCACAGTTGACATACGATAGCAAGAAAGAATTGTTTGCAAAGAAAGTAGTTTCTGAATTTGATTTGAGGACGGCAGAAAACTCATGGCTTACTGCCAAGGCCCAGTTGGCCCAGGCGAAAGCGCAGGAGGTGAGTGCCCGCAATGACCTTTCGTATACAGAAGTGAAAAGTCCTTCGGACGGGGTGATTGGTACATTGCCTTATCGGGTAGGTGCATTGGTTAGTGCCAGTTTGCCACAACCGTTGACTACGGTTTCTGATAATTCGGATATGTATGTCTACTTTTCGATGACTGAAAATCAATTGTTGGCTCTGACCCGTCAATATGGTTCCAAAGCAGAAGCGCTGAAAAATATGCCGGAAGTGGAACTGCAATTGAATGACAAGTCTATGTATGGCGAAAAGGGACGCATTGAAACCATCAGTGGGGTGGTAGACCGTAATACGGGTACCGCAAGTCTGCGTGCCGTATTCCCGAATAAGAATGGGTTGCTGTATAGCGGAACATCGGGAAATGTGATTCTTCCGGTTACGATGAAAGGAAGTTTGGTTATTCCTCAGGCTACCACTTTTGAAATTCAGGATATTACATACGTATATAAAGTCGTGGACGGCAAGGCACAATCAGCTCCTGTCAGTGTGACCCGTGTAAATGGAGGACAGGAATATATCGTGAACGATGGATTGAAAGAGGGGGATGTCATTGTAGCGGAAGGCGTAGGTTTGCTGCGTGTAAGGTACTCCCATTAAAGTAAAACAGAATTAAGAAAGACTATGAATTTAAGAACCTTTATAGAACGCCCCATCCTGTCGGCTGTTATTTCTATTTCGATAGTGGTAGTGGGTATCATCGGGCTGTTCACTTTGCCCGTCGAACAATATCCTGATATTGCTCCGCCTACCATTCAGGTAAGTACCTCTTATTTTGGTGCCAGTGCGGAAACTCTTCAGAAGAGTGTTATCGCTCCGTTGGAGGAAGCGATTAACGGTGTGGAAAATATGACTTATATGACTTCTACCGCTTCAAATGCCGGAGTTGTGGATATCACTGTGTATTTTAAACAAGGGACAGACCCCGATATGGCAGCGGTCAATGTGCAGAACCGTGTATCGAAGGCAACCGGACAGTTACCGGCAGAAGTAACGCAGGTGGGTGTGACTACCTCAAAGCGGCAGACCAGTATTTTGCAGATGTTCTCACTATATAGTCCGGATGATTCGTATGATGAGAAATTCTTGTCCAACTATATCAGTATTAACTTGAAACCTGCTATTCTTCGTATCCAGGGTGTGGGTGATATGATGATTATGGGGGGTGACTATAGTATGCGTATCTGGATGAAGCCTGACGTGATGGCCCAGTATAAATTGATTCCATCGGATGTGACCCAAGTGTTGGCTGAACAGAATATTGAATCGGCTACCGGTTCATTCGGAGAAAACTCTGATGAAACTTATCAATATACAATGAAGTATAAAGGGCGTCTGATTACTCCGGAAGAGTTTGGGGAAATTGTGATCCGGTCTTCGGATAATGGCGAAGTGTTGAAGCTGAAAGAAATTGCCGATATAGAGATGGGCGAGGAAAGCTATGCCTATCATGGGGCTATGAATGGTCATCCTGGTATTTCCTGTATGATTTTTCAGACGGCAGGATCGAATGCGACAGAAGTAAACAATAATATTGATGCCTTTTTGGAAGAAGCAAGGAAGGATCTGCCCAAAGGGGTGGAGATGGTTCAGGTTATGAGCTCCAATGACTTTTTGTATGCATCTATCCATGAAGTGATAAAAACCTTGTTCGAGGCCATTTTTTTGGTAATCTTAATTGTATATGTATTTTTGCAGGATATCCGTTCTACTATTATTCCGTTGGTGGGGATCATCGTGTCCTTGATTGGTACATTTGCTTTTATGTCCATAGCAGGATTCAGTATCAACCTGATTACCCTGTTTGCTTTGGTGTTGGTGATCGGTACGGTGGTGGATGATGCCATTGTTGTCGTCGAGGCGGTGCAGGCGCGTTTTGATGTGGGATATCGTTCTTCTTATATGGCTAGTATTGATGCGATGAAGGGGATTAGCAATGCGGTCATCTCTTCTTCGTTGGTATTTATGGCTGTGTTTATTCCGGTTTCGTTTATGAGTGGAACTTCGGGTACTTTCTATACTCAGTTTGGTTTGACTATGGCGGTTGCCGTAGGTATCTCTGCCGTCAATGCACTGACTTTGAGTCCGGCGCTGTGTGCTTTGTTCTTGAAACCGTATATCAATGAGGATGGAACGGAAAAAAACAATTTTGCAGCACGTTTCCGTAAAGCGTTCAATGCTGCTTTCGATGCAATGATTGAACGATATAAGAAAGGGGTATTGTTCTTTATCAAACGCAAATGGATGGTATGGACACTTCTTGCGGCCTCGGTAGTACTATTGGCTTTCTTGATGAATACAACTAAAACCAGTTTGGTGCCTGATGAAGACCAGGGGGTTGTATTTGTGAATGTCAGCACGGCGGCAGGTAGTTCATTGAAAACGACTAATGACGTAATGATGCGTATTGAAAAGCGCATGATGGATATTCCTCAGGTGCTGCATGTGCAGCGTGTGGCAGGTTATGGTCTGCTAGCCGGACAGGGTAACTCTTTTGGTATGTTGATTCTGAAACTGAAACCTTGGGATGAGCGTGAAGGAAAGGAAAATGATGTTCAGGCAGTAATCGGACAGGTATATGGCCGTACGGCAGACATCAAGGATGCCAGTATATTTGCTATTTCTCCGGGTATGATTCCGGGGTATGGTATGGGTAATGCGTTGGAACTCCATATGCAGGATAAACAAGGTGGTGATGTGGGAACTTTCTTCAATACCACTCAACAATATCTGGGTGCTCTGAACCAACGTCCCGAGATCGCGATGGCATACTCTACTTTTGATATCCGTTATCCGCAATGGACGGTAGAAGTGGATGCATCCAAATGTAAGCGTGCCGGTATCACTCCGGATGCTGTGCTAAGCACATTGTCCGGCTATTATGGTGGGCAGTATGTTTCAAATTTTAATCGTTTCTCTAAAGTATATAAGGTTATGATTCAGGCAGATCCGAAGTATCGTGTGGATGAAAGCTCGTTGAATAATATCTTTGTGCGTATGTCTAATGGCGAGATGGCTCCTCTCAGCCAGTTTGTGACATTGACCCGCAGTTATGGGGCAGAATCGCTGAGCCGTTTCAATATGTTCAATTCTATTGCTGTAAATGCAATGCCTGCCGAAGGGTATAGTACCGGTGATGCCATCCGTGCCGTTCAGGAAACTGCCGTACAGGCACTTCCCAAAGGTTTTGGGTACGACTTTGGTGGTATTACCCGTGAAGAGACCGACCAGGGAGGTACTACCATTATCATCTTTGCTATCTGTTTCTTGATGATTTATCTGATTTTAAGTGCACTTTATGAAAGTTTCCTCATTCCGTTTGCGGTGTTGTTGTCTGTTCCGTTTGGGCTGATGGGTAGCTTCCTGTTTGCGAAGATGATGGGACTGGAGAACAATATTTATTTGCAGACCGGTTTGATTATGTTGATAGGTTTGCTTGCTAAGACTGCCATTTTGCTGACCGAGTACGCTACCGAGCGTCGTAAGGCAGGTATGAGCCTGACTTCCGCTGCACTTTCTGCCGCCAAAGCCCGTTTGCGTCCTATCCTGATGACGGCACTGACTATGATTTTCGGTCTGTTCCCGTTGATGGTTGCCAGTGGAGTAGGTGCTAATGGAAACAGTTCGCTGGGAACAGGTACTGTGGGTGGAATGGTGATCGGTACGCTGGCGTTGCTGTTTATTGTACCTTCTTGTTTATCGTATTCCAATAGTTTACAGGAAAAGGTACGTAAATTAGGAACGGAATCCAGCGGCGGTTTCAAAAACATAGCCATCACCAACTGCATCTTCGAGCGTTGTCGCGGGCTGGCACTGGAAACGGTAGACGGTGGAAAACTGGAAGATATCGTCATCAGCAACATCACGATGCGCGATATTGTCAACGCCCCCATCTTCCTGCGGCTGGGAGCCCGGATGCGCAGCCCGCAAGGGACGCCCGTAGGCACAATGAAACGTATCCTCATCAGCCACGTCAATGTATTTAATGCCGACTCGCGCTACTCCTCCATTATCAGCGGAATACCGGGAGCCCTTATTGAAGATGTGACACTGAGCGATATTCATATCTATCACCAAGGAGGATATACAGAAGCCGACGGACTTCTGACTCCTCCCGAACAAGAGAAAGTATATCCTGAACCGTGGATGTTCGGAACGATTCCCGCCAAAGGTTTCTACATCCGCCACGCACGCAACATCACCTTGGACAATGTAAATTTCCATTACGAGAAAGCGGACGGACGTCCCTTGTTTGTCACGGATGATGCCAGTGATATCAGATACAGGAACATCACAGTGGATGGAAAAGAGTTCAATACAGCCAACTAATAAAAAACAAAATAGAATGAAGAGAAATATTATTTTTCAGTCTGTTACTGGCCGGAAGCAGCCTTACGCACAAGAATGGCCGGCAGTGCGACCCGAAGCCCGCCCCGCCACCCGCTGGTGGTGGCTGGGAAGTGCTGTCGATGCAACCAATCTGACCTACAATCTGGAAGAATATGCCAAAGCCGGACTGGGAGGTGTTGAAATCACTCCTATTTATGGTGTTCAAGGCAACGATAAGAATAACCTTCCTTTCCTCAGCCCGCAATGGATGAATATGTTGCAACATACTGAAGCTGAAGGAAAACGTATCGGTATTGAAGTAGATATGAACACCGGTACCGGATGGCCCTTCGGCGGTCCTCACGTGAGTATGACAGATGCTGCTACCAAAGCTATTTTTCAATCCTATCAAGTAGAGGGTGGAAAAGAAATTACGCTAGATTTGAAAGTAGAAGAAGAAAAACAACGCCCTGTAGCCACTTTAAGCCGGGTTATGGCCTATAATGCGGACAATAAGCAATGTCTTAACCTCACTTCCAAAGCGAAGAACGGACAATTACAATGGAAAGCTCCGGCAGGACATTGGAATATCATCACCTTATATATAGGCAAGACTTTCCAAAAAGTGAAACGTGCTGCTCCCGGTGGAGAAGGCTATGTGATGAACCACCTGGATAAAGGAGCCGT
>ENA-OQKC01000771-OQKC01000771.1-human-gut-metagenome-genome-assembly--contig:-NODE-771-length-12793-cov-2.444339_pt1 | contig 12793 bp, 15 predicted proteins | sample MGYA00242774_ERZ504790 | MGnify/ENA primary metagenome ERZ504790 (study PRJEB26092, sample SAMD00036419) | human gut metagenome | host: Homo sapiens | study: EMG produced TPA metagenomics assembly of...
TAGATATCGCCGAGAAGCTTGGCGTGTCCAAGGGTACTGTTTCCAAGGCGCTGAACGGCGCTCCGGATATCAGCGAAACATTGCGAAAAACGATATTAGAAACCGCTGTCGAGATGGGATATACGAGACGGCGCAGACAGAAGCAGACAGCAAAGAAACTCTGTATTCTTGTAGAAAATCTGGATTACGAGGAGCCGCACCAGTTTGGCTATGATATTGTTACCGGATTCCGCCAGATGGCGGAGCCCGCCGGATTTTTGGTTGAGATCTTCCCGATAACGGAGAAGCTGCAGCGCTCCATCTCTTATGATATGTTCATGCTCCAGCACGATTATCTCGGTGCGTTTGCCCTTGGATTCACTCTTCAGGATCCATGGATGACAGATTTTCAGACGAGCAGTACTCCCACTGTACTGTATGACAACTATATCAAAACCAATCCCAGAACAGCCTATGTCGGTGTGGACAACAATGAGGGGATGGAGCTTGCCGTCTCCCACTTAAAAGAACTGGGACATAAAAAGATCGGATACTTAAGCGGAGCCCTTGGCTCTCATATTATGCAGGTACGTCATAAGGCGTTCTTCCAGGCCATGCGGCAGAACGGCCTGCGTGCCGATTCTGACTTTGCCGGGGCATCCTACTATATCAGCCAATGTCTTGAGAAGCATCTGCCCCGTCTGATTCAGATGGGTATGACCGCCATTATCTGCAGTCACGATCTACTGGCAAACGCGGCTATGATCCAGTGCCAACAGTTCGGAATTCGCATCCCGGATGACTTAAGCATCATCGGTTTTGACGATCTGCCGATCTGCCCGTACACCTACCCGCCGATGACTACCGTCCGCCAGGAGCGGACCGAGATCGGCAAATGCGGCTACTATGCGCTGGACAGTCTGAGAAACAGTGTCTCCATCGGCACACTGTTGCTGCATGCCAAATTGATGGTGAGAAATTCTACCGGACCGGCGTCGGAGAAGAATTAAGATTTCAAGGTATACAAAAAGAGGACTGTCCTGCTGATAACAGCCGACATCCTCTTTTCCTCTCCATTCTTCTCTTACTTAATTAATTTCTGTATCTTTCTTGCCTCCGTTGTCCCTGCTTTTCCCAGCAGTTCAAACAGAAGCGCTTCGTAGGTTGTAAGGATAGCGCCCTCCAGTCTCGCCCGTTCCAGCGCCATTTCCAGATCCCGCGCTTTCCTGCTGGAGATGCAGTCTGTCACAAGAACGGGCTGAAAGCCTCTGCTCTTGAGATCGATCACCGTCTGCAAAACACAAATGTGGGATTCAATTCCGCAGAGAATCACTGACTTCTTCCCACCCAGCTTCGGAATCACTTCTTCCGCCGCACTGTAACTGATTTTTTCCAGGTATTCCCTGGTTCCTGCGGCTTCCACGATTTCCGGCACTGTCATACCAAGTCCTCTTGTATACTGCTGTGTGAGATAAATCGGAACTCCGAGTTCTTTCAGTCCTCTCAGCAGAATCACCGAGTGAGCCAGCAGTGCCTCTTTTTCCTGCATCACCGGCATCAGCCGCTCCTGATAATCTACGGCTACAGCCGCCACGTCTTCTCTTCTAATCAACATTCTATCCTGTCTCCTTTTTGACCTTTGCTTTTCTTGTCATAGATTCCTGTTTTCCGCTGTCTTCTCTTCTGCCTGTTCCAGAGAATCGTATCCATAGAAACGTACCATAAATCCTAGAATTTGCTCCGTCAGATTTTCTCCCCGTTCCTCCATCTCCCTGATCATTGCGGCGTACAGAGCAATCGTCCGATCCGAATATGTGCTGATCTCTCCCCTCAAATACGTCTCCTGCGAGGTGTCCCACGGCGTATCCTCAGAGGTATAAATCTTTCTTCCGGTTCCTCCAAGATTCGGAAACCGCCTGGAAAAGTCTTCGGCCCACCATATTTCCTGGCTGATCAGCTCTTCCTGCATCCGGATTCTCTTGCCGCTTCTTTTCGGAAGGATTTCCCGGAAACGCTCGTATTCCTCCGGCGCTGTGCTCTCCATCATTCTGGCATACTTCTCTGTCAAAAGATTCCATCCTTCCTTCCAGGCATCCCCGAAGATCCTGAAGATAGCTTTCCAGCACCTCTTCTGTCCATGCCAAGAACTGGCTTTTCCTCATAATCTCAAACGTCTCCCGGTCATCCTGGCAGGAGGCTCTTCCTCCTTCATTATGTACCTGCTGGAACTGTATCCATTCTATATCCACCACAGCCTCAATGAACCGCTCTTTCTTAGTCATCTTTTTGTCCCTTTTTCCTTTCCATCAAAACCAGCCGTTCAAAGACTGCTCCCTTTTGTTCTTCCAAAAAGACTTCTTTCCGGTCAGAAATTCCCTGAGCGTTCAGTTCTCCGACAACCATCCGGCAGATCTGCTCAATTATTTTTTCTACCCCGGTGTCCCTCAGATCTTTTTGCATCAACTCCTCCAACAGTGTACAAAGTTCCGGTATCCTCCGAAATGTCTCCATCCCCCTTATCTTCCATTTATAAAACGGCATGTATGTTTCATTCAAAAGATAGGCTGTCTCTGTCGATGCCTGAATAAACTCGGACAGAGAGAAGTACATGGCTCCAATCGCCTCCCGTCTCTTCGCCCGCGGGAAATTATACTGTCCTGCCTGCGCCATACGTCCCAGAGAAAGGCAGAGCCTTTTTAAGCGCACTGTCTCTGGTTCCCTTAAAAACCCCTCTCTTCGCTTTGAAAATTTCCCAAGTGGATCGTCAAAGACCTCTCCGTTTGTAGCAGTCCGCAAATTCTCCTGGGTAATAGAGAGCCAGCTCTCATCGTCTTCCGGTGCTTTCCTGTATCCTGTCGGTTCTTCAAAAAATGCTCCGATTTCAAACACGCCGACCCTTTTTTGACCATGTGAAGTCGTATTTCTGGCTTTATATCCCAGAAATTCTTTCGGAAGCGCTTCATACGCCTCCTGAAGCCGCGCTCCGATCTTCCGGTAATCCTTTTTTGTCAGCCAGAGGCAAAATCCCGGGCCAAAATCATGGTCCGTGGACAAAACGTCATCATATCCAAGACACTCCGAACCCTCCCCGCACAGTCCTGCGGCAATCCGCCCCGCATAGTCCGGAAACTTTATCTCAATCATTGGTTTTCCCGTATTTCTCATAGTAGGCTCTGGCAAGTTCCATTCCTTTCATCTTACTTTTTTCGGCCGCCTGTTTTCTCCCAAGCAGATCTAGACACCAGAGACAGATTCTGCTTTAGTCACCCGATAATACTCATTTTCCCCGTAGAAACGATCGATCTCTTTTAATGCTCTCCGGTAATAGTTCGCAGACGATTCCAGATCTCCTTCGTGGAAACAGGCCTCCCCAAGCCCGGAAAGTGCCGTACGCAAAATGGGAATCTTTCCCGTCCCGGGTCTTTTCAAAAATCCGTACGGCCATCTCCATGTGACGTTTCCCTTCTTCTATCTCCTGCATCTGAAAACAGAGATTCCCAAGATTTGTGTGTGTAATGGCCACCTCGATTTCCGCATCATCCAGTTTCCGGATGATATCCATCGCCAGTTCCAGCTCCTGTTTGGCCTCGTCAAGCCTTCCCGTCTCACTGTAGAGGAGACTGAGATTATTGTGAAGAGACGCCATACGATAGTCCGGCCCGGTTACATGTTTGCGGAAAATCAGGTGCGCTTGTCTGTATAACGCTTCCGCCTCCGCATAGTTTCCGGCCGCACGGTATCCCGTAGCCACATTTAACAACATCGTGCCGTATTCCATTGTCCCGGACAGACCCATAGCGTCCGCAAGCTCCATTGCCTGATCGGCGCAGAGCAGACACTCCTCATAACGGCCTGCCGCACGGTAATATCCCATGAGCTCATTTAAAATAGCAAGAATCGAACCGTTCTCACCCGCTGCCGCCGCCTGTTTCAACCCCTTTTTCAAATAAGCTTCGGCCTCATTTCCCTGCCCGGAGGAATAAAGCAAATCCAACCCCTCCAGATACTGCCGCAAATCAAACATCGTCCCCTCCTATTCTTGCATGTCCAGTTCCACCGGACAATGATCGCTTCCAAGAATCTCCGTGTGAATCTTCGCGTCCTTCAACCGGCCCTTTAACGCCTCCGACACAACAAAATAATCAATACGCCACCCTGCGTTTTTCTTTCTGGCGCTGAACCGATAGGACCACCAGGAATAAACGCCCTCCTGATCCGGATAAAAATAGCGGAACGTATCGATAAATCCCGACGCTTTCAGAGTGCGGAACTTGTCTCTCTCCTCATCTGTAAATCCAGCGTTTTTACGATTTGTCTTTGGATTCTTCAGATCAATCTCCTCTGCCGCCACATTGAGATCCCCACAGAATACGACCGGCTTTTTCTCTTCCAGCTTCTTTAAGTAAACCAGAAAATCCGTCTCCCACCGCATCCGGTAATCCAGTCTTGCAAGCTCATTCTGTGAGTTCGGTGTATACACGGTGACAAAATACAAATCATCATATTCCAGAGTGATCACACGGCCTTCCTGGTCATGCTCCTCGATACCGATCCCGTACCGCACGTTCAAAGGCTCCCTCTTTGTGAAAATCGCCGTCCCGGAATACCCTTTTCTCACCGCGTAATTCCAGTACTGATAATATCCCGGAAGCTCAAGTTCCAGTTGTCCCTCCTGCATCTTCGTCTCCTGGATACAGAAAATATCCGCGTCCGCCTCCCGAAAAAAATCCAGGAATCCTTTCTGCACACACGCCCCGGATTCCGTTCACATTCCATGATATCAATTTCATAGCTTCCATTCCTCCTGTATCGTTATTTTATCTGATAACATAAAATCGTTTAAAACACAAACTTCTTTAAAAATCAGATTTCTTTTTCTGTCCTTTCTTATGCATTATATCATCCCATTCTTTCCCTGTCATTTTCTTTTTCGCGTGTCTCCTGACTCTGAAAAGAAGTGGATTTCTTCTCTTCTTTATTGTATACTGAGTTTGCTAGCGTGCTCAAGGGAGATGGAGGACAACATCATATGAAAATTGAAAAAATTACGGAGCAGAAAAAGCGGTTCCTCGATCTGCTTTTGCTTGCCGACGAGCAGGAAAGCATGATTGACCGCTATCTGGATGAGGGCGATATGTACGCCCTATACGATGACGACTTAAAAGGTGTCTGCGTCGTTACCCCAGGAGATGACGGCTCCTGCGAGCTGAAAAATATTGCCGTCTACGAGGACTGTCAAGGCAAAGGCTACGGAAAACAGATGATAGATTATCTGACAGATGTCTATTCCGGATCGTGCCATACGATGTATGTAGGGACCGGGGACAGCCCGCTTACCGTACCGTTCTATAAAAAATGCGGGTTTACTGAATCCCACCGGATAAAAAACTTCTTTACGGACAACTACGATCACCCAATCTTTGAATGTGGGATCCAGCTTGTCGATATGGTCTATCTGAAAAAGGCACTATAGCCTGAACAGGGGGAACCCATGCGATCTTTTTCCCATGATTCCCCCTGCATATTTTCTATCCTTCATCTCTGTAAAATACTTCTTTTAAAAATAACCCCTGAGCCGGAGCTAAAAATCCTGCTTCTGCTCTTTTCTTTTCATTCAGAATCCGAGGCAATTCATCTGCCCGACGTTTCCCACTCCCCACTTCCAGAAGAGTTCCGCTTAAAATTCGCACCATGTGGTACAGAAATCCGTTCCCCCGAAAAACCAGATAAAGCTTATCTGGTTCTACCTCGACTCGGATTTCGTCGATCCGCCGCATACAGCTTTCCTCATCCTTGCGGTCTGTAAAGCTGGAAAAATCGTGGCGTCCAATCAAATATCCAGCCGCTTCTCTCATTGCCTCGATATCCAGCTTCTCCGGGTAGTGGTATGTATATTTTCTTGAAAAGACACACGGCTTTTCCCGTAGATCAATATGATATTCATAACACTTTCCCTTTGCGCTTCTGCGTCCATGAAAGGTATTCGGTACCAGCTCGATTTCCCGGATACGGATATCCTCCGGAAGCCTCTCATTCAACTTCCGAAGAAATTCCCTTTCCTCGACTTTCCCGGACAGTCTGAGACTTGCCACCTGTCCCAGCGCGTGAACACCGCCATCGGTCCTTCCGGATCCCTGTATCTTCACCTCATACCCGGTGATGGACGCAATGGACTGTTCTATCACATGTTGAATTGTCTGTTCTACTCCCCGTTGTCTCTGCCACCCCTGATATCGAGTGCCGTCGTAGGAGATTGTCAGCTTATATGTTCTCATCTTTTCTCATCTCCGATGCCATTACTATGATTTAGTATAGGCAGAAACGCCGCAAAATTCAACTCGAAAATTTACGGCGTTTTCATTTGTTTTTGTTTTCAGGATCCTTCAGCATTCTGTCACTTCCTGTATTCTGCAAGAATCTTTTCGAGTTCCGGATTCTCTTTCAAAAAATCATACTCTTTTTTCGTTTCAATTTCAGAAATGAATGCCCGTACAAAACTCTCTCCAGCAGCAGATCCCGCTTTCTCCTGCCTGGTACCGGCATATCTGTAATATAATGGGCTTGCTTCCATGTCCCACGGTTTTCTTGCTTCATCCAGCGCCTCTCGTATCAACCTGATACTCCCTTCGCTGTCTTTCCGATATAAAGCAAGCAACAGATGCGGCACAACTCCGCCATACTTCCACATTCCGCACAAGGATATTATTTGCTCCGCAAGATCCGCAATCTGTTCTGCCTCTTGACGATTTCCCGTCGTCTCTTCTATTTCAATCAGCTTATACAGATAGTTTTGAAGCGTTGTCGCTGTCTGCATCAGTTTCCCTTCTAAAAAGAGAGCCGCGGCGCCTTCCCCTTCCTTCCGGATCAAAACATTCGTTTTCATAATCGTTGTATCAATGGTAACATCCGGAATTTTGGCAAGATAAGCATCTGCTTTCTCATATTCTTCCATTTGTGTGTATTTCACAGCCAACATATACTCACTGGACATTCTGATCTTTTCATTCGTGCTTTCTGCCGTCCGCTCAAGCCAGCCAAGAATACTGGCATCGTATTCCCGCCTCCTTTTGCTGTCTGTCTCAGAAAGTATCAACGCACTATTCAGGACTGTGGAAACCGTATAAATCAACAGCTCGCACCGTGGATATTCATGTATTTTCTTTGATGCCATTTCAAACACCGTATCGATACTCTCTTCCAATACTGCTTCAGAAAGCTCATTAACAAACTGTCCAATCTCCCTGTCTGTCAATTCTTCCCGGAAAGAAAACAGCTCGTTCATATCCATCTGTAATAATCTGGCAAGTGCCGGTAGTGTAGAGATATCTGGATAAGAATTTCCTTTTTCCCACTTATTAACGGCCGAGGCAGAAACTCCCAGGGCGTTTGCAACCTGCTCTTGTGTAAGCCCCACACTTTTTCTATAATTTCTGATCTGCTCACTTATATTCATTTTCCGTACCTCCTGTCCATAATTTTATTATATCCTCTCCAAGGCAGGTTTTACAACTGAGCAGCCCTCTCATTTCTATTACAGAAAATGAACCATTGGTTATATTGTTCTATTCGCCCAGGCGAATCACCTGACCGCATAAATTCTGCTCTACAGCTTTGTGTGAGATCATCAAAATCGTATGATTTTCCGCAAGTTTGGTCACTGTCCTCATCACATCTGCCGCCGTCGCCTCGTCTAATGCGCTCGTAATCTCATCCAACAGAAGGACTTTCGCATTTTTCAAAAGTGCCCTTGCTATCGCTATCCGCTGCCTCTGTCCACCGGAAAGGTTACTTCCTCCCTCCTTCAAAATCGTCTCATACCCTTGCGGCAGGGACATGATATAATCATCTATCTCTGCGTCCCGGCACGCCTTTCGAATCTGATCCATATCCGGATTTACCAGGGCAAAATTGTCATAGATTGACATATGGAACAGATACGGCTGTTGTGAAACACAAGTCACCAGTCCTGCGTACGTCTCCTTCGGATAACACCAAATCTCGTTTCCTCCGACGCGAATCGTTCCAGAATCCGGTTTCTCAAACCGCAACAGCAAATGAAAGAACGTACTTTTTCCACATCCGCTTGGTCCAGAAAGCGCTGTCAGGGTATTGGGCAAAATCCTGACGCTGTAATCGGAAAAGATCGGTTCCTCTCCATAAGAAAATCCCAGATGATTCATCTGGATGTCATAGTCTTTACTCTCCACCACTACCTCTGTCTCTGTCATCTCGTCCTCCTTTTTCCGCATAAAACCATCGTACCGGTCAATGGAAACATGTTTGATCCGCAGTTCTCCAAGGGCGGTGACAAGGTCGCTTAAAGATGTAAACATCGTACCAAAATAGGACTGGATGATGAGCACCGTATCGATCCCAAAGACTCCGTGCAAACACTGCCAGCATGCATAGATCATCAAAACGATCTCCATACACATCGTAATGCTCGGATTTAAAATATTGCTGATGACTCGGTTCCGAATCTGCTTGTTATGTACATCGATATATGCCTCGTTAAGTCTGCGGTACTTTGTGTGCAGGGGAGCCAGCATCTGAAAGATTTTAATTTCTCTCATTCCGGAAAGAAGTTCTCCATAAAAGCGAGTTTCATCGTCTCCTTTCTGTTTCCCTTCCTTGGTCAGCTTCTCATATTTTTCATTATAAATATTCAAAATCCAGATCACCAGGGCATTGACCAAAAATCCGACAGCCATCAGCCCCAGACTAATTTTCGCCAGAACGACGATAGAAACTGCAAAGGAGAACAACAACAAAAGGGCCTCTGAAAGCCAGGTTCCGAATTCTGCCAGAACTCTCACATCCCCATTGACCAGATTCAAAAGTTCTCCCTTATTACAGACAGCAAAGGTCGTCATTTCAATCCGGTCCAGCTTCTCCACCATCTGATCCTGAAGTTTTCTGTACACATCATTATAAAAGTCTCCGCTCTACCATAAGACTTATAATCTTGAACACCTTCGAACAAATCTTCAAAAGGAAATAGATCACCATCATCAGCATGACCCGGTTCGCATCTCCCTTGGACAAGCTGTCAATCGCCATACTGAACAACAGGCTCACAAACAGATACGGTCCATTTGCCATTATAGAAGACAGCACAAGAAAAACCGAAATTTTCCTGTCTGCCTTTGTCACCTGAAAATAACGTCGGATAATTTGTAAATTTTTCATTGTAAAAACCTTTCTAACGCATGATGTAAAAGTCCCTGGATCTCCTCCTCGCCGAGCGTCATGTTCCCTCCATAAAGCTGCGTGGCAATTCCATGGGCATAAAACCGGATATCCCTGTAAAGCTCCTCACTCTCCCGTATAGAAATCCCGAACTGTTCAGCGGTACATTTAATCGTCTCTCTGTTCCAGGGCGAATCAATTACTTCCCGGACTGTCCTGGAATCAAGAAGGGGATTTACAAACAGTGCTCCGAAAAAATGATGCTCCATCCTTGCAAAATTAATATAAGCAAAGCTGATCGTAAACAGGTAATCCTCTTTTTGCACATACCGATTAAGAAACGCACTGTAGTACTCGTCAATCCAGCGCTTAACCTCCATTTTCAAGTCTCTCATGTCCTGGAAGGACTGGAAAATAGGCATTGTAGAGCAGTTCAGCTTCTTCGCCACGAGCTCTCGCATTTAAGCTGTCAATACCCCTCCTCGTGTAACCATATCAAATGCTTTTTCTAAAATCAGTTCTCTTGTGATCCTCTTTTAGGCGCATCTACTTCTCCTTTAAATATCTATTGTTATATAACATTAGTTATTATAAGGGTATTTTCTGTTTCGTCAATAGTTTTATGAGATATAAATCAAGGGAGACACTTCCTTACAAAGTATCTCCCTTCACCTATTTCTTATCCAGTATACTCTTTAATTCTTCCATAAACGTATTGACATCCTTAAATTCACGATAGACAGACGCAAAGCGCACATATGCCACTTCGTCCAGATCTTTGAGCTTGTGCATGACGATCTCACCGATCACTTTGCTTGGGATCTCTTTTTCTTCCCGATTGAAAATCTCTGTCTCGATCTGCTCCACTGTCTTTCGGATCACCTCGGCCGGCACCGGTCTCTTATAACATGCCTGGAGGATGCCCTTTTCGATCTTTCCCCGGTCGTACTGCTCCCTATTGTTATCCTTTTTAATCACAATCAGGGGAATTGTTTCTACTTTTTCATAGGTCGTAAAGCGCTTGCCACATGTATCGCACGACCGCCTTCTGCGGATCGAAGATCCGTCCTCTGCTGGACGGGAGTCAATCACTCTTGTGTCCGGATTGCCGCAGTATGGACATTTCATCTGAAGTACCATCCTTTCTCCAAAATCTGGTATCAGTATACCATCTTCCGGTAATGACGGTCAACAGATCGTACCCAGAATTACCTGCACTCACAGAGAAATTTTTCTTCGCAGATATCCACAAGGATGATATCCGGTCCTACCTTACAGATACACTCAAACGGGATCACATATTCACTGTCATATCCGAACAGACCACAGAGTCTCCCAGGCCCCGGCACAACAATCGCCTGCACGCACCCTTTCTTCATATCCACTACGAGATCTACCACACAGCCAAGTCTCCTGCAGTTCCCTGTGTTGATGACTTCTTTTTCTCTCAGATCGCAAAGTCTCATCCGTCTTCCCTCCTATCGCCCCGGCCGCAGCAAATCGGCCGCCAGGGTTCCTGATAAACCCTGACGTTAGATCGTAGCCAATGCAAAAGCGCATATGCCGGTCTTATCACCAGCATATGCGCCATATTGTCTTTTGTTTCCCGCCTGCATTCGGATTTCTGAGTTTCCATGTTTAGAGGTTCATAACCTTTTCACTTTCAAATGCTTTTGCAATGACTGCGGTCAGTATTCCTCCAAGAACGAGGGTCATAGCAAGGGTCACACCATACTGTGCCATCGTCACTTCCGATGTGAGGATGCCTTTGAGCGCCAGCGCTGTGTTATAAAACGGAATCAGGTAATCTTTCATGCCAGCCTCTCTTGTCGTAAACATGGTCATCATACCGATCACCAGTACCACCATGTAGGCTGGGGTAATATAGGTACTTGCCTCTTTTAAATCTCTCGCAAAGACGGAGAGCAGAATGACAATGGCTGAATAAAGAAATGCTATCGCTACCAACAGCACGCCAATCATTACGATCTGTTCCGGTGTAATCTCAAGGTCAAGACCACTGTCTCCTCCCAGTATCTTCGGGAATGTAGCTCCCATCACCACGATGTAGATCACCGAGGAGATCCCAGAAATCGTCATCAGTGCAAAGACTTTGCCGAGTACAATGGATTTTCTCTTGACCGGAGTCACAAGAAGGCTCGCCATCGTGCCTCTCTCTTTTTCTCCCGCGATCATATCGGTTCCGATCCCCATCGCGCCTGCAAAGAGCAGGATGGTGATGAAATACGGCAGCATCATTCCAAGCGCCTTGCCGCTCGCTTTCTGATCGTCCTGAACAACCATGTCTTTATTATCACTGTTGACTGTAAATACCTGAAGCTCGTTCATGTCCGTCACTCTCTGGGAGAGCAGTACCTGACGATACGCTTCCAGCGACTGATTGGAGATCAGCTCATAAGCACTGGAAGAATAATCTTCGGACGGATTGTAATAGGTCTTAATCTGCGGCACCTCGTCTCCCTGCCGATATCCTTGAATCAGGGAATCGAAATTTTCCGGGAATTCAATAAAGAGATCCGCGTCTCCTTCCTTGAGCATAGACATCACATCGTCGCGCTCTGCTTCCGTCTCAACGGATTTCACATCCATGTGCAGGTCCGAAGCATCCAAGAAAGCCGTAAAGCTCTCCGGCTCGTTCATCATGTATACAATGGACTCATGGTTTTCGATGTCTTCCATCTGACGGCTGGTAAGATTGCCTACCAGCGCCATAATCCCGACCATGATCAGGACAGGAAGCAGGAAAACAGAAAAGACCATCTTTTTATCTTTAAATATTCTTGCAAGCTCTTTCTTATAAATCGTTCTCATCCTATGCTTCCCCCTTTACGCTTTTAAAGTATTGGAAGAAAGCATCTTCCAGATCCTGTGTCCGCGTCTCGTCAAGCAGCTCCTGAAGGGTTCCCTCTGCTCTCTTCTTCCCATCGATAATAATGCCGATCCGGTCGCAAAGCTTCTCCGCCTCGGACATGATATGTGTGGAAACAATAACAAGCTTTCCTTCTTCTTTGAGCTTCCTTAAATAGTCTGTGACACCTCTTGCAGTAATAATATCAAGTCCGTTAGTCGGCTCGTCAAAGATTACCACTTCCGGATCGTGAACCAGGCTGACAGCGATTGCTGCCTTCTGTTTCATACCGGTGGAAAGCTCCTTGATCTTTTTGTGGGCGAAATCACTGATTCCAAAATATGTAAAGAGCTCTTCCTTCCTGCGTTTAATCTGCGCCGGTGCGATCCCTCGAAGTTCTCCAAAGAAATCAAACAGATAATCCACGGAAAACTGTGGGTCCAGCTTAATATCGCTGGTCAGAAATCCGATACTCTTTCTGACTGCTTCTGAATGTTTCTGTACCTCATTGCCATTCACAAAGATCTCTCCCGACGTCGGCTTGATAATCGTCGCGATACATCGAAGTGTCGTCGTCTTCCCTGCCCCGTTCGGCCCCAGAAGTCCGTAGATCTCTCCTGCTCTTGCCGTCAGCGTCAGGTGATCTACCGCAGTCTTCTTCGGATTCTTGGTGTGAGATTCCTGCATCTGCTTTTTGTTCAGCTTATAAATTTTGGTGAGATCACGGATCTCGATCTGAACACTCTCATTCATAGC
>ENA-OQKC01000773-OQKC01000773.1-human-gut-metagenome-genome-assembly--contig:-NODE-773-length-12752-cov-2.198812_pt1 | contig 12752 bp, 10 predicted proteins | sample MGYA00242774_ERZ504790 | MGnify/ENA primary metagenome ERZ504790 (study PRJEB26092, sample SAMD00036419) | human gut metagenome | host: Homo sapiens | study: EMG produced TPA metagenomics assembly of...
ACAAGCTCATTCCGACCGTATTTTTCCTGATGCTCCTTTCACCTGCGATTCAGTAAGCGGTTCGGCAGAGCCGTTTAACTGCTTCATCGTATCCTCTCCGGACATTTGATAAAATGTTTTCATCTGTTTTCCTCCTTAAGATTATATGAGTGTGCATTATGCACGGAGCTTTTTCATCCTATAAGAAGTAATATTTCTCATACAATAAAAAAGAGACTCCTATTGCACACTAATTATGTAATGCAATAAAAGTCTCACTGTTTAATCACGATACGGATGCATATGCATCGTACTGACGACATCGCAAACGCTTTTAACAAGCGCCAGTTACTCCCTTTTACTAAACAGTAATATATCTGAAATAAAAGTATGTGTCAACGCCTTTTCTTAAATTAACAGTTTTTTCACAAACTATCGATCAAAGCTTTTACTTTCCTGGCAGCATGTTCTAAACGAATAAAAAATGAAAATATCTTATTTCCTATATTAACATACTCCCTGCGCTGTCATTGCATCTGCAACTTTCTCAAATCCGGCAATGTTGGCTCCTACTACATAGTTACCTTTAAATCCGTATTTTTCAGCTGCATCAGCCATGTTATGGCAGATATTTACCATGATCGACTGCAGTTTCGCATCTACTTCTTCAAATGTCCAGCTTAAGCGCTCGCTGTTCTGGGACATTTCCTAGAGCAGATGTTGCGACACCGCCTGCATTTGCTGCTTTTCCCGGTGCGAAGAGGACTCCGTTCTCCTGAAGGTATTCTGTTGCTTCCATCGTAGTCGGCATATTAGCGCCTTCTGCAACTGCCATACATCCGTTTGCAACAAGCATTTTTGCATCTTCAAGATGAAGTTCATTCTGTGTTGCGCATGGAAGAGCGATATCAACTTTCACAGACCATACTCCTTTTCCTTCGTGATATTCGGAATTCGGACGATATTTTTTATACTCTGTCAGTCTTGCACGATTTACTTCTTTAATTTCTTTCAATGCTGCAAGATCAATTCCTTCCGGATCATATACCCATCCTGTAGAATCACTCACTGTCACAACTTTTGCTCCAAGCTCCTGTGCTTTTTGTGTTGCGTAGATTGCAACATTACCTGAACCTGAAACTGCAACTGTCTTTCCTGCCAGTTCTTTTCCGTTGATCTTAAGCATCTCCTGTGTCAGGTATAACAGACCATATCCTGTCGCTTCTTTTCTTGCAAGAGAACCGCCGTAACTTAAGCCTTTTCCTGTAAGAACGCCTTCGTAAACGCCGCGGATTCTCTTATATTGACCGAACATATATCCGATCTCTCTTGCGCCTGTTCCGATATCTCCTGCCGGAACGTCTGTATCTGCGCCGATATATTTACAGAGTTCTGTCATAAAACTCTGACAAAATGCCATAACTTCTCTGTCGGATTTGCCCTTTGGATCAAAATCACATCCGCCTTTACCGCCTCCGATCGGAAGTCCTGTAAGGGAATTTTTAAATATCTGTTCAAATCCGAGGAACTTAATGATACCAAGATTTACTGAAGGATGAAGGCGAAGTCCGCCTTTATACGGTCCTATTGCACTGTTGAACTGTACGCGGTATCCTGTATTAACCTGAACCTGTCCGTTGTCATCTACCCACGGAACACGGAACTTAATCTGTCTTTCAGGTTCGACGAGTCTTTCAAGAAGAGCTTCTTTACGGAACTTTTCCTCATTTGCTTCAATTACAACACGAAGAGATTCAAGAACCTCTTTTACTGCCTGATGGAATTCCGGTTCTGCCGGGTTTTTCTTCACAACTAAATCAATTACCTCATCAACGTATGACATCTCAAATTACCTCCTGAATGAATTTACGGATCATATCCGACATAGAATTTTTTCTACTCGTACATTTTAAAAGGAAAATGAAAGATTGTCAACGTAAAATTTCAATTTTTTGCCTTTATTACATATAATATATCCTATTTTGAAAGAAAAACATCTTGTTTTATTCATTTTGGGCGCTATATAATTTAATCAGATTCTTTCTTCCATAACGAAAAACAGGATGCCGTCGGCATCCTGTTTAAGTGCACTTATTAATTATATTTACGTTTTCTAGCAGCTTCAGATTTTTTCTTACGTCTTACGCTTGGTTTTTCATAGTGCTCCCTTTTGCGGATCTCCTGCTGAATACCAGCTTTAGCACAGTTTCTTTTGAATCTGCGTAAAGCGCTATCTAACGTCTCGTTTTCTTTAACGATTACATTTGACATAGTCTCACACCTAACCTCCCCTCCAGTCCTGTATTGTGCATCATACGACTGTTCGGGTATTTTTATTGCACTAATAAAGATTATAACATATTTTTTTCTCCCGTCAACTATTTCCGAGCAAAAACTTCATAAAAGCTTATAAAAAATGCATTTTTCTATATTTTTACAAAATAAAACTATTCTTTGATCTGTTCTGCAAGAACTTCTTCCGCTTTTTTCAATGCATCCTGGATTCCTGACGGATTCTTTCCTCCCGCCTGCGCCATATTCGGACGACCACCGCCGCCGCCTCCGACACATCCTGCGATCGCTTTCACAAGATTTCCGGCGTGAGCGCCTTTTTTCATCGCTCCGTCTGTCGCAGTAGCCATCAGACTGACTTTACCATCGCTTCCTGATGCAAGGACGACAACTCCGTCTCCTAATTTTTCTTTCAACTGATCGCCAAGTTCTCTAAGTCCGTTCATGTCAACGCCCTCGATCTGCGCTGCCAAAAGTTTTATTCCTTTTACTTCTTTCACCTGATCCAGTACGTCTCCTGCCGCACTTTGAGCGATCTTACTTTTCAGACTTTCCACTTCGCTGTGTAATGTTTTGTTTTCAGCAATCATATGATGAATCTTATCTGATAAATTGTCAGGCGTTGCTTTTAAAAGCGCTGCCGCATTTTTCAATTTTTCTTCTGTCTGCGCATAATATTTCATCAGCCCTTCTGAAGTCAAAGCCTCAATTCTGCGAACTCCTGCCGCCACACCTGTCTCTGAAACAATTTTCAGAGCCATAATCTCCGATGTGTTATTCACATGAGTTCCGCCGCAAAATTCAATAGAATAATCTCCCATATTCACGACACGGACTATATCACCGTATTTTTCTCCGAACAGAGCCTGCGCTCCTGTCTTTTTTGCCTCTTCGATCGGCATATTTTTAATATCTACATCGTATGCTTTTGCAATACTTTCATTGACAAGTTTCTCAACCTGTGTGATCTCATCTTCTGTCATCGCCGAAAAATGTGTAAAATCAAAGCGAAGTCTGTCTTCATTTACGCTTGATCCTGCCTGTTCTACATGACTTCCCAACACTGTACGAAGTGCTTTTTGAAGAAGATGAGTTGCGCTATGATTCCTTGCTGAAAGAGCACGCTTTTTCGCATCCACTTCCAGCACTACTTTATCTCCGGATCTGATCATTCCCTTTGTCATAACTCCGACATGACCGACTTTTCCGCCGAGCAATTTCACTGTATCTTCTACTTTAAATTCACCTTCTGCAGTACGGATATATCCTGTATCCGCCTCCTGACCTCCGCTTGTCGCATAAAACGGGGTCTCCTGAACAAAGACCGTACCGTGCTCTCCTTCAGATAATGCGTCCGCAATCTCCGTTTCCGTTGTAAGAACAGTCACGTCTGATTCCCATGTAAGATGTTCATATCCGACAAATTCACTTGTCACATTCGGATCGATAGACTCATATACTGTTACATCAGCTCCCATATAATTCGTCACTTCACGGGCGTCACGGGCTTTTTTTCTCTGAACTTCCATGGAGGCTTTAAATCCATCTTCATCCACACAGAGTCCTTTTTCTTCCAAAATTTCTTTTGTCAGATCGAGAGGGAATCCATATGTGTCATACAGGCGGAAAGCATCTTCGCCGTTTAATATCTTTTCTTCTTTTTTCTCCATATCAGAGATCATCTCTGCCAAAATTCCAAGTCCCTGATCTATTGTTTTATTGAACTGCTCTTCCTCTTTGGAAATCACGTTCAAAATAAATTCTTTCTTCTCCTCCAGCTCCGGATACCCGTCTTTTGATCCCGCAATGACAGTTTCTGCAAGCTCCGGCAGGAATCCTTTGTGAATGCCGAGAAGTCTTCCATGACGGCAGGCTCTTCTAAGCAGACGGCGAAGAACATAACCGCGGCCTTCATTAGACGGCATAATTCCATCTGAGATCATAAAAGTCACAGAACGGGACATGATCTGTAATGACGCGGATCGAGACATCATTTGTTGTACTCTTCCCCGTATTCTTTTTCCGCAAGGCGGCATACGTGATCACGAAGCGCTTTAATCGTATCAACATCAAAAACTAGAATCTACATCCTGCACAACAGACGCCAGACGTTCCAATCCCATTCCCGTATCAATATTCTTCTGCTCCAGCTCACTGTAATTGCCGTTTCCGTCATTGTCAAACTGTGTAAATACATTATTCCAAATTTCCATGTAACGGTCGCACTCGCAGCCTACTGTACAATCAGGACTTCCACAGCCGTATTTTTCTCCCCTGTCATAATACACTTCTGAACAGGGTCCGCACGGACCGGAACCATGCTCCCAGAAATTATCTTCTTTTCCGAATTTAAAGATACGTTCTGCCGGAATCCCCATCTTCTTATTCCATATTTCAAATGCTTCCGCATCGTCCTCATATACGGACGGGTACAGTCTATTCGGGTCAAGGCCGACTACTTCTGTCAGAAATTCCCATGTCCACTGAATCGCTTCTTCTTTAAAGTAATCTCCAAACGAAAAATTTCCGAGCATTTCAAAAAATGTACCGTGACGCGCTGTCTTTCCGACATTTTCAATATCTCCCGTACGGATACATTTCTGGCAGGTAGTCACTCGCTTTCTCGGCGGAATCTCCTGTCCTGTAAAATATGGTTTTAACGGCGCCATACCCGAATTGATAAGCAGAAGGCTCTTATCATTGTGCGGCACCAATGAAAAACTCTTCATCGCAAGATGTCCTTTACTCTCAAAGAACTCTAAAAACATTTTTCTAAGTTCATTTACTCCATATGCCTTCATTGCATTTTCCTCCTCTTTCGCTCCAAAAGCCTGTTTTATAATATATCATAGAGGGTTATATTTGTAAAGCGGACGCCAAAAAAAGGCGCCCGCTTACTTATCTTATCCCATATTTTATCTGCAATTTTCCGTTTACGGCATTTCCGCTTTCTTTTCTTGCAGTCCGGCTGTCAAATTTGTAATTTATTTTAATCAAGTTCGATCTCTTCTAATTCTTTCGGCGGAATTGACTTACTTGAGTTTTTCACGAAAGCCGCAAGATCTTTCTTCGCCTTCGGAAGAGGAATATTCGTTCCCGCTCCGGCAATACATCCTCCCGGACATCCCATTCCTTCGATCAGACAACCGTTCATCTTGCCTGCCTTTGCCAGAGTTAATATCTTTTTACATTCCTTCAATCCTTCTGCGTGCTCAATATTCACCTGTACATCAGGATAATATTCGTTAATACATTTTTCTATTGCCTCGGCAACTCCGCCTGCACATCCGTATCCCCTGCCAGCTCCGGTTGCATCATGGAAGGAAGACTCTGCTTCATACTCTGTCAGATCGATCTCTTTTGCATCAAACATTGCCTGCAATTCCTCAAAAGTAACAACAAAATCAACGTCACTTCGCACGCTTCTTCTTGACGCTTCCAGTTTCTTCGCGGCACATGGTCCGATAAAGACTACTTTTGCTTCAGGGTGTTTCTGCTTAATTGTCCTTGCCGTCGCCACCATAGGAGTAAGTTCCTGGGAGATCTGGTCGATCAGATCCGGGAAAAATTTTTTTGCCATGACAGACCATGAAGGACAACAGGATGTCAAAAGAAACGGCAGTTCACCCGTCACAACTTTATCCACATAGTGATGCGCCTCTGCAATCGCGCCGATGTCTGCTCCAAGCGCAACTTCATACACTTCCGAAAATCCGAGTTCACGAAGAGCGGCTTTAATATTTCTCGGTGTAATATTATCACCGAACTGTCCTACAAATGCCGGAGCGATCTCCGCAATTACATTTTCACCTTCTGATAACGCCCGTGCAAGCTGGAATATCTGAGACTTATCCGAAATCGCGCCAAACGGACAACTTACCATACACATACCGCATGAAACACATTTTTCATTATCAATATATGCTCTTCCCATTTTGTCGGATTTAATCGCATTCACACCGCAGGCTTTCTGACATGGACGCTCCTTTTTCGCGATCGCATCGTACGGACAGACTGATTTGCATTTTCCGCATTTGATACATTTTTCCTGATCGATATACGACCGCCCGTTCACCATGGAAATAGCGTCTTTCGGACAGACTTCCTGACACGGGTGCGCAAGACAGCCTTTACAGATATTGCTTACCTCGTATTTATTCTCTTCGCAGCTTTCACATGCGGACGGAATAACCTGCATCAGCGGAGGCTCATAATATTTTTCAGAGATATTGCTTGCTTCCACGCCCGCAGTTAAATGAACCGGCTTATTTTCCGGACGCAGGGAAAGTCCCATCGCCAAACGCAGCCGTTCCCTTACGATCGCCCGTGCGCGGTAAACGCTTTCTCTGTATTTCTCTGAATCTTCATTTACGATCGCATACGGAATGGCTTCCATATCCGCAAGAAGCGTATCCGCATCTGCCTTAAATCCAAGCTGCGCCACTTCCTTAAACACTCTTCTCCGGATTGCCCGTACCGGAGTATGTAATCCTCTCATCATCTGCACTTACCTCCTGATATACTAAATTGAAACGACGAGCACATCTGTTCCTATTTCTTTAAATATATCTGTTTACAAAATCATTGTCAACAACCGAATATTCTTTCTCTGACAAGTATTTATTCTTTTTTATCGGCACTTTTTTGCAGAGCATCTTTAAAAATCTTTTCGGCGTAATGTACGGACTGCATCGCATCTTTCCCATAAAAATCCGCACCGATCATATCTGCATACTCTTGGTTGAGCACAGCTCCCCCGACCATCACTTTACAGTCCGGTTTCTTTTCCCGAAGCATCTTTATCGTCTCTTCCATACTGACTACCGTTGTTGTCATAAGAGCGCTTAATCCAACAAGCGGAACTTGCTTTTCACATGCCGTTTCTACAATTTTTTCAGGCGATACGTCTTTTCCAAGATCGATCACATCAAAACTGTAATTTTCTAAAAGCACTTTCACGATATTTTTTCCGATATCATGAATATCTCCTTTCACGGTCGCCAAAATGACTCGTCCCTTTTTTCTCTGATCTCACCGCTTTTTTCCATCTTTTCCTTCAGAACAGAAAATGCGGATTTTGCAGCTTCCGCACTCATCAGAAGCTGAGGCAGAAAAACAGTTCCTTTTTCAAAGCCGTCGCCGACATGATTTAATGCAGGAATCAATTCTTCGTTGATAATATCGAGCGGAGCTTCTGTCGCAATCATATCTGTTGTAATTTTCCCCGCGTCATCCCGCAGCCCTTTTTCGATTGCCTCTTGAAGCGTCATTTTTGAGCTGCTTTTTCTGCTTCTGTCATTTTCCCCCTTTAATTTCGTTTCGGAAAGTTCAGATGTTTTCATTATATTTGTGCTCACTACCGAATTGGCATATTTTTGAATATATTGTTCACAATTATTATCCAGATTCATAAGAGCATGGTATGCATACCACGATTTCATCATGTCTTCCGATGATGGATTTATAATTCCGGCACTCAGACCGTTTAGCATTGCCATTGTATAAAAGGCTGCGTTTACGATCGGGCGGCATGGAAGTCCAAAGGATATATTAGAAACTCCGAGAACTGTATTGACTCCGATCTCATCTCGAAGTCTGCGAAGCGTCTCCAATGTCACTTTTGCTCCTTCCGGCTCAGAACTGATCGTCATTGCGAGTGCGTCGATTACGATATCTTTCTTTTTAATCCCGAATTTTTCAGCTGTTTTTATGATTTTTTCCGCAATCCTCACACGGCCGTCCGCATCCGCCGGAATTCCGTCTTCATCCAAAGTCAGACCGATAACAACTCCGCCGTATTTTTTTACAAGAGGAAACACTTTTTCCATTGACTCTTTCTTTCCGCTTACGGAATTAACCATTGCCTTTCCGTTGTAAATACGAAGCGCTTTTTCCATCGCTTTTTCATCAACCGTATCTATCTGCAGCGGAATATTAACGACGCTTTGCAGTTCCTGAACTACCTCTTCCATAAGCGCCGGCTCGTCAATATCCGGCAGTCCGACATTCACATCAAGAATGTGAGCTCCCTGATCCTGCTGTGTAATCCCTTCTCTTAAAATATAGTCAAGATCGTGTTCTTTCAGCGCTTGTTTAAACCGTTTTTTACCGGTGGGATTTATCCGCTCTCCGATAATTTTTGAACCCTCACCCAAAATAACGCTTTGCCCGTAAGAGGAAACAACCGTAAACTCTTTTTCTGTCACCGGAACAAGTTCTGCGTTTTCACATCTTTTACGCATGGCACGGATATGTTCCGGCGTCGTTCCACAGCAGCCTCCGATCACACATGCCCCCATCCGGACGATTTGCTCCATATATGCCGCAAATTCATCTTCTGTCACATCATAATATGTTTTCCCGTCTCTCTGTTTCGGAAGTCCTGCATTTGGCTTTACAATAATCGGAACAGACGAATATTTGATCAGTTCTTCCAACACCGGAAGCATCTCTTTTGGTCCCATTGCGCAGTTTATCCCGAGAGCATCGACGCCTAAACCTTCTAAAAGCGCAACAACAGATGAAACATCCGCTCCTGTCAAAAGTTTTTTCCTCTCGTCAAATATTACGGTAGCAAATACCGGAAGAGACGTGTTTTCTTTCGCCGCTAAAACAGCTGCTTTTAATTCGTATGTATCGCTCATTGTCTCTATATGGATTAAATCTGCTCCCGCCTGCTCTCCTAAGATCACTACTTCCTTAAAAGCTTCATATGCCGTCTCAAATTCCAGATCTCCCATAGGTTTCAGCAATTTCCCCGTAGGTCCGACATCAAGAGCCGTATAGATTTTACGCTCGTCTCCTGTTTGTAAGAGCGCCTCCCGCTCTGCTTTTTTCACATGGCTGACCGCCGCCTTTATAATCTCTTCTAAAGAGCAGGAATCATCATGAAACTTCAGCGCATTTGCACCAAATGTATTCGTCAAAATGATATCGCTTCCGGCTTCTATATATTGCCTGTGTATCTTGTATATTTCTTCCGAATGTGTCAGATTCCACGTCTCCGGTAATTCTCCCGGCGCGAGCCCTTTTTCCTGAAGCAGAGTTCCCATTCCCCCATCAAAAAAGAGGAGGTCTTTTCCAAGTCGTTGTCTGATCATCTCTTTCTCCTTTTTTTCGTCGTTTTCCTTCTCTACATATTTGTCTCATACATCTAACTGTCAGCGTCTGTAAATACACTCTTTCTTATCGCAGACTTCGCAGCCTGCAATCGGGCATCTCTCTTTTATTCGACTTGCCCCGATCACTGCGGTAACAGATTTCGTCGGTGTCATCATAAAACTTTCCGTCATCGTAAGTCCGATTGCCTTTGCACAATCCAGCATCTGCATAAATGATTTCTGAAAAACCGATATCAAAATCGCCGTATCCCGGACTGAACCTCGGGCGCAGATAAAGACCTTCCTTTTCAAGTTCCTCGCCGATTTCAAATTGTTTCTCATCACAAAATTCTTCCAGCATTGCCGCTGCACATGCCTGAAGCACAACAGCGTTTGCCATATCTGTCAGAGATGTTCTTGCTATCAGACGATCCACTCCTGTCCCTAATGTCGCACCGAACAAAACAGCCTTTTCACAGTGATTTAAGTTTCTTGCAAGGCTTTTGCTGCTAATCTGTAATGTTCCGATCGCAACTTTTTCTTCATCTATCCGATTCATTTCAAAAATACGAAACACCGAGCGAAGCGCCGATACTTTTTCCAGCTCCAAAAAACCTTTTTCAACAAGACGGCTTGTTGCCTCATCTACCGGATTTTTCCCATACCCCAAATAGCGGACAGCTTCCTGAAAACATTTTTCCATTCTATCACCTACGCCTTTATAATCTCCGACAAATTGTTCATAATTGCAGCTGCAACATGCGGTTTATTCATTGTATAAATATGAATATTGTTCACACCGTTAGAAAGAAGATCAATGATCTGATCGGTCGCATATGCGATTCCCGCCTGTTCCATCGCCGCCGCCGAGCTGCCGAACCGATCAAGGAGAGCTAAAAATCTTCTCGGAAACACTGTCCCTGACAATTCCTGACTTCTTTTCATCTGTTTCTCACTCGTCATCGGCATAATTCCCGGGAGTACCGGAACATTGATCCCTGCTTCCCTGATCCTGTATAAAAATTATAATGGATATCGTTATCAAAAAACATCTGTGTCGTAAGAAAATCAACGCCGCTATCTACTTTTTGTTTTAAATACCTGATATCTTCTGCCTTATGTTCGTTTTCTACATGACCTTCCGGATAACATGCAGCTCCGATACAAAAATCGCCATGCTTACGAATCTCCTCTATCAACTCATATGCATATCTAAAACGATTTCCGTTCGGGAACGGCATCCCTTCCGGGATATCTCCCCGAAGCGCAAGAATGTTTTCAATCCCGTTTTCTTTCAGATTTTCAATCACATCTCTTACTTCCTCTATCGTTGAAGAAGCACATGTCAAGTGTGCAAGACTAACCACTCCGAGATCATCCTTTATATGAGATGCGATCTTTGCCGTATTCTTACTCGTACCGCCGCCCGCACCATATGTCACGCTGATAAACGCCGGATTTAACTTCGCCATAGCATCAGTTGCCGCGATCACTTTTTCAAATCCCGCATCGGTCTTCGGCGGAAACACTTCAAATGAAATATGTATTTTGTCTTCTTTTAATCTGTCTATAATTTTCATCTTTACTCTCCTGACTGTTTTTCTCTGTCGTACGGCTAAGTATTAGAAATCCATTTCCTTCGACATTTTTAGGTAAAATTATCCTCTAAAACGCTTTTTCTGTCAAGTATTGTTTCTTCAAACGACCGAAAATACCAAAAGCACATTTTGGATTTGCAAACGAGTGGCAAGAACTTAGATAAATTTAACCCCCTGTTCGGCGCTGCTGCAAAAAAACACAAGACGAAACGAATGTCCGTCTTGTGTTTTTATATGTACCTCTTACTATGTCTTATTCCCCGATCAAGCTCTTGTATAATTCCTGATATTGTCCGGCAGAATTCTTCCATGAAAAATCTTTGCTCATCGCACGTTCTACGATCTTATTCCAGTCACGTTTTCTGTCATAATAAATTCTTTCCGCATAACGAACTGTATTAAGCATCTCATGTGCATTATAATTAGTAAAGCTAAATCCTGTTCCTGTCTTGTCAAATTCATTATACGCTTCAACCGTATCTCTAAGTCCGCCTGTCTCACGCACAATCGGAATCGTTCCATAACGCAGGCTCATCAGCTGACTTAATCCGCACGGTTCAAACAGTGATGGCATAAGAAATGCATCGCAGGAAGCATAAATCTTATGTGAAAGTTCATCCGAATAAAAGATGTTTGCGGATACTTTTCCGGAGTACTTCCATGCAAAATGACGGAACATATTCTCATATTTCACATCACCTGTTCCAAGCACAACGATCTGAACCGCATCCTGACAAAGTTCATCCATAACGTAATCGACAAGATCAAATCCTTTTTGATCTGTAAGCCGTGAGATCATTCCGATCATCATCGTTTTTCCCAGTTTTTTCAATTCCTCATATCCAATCCGATATTTTTCAGCAACTGCTTCTATGTAATTGTTGCGCTCAATCTCTTCCTCAAACATGGTGAGACGTTTTGCTGCTTCTTTATGAAACGCAGTCTTTCCCTCCGGTGAGTTCATATCATACTCTTTTTCCAGAATCTCCAGGGAGAACAAAAATCCATTTCTTGCTTTATTGATCCTCTCCTCAAACGCCTCTGTTCCAAGATTCTTGATAAACTCGTCCGGGTCTTTATACGGCTCCATCCGGATAATCTTAGCTGTAATGCCTGCTTCTTTTAAAATCGGCATTGCACGAAGTGCTGCTCTTGTTCCGGCCTCATCGCTGTCATAGGTCAGATAAACTTCATTCACATACCGCTTGATCAGCGATGCATGTCCGGTAGTCAGCGCTGTCCCAAGCGATGCAACCGCATTCGTAAATCCTGCCTGATGAAGCGAAATCACATCCATATATCCCTCACAGATCAAAAAATAAGGTTTTCTGGATGTTCTGGCGCGATTCAATCCATAGAGATTCCTGCTCTTGTCAAACACTTCCGTCTCCGGCGAGTTCAAATATTTCGGCTTTGCATCTCCCATAACTCTTCCGCCAAATCCAATCACCCGGTTATTGACGTCCATGATCGGGAACATCACACGATTCCAAAATTTGTCGTGTGCCCCATGCCTTTCATCAACACTGATTAACCCCGCTTTTACAAGCAGTTCATCTTTATAGCCTTTTGTCTTTAAATACCGATACAGATCATCACTGTATTTATTCGAATATCCCAGACCAAAGCGGTGATCGTCTCCTCACTCAGTCCTCTGCCAGTCAAATAGGTATGTGCCAGTTTCCCCTGCTCGGTCTTTAACTGGGCATAAAACTATTTTGCAGCAAGCTTATGATCTCAGTCAGTGTCGCCTTCAGATCAGCTCTCTCTTTTGCTTCTTTAG
>ENA-OQKC01000775-OQKC01000775.1-human-gut-metagenome-genome-assembly--contig:-NODE-775-length-12732-cov-3.608965_pt1 | contig 12732 bp, 10 predicted proteins | sample MGYA00242774_ERZ504790 | MGnify/ENA primary metagenome ERZ504790 (study PRJEB26092, sample SAMD00036419) | human gut metagenome | host: Homo sapiens | study: EMG produced TPA metagenomics assembly of...
CTAGGATCCGACCTGAAAAAAAATCGCACATGATCCATGCATCCTCAGTGCCATCGACACGGATCTTCCCACTTTTGAATTCTCCAGATAAGCACACTAAAAAATCTGACCCCGGGACTATGTTCTCATATGTTCCGGAGCAGATTTTTTCTGTGCTATTGATTTCAGAAGGTATTCTTCTTATTTAATTGTCTTATTTACTGGACAGCCTTGAATGCCTCATCAAGATCCTGGATGATATCATCGATATTCTCAGTTCCGATAGAAAGACGGATCGTGTTTGGCTTGATTCCCTGATCAAGAAGCTCTTCCTCTGTGCACTGGCTGTGTGTTGTAGTAGCCGGATGGATAACAAGGGATTTCACATCTGCAACGTTTGCAAGAAGTGAGAACAGCTCAAGGTTATCAATGAAATCCTTTGCCTTCTGTGCATCTCCCTTGATCTCGAATGTAAAGATGGAACCGCCGCCATTCGGGAAGTATTTCTTATAAAGCTCCTGCTGGCTTGGATCTGTGGATACAGACGGATGATGAACCTTCTCTACCTGCGGATGATCATTCAGATACTGTACAACCTTCAGTGCGTTCTCAACATGACGCTCTACACGGAGAGACAGTGTCTCAAGTCCCTGAAGGAAGATAAAGGAGCTCACCGGAGAAATTGTTGCTCCTGTGTCACGAAGAAGGATCGCACGGATCTTTGTAACAAATGCGGCCGGTCCGCATGCTTTTGTGAAGCTTACGCCATGATAGCTTGGGTTTGGCTCTGTAAGAGATGCAAATTTGCCGGATGCCTCCCAGTCGAACTTACCACTCTCTACGATCACACCACCAATAGTAGTTCCGTGGCCACCGATGAATTTTGTTGCGGAATGAACAACGATATCTGCGCCGTACTCGATCGGTCTTACGAGGTATGGTGTTGCAAATGTATTATCTACAACAAGCGGAATTTTATGTTTGTGAGCAATTTTTGCAAGAGCCTCAATATCTACAACATCAGAATTTGGATTTCCAAGAGTCTCAATATAAACAGCTTTTGTGTTCTCCCGGATCGCATTCTCCACTTCCTCGAGATTGAATACATCAACAAATGTTGTTGTGATTCCGTATGCCGGAAGCGTATGCTCCAGAAGGTTTGTTGTTCCGCCGTAAATATTCTTGGCTGCTACAATGTGGTCTCCCTGCTGTGCAAGGTTCTCGATCGTGTATGTGATAGCTGCTGCACCGGATGCTACTGCAAGTGCTGCGGAGCCACCCTCAAGTGCTGCGATCCTCTTCTCAAATACGTCCTCTGTCGGGTTTGTAAGACGTCCGTAAATGTTACCGGCATCTGCAAGTCCGAAACGTGCTGCTGCATGATCGCAGTTGCGGAATACATAGGAAGATGTCTGGTAGATTGGTACTGCTCTTGCATCTGTAACCGGATCCGGCTGTTCCTGTCCTACGTGAAGCTGTAATGTCTCTCAAATTTGAATTTTCTCTGATCTCTTGTAATTTTGCTCATGTGTTTGTCCTCTTTTCTTTTATTCTTATATTCGGTAAAATAGTAATTTCTTATCTTATGATCATCTGCTTATCAGCGACAACAACACATTCGCTTTTCTTCGATAAACACCCTTGTTGACTTCTGTAAAACCTTCATGATTTCCTCCTGATCATCACGTTGCTCACCTTGTTTTGTGTGCTCCGTTTTTTGATGATGCAATCATATCACCCTTTTCCTAGTATGTCAATGGGGTTTATCTATTTAGGTTCTCACCTTTATTTATGACTGGCTATAGATTTTATTTATAACGCCACCGCCTACAACCTCATCTCCGTCATACATCACCACAGCCTGACCTTTTGTGATGGCTCTCTGCGGTTCATCAAATTTCACATGAAGGATGCCATCCGGTGTCTGCCATGCAGTGGCAGGCTGCTCTTTGTGACGGTAACGGATCTTGGCAGTCACTCTTTTCGGCTCAGCTAAGCTGTCCACAGAGATCAGATTTACACTGTCTGCCTCCAGTTCACTACTGAAAAGATCTGCGTTGTCCCCGAGAACTACCGTATTGGTCTTCGGAGAGATCTCACAGACATAAAGACGGCTGGCCGCCGGAATGCCAAGGCCGCGGCGCTGTCCGATCGTGTAATGGATGATCCCCTTATGGCGTCCGATATAGTTTCCCTCTTTATCTACAAAATCACCCTCCGGTGTTTTTTTGCCTGTGTACTTCTCAATAAATTTCGCATAGTCGCCGTCCGGTACAAAGCAGATATCCTGACTATCATGCTTTCTGGCATTGATAAAGCCATGTTTTTCGGCAATGACACGAACCTGGTCCTTCCGGAGACCTCCAAGCGGAAGCTTTACATGTGCCAGCTGTTCCTGGGTCAGCATATAGAGAACGTATGACTGATCCTTTGTATCGTCCACTGCTTTTTTCAGAAGGTAGCGGTCCCGTTTCTCATCGTACTCCACTCTTGCATAATGTCCGGTTACAATATAATCGTAGCCGATTTCCTGCATGCGGTGAAACATTTTATCAAATTTCAGATATCGGTTACAGTCGATACATGGATTAGGGGTGCAGCCATTTTCGTAGGCATCTACAAACCTGTCCATAACCTCTGTATGGAAATCTGCGGTAAAATTAAACACGTAGTAAGGCATATCCATCTGATAGGCTACGCTTCTGGCATCCTCAACATCGTCTAGGGAACAGCAGGTCTTTTCCCTGTGGACACCGATATCTTCGTTGTTGTAAAGTTTCATGGTAGCGCCGATGCACTCGTCACCGGATTCCTTTGTCAAAAGAGCTGCCACGGAGCTGTCTACACCGCCGCTCATTGCTATGATCGCTTTTTTCATTTATATCTTAACCTTTCCTGATGATTGATGATTTCTCAGCTTTGCAGTATGTATTCTCTTACGGTTACTGCAATTTCGCATTTATTATAATATGGCAGTTATTCTTTGTCCACGATTTTTCACCCGGAACCTTTGCTTTGCTTCTTTCCTGTAGGCTCTCTTTGGTATATAATAGAAAATATTTTTCAGAAAAGGATGTGACTATATGAAGCTTTCCCTGTTTTCCACGCTGCGAGGATATCGGAAGGAATACCTTCCCAAAGATATTTTCTCCGGCATCATCATAGCAGCTGTTTCCATCCCTATCTCCATGGGATATGCCCAGATTTCCGGGATCCCGGCGGTATACGGACTGTACGGTTCTGTTCTGCCGATCCTTTTGTTTGCTCTATTTTCCACTTCAAGACAGTTTATCTTCGGAGTTGATGCGGCACCTGCTGCCATTGTAGGTGGTGCACTGTCTACTCTTGGCATTGCTGCAGAGTCAGAAGCTGCCATGGATTATGTTCCTGCCATCGCACTTTTTGCAGGTCTGTGGCTGTTTATCTTCTTTCTGCTTCACGCAGATAAGATCGTGGACTTTATCTCCACACCTGTTATGGGCGGTTTTATCAGCGGTATCGCAGTTACCATCATCCTGATGCAGATCCCGAAACTTATGGGAAGTCCTGCAGGATCCGGAGAGCTCCTGGAACTGGCAGAGCATATCTTTGCTGCTGCCAAAAATATCAGCTGGCTTTCCCTCTTCATGGGGCTTGGTGCTCTGGTGCTGATCCGCACATTTAAAAAGCTGGCGCCGAAATTCCCCATGGCTATCGTTATTATGGCTCTGGGTGTTCTTTCCACCGTTGTTTTTCATGTGAACGAAAAAGGCGTAGTCCTCCTGCAGTCTGTAGAACGTGGACTTCCCTCCCTGGTGATCCCGGATTTCGGAAATGTTGATCTGACCCAGGCGGCAGGCCGCGGTCTTATGGTTGCTGTTGTCATTATGGCAGAAACTCTTCTTGCAGAGAATACCTTTGCGTTCCGCAATGATTATAAGCTGAACGACCGTCAGGAAATCCTGGCCTGTGCCGCCGGAAATATTGCTGCCGCCGCAGTAGGCTGCTGCCCAGTAAACGGCAGTATCTCCCGCACCTCCCTCAATGAACAGTACGGTGGAAAATCTCAGGCGGTTTCCATCACTGCCGGGATCACCATGGCTCTGATCCTTCTTTTCGGCACCGGTTTTATCGGATATCTTCCAGTTCCTGTACTGACAGCCATTGTGATCTCTGCTCTGATGGATGTGGTGGAAACCCATCTGGCTGTACGTCTTTTCAAAGTAAGCCGTACAGAATTCTACATCTTCATGGCTGCCGGTTTCAGTGTGCTCTGTCTTGGAACCATTTATGGGGTTATCATTGGTATCCTGCTCTCTTTCGTAGCTGTGATCCTGAAGGCCACCAACCCGCCGCGCTCCTTCCGTGGTATGATCCCTGGAAGAGATGCTTATTTTGATCTGTCCAAAAACCGTTTCGCCTACCCTATTAAGGGCGTTGTGATCTACCGTTTCAGTGAAAACCTGTTTTTTGCAAATATAAAGATTTTTCAGGAAGATATTGAGAACAGCATCCGAAAAGACACCAGGGTAGTGATCGTAGATGCCAGTGCTATCAACAGCATTGATGTCACAGCAGCAGACCGTCTGGATGCCATCTCCGCAAGCCTGAAAAAACGTGGGATCCGTTTTTACCTCACAGAGCATTCCACCCAGATCAATGACCAGCTGCGTCAGTTCGGCATCGGTCATATGATCAAGGACGGTATGGTCCGCCGTACCATTCTTGCTGCTCTGCATGACGCAGGGATCGAAGCCCCTTATGAACTGGATGTTCCAAAGGAAGACGAGACAAAGCTTCTGCGCCGCAGTATCGCTTTTCTTCCGGCAGAGGAAGAAAATACCCTGGAAGAGTTCGCCTGGGCTTTTGGTGATGATGCAGTAAAAGAGATCGAAGAATCTGTCCATCACATTATTGAACAGCTGCATCAGATCCCGGATATCCAACGTCTCTCCGAAGAAGGTCTGGAAGAGCTTCTGGATAACTGGCATGGGCTGGGTGTTCTGGATGAGGATGAACTGCTTCGAAGAATTGAATTACATATGGATGAGCTGCCTGAGGAATTAACTTCCGACCGGAAACTGATCCTTCATCTTCTGGAAAAGCGCCGTGGCAAGCTGAAAGAAAAAATCCTTGCCGAGCATCCGGAAGTCCTAGAACGGCTGGAACAGCGCCGGAAAAAGCTGGAAGAACGGCTGGAAAAGCAGAATCCGGAAGCTGTTCAGAAATGGAAGCACTGGAAGGAAGAGCATCTCAAAGACTGATTTCTGCACACATCCCCTTTCCAGGTCCATGATCAGATTGCAGAGTTTCCTGCATATTTCTCACAGATATTGATAAAAATCCTGCATCACGGCAGAAGGCCTGCGATCCTTTTTCCAGGCAAGAAGGATCCTGGTCTTCAGCTTCTCTTCTTCAATGATGCGGATCGGAAGATCTGTACAGAGATCTTCCATGGATCTTGGAAAAACGGCGGTTGCAAGACCTTCCTGCACCCAGAGCATGGCGTCTCTGGGATCATCGCAGACACAGAAAATATCTGGCTGGAGATTTTTTTTCTCCAAAGGCTTTCATCAGAAATTCTTCGTACCGCCGGTAAATAATGAGAGGGCATCCGGTCAGCTCTTTAAGGCTGATGCCCTCTTTTTTTGCTCATTTTCCGGGATCTCCGGAGGAAGGACCGCGATCATGGGTTCCTCATCCAGTTCCAGATAATTTAAACCTTCCAGCTTGATAGGTGTACGCACTACCGAAACATCAATGATCCCATCCATCAGATAATTCAGAAGTGTAAAGGTGATCGCATCCCTTACCTCAAAGTTTACATCACAATTTTCCCTGGAAAATCTGGAAATATAAGGCATAATGGTGGTCACTGTGGTTGGCGTGATCCCGATACGTAAAACCTGTTTTTTCCCTGCTTTGGATACTTCCAGTTCTGTGGAACGAACGTAGCTCAAAATGTTCTCTGTCCTGTCATAAAGAAGCTTTCCTGCTTCTGTCAGTGTCACGCCTGCCCTGGTCCGCTCAAAAAGCTTCACCTTCAGCTCTGCTTCCAGCTGCTTGATCTGATAGCTTAGCGGCGGCTGGGACATGTTCAGTCTCCTTGCGGCTTCATTGATGCTTCCTGTTGCTGCGATCTCATGAAAATATTCCAGCTGTCTGATTTCCATATATAAATCCTTCTTTCTTTATCTGATATATAACACAGGCAAAATCCATCTACTGCTTATTGCTTTTCGCTGTCCCACAGAGTACTTTCTTAATTCAGTTAAGAAATACTATATCTGCAATACTTTGTAAATACTATGAATATCTTTCCCACGCAATTATCCGAAAAACCATACTTCTATCATCCCACAGATTTCCGCCCCAGGCAATAGCAAAATTATATTATCATACATTAAAAACAATATTATACGTATTATCTCCATAGGAGTATAATAACAGAGGTTTATTATAGAAAAATAAGGAAACGGAGGAAGAAAAAGAAATGCGAACACTTGCAAAATATCTTCAAAACTACAAAAAAGAAAGCGTTCTGGCTCCTTTTTTCAAGTTTCTGGAAGTTGTATTTGATCTGCTGGTGCCTGTCGTCATCGCCCAGATCATCGATGTGGGAATTGCAAATAATGACCACGGCTATATCGTTCAGAAGTTTTTTATCCTGATACTGATGGCTGCTGCAGGACTTGCAGTCAGCATTACTGCACAGTTTTTTGCTGCAAAAGCCAGCGTAGGCTTTGCCACAGAAGTGCGTCAGGCTGTATTTGACCATATCCAGAAGCTTTCCTATACGGAGCTGGACACCCTTGGCACTGACACGCTGATCACCCGTCTTACAGACGATGTCAATCAGGTACAGAACGGAGTAAACATGGGACTCCGTCTTCTTCTTCGAAGCCCATTTATTGTTCTAGGCTCTATGGTAATGGCTTTTACCATCAATGTGCGCTGTGCACTGATCTTCGCAGTTGCCATTCCGGTACTGTTCCTGGTTGTCTTTGTGATCATGTTTTTAAGTATCCCGCTTTTCAAAAAAGTACAGGGACGTCTGGATTCCGTCACCCGTCTTACCAGAGAAAACCTGACCGGTGTCCGTGTGATCCGTGCATTTTGCCGTGAAGCTGATGCCGTTGCGGAGTTTGACGAAAGCAATCTTGCACTTACCAGACTGAACGAATTTGTCGGAAAAATCTCTGCACTTTTTAAATCCTGCAACTTATGTACTGATCAATATCGCAACAGTAATCCTGATCCAGACTGCAGGTGTACAGGTAAACCTCGGAAACATGCAGCAGGGTGAAATAGTTGCTCTTTACAACTATATGGCACAGATGATCGTAGAACTGATCAAGCTTGCCTCCCTGATCATCACCCTGAACAAATCCATGGCCTGTGCGGATCGCGTTGCCGGAATCCTGAAGGTCGATTCCACCATGACTTACCCGGACAAAGCTTCCTTACCGACTTTGGAAAGCAGTGACTATGCAGTTGCTTTTGACCATGTGAGTTTCTCCTATGCAGGAACCGGCGCACCTAGCCTTTCTGATATCACTTTTTCCGCAAAAAAAGGCTCTACGATCGGAATCATCGGCGGTACCGGAAGCGGTAAATCCACTCTTGTGGATCTGATCGCCCGTTTCTACGACGTAACCTCCGGAGTCATTACCCTCGACGGTCAGAATGTACAGACCTATTCCAGGCAGGAACTCAGGGAAAAAATCGGCGTAGTTCCTCAAAAAGCAGCACTTTTCCAGGGAACCATCCGCGATAACTTAAGCTGGGGACGGGAAGATGCCACGGACGAAGAAATGTGGGAAGCACTTACCACCGCTCAGGCTCGTGAAATCGTAGAGAAAAAGGACGGTCAGCTGGATTTCCGTCTGGAACAGAACGGCCGGAATCTTTCCGGTGGCCAGCGTCAGAGACTTACCATTGCCCGCGCCCTTGTGAAAAAACCAGAGATCCTGATCCTGGATGACAGTGCCAGCGCTCTTGACTTTGCCACAGATGCGGCACTTCGGAAATCCCTTCACCAGCTTGGTGGAAAAACAACCACCTTCCTGGTATCCCAGAGAGCAGCCAGCATCCGCCAGGCCGATCTGATCCTGGTACTGGACGATGGTCAGCTTGCCGGAAAAGGAACCCATCAGGAACTGATCTCTACCTGCGAAACCTACCGTGAGATCTTTTTCTCACAGTTTCCGGAAGAGCGTACCAAATATGAAAAAGCGACTGGAAAGGAGGTCCTGGCATGAGTAAAACAGATACAACCGCCAAAAGCAAAAACAGCATGGCAACCTTTTTCAAGGTACTACGTTTCATTGGAAAATACCGTTTTCTTCTCGTATTAAGTGTGATCCTGGCTGCAGTCACTGTAATTTTGCAGCTGTATGTTCCCGTACTTTTTGGTTATGCCATTGATGAGGTCGTTGCTGCCCACGAAGTTGATTTTACAAGAATGGGATTCTATCTTTCCCGTATTCTTATCATGATCGTATTTTCCGGCATTGCCACCTGGATCATGAGTGTCATCAACAACCGTATGACCTACCACACAGTACAGGATATCCGTGCAAGATCTATCCGCCATATCCAGAAGCTTCCTCTGTCCTACCTGGACGGACACAGCACCGGTGATATCATCAGCCGTGTCATCGCAGATACGGATATTCTTTCCGATGGTATGCTCCTTGGATTTACACAGCTGTTTTCCGGTATCATCACCATCATCGGAACCCTGCTCTTCATGTTCTCCAAAAATGTGTGGATCACTCTGATGATCATTGTCCTGACACCTGTAAGCTTTTTTGTGGCGAAATTCATCTCCTCCCATTCCTTCCAGATGTTCCGTGCGCAGAGTGATGCCCGTGGACGTCAGACTGCACTGATCGAGGAAATGATCGGAAATCAAAAAAGTGGTTCAGGCCTTTGGTTACGAAAATCGTTCTTCCGAACGTTTTGCTGCGATCAATGAAGAACTCCGTGATGCCAGCCAGAAGGCTGTTTTTTACAGCAGCCTCACCAACCCGTCCACACGATGTGTCAACAACATCATTTACGCAGGTGTAGCTCTTGCAGGTGCCTTTCTGATCCCGGGCGGTCATCTGACTGTCGGTGGACTTTCCGTACTGCTGGCTTATGCAAACCAGTATATGAAGCCCTTCAACGATATCAGCTCCGTGATCACAGAGCTTCAGAACGCTCTGGCCTGCGCTACCAGGATCTTTGATCTTCTGGAGGAAGAGCCGGAAAGCCCGGATCCATCCGGAACTCTTGTCGATGTAAAAGGTGCAGTGGATATCCGGAATGTTTCCTTCCGCTACGAAGCGGACAAACCTCTCATTAAAAACTTTAATCTTCATACAGAACCAGGCAGACGTATTGCCATCGTAGGCCCTACCGGTTGTGGCAAGACAACTTTTATCAACTTGCTGATGCGGTTCTATGACGTCACCGGTGGAAGTATTTCCGTGGACGGAACCCCCATCACCGATGTTTCCAGACATGCCCTCCGCGGAAGCTATGGCATGGTTCTCCAGGATACCTGGATCAAGCATGGAACTGTCCGTGACAACATCTGTATCGGAAAGCCGGATTCTTCTGATGAGGACGTGATCCAGGCAGCTAAAATGTCCCACAGCTGGGAATTTATCCGCCGTCTTCCAAATGGCCTGGATACCATTCTTTATGAAGACAGCTTAAGTCAAGGACAAAAGCAGCTTCTCTGCATCACCCGTGTCATGCTGTGTCTGCCACCGATGCTGATCCTTGACGAGGCAACCTCCAGTATTGATACCCGAACAGAAATGCTGATCCAGGAGGCCTTTGACCGGATGATGCAGGGACGAACAAGCTTTATCGTTGCACACCGTCTTTCTACCATCCGCAATGCAGATGAGATTCTTGTCATGAAAGACGGAAGCATCATCGAACAGGGAAGCCATGAAGAGCTTATGGCAAAAGGCGGATTCTATCAGAATCTTTATAACAGCCAGTTTGTGAAGGTTTCTGAGTAATATAAGCTGATTTTAACCGAATCAGGCAACTGGCTAAATGCGGATCGCAAATATCCGCCTGACTTAAAATTCTCCGGAACACAGATTTTCTGTACCGGTAGAATTTTTTTATACTGTATCAATGATATAAAAAAATAAACATCTCCATATGATATCTATTTTGATATCCAGGATGATGTCTATTTTTATAAAACTATATTCAGCTCTTTTTATATTTTGTCCGAAGAAGCCATTTCTGATCGATCACTTTCAGCTCTTCTCCAAAACGGATGTGAAGCCTTACAGAACCCGGAAGCTGCTCTACATGCTCAATATTTCCGGTTCCGAATTTCGGATGACTGACATCCTCTCCGATCTCATAGCGTACAATACTGTTCTGAGTATTCCTGTGCTGCTGCTCTCTTCTGTAAGTCTCCCGCACCGTTACAGTACGGTCATGGATCGGGCTTCGAAGTTTTTTCTCATAGTTGTGTTTCATCAGAGCTTCCCCTGCCTTATAATATGGCGTTGGTGCCGCACCAGTCAGGGAACAGCAGTATTTCCAGGCGCTTCCGTGGGTTCCGTGCTGCCACTGATACTCTGAGGGAATGTGAAAATTATATTGCATATAGTGGGCATATTCATGTTTGTAAAGATCCAGTCGGTCTTCTTTTTTCAGAGGATTTTTTACCGCATAGCCGATAAACAGCAGAGAAAAATGGAAATGCTCTTTTTCGTGGCAGCTGCCTCTTGTATAAGATCCCAGCAGATCCGGCTCCATGCCAAAAGTTATAGGGATCTTTGCTCCGTTAAGATGAAATTTTTTATCGAATTCTGCATAGAGACTTCGGATCTGAGCTGTAAGTATTGGAATTTCTTTCTGCAGGGCCTGTGAAAGTGTCTGATCGATCATTGTATCTGCAACTCCTTATCGTCACCTTTTGCAAATTTATAAAATGAACAATCGCTACTATATCATTTTTCGGAAAAAATGTAAACACCTGAAAAAAATTACTGTTCCAGTTCTTTCCTCACATCCGGGAACATTTCCACACAACGTTTCAGGATTCCCTGCATGTACGCAATGGCAATTCCGTAATTGGTGATAGGAATCTCCTGATCCAATGCACATTTCTGACGGTAACGCATTTCTCTCTCATTAAGCATACATCCGCCACAATGCACGATCAGACTGTACTTCGTCACATCCTCCGGGAAATCTCTTCCGGAAGAATACTCAAATTCCAGCTCTTTCCCCGTATAATTACGGATCCAGCGTGGAAGCTTGACTGTTCCGATATCATCACACTGCCTGTGGTGGGTACATCCCTCTGAGATCAGGATCTTGTCACCGTCTTTCAGCCGGTCCAGTGCTGCTGCCCCAGCTGCCGCTGTCTTTAGATTTCCTTTAAATCTGGCAAACAGAATAGAGAATGAAGTAAGCCAGATGTCTTCTGGAGTTTCTTCACTGACTCTGGCAAAGACCTGGCTGTCTGTGATCACAAGCTTTGGTTTTTTCCCCAGGGTTTCCAGTGTATTGGAAAGCTCATCCTCTTTGATCACGATGGCTACTGCTCCGGTTTCCAGCACATCACGGATCGTCTGCTGCTGCGGAAGGATCAGACGCCCTTTTGGTGCAGCTTTATCTATGGGAACTACAAGAATCGCAAAATCTGATGGTTCAAGGAGATCCCCTACCAGACGCAATTTCAGTTCATCCGTTACTGCCAGCGAAGCGATCTTTTCTTTCAATTCGTAGATATTCTGACCGGTGGCGGCGCTGGCATAAATAGATTGCTCTGTGTTCTGGTTTTCATGATCCTGTTTCTGGCTGACACTGCTCTCTTTGACCGCACCCGCATGGGTATTCTGGTTTAAGTTATTATCTGAAGAAAGCCGGTTCCCATCTTTTGTTTTCAGCAGATCTGCCTTGTTATAAACAACCAGATATGGAATCTCCTTTTCTTTAAAAATATGGATCAATTCTTCATCCACACTGGTTTTTCCCACAGTGGCATCTACTACAAGAACTGCTACATCCACTCTGTTCAGCACCTGTTTCGCCTTGCGGACGCGAAGTTCTCCAAGATGTCCTTCATCATCAATACCTGGTGTATCTATGATTACCACCGGGCCCATAGGAAGTAGTTCCATGGCCTTACTTACCGGATCTGTAGTAGTTCCCTTTACATCGGATACCACAGCCAGCTCCTGGCCTGTCACCTTATTTACGATACTGGATTTTCCTGCATTTCTTCTGCCAAAAAAACCCGATATGTACACGGTCTGCTGACGGTGTTTCATTCATTCCCATAATTTATCCTCTTTTCTTTCAGCATCAGACAGGTCCTCATCCATTCCTGTTCCTATCAACCTGCTTCTTTTTGATTTTTCAAAAGCCGGACATTCCTTCCACTCTTATATCATAGTGTAGTATCTCTTTCAGCATTTCTTTTATCCAACTGTGTGGGACGTGTCATATTGAAATCATAAAGTCGATCCAGCTTTTTGATCTGATCCTGGATGATCTCATCATCATTAGGAAGATATAGCTCTCCTGTATGCATTTTTTCTCATTGAGCGCATGTCAGCACCTCCTTTTTTTGCGTTTTTACAAAAATGATATTTTTTATGTTATCATATCCTATATTCACCTACAAGCATGAATTTTCTGAATAATCCGAGGCTTTTCGTGAATCTGTTATATTTATATATAATCTGCAGATTTATCTTCTGTCAACAGATTTCTGTATTTTTGCTATTCACAAATCTT
>ENA-OQKC01000777-OQKC01000777.1-human-gut-metagenome-genome-assembly--contig:-NODE-777-length-12703-cov-4.097726_pt1 | contig 12703 bp, 20 predicted proteins | sample MGYA00242774_ERZ504790 | MGnify/ENA primary metagenome ERZ504790 (study PRJEB26092, sample SAMD00036419) | human gut metagenome | host: Homo sapiens | study: EMG produced TPA metagenomics assembly of...
ACGGATTAAGAGTTTAGAACAGAAATTATCCGATAGTGTTCCGAAAAACGAATATGAGAATCTACAGAAAAAATATGAAGAATTACAAGTGAAATATAGTCAAATGAAAAAGGGAACACTGTTGAAGATGTACGACCAATTATAGGAAGAAAAGGAGAATATTTTATGCAGAACGAAATTTACGATGAGAAAAATGGACTTACGTATATGTTATGTGGTGATTATTATTTGCCGGAATTGGCACTTAAAGATATTGAACCAACATATGGGAAATATGGGATGCTTCGTAAAAGCTATTTACAGGAACACAGAAGGGCAAAATATCAAATATTGTTGTTACAAGGAAAACTTGTTGAGCATTTGAATCAGATTGATGCAGAAGCAAGGGATAGGGAAGAACAATTAGTAAAACAGATGATGGAGAAACAAGGAATTACAGAGAAATTAAAAAGACAGGACAACATGGAATGGACTAGGAGGATGAATACCATTTGTCATGATGCAGAAGAGATGATTTTGACGGAAATGATATACACGAAAGGATAATGAACTGTATTGGATAGCAAGAATTTTGCAGCCCGGATAGCAAAAAAGTGGAAGTCCGGATAGCAAAAAAATGGAAGTCCGGATGGCAGGATTCTTGCTGTCCGGAAAGATAAAAAAGTGAGGGATTAAAAATGTTGGTTAAGTACATAATAAAAGTGTTTTTGTGTTTGATTCTTGTAGTAATGACATTGATTTGCTGGTTATTAAAAATTCCTATGATGTTGGGAAATATTTTTCTTTACTTTTTATCAATTATATTTATTCTGACAGGTGTTTTGAGCTATGGATTTGCATTGGAATCTGCAAGAGAATGTGGTCGAATGATAATAATTGGGATGGCATTTGGTGCAATACCTGACTTTGTCCCATTTTTGGGAAAAAGTTTAGAGACATTGGTTGACAAACTGTTGAGTATGATAAATGAATGAGAAAGTCGATATGAAAGAGGGCTGTGAAAGGTTCTCTTTTCTTTTTGCAACTGTGAAATGGCAAGATAATAACGTTATATACATTGTGTATTAAGTACAGATATTGTATTTCTGCATGATGGGAACATAGGGAGTCCATATAAAGGCACTGAATACGGGACATGATGGAAGCCTTTCAACACTTCATGCAAACAGCAGTCAGGATATGCTTTCCCGAATTGAAACGATGACATTGATGGGGATCGATCTTCCCCTGGAAGCAATCCGAAGGCAGATCGCTTCCGGGGTAGACATTCTGGTACATCTCGGGCGTATGCGGGATAAAAGCAGAAAGCTGCTGGAAATCACAGAAGTATGTGGATTTGAAAACGGAGAGATCCAGACCAGGCCGCTGTATCGCTGGGAAGAAGGAAAGGGACTTGTAAAAACCGGAGAACTTTTGCATTGTGAAAAAATGAAACGGGCAGGAATCAGACTATGAAAGAGCGGAAAGGAAAGAATCAGAAATGGAGATCTACGAGGAAAGATTACAGGATGTATCATTTTACGGGGAAGGAGACCGCAAAGTATCTTCTGGAGGGAGCTGCCGTATGCGCTGCAGCCGACTATCTGTTTTATCAGAGCCTTCCTGTGTTGCTGTTTATGCTTCCAATACCAGTGCTTTTTCTGAAAATGCAGAGGAAAAAATGCACTGCACGGCAGCAGAGGGAGCTGAATTACCAGTTCCGGGATGCTCTGACGGCCATGAATGTGGCGGTACAGGCCGGCTATTCCGCGGAGAATGCGGTGCGTGCCAGTGTAAAGGATCTGGGGAGACTTTATGAAAAAGGAAGTGATATACTGGATGAATTTCGGTATATCGAAAGCCAGCTGCGTCTGAGTGTTCCGGTGGAAGAGCTGTTCCTGGATCTGGGAAAACGCAGCGGAGTGGAAGATATTGAAAATTTCGCAGCAGTATTTTATACAGCAAAAAGAACAGGCGGGGATATGACGCAGGTGATCCAGAAAGTAGCCAGAATGCTTAGTGATAAGATCGAGGTAAAAAAAGAGATCGAGGCAACGCTGGCCGCAAAGAAATCGGAACAGATGGTTATGAGTATCATGCCGGCCGGTATCATCTGCTATCTGAAACTGACTTCGCCGGGATTTTTGGATGTACTTTATGGGAATCCTTTCGGAATCTGTGCCATGACAGTTTGCATGGTGATCTATGGCTTGTCTTACTGGCTGGGTGTGAAGATTGTAGACATAGAAGTGTAGGTGAGGATAATGTGGATACATATTTTGATATTTATGGTGATCCTTGGGGTGTTTCTGGCAGGAAAAATGGGGCGGTTGCCTCCGGAAGCCGGAAATCCGGAAGAAAAGAAACTGTTTATACGGATAGCGCTTACCGGAAATATCATCGGTATGCTCCTGACATTTCAAAGTGGCGGAGATAAGGTTTATTCATCCGGATACCGTATGGAAAAAGAGGAGACAGGTGCTTATGAAGAGAAATTCAAAGTATCTGTAGACGGAGAAGAAGCCGGTTCCCTGTATGTGCAGGTGCCGGAAAAAGAAACAGAAGGATCCGAAGAAGAACCGGAAACAGAACTTAGCGAAGAACAGCAGCGCGAGAAAGAGCTGCAGGACATGATCGTACAATATAATCAGAAAAAAAACGATCCGCAGTACTATTATCTTCCAGATGAATGGAATGGAAAACATCTTGAATGGGAGCAGCCAAAAGACAAAACAGGAAACCTGCTTTCAGCTCTTGGTTTGGCAGCAGCGGCAGCAGCTGTCATTGCAAAAAAACGGGAAGAACAGAATGCTCAGATAAAAAGAAGAGAACAGATGCTGATGGATTATCCAGGACTGATCATGAAATTTACCCTTCTGGTGCAGGCAGGCTTAACTGCCAGAAAAGCGTTCCAGAAAATAGCACTGGATTACGGAAAGAGAGAAGATGGTAAAAAACGTGAGGCTTACGAAGAAATCCGAGTAGCCTGTTATGAGATGGACAGTGGGATTTCCGAAGCAGAGGCTTACCGGAGATTTGGAGAACGGTGCGGACAGGTAAAGTATAAAACTCTGTCAACACTACTGATCCAGAACCTCCAGAAAGGAAGCAGGTATCTGGCCGATCTGCTGGAAAAGGAATCCGTGGAAGCCTGGGAGGAGCGAAAAAGAAAAGCAAGAGTGCTAGGAGATACAGCAGCAACAAAACTGCTTCTTCCGATGGTCTTGATGCTCCTGGTGGTGATGGCGGTGATCATGCTGCCGGCATGCCTTTCCTTTTACGGAGGGTAGGACTGGAGAACAGAGAAAGGAAATGTGAGGTGACAAATGAAAATATGTGGAAGTATGTAAAAGAATTTGCGATGGAAGAGGATGCGGTGGGTGTTGTGGAGATCATCCTGATTCTGGTGGTTCTGATCAGTCTGGTCATCATCTTTAAGGAACAGCTTACAGCACTTGTTAAAAAAATCCTTACAAAAATCACAAAACAAAGCAACACGATCTGAAAATGAGAAAAAACGGTGATATCTGCTGATATTTCCGTTTTGGAAAGGAGAGGTACCCCTTGGCAGGAAATGTGAAAAAAGGCAGCATTACGATCTTTCTGGCTCTGATCTTGAGCCTGGTTCTTTCTCTTGTGTGTGCCAGCATTGAATCTGTACGCATGGCAGCTGCCAGGACACAGATACTTAACAGTATGGATATTGGCTTATATTCCTTATTTGGACAGTATGACCGAACGCTTTTGGAAGATTATGAGCTGTTTGCACTGTATGCAGGTGGAAAAGAAGAACTGGATATGGCTTCTGTATATGATGATTTTCAGACTTATATGAAACCTGTATTGAAACAGAACAGTCAGAAACTGGAGCTTCTCCAGGGCGGATTCAATGGTTATCAGCTTCTGAGCGACGGAAAAGGCGAGATTTTTTACCAGCAGGCTGTTCAGTATATGCGTGAAACTCTGGGAAGCCAGGGGGTACAGACTCTTCTCGGAAAACTGAAGGATCAGGAAAAGAAGACAGAGGATGCAGAGAAAAAAGGAGAACAGGCAGAAAATAAAGGAACGTTGGATTCCTATGATTCTGCTATTACGGACGCCGCGCAGAAGAGCGAAGAAGCAAAAAAAGAACAGGAACAACAAAAAACCAGGGAGATTTTTCGGATGCAGGAAATGGGGATGATTTTACCGGCGGTGTTGATGAAAGCGTGGAAAATCCTATTCCGATCATCAGAAGAGTCCGTAAAATGGGACTTCTTGATCTGGTAGTACCATCCGAACGGGGAATATCGGATGCGGTTACAGACAGAAAAAGCCTTACATCCGGAAGAAAGCTCCAGACAGGACTAATGTTGGATACGGATATACGATCCGATAATTCGTATACGTCCGGAATATTGTTTGGACAGTATCTGCTAAAGAAACTGGGAAATTATCGAAGACCGGCAGCGGCGGGGTTGAATTATCAGGTGGAATATATTCTTGGAGGGAAGAACAGTGATCGGGAAAATCTGAAGTCCGTGGCAGGAAAACTTCTGGTGATCCGTCAGGGGGTTAACATGGCGTATCTGCTTTCAGATGGTGGAAAACGGATACAGGTCGAAACACTGGCGCTGGCGATTGCCTCAGGTTTTCTGATCCCACCGGCGGCAGCAGTGATCGAAGCGGCACTGATCTTTTGTTGGGCATTTGCGGAGAGTATTCTGGATGTCCGGGAACTTTTTGCAGGAGGACATGTACCTCTTATAAAAAACTCCTCAGACTGGCAGCTGTCTTTGCGTAATCTGCCCAATATCCTGGACAAACTGGATTCTTCAAGAAAGGATGCAGGGAATGGAATGTCTTATGAGGATTATCTTCAGGTTCTGCTTATGGCGAAAGGAAAACAGGATAAAGTTCTGAGAGGAATGGACATGATCGAGTGCTCTGTACGTGAAAAGGGAAAAAGACCGGGTTTTCAGATGGATCACTGCATCGCTGCCCTGGAAGCGTCTGCAGATGTAAAAGCAAACAGACGGAAAATATTTACAGTTACACGTCAGTATGTGTATGAATAGAAAGAGAGGTGTACAGGGATGCTTTTTCAGAAAGAAAAAGAAGATAAAAATCAGATAAACAGACTGGATCAAAAAAGAGAAAGGCGCTCTCGAAGAGCTTTTTTCCTGCTTTCCCCGATAAGCCGGAAAACGCTTTCTGGAAAAGTATCCCTGTGCACCTTTCTGAAAAAAGCAAGTCTCACTCTGGAGACTGCGATGGCTTTGCCGCTGTTTTTTTTCGGAGTGCTCACGCTGCTTTCTTTTATGGATATTTACAAGGTACAGACGGAGCATCTGACCGGCTTGTGCCAGAAAGCAAAGGAAGCAGGTATGTATGCGTATGGTGCCGGCGGTTCAGGTACAGAAACGATCACATTGCCGGACATATATTCCTAATCAGCCCATAGGCGGTCTGATTCCGCTTCCTAAAATATGGTTCCATAATACGGTAAAGGTTCATACGTGGAATGGTGTGATATACGAAAATGGAAAGGATACAGTGGAGAGCCAGCCTATGGTGTATGTGACAGAATCAGGAAGTGTGTATCACAGAAAACTGGGGTGCAGTTATCTGAATCTGTCTGTTCAGCAGATATCAGGCTCTTCGGTTAAAGCTTTAAAAAATGCATATGGAGAAAAGTATCAAGCCTGTGAGCTGTGCAGTCGTGGGCAGGAACCGGCCGGAGTGGTATATATCACAAAAAAGAGTAACCGTTTTCATAACAGGGAAAGCTGCAGCGCATTGAAACGATCTGTACGGATGGTGAAAGAAACCGAGGTTTCCGGTGAAATGAGTGCCTGCGGACGATGTGGCTGAAGGGAGAGATCATGAGCAGTGTAAAAATTTGCATGACTGTACTTCTTGTAATTAATACCTGGACAGATATCCGAAAAAAAGAAATCTGTTTACCGGTGCTTTTTATATTTCTGGCAGGCGGGATCCTGTGGCGGATCAGGCAGGGGCTTCTCTGGCCGGCAGGGATTATTTCCATGGGAATCGGAGTATTTATAATTTTGATCGCTTTGATCAGTGGAGGAATGGTCGGATTTGGAGACGGATTGTTGATACTGACAATGGGCTCTGTGCTGGGAGCCGGAGAACTGGCAGGGATCCTCTGTGGGGCATTATTGTTGTGCGGAATCTACTCAGGTATTGAGTATCTTATGCTAAAAAAGAGTCGAAGTGAGGAAATTCCTTTTGTACCGTTTCTGCTGATCGGATATTTTGGAGGGATATTTTTGTGAGAAAAATAAAAAAGGGGAGCTTTACAATAGAAGCTGCATTGCTCATGCCTCTGGTGCTTATGATACTGATCGGAGTGCTGTATCTGGATTTTTTTGTACATGACAGAGCATATCTTACTGCGGCAGCTTATGAGGCAGCAGTCAGCGGCAGTATGGAAGGATATAAAAAGAAAGGGAACATATATGAAAAGGCGGATATACAGGGTAGAATGCTGGGAGATATCGGGCTGCCGGGAGGAGAGAATCTGAGCATGCAGACAAATGCAGGAAAAACTGTGAAAGTAACTTACAGACTGGAAGTACCTGCCGGGTTCCTGGGGCAGAAATGGAAGCTGGAAGTCAGTGGTAAGGCAAAGCCTCTGCGGCCTGTGGGATGGATCCGCAAGGTAAAAGGAACTGTGGATATGCTGGGAGAGGTGACGCCATAAAATGAGAACGGAATATAAAAGAGATATGAATCATAATTATCTGATCCTGACAGGAGATGAGAGAATCGATACAGATTCTTACCAGGTAAGGATGATCGTGGCCAATGCTGTGCCTGATCTTCTTCAGTGTCGGATACAGGGAATCGACGGAAAATTCATGGTGTATTATGATATAACTTCCAGGCATTCCATGACTGCGCTTTTTGAGGAAAAAAAGATGGATCTGGAGTCGCTTCAGGTGATACTGGGAGGCTTTATACAGATCATGGAAGAAATGTCCGAGTATCTTTTGAATCCCTGTCAGCTGATCCTGGAACCGGAATATATCTATCTGGATGCGGAAAGAAAAAGTGTCCGATTTTGTTATCTTCCGGGATTTCATGGGGAAATACAGAAACAGTTTCAGAGTCTTGCGGAGTATATCCTTCCAAAGCTGGATCATGAAGACGGAAAAGCGGTTATGCTGGGATATAATGTATACAGACGTGCACTGGAGGACAGCTTTCATCTGGAATACATCAAGGAAGAGTTATATAAAATATGTAACAGCGACGAGGAAGATTTTTCTCCATATGAAAAAAAGAAAACAGTGGTCCAGGAAGAAAACAGGATGACAGAGGAGGAAAAAGCAGAGGATCTGTGGCAGGTGGAAGGCTGGGAAAGAGCCAGTGTGTCCGGAAATGAAAAACAGAAAAAATCTTCAGCGGACTCACAGAAGCGGAAAACAAACAAAATATGGAAGCCAGTGGCTGGATTTGGTGCAGCATTGGTGCTTCTTCTGGGAATTACGGCAGGAATGGCCGGCGGATATATTCCAAGAATAAGCAAAGAAATTTTTCTTTTGGGAATTCTTGCAGCAATGATACTGGGGATGCTGAGCTATATTCTGATCAAAAAAGTCTGTGGAAAAAAGAAAAAACTGGATACGCCGGTGCCTGAGCAGAAATATGGTGCGGCGGAAAAAGAGGCAGCTGTATATTCTGAAGATCAGAAAGAATCTGGTACGCTGTCAGGGAGCAATGCCGGTGACAGCAGAAAAGAACTGGAAAAGATCAAAAAAAACTATCCCGACAAAAGCGGAAGATTTTTTAGATGGATTTGGTGAAACAGTAGTTCTTTCGGCAGGTGCATCCAAAGGTCCTGCTACATTAGTGAGCCGGGAACCGGGGGAATTGGCTACCATTTATTTGGAAAAAGATATCACAGTGATCGGAAAACTGGAAACTGCGGCGGATGCAGTGATCAATATACCAACTGTCAGCAGGATCCATGCCAAGATCCGAAAAAGGGAGGGGGCATATTATCTGGCAGATCTGAACTCCAGAAATGGGACTTCTGTAAATGGACAGCTTCTGAAAACAGGAGAAGATTATTTGCTGGAGGATGAGGATGAAGTCGATTTTGCACAGGCCCGTTATATTTTTTTGAAATAACAGAGCGAAAAATCCGGTTTTGTATCGTACTAATATGGGACCGTAGGTTGTCCGCCTGATGAAAATCTGTTAAAATAATGAAATAAATTTAAATTTTCAGATTATAACAGCGAGTTTGGAGAATATTTCCGGAACCGCTGTGGAAAGAGGCCGGAATTGGAAGAAATAAAAAAAGAACCTGTGACAGTTTTACTGATCCTCATAAATACGCTGATCTTTCTTGTGGTGGAATTTACCGGCGGTTCGGAGAACGGGCAGCATATGCTGGAATGCGGTGCTGCTTATGCACCGCTGATTCTGGAACAGGGACAGTGGTATCGGCTGTTTAGCAGTATGTTTCTGCATTTTGGTGCGCCGCATCTGATCAATAATATGCTGGTTCTGTTTGTACTTGGCCAGAGGCTGGAACCGGTAACAGGAAAGATAAAATTTTTTCTGATCTATATATTTGGTGGTCTGGGCGGAAATATGCTCTCTTTGTTTTTTGATATGTATGCAGGAAACGCTTCTTTATCTGCAGGAGCTTCCGGAGCTGTTTTTGCAGTCATGGGCGGTATGATCTATGTGATCATACGGCACAGAGGAAGAGTGGCGGATCTGACTGTCAGACAGATGCTGATCATGGCCGCATTTTCACTGTATTTCGGATTTGCAAGTGAAGGCGTGGATAACGTAGCGCATATAGGCGGTTTGTTGAGTGGTTTCCTGATCGCTGTAATTCTTTATCATCCCAGAAAAATATGGAAAACAGTTCCCTGACCGGGAGCGCTCTCAAGCGTGATGTCTCCACTGTGTGCCTGAGCGATCTGTTTTGAAACAGCAAGGCCAAGGCCGGTCCCGGATTCTTTGGTTGTAAAAAATGGCTGAAATATCGTAGCCTGCTGTTCCTTTGAGATTCCACATCCGTTATCCCGGATATCAATGCGGATGCCGGAATTTTCCGGAATGACAGAAAAAGAAATCTTTCCTCCGGGAATGGGAACGGCTTCCCATGCGTTTTTCAGAAGATTCAGAAGCATCTGCCGGACACGGATCCGGTCAAGAGCCATCGATGGCAATGAATCCGGAATATCTGTTTCAAGTGTGATCTCCAGATAATCCAGAGTAGGTTTTATGGAGGAAAGGATTGTTCGGAGGTAGCTGCAGGTGTCAATGTTTTCTCTTTTGACATGGCCTGCATTATTAAATGCAGAAAGTTCATCAAGAAGTTCTTTTACATAATCAAGATTATCCATAACATCATCCCAGTGCTCATATTCTTTGACCTCAGGATGTGCAGATGCGATCATCTGGAGTCCGCTGTTAATAAGAGTCAGAGGATTCCGGAGTTCATGTGAAAATTTTGAAAGTGTATAATGAAAATCGTTTTTCAATTTACTGACTGTAGTATCGTTGCACATATTATCACCTCGAAAAAATATTAACATCAGAAATTTCAAATATCAACAAGAACAGTATTGAAAAATTCGAGAAAATACGACAAAATAAGAATATAGATAAAATAATTTTGCAAACAAGGAGGACAAAATAATGGGAGATTGCATATTTTGTAAAATCGCAAATGGAGAGATTCCATCAGCAACACTTTATGAGGATGAGGAATTTCGTGTGATTCTGGATCTGGGACCGGCAAGCAAAGGACACTCATTGATCCTGCCGAAAAAGCATGCAGCGAATATTTATGAACTTCCGGATGAGACTGCCGGAAAAGCAATGATCCTGGCTAAAAAAATGGCAGGAAAGCTGAGAGATGCACTGAACTGTGATGGATTTAATGTTGTGCAGAACAATGGAGAGATCGCAGGACAGACTGTGTTTCATTTTCACATGCATCTGATTCCGAGATATGAGGGAGATGGTGTTGGTTTAACCTGGAAACCCGGAGAACTCAGCGATGAGGTGAGAGATGAAATCTTAAAGAAAATTAAAGAATGACAAATAGCCACTAAAGAGGAAAAATGAATAATCAGACATTTGAAGAGTTTTATCTTAAATACCGAAAAATATCCAGAGGGTATGCGTATGGGGTTCTCCATGACTGGAGTATTGCTGATGATGTCAGTCAGGATGTACTTTACAAAATGTATACTATAAAGGATGGCCTGAATATTGATAATGAAAAGATGATGTTTTCTCTGATCAAGAGGGCATCTATGAATAAGGCTTTGGATTATATAAAGAAATCAAGCTCCAAGCATGAGTTTGTCTGTCAGGAAGAAGTTGCGGCATTTCTGGAAGAACAGAATTCGGTCGATGCGGAAGAGGTATTTCTGCGTAAAGAGAAGAAAGAATTTATGTATATGGTGCTGAGAAGATTTCGAAAGAAACAGCCGATAAATTATGAGATCTTAATTCAGGTCAAATATCTGGAGATTTCCGTTGAAACAGTTGCAGAAGAATATGGTCTGACGAAAAGTGGTGTCAATAACAGGATATATAAAGCGAAGCGCTGGCTGCAGGAAGAATTTCGCAAAGTATACGAATAAAAGAAAACCCTGCCAGCCCGGAAGGGAGTGGCAGAGTTTTCATATGGCTGTTGTGGAAATATAGTCAGGCTCTGGCGCATTCTTCAATAAGATCAGTGATCTTACTGATGGAATCTACCTGGCCGTTTCCTGCCATAGCATCTGTATATTTCTGACGATCGGTATAGAGCTGGCGGATGGTTTCCAGAAGCTTTTCTTCTGTAATCTCCTCTTCTTCCAGCACTTTACTGAAGCCCTGGCGTTCGAAGGATCGAGCGTTAAGAATCTGGTCACCACGACTGGCTTTGGCAGAAAGCGGGATCAGAAGATTTGGCTTATGAAGTTCGCGGATCTCACAGATTGCGTTAGCGCCTGCGCGGGAGATCACGATATCAGCCATGGCAAACAGATCCGGAAGCTCGTCCTGGATATATTCATACTGGACGTATCCGGCAGTACCGTTGAGAGATTCATCGGTTTTTCCCTTTCCGCAGAGATGAACAACCTGGAATTCCTTCAGAAGTTCAGGGAGGATCTTGCGGACATTATCATTGACAGAAGCAGCTCCCAGACTACCACCGATAACCATAAGTACCGGTTTGTCAGCAGTGAAACCACAGAATTTACGACCGTTTTCCGCATTTCCGGAAAGAAGTTCCTGGCGGATCGGAGTTCCTGTAAGAACTGCTTTGTCAGCTGGAAGATTGGCGACTGTCTCAGGAAAATTACAGCAGATTCTGGATGCAGAAGAGAGACAGAGTTTATTGGCAAGACCTGGAGTCATGTCGGACTCGTGGATCAATGCGGGGATTTTTAAACGTTTGGCCGCGATCACAACGGGAACCGTAACGAAACCGCCCTTGGAAAAAACAACGTCCGGTTTCAGCTCTTTCAGAATCTTTCTGGCCTGGCTGAATCCCTTCAGTACACGAAACGGGTCAGAGAAGTTTTTGAGATCGAAGTAACGTCTCAGCTTTCCGGATGAGATTCCATAATATGGGATTCCAAGTTCTTCGATCAGTTTTTTTTCGATTCCTTCGTAGGAACCGATGTAGGAAATCTTATAACCAAGCTCCCTGAGCTTTGGAATCAGGGCAATATTTGGAGTTACATGTCCGGCAGTACCACCGCCGGTAAGTACGATGTGTTTCATTTGGATTCCTCCTGAATAGTCATATATTATCATTAAATATGAACTCTAACGGAGGAATTGTCAAGGAAAGATAGGATTACAGGAGAAAAATAATGGAAAATTTCAGGGATGCCGAACTGAAAAAATGGTTGGCAGAAGAATATGAAAAAGAAACCGAAGAGATGGAAAAAATCCTGTTTCCAGATGGAGTGATTCCTGATGATGGAGAAACAGAAGAGGAGGCAAAGGCTGCTTATCAGAGGCTTGTAGAAAAACTGAAAGCAGATGGTGTTTATAAAGAAGACGAAACTGACAGTATTAAAACTGATGATCATAAAGAGAATGTAAAAATCATTTATCTGCCCGAAAAGAAAAGTCATAAAGCAGCTCGCGTAGCGGCAGCAGGTACTTGTATGCTCAGCCGGTATCTTCGCCGCAAGCATGACCAGCCAGGCAAACAGGAGTTATTTCCTTGATTCTGTGAGATATTGGACTGGAGATGATACGAGGATTTCAATAGAAAATGATGAAGGAAATGAGAAAGAGCAGAAAGATGAGCAGAAGGCAATAGATGCTATTGAAGAAGAATTGGATTTAGACGTACCGTTGATATTAGATCGCCCTGAAGATTTTAAATTCAGAAGTTACAATGTTAATGTTGAATCTGGATATGCGCTAATAGAATATTGTTATGGACAGGAAATTGTTAATATATATATTAATGATTATTCGGATGAGTGTAAAAGCGGAGCATATATTTTGGATGGAAAAGAAATTGCAACGGTAAAGATGAAAAATGAAAACATTAATATCACTATAAAGAAAATACAGGATAAAAATGACAAAAAAGAAAATTATGCGGCATATTTGGGAAAAAGATTCTGTATTTTATCAAATAAGTGGTAAGATGCAGCAGAATGAATTTATGAATTTAGTAAATAATATCAAGTTTTTAGCGCGATAAAACATCTTTAAGATCGTATAT
>ENA-OQKC01000781-OQKC01000781.1-human-gut-metagenome-genome-assembly--contig:-NODE-781-length-12663-cov-2.623644_pt1 | contig 12663 bp, 11 predicted proteins | sample MGYA00242774_ERZ504790 | MGnify/ENA primary metagenome ERZ504790 (study PRJEB26092, sample SAMD00036419) | human gut metagenome | host: Homo sapiens | study: EMG produced TPA metagenomics assembly of...
AAGCAAATCTTTCACCGTATTCCAGTAAATATCTACCGTACCGCTGAGACGTTCCTTAAAGAAACCGAAGTCGAAACCAAGATTACGGGTAATGGTAGTCTCCCATTTCACATTGGGGTTGTACACATATCTGGTATTATAGAACTGATAATAGTAGCGGCTTATTTCGCCCCAGCCGGCAGGCGTCTTGCTGCTTACTCCGTAGAGTTTCTGATAGAGGTCGGCATCAATACGGTCGTTACCGGAAGTACCGTAACTCAAACGTAGTTTCAGGTTGGAAATCCAGGGAATGTCCTGCATAAAGTCTTCATTGGAAAGACGCCATGCCAAAGCTCCTGCCGGAAAGAATCCCCAACGATTATTGGAAGCGAATTTCGATGAGCCGTCGGCACGAAGCGTAAACGTAGCCAGATATTTGTCCTTATATCCATAATTGATACGACCGAAGAAAGAAGATATGCGTGAGGGAGAATCCGCTTTTGAAGAATTTTCGTACGGAGTACCGAGTGACAGATTGTCAAACGCCTGCTCGGCCGTAGTATTCTCCGGGAAATAACGGGTGGAATAAGTCTTGGTCTTGGTTTGCTGGTGTTTGATTTCCTGTCCCAACATCAGCCGGATATCGTGCGCATCATCATCCAAAGTAAAGTTGTAGTTCAATACATTGGTCAACTGCCACTTGGTACCTTGCTTCATCATCCATTCCGCCATAGGCTGGTTATTGTTATTCTTGGCATTCTTGGTGCCCATACCCCAGAATTTGCGTTGTTCTTCGGTATTATTTTCAAAACCGAACTCATTCCGCAAAGTCAGTCCTTTCTTTATTTCCCATGTCAGCGCTCCCATGGTATTGAGCGACTTATTAATACGTTTCTTATAGTTCTTTTCTGACTCTTCTTTGGGATTGAAACGTACGATTTCTTCCAACTGGTCCGGATCGAAATAAGTATCGTCCTCAGGTAGAGTCATGTATTCATCCAATCCTTCGGTAGGTGCCTGGCGCAAAGCATCCAACAAACTGACTCCCTCTGTTCCGGAACCGTCTACTTCCTTATGCAACAAGCGGGTACGATATTCCATTGTGAGAAACTTGAAAGGCTTTAGGTTGAACGAGGCATTCAGGTTGTTCTGCTTCAAACCATTGCCTACCATTACACTGGGTTGATCCTGATGAATAAAAGCCAGTTTGTATTTTGCTTTCTCCGTACCGCCATTCACACTGAGATCAAGATAAGAAGCCACGGGATGAGTACCGAACACCTCATCCTGCCAGTCGGTACCAGGGTCGCCTTGATAGATATAATGTTCGTAGGCATGACCGTATTTATTGTTAAAGTCAGTCGGATTGGAACTCTTCTGACGGGCATTCTCATACTGCATCAATACAAATTCATACGGGTCCATCACATCCAGTTTATTGGAAAGCGTCTTGGTTTGTACATAGGTATTCAAGCTGACAGAAACACGACCCTCCGTCGGATTCTTGGTTGTCACCAAAATAACGCCGTTGGCTCCACGAGCACCATAAATAGCTGTAGAAGCGGCATCCTTCAATACTTCAATAGATTCGATATCCGTAGGCGGAACATCATTCAGGCTGTTTACTTCAAAACCGTCGAGAATAATCAGCGGACTGTTGTCCTGTGTGATAGAGCCGCCGCCACGTACCAGAATCTTAACTTCCGCATCGGGCGAACCATCAACCGTCGTCACCTGTACGCCCGGCAGTTTACCGACAATAGCTTCGGCTGCAGAAGTTGTCTGCACTTTTTCCAGAATCTTTCCCGACACACTGGAGATAGAACCGGTAAGATTACCTCTTTTCTGAGTACCGTAACCAATAACGACTACATCTTCCAGCATACTGGCAGACTCAGTCATGTGTATATTAATACCCGAGGTACGACCCTTCAACGGTTCTTTCACTTCTTCCATACCTACAAAACTGATTTTCAAAACAGCCTTATTCACATCAGGAACGTTTGTCAATGTGAATTTGCCATCCAAATCCGTAGTACAACCCAATGTCGTACCTTGTACAATCACAGTGGCTCCGATTACAGGACCATAGTCGTCGGTCACCGTACCTGTTACGGTGGCAGTCTGTGCCATTGCACCGACCGCTACCATCAACAAAGTAAATATGCTTATGATTAACTTATTCATTTTTCTAAAATATATAGTATATGTATGTGTTGTTCACTATTTTCTCTCCATAGACAGACCACCTTCATTCTGATAATAAACGATATGCTGCACCAGATTATGGAAATATACTTCCAAATTGGAGTAACGGCCATTAGGATCTACATTGGTACTGATTTGATTGGCATCTGTAGGGTCTTCCGGATTCATGCCGTATGCCTGTTTCCCAAATATCGGGTATACCGTCATTATCACTATCCGGCCAGAGGTAACCTTTCTTTCACTTCTTTTATAGCCTCCGGCTGCATCACTCGGAGTATCGATAATACCCGGTTTTTTATCAGAGTCTTTCAGAGTAACCAAATTTCCTTTGTCATCCCAATATTGCATCTTCGAACCTTTATAAGGAGCACTTCCTGCCCTGACTTCTCCTACTACTCGTTGGTCTATCTCATCACGACGCAAAGAAGACCCCCGGCATAATCCAATACTCTTTCATAAGCAATTTGCGGTGTATGACTGGTCACCTTACCGAACGGTTGATAATCCGCCATCTTCATAGCTTGTTTCTCTTCTTCAGACACACCTTCCTCAATCAAGCTCTTATCAAACTGCGCCCAAACACCGTCCGTCCAGTTATCGGCACTGACCTTCGAATTACCTTCTACATAATTACCATCGATATAAGCTCTGGCAGTGGGATCGGAAGAAAGAATACGATATGACTTATATCCCGTACCGGTAGCCGGTCCCGGTTTATAATAACAATTTGTCAGATTGAATTTGGCATACTTGCCACCATAGCTTCCGAAACCGCTTTCACTCCAATTGTAATAAACATTATTGCGTACATCAAAATATCCGCAATAGTCATAGTCAGCCTGAGTTCCCGGTTCCGAAAGATCGGAGATACGCGGACAACGGCTACCATGATGTGCCAACAGAATATGGTGGAAAGAAGCATTATCACCGCTAAACATAGCACCGTAACCATGGGCGCCTTTGGCATGGTTAGACAAGTTCAGACTCTCACTGGCAATGCACCATTGCGCCGTAAAGTTTCTCACTCCATAGAAAGTCAACGTTTCATCCACACTCCAACCGGCAGTAACATGGTCGATGATTCCATCTGTAAAATAGCGTCCGCCAATAGCATCCTCGGCATAATCGGAATGAGTATCTCCCGGACGGATTCGCAAGAAACGGACAATAGCATTGATTTTACTTCCTGCACCTTCTTCCGGCTTTTTGGAAAGGTTGAAAGAAAAATTATAATTCTTCAATGTAATACCCTCTCCCGGAGCAGTCTGTCCGATGATGCTCAATCCGGATGATTTACCAGATAATACCCTGTTTCAATTCAATAATACCGTCAACATCGAAACGATAGTACGAGGACCTTCCACTTGCTCGATACCATACCGCAGACTACCTTTTATCGGTGTTTCTCCACTACCGTAATCTTCCAAATTGGTAACCTTATAGAGTCGTACCGCCACGTCCGCCCGTAGTAAGCGACCACCACCTCCCGCACCGGGGAAGTCCAACGCTCCGACACTCTGTCATCACCGATGCCGGTATCGGGCTTTCCGTATTGGAAAATCGTCACGCTCTTATCCAAGATACGCACTGTACATGTACGGGGTAAAACACCCTCATTATCTGCAATTGTCAATACAATCTCATTTCCTGTTGACTCCCGCTTATTGTGGGTAATCCAAGACTCAGAAGGAATGGCATCGAAATCCTCTACCAATTCATCCCCTTCCTGAGTGAAAGGAATTACCAGTTTACGGCATTTATACGGAATGGCGTACTCATCCTGTTCAATGGTTGCCATACCGTTCACTGCTTCTTGCATTACTTTCAGTACACGTTGCAGTTTGTATTCGCCTACTGTTTTGAAAACAAGTTCCGTAGAACGGGCAACACCCGTATTAAGAGCCACTTTGAGTTTCAGGTTATCAGTAGTGAAATTACGGGTTGCCGGAGTTTCCTCCACTACTTCAATCCAATCGCACTGCTCATCGATATTCATTTCCCACTCTATGTTGGAAACGACTTTAAGTTCCACTTCCGCTCCCCGGAAAGAGATAGGTTCGGAAGTAAATTCAAACAGAATGTCAGGGTCGGAACCCAGTTGCTCTACGGAAATCTCCTGTTCCAAAGCAGCACCGGTACCCGCCATGGTTATTTTAACCTTACCAGTACGTTTGGCTCCATCTGTATTTTCCGTAACAAACAGACGAAGTTCATCATTTCCCGTACCACTATCTTTCGACAAGGTAAGCCACATATTCTCCGCATCGCCAACCGGCTCTACCACAGCAGCTACCCAATCGGCAGTAGCCGTTATATCCACAGTAGAAGAACCGGCTACATTGGAAAGTTTCAGTTCATTCTTCGACAGTTCCAGATTATCGGCTTCCACGGCGCCATTCAGTTCGCCATCGTCGCTACATGCTCCTAACAAGCCCGCCAATAATATGAATAAGAAAGTTCTCATAGTTTTTATTTGTTTTTCGTTAGTATTCCGGTTTTATTTTCTCCAATACGGGTCACCGATGCCTTGTGTATAAACCTCTGAGGATTTATCCTTAATGGTGAAATTCCTGTTAGACACATCTTCAAACAGTTCGTTCATGGGAAGAACGGTTTCTGCCGGCTTCTCATCCTCTTCCACACCCCAATTTTTCAATGCAAAACCATTGGTGATATAATTGTTCTCGAATGTACGGGCAGTGATATTTTTATGAAGGATGAACCAAGTACCATTATCAGCATCAACCTCACCACTGAAAAGGTTGTTTTTTATTGTGACACTTCCGTCGGTAATATTCTTGGCATTCAAGTCAAAGAAAGTCATACCTGCTTTCGTGGCAACAAACGTACAGTTCTCCACCACTATATCCAGTTTACCTTTCATTGAGCTAACTCCTGTAATCAACGCTTTAGTCATATCATTGGCGTGGAAAGTCGAGTTTCTAAATTCAAAGGCATGTATCGGGGCATCCTGTTTGGTAGAAAGGCCGAACAAACCACTCTTACCCGAATTCAAACCCAAAATACGGCAATTCTCAATGCAAACCCTATCCACAATTTGCTTTTGAGCGGCATCTACCTCCTGATACCACATAGTACGTTGCAAATCATTAATTTCACAATTCTTCCATGAAATAGTACCTACATGGAATTTTTGATTTTTCAGTTTGAAGAAATCTTGTGCATCTACTTTAATAACCAAATTCTCAAAATGGAGTTCCTCAATCAGATTCTCACTTGCCATACTCAAACTCGATTTCAATTCCAACACGGCAAGTCCTTCACCGGCTTTAGGTTCTTGTCCAACAATCGAAAGTCCTTTCGGAATATTATCCAATGTCTTGGATGTAAACTGATAAGCAGTTCCGGCTTTCAGGAACAGTTTAATGTCTGCTACCGTCTCATCACTCTTCAATTTGTTATAAACATTATTAATATTCTCTCCGGGGCTGACGAATGTATACCCATCCGGCACACGAATGGGAGCATCTGGAGTAATATCCTCTTCTTCCCATTCTTCGGGAGTAATCGTTACCGTATAATCCTGAATTGTAGGTTCATCCGGATTATTAAGTTCGAATGAAACCGTAGTAAGCTGTTTAGGCAGAATGGAGAAGGTACCATCTATGTCCTTGGTCTGAATTACCTGTTGTTTCTCATCGAGATACTCAATACGTACAGTTACGGCTTCTTGACTGGTCTCTGTTTCAAACAGCACCAAGTCATCGGTATAGTTCACACCCCCTGTAGAAGTCGCAGTATTGCGTACCACCTCGATAGGAGACTTCACAAATGTGGCATCCGAAATCTTATACCCGGATATAGGTGTAGATACAATAGCACGTATCGTGGAATACCGTTTGTCCGCTTTACGGTCTGTAGCTCTCAAACGGAGCGTACCGGTACGGTTGTACATACGAACCTCCAAAGGATTATTAAACGGAGAAGTGTATTCCACAGGTGCGGATAAAGCATATACTTTCTCTGCTTTCGGGTCTTGATTAAGCACGATGTCGTTCAAATTGCCCGGATGAGGAAGAGAATCTGCTTCGGTAGTAGCAACAACACGGTATGTACCGTTAGGAAGCTGAAAACGATATAACGTAGAATAGTTAGCCACATACCTGCCGTCGGAGGCATAAATAAACAACGGCTTATTGGACGAGCCGGTATTCAGCGAATAAGCCTCATCGTCCAGATACAATTGAATGTCCGTCACCACCGAAGAATCATATTTATTCTCCTCGGAGCAAGCGGCAATGCCGAGCAAGAACGTCACTCCTGCCACAGCTGATAATATACTTTTTCTCATATCAGATTTTGCTGTTTTTTAAAAATCAATTTCTTCTATCATACTCTCCCACTCGGTTTCCACCCAGTCTTCATTCAGTATTTCCATATGAACAACCGAACGTTTGGAAGATTTAAAGATGATACCCGTATCGAGAGAGCCATTCGTACGGTTCACTATTACCCCCTCTTTCAGATAAGCGACATCAACAGAAGTGCGTGAACCGTTGTTCTCCGTAGGGAAAGAATAAACATAAGCACCGAAACCTGACTCTCGGTTTGTGCGTACAGTGACATCCTCAAGAACAGCCTTTTCTTCTTTCACACTATAAGCTACTCCTACATTGGTGAAAGTTATGTCCAACGCATCAAATTGAGTAACGCCATCCATTTCCTCCTGCGACTCCACCGGAACAAACACAGCCTGCCCCACTAACCGCTTCAGCTCCACATCAAGTGACTTTACGGAATTATCAGAAGTAAAACCTATTATTTCAGAAATGTAAACCGGCTTTTGCATATTATCGTTCTGACGGATAACAGCCGTGGAAAGCTGTCCGGCATCAGCCACCTCATCCGCATTCGCTACAACAAAAGTCTGTAGGTTTTCTCCCAAAGGTAAGGGAACTTCAATAGCACCATGCACCAAAGGTTGCTTCTCTCCATATATAAGAGAACCGTCCATGTACACATAAATGCCAATTTCTGAAATACCTTCTTCTGCAAATGCAGCAATACTTGATTTACTGAAACTGATACCGACAGGATGCAAAGTAGCTTCCATAGAAGCATCCTCATTGTTCTGAGGAAGATCACCGTCGTTCAAAACGCCATCGACTTGCGTAGTGCAAGAAAAGAATAGCAAAAACGGAACAAATAATAATTTCATTAAATGTTTCATAAGTATTAGTGTTTTATAGTTAGTATTCAATAGTCACAAATAAACATTCTATTGCCTGCGCAAATATCCGTAAAAGACAGCATCACCATGAGTAAGATTTAGTACAAAAAGAGTAAAATCCGGTCTGCAATAAATAAATCACCTGTGCTCTGGGTATCTCTACACCAAGATTAGCACATTTCAAAGATAAATGTATCCGAATATAAAGCAAAAGGGCTGCACTTACAAAAGCGCAACCCTTAACTATATCCAACCATCAAAAAAACGTCGTCTATTTCCGTTCGAGATATTACGGATTCAAACCTTGACAAGCTCCTTATAAAGCCGCTGCACCGGCAGCCCCATAATATTATAATAGCTTCCCGAAATATTCTCCACCCCGATAAAGCCAATCCACTCCTGCACCCCATAGGCACCGGCTTTATCCATCGGCTGGAACTTATCTACATAATAGGTTATTTCTTCTTCGCTCAGCTCAGCAAAGCGTACTTCCGTCTGAGCGGCAAAGCTGCGCTGCCATTCCGTTGTAGTAATACAAACTCCGGTAAACACTTCGTGGGTGCGACCGGACATATCCCGCAGCATACACAAAGCGTCTTCCCGGTCTTTAGGTTTTCCAAGCACCCGCCCGTCCAGCCAGACAATGGTGTCGGCAGTTATCATCAGTTCGCCCGGTTGCAACATGTTCCGATAGGCATCCGCTTTTTCTTTTGCGATATAAAGAGGTATATCCGCACCCTGCAATGTATCAGGGTACGATTCGTCTACATCCGGTAGAGTGCGCACTTCATAGTCCACACCAAGTCCTGCCAGCAACTCTTTCCGGCGGGGAGAATTGGAAGCAAGTATAACTTTATATTTTTTGAGATTATCCAACATGGCTTTAAGTAGAGTTATGAGTTATGAGTTATGAATTATAAGTTATGGATTGCGGGGTATCAAACCGGCAAAAGTTACCAACCGAAGGCTCGCTCGTCTGCCATCCAAAGGCCTTTCACTTTCAGGAACTGCTCCACGATATCCCGTCCGCAACCGTATCCCCCCTCTTTGTGGGAGATGTAGCGGGCAACGGATTTTACCTCAGGAGCGGCATCCCGCGGACAGCAAGGCAAACCGCAAGTGCGCATCACCTCAATATCGGGAATATCATCACCTACATATAGAATTTCTTCATCCCGCAGACCGTAGCGGTCGCGGAAGTCGCGATAATCGTGTATCTTGACGGAAGACCCCATATAGATATTCTCCGGCAATAATCCCAAAGCAAGGAAACGCTTGCGCACCGCTTCCGTGCGTCCACCGGTAATGATAGCCAATGGGATTTCATGTCTGGCAGCCAGATGCAAGGCATAGCCATCCTTTATGTTTACCGTACGCAGCGGCTCGCCTTCCGTACTCATCGGAATGACATTGGCGCTCAACACCCCGTCCACATCAAAGGCGAGGGCTTTTATCTTATTCAAATCGTAATTGATTGTACTCATCCTTATTCTTTCCAAGAAGTTAACTATTTTGCCGATGTATGCTTTCGCTAATCAGCCTGTACAGTTCCTGCATGTCCGGCTCGTCGGAAAGCATCTGCAAGTGCTCGCCGATAACATTTTCGTCATACCGCACGGCAGGCCCCGTCTGCGCAAGACGCGGTTCGAGTTCATGCACCTTACGGGCGGTCTCGTCTATCAAAGGCAGCATCACTTCAAAAGGAAGCCCGTATTTCTTCAATAACCCGGCTGCAAGGGCATACATATGATTGGTAAAATTACAAGTGAACACCGCTGCCAGGTGCAGGCTTTTACGCTGTTCCGAATCGGCCTCATACACATTCTCGGAGAGTACGGAAGCAATATCTTTCAGCGTCCGGATATCTTCCGCAGAGTTGCTTTCCACGAAAACCGGTATCTGCCGGAAATCGACCGTACGCTGCTTGCTGAATGTCTGCATCGGATAGAACACGCCATACCGGTTTACCTTGCCTGCCCAAACGTCCATCGGGATACTTCCGGCTGTATGTACCCACAGGGCATTTTCTTTTCCGGCAACAATTTCGGGCAGCAGTTGCACAAACGCCGCATCTTTCAGCGAAACGATATACAGCCGGGCATCCGCTGCCACAGACGACAAGTCGGTAGTATAGGCAGCCTCTACCGCCTGTGCCAATGTTCGCGCCGACTCTTCCGTACGGCTGTATACCTGCACGATACGGAATCCTTTATAATAAAGCGCCTTTGCCAGATTCGTAGCCAGATTGCCGGCTCCGATAAATACAACAGATGTATCTTCTATGCTTCTTTTCATCTTATCTCGTAGATACCAAATACAAAATACCGCCTACAACCAACAGTGCCACCGGCAGCAAATAAGCGGACATAGTACCGAGCAGAGCCGTTATCAATCCGAAATTCAATATCAGCCACAGGCCCGTCAGCACCAGTCCCACCGACTTGTCATTCTTGAATAACAGGAAGATGACTGCCGTATAAAGCAGAAAATTATCCCGGTTCATCACCCACGACAGTCCCAGTGTGGAGAAATGCAGCAGTTTGTCTGCCAGATAGAGCACGCCGAACACAATCAGCGTGATAGCCGTAGCCTTATAGGTATCTTTATTGTTATTTGCTTTCGCCGCGCTCACCGTTACTTTCCTCCATATTTGTTAAGGTGAATCTTTTCCCATTGCAGGTTGTCCTCATTGAAAGGCTTGCGCTCCATTCCTTTATGCCCGATGGCAATGATACTGAGAGCCTGCAACTGCAAAGGCATGTCGAGTACTTCGTGCACATATTCGTTAGAGGACATGCCCGATGCCGTAAAACGCTCGCGAAGCTGTACCCAGCAACTGCCCAATCCCATATCTTCCGCCTGAAGTTGCAGGTAAATGGAAGCGATAGAGGCATCTTCTATCCAGACGTCGCTTGCCAGCGGGTCGCGGTTACAACCACAGCCAATGCGGCATCCGCTATGAATTGCGACGCCTGCTCTTTACAGAAAGACAGCTTTTTCAATGTTTCCTTATCATCCACCACGATAAACTGCCACGCATTGCTCCGTTTGGAAGTAGGCGCCATCAGTGCGGCTTTCATCAGCGTAACCACCTGTTCTTGCGTCAACTCCTCTTCTGTAAACTTCCGCATGCTGCGGCGGGTCTTTATCAATTCGCTAAAACTTTCCATAGTGTATATCGTTTAGAAATGAATACTTTGTCGTTAAGTAATGCAAAGATACAAGATTAGTTTTTTTAAATTTGCAGCAATGCCCTTGAAACTGACTACATACCATCGGGGAAGCCGGATACCCGAACTGCCGGGAACCGATACATTCCACTCTACGGAGCTGTTTCACGTCTATGAAGCAACTCCGGGATATGCACCTTTGCTTATTGTGGCGTCGGAAAACGGAATACCCGTAGCCAAGTTGCTTGCCGCCATACGGAAGAGCGTGCGACTGTTTCCACCCGCCATCATCAAGCGGTGTGAGGTATACGGCACCGGAGAATATTTCGATGAAACGCTCAACCGTGAAGCTGTCTTTAGCGATATGCTGCAACGCCTCACGGACGAAGCCCTGCGGGAAGCCTTCCTTATCGAGTTCCGCAATCTGGACAATTCGTTGTCCGGTTATAAAGTATTCCGCGAGAACCGTTACTTTGCCGTCAACTGGCTGCGCGTACGTAACTCGTTGCATAATGTGGAGCAGGTAGAATCCCGTTTCAGTTCCTCCCGCATCCGCCAAATCAAAAAAGGGCTGAACAACGGAGCAGAAGTAAAAGAAGCGCATACCCCGGAAGAAATCCATGCTTTTGCCAAGATGCTGCATTACAACTACTCTGCCAAGATACGGCGGCATTTCCCAAGCATAGACTTTTTCCAGCTTCTGGAAAAGCAAATGCCCCGGAAAAGCCGTATTTTCATTGTAACCTATAAAGACAAAGTTATTGGCGGAAGCGTCTGTATCTATTCCAATAACAGTGCATACCTATGGTTCTCCGGCGGCATGCGTAAAACATACGCTTTGCAATATCCCGGCATTCTTGCCGTGTGGCAGGCGTTGCGCGATGCCAAAGAACGCGGCTACCGCCACCTGGAATTTATGGACGTAGGCCTGCCTTTCCACAAACACGGCTACCGCGAATTCGTGCTCCGCTTCGGCGGAAAACAAATCAGCACCCGTCGCTGGTTCCGTTTTCGGTGGGAATGGCTGAACAGGGTGCTGATAAAGATGTATGAGTAAACGGGCTATTGGGCTATTTTGATGACAATAGTTTTGTTATATAATCACGGTAGAACTTCTCTACATCTTTCCAATGATAATAAGGCGCTATATCGCTCTTCAAAGGTAATCTTCACTTCTTTCTCATTCAGCATAAATTTCAACAAGAATATCATCACTACCTTTCTTGCTGAACGAAAATCAACTGTACATTAGCTGCCATCGGCACAATTTTAAAATCACTCCATACCTTATAGAAATTCTCCGGATTAGTTTCTTCCGCATAGCAGCCTTCTAAATGGAGCAACCCAGTAAGCGGCATCACATTTCCATCATGTCCGAAACGTAACGTAGCAGCAACCGAACGCTCTTCTATAGCCTCCTTTGCCGAATCAAGAATATTCTCCAACAGAGGAATAAAGGTGCGCTGTACTATCTCCTTACCCCACGGACAAGTTCCGTTGCAAACATAATGACCGTAATTAAAGACTTGCCAGATATCAAACAATTCCTTCTTTTCAAAAATATCATAAAAAGAGATGCCAAGGTCTACATTCTGCATATCCGATGCTATCCAATATAAGCCTATCATCACTTCTTCCGCATTGATGTGTTGCTCTACGTATGCCTGATTGGTAAACAACAGCTTCATCAGACGTTCCGGTCGGATATGTTCCTTGCGGAATTTACGATAGTTTTCACGCCAAGGAGACTCATCGGAAGTAAAATTCCGGGCATCTTCATTCCAGTAATTCAGATAATTCATATACCGGTCACCGGAGCCATAGGTTATTTGCAATTTAGGATTCAATCCCTTTAGCGTTTCGCAAAAGGTTGCCATGCTCAGTGCACAACGAATAACCACTGTGGAACGGGCACTGATATGCCTGTCTCCCTTAAACGCTTCCGGAAAGTTACGAAACATGCGCTCTGCTATTTCACGATGTTGCCTATACCCCAAAGGAGTCAATTGGCCTCCAAGTCCGCGAGCATCTTTCCATACCGATTCAAGACGGTGATACACATCTTTCCCTTTTTCAGAAAGAAAACCTACAGCCGCAGCTTTTTCCAAAACCTGC
>ENA-OQKC01000782-OQKC01000782.1-human-gut-metagenome-genome-assembly--contig:-NODE-782-length-12638-cov-2.053873_pt1 | contig 12638 bp, 15 predicted proteins | sample MGYA00242774_ERZ504790 | MGnify/ENA primary metagenome ERZ504790 (study PRJEB26092, sample SAMD00036419) | human gut metagenome | host: Homo sapiens | study: EMG produced TPA metagenomics assembly of...
AAAAATCGCCCACGGCGGTCACCCGGTACTGCGGTTGGATGATGGATAACATCTATATCCGCACTGACCCGGCCGGCAACATCAAGGCGGACAAGGGAAAAAATCCACAGAGAAGATTGACGGCGCGATTGCCACCATTATGGGGCTTGACCGGGCGATCCGCTGTGGGAACGATACAGGCGCTTCGGGTTTATGACAGCCGGGGTCTTTTGTTTATCTGAAAGGACGGTGATTTCGATATGGGATTTTTTCCGGGCTTTTCCGTTCCAGGGATAAGCCCCAGAACCGCACTGCAGGCAGCGCCTACAGCTTTTTCTTTGGAGGAAGTACTGCGGGCAAACGGGTCAATGAACGGTCTGCCATGCAGATGACGGCGGTGTATTCCTGCGTCCGTATCCTGGCGGAAGCGGTGGCAGGTCTGCCGCTGCACCTCTACCGTTACAAGGAGGACGGTGGCAAGGAGAAAGCCATCGACCATCCGTTGTATCTGCTCCTGCATGACGAGCCGAACCCGGAGATGAGTTCTTTTGTGTTCCGGGAAACGCTCATGACGCACCTTTTGCTGTGGGGAAATGCTTACGCACAGATTATCCGCAACGGAAAAGGTGAAGTGATTGCCCTCTATCCCCTGATGCCGGATCGGATGACGGTGAACCGGGACAGCAATGGACAGCTTTATTACGAATACACCGTCAGCATGGATGACGCGCCTACGGTCAAAGGCAGTCTTGTCCGGCTGAATCCCTCCGATGTGCTGCACATCCCAGGGCTTGGCTTTGACGGGCTGGTGGGCTATTCCCCCATCGCTATGGCAAAGAACGCCATCGGCATGGCGATTGCCTGTGAGGAATACGGGGCGAAGTTCTTCGCCAACGGTGCGGCTCCCGGCGGCGTGCTGGAGCATCCGGGTACCATCAAAGACCCGCAGCGTGTCCGGGAAAGCTGGCAATCCACCTTTGGAGGCAGCGGTAATGCTAATAAGATCGCTGTCTTAGAGGAAGGAATGAAATATACGCCGATTGGCATCTCGCCGGAACAGGCACAGTTTTTGGAAACCAGAAAATTTCAAATCAATGAAATTGCTCGAATTTTCCGGGTGCCGCCCCACATGGTGGGCGACCTGGAGAAGTCGAGCTTTTCTAATATTGAGCAGCAGTCTCTGGAGTTCGTGAAATACACGCTGGAACCCTGGCTGGTGCGCTGGGAGCAGTCTATCCAGCGGACGCTCTTTTCCCCGGAGGAAAAGAAGAGTTATTTTGCCAAGTTCAATGTGGAGGGGTTGCTCCGGGGCGATTATGCCAGCAGGATGACCGGCTACGCTACGGCAAGGCAGAACGGCTGGATGAGCGCCAACGACATCCGGGAACTGGAGAACATGGACCGCATCCCTGCCGAGGAGGGCGGAGACCTGTACCTAATCAACGGCAATATGCTCCCGCTTAGAAACGCCGGGGCTTTTGCAGATACACAAACGGGAAAGGAGGAAAACCCCGATGAAGAAGTTCTGGAAGTGGAAGAACCAGGCGGCGACGGAGACAGCTCCGGCGGAACGGACGCTGTTCCTGAACGGCACTATCGCCGAGGAAAGCTGGTTTGACGATGATGTCACACCCCAGCTTTTCAAAGAGGAACTGATGGCTGGGGACGGGGACATCACGGTCTGGATCAACAGCCCAGGCGGGGACTGTGTGGCGGCTGCCCAGATCTATAACATGCTGATGGATTATCCGCACAACGTAACTGTGAAGATCGATGGTATCGCAGCCAGCGCCGCCTCAGTGATTGCGATGGCCGGCACGAAGGTGCTGGTATCGCCGGTGTCCATGATGATGATCCACAATCCTATGACCGTAGCGATGGGTGATACTGCAGAGATGCAGAAAGCCATTGAGATGCTCTCCAGCGTGAAGGATTCCATCATCAACGCCTATGAGATCAAGACCGGGCTATCCCGCGCCAAGCTGTCCCACCTGATGGACGCGGAAACCTGGATGGACGCAAACAAGGCGGTGGAGCTTGGCTTTGCTGATGATGTCCTGGCACGGGCGGAGATCCCGGAGGATATGGAGCCGCCTGCGGTTTCCATGCTGTATTCCAAAGCCGCTGTGGTCAACTCCCTGATGGATAAGATCGCGGCAAAGTGTAAAACCAACCCTAAGAAAACCGAAGATTCCAAATCCAAGGGCCGCTCCGTAGACAGTCTCTACGAGCGGCTCAATCTTTTGAAACATTAAGGAGGATACCACTATGACGATTCTTGAACTGCGCGAAAAGCGCGCCAAAGCCTGGGAAGCCGCGAAAGCCTTTCTGGATTCCCACAGAAACGATAAGGGCGTCCTGTCCGCTGAGGATGACGCCGCCTACACCCGCATAGAGCAGGAGATCACCGACCTGGGCAAGGAGATCGCCCGCCTGGAACGTCAGGAGGCGCTGGAGGCGGAACTGAACCGCCCGGTGAACAAGCCCCTGACGGGTAAGCCCATGAGCGGCAAGGAGGAGACTAAGACCGGCCGCGCCACCGATGAGTACCGCCGGAACTTCTGGAACATGATGCGCTCCAAGGCTCCGATGCCCTCTGTGGTAAATGCCCTGCAGATTGGCACGGATTCCGAGGGTGGCTATCTGGTGCCGGACGAGTACGAGCGCACCCTGGTAGAAGCCCTGGAGGAAGAGAACGTGTTCCGCCAGCTTGCGAAGGTCATCCAGACTTCCAGCGGCGACCGCAAGATCCCCGTGGTGGCGACCAAGGGCACTGCGTCCTGGATTGACGAGGAAGGCGCCTATACCGAGAGCGATGATTTCCTTTGGCCAGGTATCCATCGGGGCGTACAAGCTGGGGACAATGATCAAGGTCTCTGAGGAACTTTTAAACGACAGCGTCTTTGACCTGGAAAGCTACATCTCCCGTGAGTTCGCCCGCCGCATCGGCGCAAAGGAGGAGGAAGCCTTCTTTACCGGGGACGGCTCTGGCAAGCCTCTGGGCATTCTGGCTGCCACCGGCGGCGCGGAGACCGGCATCACTGCTGCGTCCGCCACCGCGATTACCGCCGATGAACTGATCGATCTGTTCTACTCCCTGAAAGCGCCCTACCGCCGCAATGCCGTGTGGGTGCTGAACGATTCCACCATCAAGGCCATCCGCAAGCTGAAGGACAGCCAGGGCCAGTACCTGTGGCAGCCTTCCCTGACCGCAGGAGCGCCGGATCTGCTTCTTGGCAAGCCTGTGAGGACTTCTGCCTATATGCCGGCCATCGCTGCTGACGCCAAGACCATCGCGTTCGGTGATTTCAGCTATTACTGGATCGCAGACCGCCAGGGCCGCTCCTTCAAGCGGCTGAACGAACTGTATGCGGCAAACGGCCAGGTGGGCTTTCTTGCCTCCCAGCGCGTGGACGGCAAGCTGGTCCTGTCCGAAGCCATCAAAGTGCTGGCGCAGAAGTCCGCGGGCTGATGAAAGGAGGCGGCGGTGATGGATGAACTTCTCTCAAAGGTGAAAGCCAATCTGATCCTGGAACATTCGGCGGATGACGCACTTTTGAAAAGCTACATCACCGCCGCTGTTTCCTATGCGGAGAGCTACCAGCACATCCAGGAGGGCTATTATACAGAGAATGCGATGCCGGCCACTACCGAACAGGCGGTGATCATGCTGGCATCGCACTTCTATGAATCCAGGGACGGCTCCACGGGAGGCTTCTTTGCGGATAACACCAACGCAGCGCAACAGGTGTGGAATACGGTCAACCTTCTGCTTCGGCTCGACCGGGAATGGAAGGTGTGATATGAGTTTTGGAAAAATGAACACCTTCGTCTCCATTGTGGAAAAACAGTTCACGCAGGATGATGAGGGCTTTAAGACGGAAACGGATGTGACCGTGGCAGAGGTACGCGCTTACCGGGAAGGCCGGCATGGCAGTGAGAAATGGGCCAACATGGCATCCTTTTCCACTGCCACCGACCTTTTTTCAATTCCGCGTGATACCCGGGCGTTACGGTCACAACCGATATGCGCATCCTCTGTGACGGGCATACCTTTTGAGATTACTTCGGTGGAGGATGTCAAAGGCAGGGGGATGTATCTGGAAGTACTGGTACAGGAGGTGAAACCAGGTGGCTAAAGCGACATGGAGGATGCCGGAGGATTTCCTGATGAAGGTATCCCGGCTGGCGGATAAAACCGATGAGATTCTCCCGAAGGTGCTGGAGACGGGTGCGGAGGTTGTGGTAGGACAAGGTGCGCTCCAACCTGTCTAGGCGGTTATCGGCAGCGGGACGAAGTATGAGTCCCGAAGCACCGGGAGCTTCTTCGCTCCCTTGGCACATCTCCCGCCCTGCAGGATAAGAATGGGGACTTCAATGTGAAGGTGGGCTTTTTCCGAGCCGAGATCGGACGGTGACAGTAACGCCAAGATCGCCACCATCCTGGAATACGGCAAAAGCGGCCAGCCAGCAAAACCCTTCTTAAACCAGCCCGTTCCTCTTCCCGGAATGCCTGTATCAACGCCATGAAGGCGAAGCTGGACGAGGAGGTGGAGAAGATTTGAGTCTGCTTTCGGAAATCAAGGCTGCGGTCACCGGCTGCGGACTGTCTGTGGAGACAGGCGTGTTCTCCGGGGAGCCGCCGGAGGAATATGTGGTGGTTACGCCTTTGGCGGATACCTATGAACTCCACGCGGATAACCTGCCGGGGTATGAAACCCAGGAGGCGCGGCTCTCCCTATTCTCCAAAGGAAACTATCTGATGCGGAAGGGGCAGCTTTCAAAGGCGCTCCTTGCCGCTGATTTTGTGATTACGGACAGGCGGTACATCGGCCATGAGGACGATACCGGCTACCACCACTATGCCATGGATGTGGCAAAACTGTATGGATTGGAGGAATGAACTATGGCTACCATTGGTCTTGATAAACTTTTCTACTCGAAGATTACCGAGGGTGTAAATGGCGATGAGACTTACGCCGCCCCGGTGGCTTTGGCAAAAGCCATGACCGCCGAGCTTTCCGTGGAACTGGCGGAAGCTACGCTGTACGCGGATGATGGCGCGGCGGAGGTCGTGAAGGAGTTCCAGAGCGGGACGCTGACGCTGGGTGTGGACGACATCGGGAAAAGCGTGGCGGAAGACCTGACCGGGGCGGTGATCGATGAAAACGGCGTCCTGATCTCCGCGTCGGAGGACGGCGGCGCTCCGGTCGCCATCGGCTTCCGTGCCAAGAAAGCAAACGGAAAGTACCGCTATTTCTGGCTGTACCGCGTGATTTTTGGTATCCCCGCCACAAACCTGACTACCAAGGGCGAGAGCATCGAATTTTCCACCCCTTCCATCGAGGGGACGGTGACCCGCCGCAATAAGGTGGACGGCCAGGGCAAGCACCCCTGGAAAGCAGAGGTGTCCGAGGATGACTCCGGTGTGTCTCCCACGGTTATCACGGGCTGGTACGATGAGGTCTATGAGCCGTCCTATGCGGATCAGACGTCGGGCGCAGGCGGCGAAGGGTAAAGGAGGAATGACAGATGGATGAACGGAGCGCAACCGTAAATATCGGCGGGCAGGAATACGAAATGACTCCTGACCACCAGGGCAACCAAGGCCATCGACCGGACGCTACGGCGGGCTGGAGAACCTGGGCGAGAAGCTGATGAAAGCGGAGAACTTTGAGATGGCGCTGGATGAGATCGTGTGGCTGATCACCCTTCTGTGCAACCAGCCCATCCTTGTCCACAACCTGAAACACCCGGAAGACAAAAAGCCGGAACTGACCGCCGAGGAGGTGGAGCTTCTCACCTCCCCGATGGAGCTGACGGACTATAAGGACGCCATCATGGAGGCCATGTACCGGGGAACAAAACGGAATATCGAAAGTGAGCCGGAGGGAAAAAACACGGCGGCCGGGTAAGCGATGAAGAATTGTTTACCCGGCTTTTGTATTACGGCATGGCCCACCTCTCCCTGCGCATGGAGGAAGTGTGGCTCATGCCGTTTGGCCTGCTCATGGATCTGTGGGAATGCCACAGGCAGTTTTTGGGGCTTGCGAAGCCAAAACGGGAACTGACGATAGATGATGTCATTCCCTATGGAATTTAACGAGGAAGGAGGTGGGGTCCGTGGCGGACAATTTTGGCCTGAAAATCGGGCATTGAGGGGCGAAAAGGGAATTTAAAAAACGGCGCTTTGTCGGAGATTAACCAGTCCTTTAAGGTGCTTGGCTCCGAGATGAAGCTGGTTTCCTCCCAGTTTGATGCCAACGATAAATCCATCCAGGCGCTTTCCGCAAGGAATACCGTTCTGAACAAGGAAATCGACGCCCAGCGCCAGAAGATCGAAACGCTGCGGGCTGCCCTCCAGAACGCCTCCGAGTCCTTTGGGGAGAATGACCGCCGGACGCAGAACTGGCAGATCCAGCTTAACAACGCTGAAGCCGCCTTAAACGGCATGGAGCGGGAACTTTCCGCCAATGAGCGGGCTATTGAGTCCCTCTCCCGGCAGGAGACGGAAGCGGCGGACGCCACAGAGCGGCTCTCCCAGGAGATTTCCCGTCAGGAAGATGAACTGGCCGGGATGAAACGCGCCTATTCCAATGCGGTTCTGGAGTACGGGAAAGGCTCCAGCGAGGCAAAGGAACTGGAGGGGCGCATCTCCCAGCTTTCCGGGGAACTTAAGGAAAACCGGGAGCGGATGAAGGATGCCGGGGATGTGGCGGAGGATTTCGGCGATTCGCTGGAGGACGCATCCAGCGGGGCAGATAAATTGGGTTCCGGCCTTTCGGTCGCCACAGTGGCGATGGGCAACCTCATCTCCTCCGGTATCCAGGCGGCGTTGAGCGGTATCCAGGAACTTGGAAGCGCCATCTGGAACCTGGACGAAGCCACTGAGGAATACCGGGTGGCACAGGGCAAGCTGACCACCGCTTTTGAGGCGGCGGGATACAGCGGGGACGCGGCACAAAAATCCTACACGGAGTTCTATAAAATCCTGGGCGATACGGACACGGCCACGGAAGCCTCCCAGCTCCTGGCGCAGCTTGCCCAGAACGAGCAGGACATTACCAAATGGACGAATATCGCGGCTGGCGTTTACGGCACCTTCGGCGACGCCCTCCCCATCGAGGGCATGATCGAGTCCGCCAACGAGACCGCCAAAGTGGGCGAGGTTACCGGCTCCCTGGCGGACGCCTTAAACTGGGTGGGCATCAGCGAGGACTCCTTCAATGAGAAACTTGCTGCCTGTTCCAGTGAAAGTGAACGCAACCGTCTCATCATGGAGACACTCTCCGGGGCCTATGACGAGGCGAGCGGCGCGTTCTACCGCAACAATGAGGCGCTGGTGGCGTCGCGGGAAGGACAGGCGCAGCTTGACGAGACCCTGGCAGGGCTTGGGGAGACTATCTCCAATGTGAAGAACAACCTCCGTGCGGAATTCCTCCCGGCAATCTCGGAAGTTATCTCCGCCTTTACCGACATGGTCAACGGCGTGGACGGGGCGGATGAAGCCTTTGCCGGGGCCATTACGGGGCTGGTGAACACGGCGGTTTCCATGCTGCCGCAGTTTGTAAACACCGGGATGCAGATGCTGACCTCGCTGCTCTCCGGCATCATCCAGAGCCTTCCGGCTGTGATGGAGGGCGCGGCGCAGATCATCGTCACGCTGGCCCAGGGCATCGCGGCGGCGGTCCCTACCCTGATTCCGCAGATTGTCCTTGTGGTTACCCAGATCGTGCAGACCCTGATCGAAAACCTGCCGATGATCCTGGACGCGGCACTGCAGCTTATCATGGGGCTGGCCCAGGGGCTGCTTAATGCTATCCCGGTTCTGATTGCGGCCCTGCCCGCCATCATTACGGCGATTGTGGAGTTTATCGTGGGGGCGATCCCACAGATCATCAATGCCGGGATACAGCTATTGACCTCGCTGGTCTCCGCACTGCCGGAGATTATCACGGCCATTGTGGCGGCAATCCCGCAGATCATTGACGGGCTGGTGACCGCCATCCTCGGCAGCATCCCCCAGATCATTGACGCGGGTGTGAACCTGCTGATTTCCCTGATTCAGAACCTGCCGACCATCATTACCACCATTGTGGCAGCAATCCCGCAGATTATTTCCTCGCTGGTAAACGCCATCTTAAACAGCATCCCCCAGATCATCCAGGCAGGCGTGCAGCTATTTGTTTCGCTGATCCAAAACCTGCCCACCATCATCGTGGAGATCGTAAAGGCGGTGCCGCAGATCATTGCGGGGATTGTGAACGCCTTTACCTCGTCTATGGGCCAGATCGTCAATATTGGCAAGAACATCGTGCAGGGGCTGTGGCAGGGTATCCAGAGCCTTGCCGGATGGATCTGGGACAAAGTCTCCGGCTGGATTTCCGGCATCTGGGACGGGATCTGCAGCTTCTTTGGCATCAACTCGCCCTCGAAGGAAATGGCCTGGGTGGGCGAGATGCTGGGCAGGGGCCTTGCCGGCGGTATTGAGGACAGCGCCGGTGAAGCGGTCAGCGCCGCAGAGGATTTGAACAACGGCATCCTGGGCGTGATGAATGGCCTGGCGGCGGATATGCAGTCCGCAGTCCCGTCAAACTTTGCCTTTGACACAGCCGGGACGGTGGGTTCTGTGGCCGGCAGTATGGGCGGAACAGGCGGCTCCTCTTTTGGAACCCTCATCACCATCCAGCAGATGATCGTCCGCAGCGAGGATGACATCCGTAGGATTTCCCAGGAACTATACAACCTGATCCAGACCGGTTCCCGCGCCCAGGGACGGTTCAGTACCGCATAAAAGGAGGTGGCTTTGTGGGCTTTTCGTATAACGTACATCACATCCAAGAGCATGGGCTTAAAGGCAAGGCTGACCTCCTGGCAGGTCAGCGGGAGTTTGCGGAACTTTACCACAACGGTCCCCGGCAAGTACGGCGTGACCGACTTTGGGCGGATTTTGACTACCGGGAGATCGTGGTCTCCTGCAGTATCTTCCCCAGGCACAGCTTTTCCGCACTGGTTTCCACGCTGGACGATATCGCTGCGTGGCTCGACCCGGTGGGCGGCTTAAAGCAGCTCGTCCTGGACGATGTGCCAGACCGGTACTTCATGGCAAGACTGAACGCGGCGGTGGAGTGTGAACGGCTCCTGCGTTCTTCCGGCAGCTTTGACCTGACCTTCTTCTGTCCGGACCCCTTCGGCTATGCCATCGAGGATGAGACCTTTTCCATCACGGAAGCGGGAAACAGCACGGTCACGCGGATCATCGGGAACATGGAGTCCAACCCCATTTACCGCATTGAGGGCGTGGTTACTTCCGGGGCAGGCAATTCCATCAGCATTACTACCAACGGGCAAGAGTTGAAGATCGTCAACGCCACCCTTGCATCCGGCGAGACGCTGGTGGTGGATACCGACCGGATGACCGCCTATGTGGAGGACGCGGACGGGATGATCCTGCGGAACGCCCTGCCGTATCTGGAGGAACTGAACTTCCCCACGCTGGCGGTGGGGAGCAACACGGTTTCCGTAACGGCGGCAAACGCCACGTTTACGGGGCTGGAAATTCAGGCAAGGAGCCGATGGAGGTGAGCGGTTATGGCACTGAAAACGATACTGAACAAGCAGACGGATTTTACCGGGGAGTTCCCGGAAGAATGGGCAAAGGGCGGCCTGTGGCGGTTCAATGAATCAGACCCGGATGAGGACGACTGCCTTTTGGATTCCTCCGGCATGGGGCGGGCGGCATACATCAACAACTGGAGCGGCACCAGTGCGTCCCTTTCCGCAAACCGTCTGGGGAATTACTTCCGCATGAACATTGTGAACCCATCCTCCGAGCAGAACTATCTGAAGGTGACCAACGATGGCAGCATTTTCGCAAGCCTTGGGGCAAGGATTGTCTGCGGCGGCTGGATGAACCCCACCACCTATTCCGTGGGGAATACCTACTGCCCGATTTTTAACACCCGGTACGGACCGGGGCAGCCAATCTTCTACCTGTCCCTCATCCCGAGGCAATCCGAGGATCATGCTCTACAACGATACCGGGTCACTGATTCTGGACGAGTCGGTGACCCGCCCTTTTCCCTGGTCAACGGCGGCTGGTACTTTATCGCCTGCCTGATCGAGCCGGACAACAAGACGGCGCAGTATGTGGTGGGCAACCGGGGCAGCGGCACGGTGTGGGCATCGGAGAAACTTTCCTTTACCGGGGAACTGAACCGCTCCTGTACGGCAGACCTCATTCTGGGGATGCACGCCGATTCCTACTGGTACGCCGGAGGGCTGGACGATTGGTTTTTGGACTGTGACACCCAGCTAACCGCAGAGGACCTGGAAAACTACTTCCTTTCCTCCCTCTGCGCCAACGGCGGCGATACCTCCAGGGATGTGGACGGCATCACCGAGCCGGGAGCGGTTACCTTGCGCGCATCGGACGGCGTTTACCCTTCGGAGGGTGTACTGACCACAGCAGCGGCGGACTGCAATCTCTCCGGCACCGGGCGTGTGTCCGTGACCAGCGAGTATATCTCCGGTACGACGGCGGTTTCCCTGGTGGAGACTTCCACCAGCGATGACCTGGAGGAATGGAGCGATTGGGCGGCAGTCCCCGCTGACGGGCGGCTGGCGTCCCCCAACCGGGCGTATATCTGCTTCCGGGTAACGCTGACTACCACAGACACCTCCCGGACACCGAAGGTTATCGACATCCGGCTCTATGACATCCCGAAAGCGCCCTATGAGAAGATCGGCTATGCCCGGCCGGTGGTATTGGACAGTAACGGCGCGTGGGAGGCGGTGCTGGAAAACGCCTATGACATCATTGTGACCAGCGAGATCAACGGCGAGGACACTCTTTCCTTTAAGATTCCCTACCGGGACGGCAAGCGGGGGTATATCGACAGTGAGAAGAAGATCCAGATCGTGGATGATGTGTATAAGGTACGGACAGTTACCGACACCAGGGACACGGACGGCAGTGCCGTCACAGAGGTGTACGCAGAGGCGGAGTTCTATGACCTGACCTTTTCTGTCCGCAAGGAGGAACGTACCTTTGAAGCGGAGTACCCGGAAACGGCGATGGCATACGCCCTGGAGGGTACGGAATGGAGCGTCGGCACAGTGACGGTGCGGACACAGCGCACCTGGACCAGTACGGAGAAAAACGCTTTGTCCATCCTTCGGAATATCGCAGACCTCCACGGCGGCGACCTGGTCTTTGACTGCCCGAACCGGCTGGTGCATCTGCTGACGGTCAACGGCAAGGACAGCGGCGCCCTTTTTGCCTACAAGAAGAACATGAAATCCATCCAGCGGGTGGTGGACACCAGGGAGCTTGTGACCCGGTTGTACGCCGTGGGCGCGGAAGGGATGACCTTCGCGGACATCAACGGCGGAAGGGCCTATGTGGAGGACTTCACCTACACAGACGAGGTGAGAATCTCCACCCTGGACTGCTCCTCTTTCACGAATCCCTACCAGATGAAAGAATATACCGAGATGCGGCTGGCGGATTACGCAAAGCCCACCATTTCCTATGTGTTAAACGCGATGGACTTATCCGTGCTGACGGGCTACGAGCATGAAGCCTGGGAACTGGGAGATTACGTCCGGGTGGAGGATAAGGAGTTGGGGCTTTCGGTCACCACAAGAATTGTCCGCCGGGAATACAACCTGCAGGAGCCGTGGAACACGGTGCTGGAGCTTTCCACCACGCTGAAGAACCTGGGCAGTTCCGCCAGTGAATGGGACAACGCGGCGGACTCGCTGGAAGGCACCAGCATGGTGTCGAACAACGATATCCGGGAAATGGTTCCTTTCAATCTGCTTAGAAACTCCCGCGCCGATGACGGGCTTGCCTACTGGGTCAGTTCCGGCTTTGAGGCGGACAGTGAAAACGGCGCGTCCGGCACGGCGTCTTTCAAAGCGGAGGGCGTGGCCGGCATGACCAAGAGCCTGTCCCAGACCGTCTATCCCGCCAACCGCTCCAGCTACACCCTGTCGGCGCAGATCGGCTCGGAAAATCTGGAGAAGTTAAGCGAGGATTCCCAGGTGGGCATTGAAGTGGTGATCGAGTATGAGGACGGCAGTACGGAAAGCCGGTTCATTGATTTGTACTGATGGAAGGAGGACGGCATGGCATATTTATCTTCAACTTCCGCCAGGATCACGCCGGAGAATTATTCCTCCAGGGTCAAGTCCATCACGGTGCGGGTGTGCATCACGAACTGCACCGGGACGCTTTATATCACGGACATCCTCCTGCAGGCGGGGTCCGTGGTGACGGGATGGGTAGGCCATCCCTGCGAGATGAAGTGGACGCTGGATGGCTGAGATTGCTTTTATCCGGCTGGCGGAGGTCGTGGGCCGGAAACAGAATATGCGCGTCGTGAGCGTTACCGTAAAGCCTACCATTGCGGACTGCTCCGGCACGATCTATTTTACTGACCTGATGCTCCAGGAAGGTCCTGCGCTGACGGGATACACGCCCCATACGGAACCCTTCCTACAAAAGCTGCGTGTGGACGGCGAGGTCAAGCCTCCTGTCTGGTTCAACGGCGTGGTGCGGGGCGAGGAAACGGTCATCCTCTTTAACCTTGGGTAGCTTCCGCTGGGCTGGATGTGCATTTGTACCCCAACGTCCGACCTGGAAGCGGGGGCGA
>ENA-OQKC01000783-OQKC01000783.1-human-gut-metagenome-genome-assembly--contig:-NODE-783-length-12636-cov-3.013270_pt1 | contig 12636 bp, 18 predicted proteins | sample MGYA00242774_ERZ504790 | MGnify/ENA primary metagenome ERZ504790 (study PRJEB26092, sample SAMD00036419) | human gut metagenome | host: Homo sapiens | study: EMG produced TPA metagenomics assembly of...
AACCGCGTGTCAATGTCAGCATAGCTTTGGCTACGCGCTCAGGAGTTTTCTAGCAATCCTTCTCTTTCTACATCTTACACCCAATAGGGATAAAATACTCTGATAATGGCCTTTCAACTGTTCAATTTTCTCTGCTGACCATTCGGGATGCAATAGTTCTTCCATGTTATTAGTCCAGGGGAATATTAATTTGTTCACGAACAATAGATACTTCTTTAAAAACACCCGGTAGCCTTCAGACGGCGCATGGCGGCATCCGCTTCCTCAATACTGCGGAAATCACCTACACGACACAGCCAACGAGGAGGCTGGAAATAGGCATAGACAGGCATATCGGGAAACTCCTCTTTCACCTTGGCAGCCACATTATTAGCTTCATTACGAGCCACCCGCGAATTGTTTCCTGCATAGACCTGAACCCGATACCCTCTGGCTTTCAACATTTTCTGCTCACCTCCCGTAACATTTCCTGTATAGATACTACCAATCAAGCCTGTTATTTTAGGATCTTGACGGATGGTTACAGTACCTTCTCCGGCACGGTTACGCTGCAAGCTTTCTACTATGTTCTGCTGTGCCAAAGCGGAAAGTCCGAAACTCAAAAAGAGTAGGATAAAAATGTATCTCATGTCGTTTTATGAATTTAAGTAAATCATCACAGATTACTCAGATTTCCACAGACGATTTTATGATTCTTTATCTGTGTAAGCTTGAGTAATCTGTGATGAAATTAATTATTTGAATGCATCGATAATGCCTTTGAAGTCAACAACTTTCAAAGCAGCACCACCAATCAAGCCACCGTCTACGTCAGGGTTAGCAAACAATTCTTTAGCATTAGAAGGCTTGCAGCTTCCACCATAAAGGATTGAAGTATTATCAGCAACTTCTTTACCATACTTGTCGGCAATCAAAGAACGGATAAACGCGTGGATTTCCTGAGCCTGTTCAGCAGTAGCAGTCTTACCTGTACCAATAGCCCAAACCGGTTCGTAAGCCAAGATAATCTTACTAAAATCTTCGGCAGACAAAGAGAATACCGATGCCAACTGAGCAGCAACCACTTCATTTTGTTTGTTAGCTTCACGCTCTTCCAATACCTCACCGATGCAGAAGATAGGCTTCAAGTTATTAGCCAAAGCCAATTTAACTTTTTCTTCCAGGATTTCCACAGTTTCGTGATAGTAAGCACGACGTTCCGAGTGACCCAGAATTACATATTCAGCACCTGTAGAAGCTACCATTTCAGCAGAAACCTCACCGGTATATGCACCTGATACTTTATCTGCACAGTTTTCTGCACCTACACCAATTACAGCCTTGTCAACAATAGGAGTAACAGAAGCCAAGTGAATAAACGGAGTACAGATTACCACATCACAATTAGGTTTGTCAGCAGCCAAAGCTTCATTCAATTCTTTTGCCAGAGCAATACCTTCCTGAAGGTTCTTGTTCATTTTCCAGTTTCCTGCAACAATGTTTTTTCTCATTTTGTTTGTTTTATTAAAGGGTTAATGAAATTATTTTGTTCGATTCTCTTTCAATTTCTTTTTCCTATGAAAATGCTCCCAAATGACATCCACCATGCTGAAAAACAACAACGGAAAGACAAACCATGCCAATACCAGCACCACTTTATGACTGAAAGTCTTTTCATTGATTTGTGCCAAAGGCAGTTTTTCCAGCCTGTCGGTCAGCACATATTCATCGGGCAGACTATTCACACTCCACTTGTTTATAACCACTCCGTTCTTCAGCAACATCAGTCCGGGATTAGAGCGTATCATGGTTTTCAGTGTAATGTCATCCATCAGGCAGAAAGGATACTCGGCTCCCGTACGCTCCTGCCAGTCTTCAATATCACTATCGGGTGATGAGGTAAGACAATAGAATTGATATCCATGCTCCACACTATAATCATACAGTTCATTTATCAGGTCAATGGTACTATCATCCGCCTGGCTCAGCTGATGCGCCACCAACAGAAAGGTATAATTATCATCATCCAGTACTTCATCGGTTATATCTTCCCCGTCTTCTTGACGAATAATGGAAAAGTCATGAATAGGCGGTTCGTATCCTTGTTCCTTCACCATCGTTTTGGAATCCACAAAAGTCCATGTGCTATCGGGATAATTTTCTAATGTAAACTCTTTCTCCACTCCATCTTTTTGAAGAATAAAACGGGTCTCATAAACAGTAGGCTTCTCTCCTTCCGGAATTTCCATCCCTTTACGTATATCTGCCCCGATATGATAAGGGCGGAAATCAAAGACAGGCAACTCACGGTAACAATACAAAGTCATCCCCGAAATATAGAGAAACGTATACATAGCCACCAACCAATCGAAACGCTTGGTCACCAAAGGAGTTATACGGTTTCCCCATTTAAAAACGGACACCGCCGCTATCAACAAAAGTACATTCTTCCCAAAAGTTTCCCAATTAGTCAAAGTCACAGCATCACCGAAACATCCACAATCCGATATCGGATTGGAAAGAGCCAACCATAAGGTGAGCGGAGTCATCACCCCCATGATAAGCACAACAAACAAGGTGGTCATTCTCCTGCGGATACCAAACAAAAGATATACTCCTAAACAAAACTCGACCATTGCCTGCAATACAGACGCCAGAAACGGAAGAAAGGCAGGCACCGAAGCAGCCCAACCGAAAACCTCCAAATAATCCTGAATTTTATATTGGGTACCCAGCGGATCTACCGCTTTGACAAAACCGGAAAATATAAATACTGCCGCCAGCAAAAAACGGCAGGCGTTTGTCCAGATTCCAATGATACTATGTAACTGTTTACTCTCCAAATTCCAACTTGATCAATCCGAATACAGAATAATTAATCATATCCATATAGTTGGCATCAATGCCCTCTGATACCAATGTAGCTCCATCGTGACCTTCAATCTGCTTGGTACGATAGATTTTCATCAAAATCAAATCAGTATACGAACTGACACGCATGCTGCGCCACGCTTCGTCATAATCATGATTTTTGGCCAACATCAGTTCCAAAGCCTGTTTGGCATACCGGTCATACAATTCCAAAGCACGCTCTTCAGTCATGTCATCCGTTTCAGCATATCCCAGTTCCAATTGGACCAAGCCGATTATTCCATAATTTACAATAGCGATAAACTCCGAACGGATACCTTCATCCACCATCGCCACCCCTTTGGTTTCAATGCTACGAATACGGTTTGCCTTGATAAATATCTGATCGGTAACAGATGAAGGGCGCATGATACGCCATGCTGCACCGTAATCGTGCAGTTTTTTCGCAAACAAATCACGGCAAATAGCTATCACATGTTCAAATTGTTGTTTCGTATCTTTCATCACACTCTATGATTAGGCGGCAAAGTTACGCATTTTTCTGCTTAAGCGTAAACAAAAAGGCGGAAAAGAATACTCTTTCCCGCCCTATTTTATATTTCTTAATTAACTAAAGCTTAAGAACATCTTAACACTTGTCCCGGACGAAGAATAGTTCTGCGGGTAATGTGGTTCAACTTGCATAAAGCATCAATAGATGTACCTGTTTTCTGTGCAATGCGGCTCAATGTATCCCCACTTCTTACCTTATGGTAACGGATAGTACCATCTGATGAAGCAAGCAAATTCACATTCTTACTATTAGTCCTGTTACGCTGGTATCTGTTATTACCTTTTCTGAACAAATAAGAATCGGCTACAATATCCTGTTTCTCAAAATCAAATAACAATGCCGGATTAATGGCCTGTCCCAAAAAACGCGTTTCAAAATGAAGATGTGACCCGGTGGAACGTCCGGTGTTTCCACCCAATCCGATAGGTTCTCCTGCTTCTACGTACTGGTTCTCATCCACAATCTGCTTTGACAAGTGACCATATACTGTTTCCAATCCATTCTCGTGACGAATCACCACATATTTTCCATATCCGCGGCGTTCATACTTCACCATACGTACCTTTCCACTGAAAGCTGCACGGATCGTATCACCTATATATACTTTTATATCCAATCCATTGTGCATACGACGACGACGGGGACCAAATTTAGAAGTTATTTTTGTGTGTTCTGTCGGCATACGGAAACCGGTCATATCAATACGGAATGTATCAGGAATAGTAACAGTATTACCATAAGCGTGTACACGCTCGTTACTCCAATTAGGGTAGAGACTATATGCAGGATAAGCTGACTTTTCCGCCTTTATCTGACGAATCAATGCAACAGAATCTACTGCTTTCAATTTTCGGTCGATAGGTGCCTGGCGTGCCAACAGATCCTGTCCTGACACATTCAGGCTAACCAGGGCGAAGGCTGCCGCTGCGACTACTTTAACACATTTCAAAATCATCCGTTTTTTAGGTTTTTCTTTTTAATATTCGTCATTAGCATAAAGGGAACCGAACACGGCTTGCTTATACTCGAATATCTCTTCTGGTTTTAAAAAATCGTTTAAGTTCCACTTCAGCGGTTTCCGGCGAATCGGAAGCATGAACTATATTCTCCTGAAAGCTCATGCTGTAATCTCCACGGATAGTACCGGGAGCCGCCAGACGTCCGTTAGTAGGACCGGTTAATGTTCTCACTACTTGGACAGCGTCCACACCTTCAAAGCAGCATACAATAACAGGACAAACCATCATTGCATCTTTCACTCGCTGAAAGAACGGCTTTGAACTCAAATGAGCGTAATGTTCGCTAAGCACTTCATCCGTCAACTGAACCATTTTCATTCCGGCTAAACGCAGGCCTTTTCTTTCAAATCTATTAATAATCTCACCCACCAAGCCCCTCTGCAGAGTGCAAGGTTTCAAAATAACCAGCGTTTTTTCCATCATAATATTGGGTTCATTTAAGGTTTATACTGTGCTTTTTCCAAAAATTCTTCCAAAGATAAAGATTTTCCTTGAGAAAGAAGGAACTTCTTTAACTCTTTTTGTATGTAAGTTATATACAATACTTCGATAAAATGTTCAGAAACCTCTATAAATAAAGGGGAAACGCTACAAACATGTTATGCAACATATATCCTTGCTTTTAACAATGCAGTAACATAAACTAAGAGATAGCCGCCCAATTTATATTTGTTTTACGCAATGCTTGCAATTGCTGCCAAAGAATAGCATTTTCCGGACGAGTTCCTGCAGGGTCTTCATCTACAATACGATTTGCCACATCACGGACATATTGCAATAATTGACCGTCACGGGCAATATCGGCTATCTTCAAGTCAAAAGCGACACCACTCTGCTGGGTTCCCTCCAAGTCACCGGGACCGCGCAACTTCAAATCGGCTTCCGCTATCTCGAAACCATCATTGGTCTGTACCATTATTTCAAGCCGCTTGCGAGTTTCTTCGGTCAGTTTGTAAGTGGTGACCAAAATACAATAAGACTGATCAGCGCCACGTCCCACACGCCCACGCAACTGATGCAATTGTGAAAGTCCGAAACGTTCGGCGTTTTCAATGACCATCACCGAGGCATTCGGGACATTCACCCCGACCTCAATCACTGTAGTGGCCACCATAATCTGGGTTTCACCACTGACAAAACGCTGCATCTCAGCATCCTTCTCCGCCGGTTTCATCTTACCATGCACCTTGCTGACCTGGCAATCGGGAAATTCCGCACAAATCAGTTCATACCCCTCTTCCAGATTCTTGATATCCATTTTTTCACTCTCCTTATCAAAGGATAAACAATATAGATTTGCCGCCCTTCTTCTATCTGTTTGCGAATGGAAGCATAAAGACTGGCACGGCGATTGTCAAACTGATGGATAGTCTGGATGGGTTTACGGCCCGGCGGCAATTCGTCAATAACTGATACATCAAGATCACCATACAGTGTCATAGCCAAGGTACGGGGAATAGGGGTAGCCGTCATGACCAGCACATGAGGCGGACAAACATTCTTGCTCCATAACTTGGCACGCTGAGCCACTCCGAAACGATGTTGCTCGTCTATAATCACCATTCCTAAAGAAGAAAAACCCACAGTATCTTCCAAAACGGCATGCGTGCCTATAAGAATCTGAACATCCCCCGTCAGCAAATCCTTCAATATCTTCTCACGCTTCTTTCCTTTGACAGATCCCATTAAAAGTTCCACGCGCACATCCATGCCAAACAGGAATTTCCGAATGGTTTCATAATGCTGGGCGGCAAGAATCTCTGTAGGAGCCATCATACATGCCTGATAGCCATTATCCAGTGCGATAAGCATGGACATCAAGGCCACCAATGTTTTCCCACTTCCCACATCACCTTGCAGCAAACGGTTCATCTGCCGTCCGCTTCCCATATCTTTTCTTATCTCCTTTATCACCCGTTTTTGCGCTCCGGTCAGTTCAAAAGGAAGATTCTGTGAATAAAAAGTATTAAAGATCTCACCCACCCGTTCAAAACGCAGGCCCCGATATTTACGCTGCCTGTCTTTACTGTAACGTAGAATATTGAGCTGCACATAGAACAGCTCTTCAAACTTCAAACGATATTGGGCCTTCCGCAGCAATTCGGGATTCTTGGGGAAATGAATATTACGGATGGCCTCATCCAAAGACATTAAATGATGCTCCTCCACTAACCGAGGGGGCAATGTTTCAGCAAGAGGTTCCTGTAGCAGGGCAAGCGCATTCTTCATCAACTTCTCCAGCCCATGAGAGTTCAAGAAACCGCGCTTCATCCTTTCCGTTGTGTTATAATAAGGCTGCAACCCCATCGTAGATAAGGTAAGTTCGCCTGAAGGGTCCATATCGGGATGAGCCACATTGATACGGCCATTGAATACGGTCGGTTTACCAAAGACAATATACTCTGTCCTGGTCTTATAATGCTCTAGCAGATATTTAATTCCTTGAAACCAGACTAAATCAATGATGCCGTACCATCAGAAAATGACCGACAAGTCTGCGCTGTCTTCCCTCACCCAAAGTCTCAAAACTGAGGATTTCGCCTTTCAACTGGATATAAGGCATATTTCCGTCTATTTCATGGATATAATAAAGGACGGCTGCGGTCTACATATTTATATGGAAAATAGTACAACAAATCATGCAAGGAAAAAGAATTCAATTCCTTGTTCAAGACGGTTGCACGCTGCGGGCCTACTCCTTGCAAATATTTTATGTCACGCGTAGTGATATCGAACATTTCAAATTAAGACTTCCGCTATTTTCAAATCAAAAGGGGTGGTTAATTTAATATTTTCTCTATTTCCCTGCACCAGACAGACCTCCCTGCCCATCGCCTCCACTACAGAAGCATCATCAGTAAAGGCATCCGTATATTCCTGTTGATATGCCTCTTTCAACAACTGTACTTCAAAGACCTGAGGAGTCTGAACCAGTTTATAGTCATTACGCGGAACCGTTTCACTTCCCGGCTTCGTAAGATGACGCACGGTTTCCACCACATCAATTACAGGAATAACCGCTTGCTTAGTCTGCGCTGCCTCATAACATCCGGCTATCACTTCCCGGGAAACAAAAGGACGCACGCCATCATGAACACCTACCAAGCCTTCTCCCTTCACGTATGCCAACCCATTCTTTACAGAATGGAAACGAGTTTCGCCCCCATCGGCAATATCATGACGCAAAGCAAAATGATACGTTTCACAAAGATCTTTCCAGTAAGCCTGCTGGCTCACCGGAAGAACTAATATAATATGTATAGAAGAATCAAAGGCGTAAAAAGCCTCTATGGTACGCATCAACACAGGTTTGCCCCCTACAGGCAAAAACTGTTTGGGAATATCCCCTCCCATACGCAACCCTTTGCCTCCTGCAACTATAATGACATGCCTGTTCATTCTGCAATCATCATCCCTTGCTTCAATTCTGTCACCTTTTCCGCACCGACATATTTCTCGGCAATGGCAAATGAGAATGCCATAGCGGCACCGGGGCCTTTACCGGTAATAAAATTACCGTCTTTCTCTACCAAAGCGGCCGTATACTCAGCACCTTCCAGATACTTTTCGAATCCCGGATAGCAAGTTACTTTCTTACCTTTCAACAAACCACGCTTTCCATATACCAACGGAGCGGCACAGATGGCAGACAACGGACGTCCGGCTTCAGCAAATGTCATAATCAACTTGCCCAAACCTTCGTGAGCATCCAGATTTGTCGCTCCGGGCAGACCACCAGGCAATACAATCATCTCCGCATCCCCTTCTTTTACTTCTTCAAACACCATATCGGCTACTACCGGAACACCATGCGCACCGTTTACGGTCAGCACACCTGTTACGGAAACAGTCTTCACAGGCAAACCTGCACGTCTCAACACATCTACCGGGGTCAGCGCCTCCACTTCCTCGAAGCCTTCTGCCAAAAATACATAAATTGTTTTCATAAGCTACTTCAGTTTAAAGTAATATGTAATAGTACCTGTCTGGTTATTCACTCTGTCCACTTGGTTAAAGCGTGCTTTACGGGCGGCCTCTTCCGCCGCCTTCCGCAACGAAGCGTTTACTGTATTGGTACGTTTGTTGATACTGGTACTTATCACCTGTCCTGCGGGATTTACGGTAATAGTCACTACCACCCGTCCCTCATCCTGCACATTATAGACAGGCATCGGCAAACCGCCACTACCCAAAGAACGTCCGTTGAGGTCAAATGTTCCGTAACCGCCCACTCCGCCGGACTTCCCTTCCGAAGAGTTTCCCGTCGGACTGCCCTCCAGACCGGAGCCTGTGGTACCGGTTCCTTTATTTCCCATTTGAGTTCCCTTGCCAAAAGCACCGGCTATCTTCTTCGCCGCCGCTTCCGCTGCCGCCCTTTCGGCAGCCGCTTTCTTCTCAGCCGCCGCTTTTTCTGCTTCAGCGCGTTTCTCGGCCTCAGTCTTCTCTTTCGGCTTCACCGCCTCCTTTTTCGGTACGTCCTTTTTAGGAGTTTCCTTCTTGGTTTTTCTTTTTAGGGGTTTCTTTTTAGGTTCCTTTTAGGGACTGCCACCGTTTCCTCTTCTGTCTGCGTGATGATTTCCTCTTTCGCTTCAACGGGAGGAACCGTTTCCGGTTCAGATACATCGGGAGCCGGAGCCTCAGGCTCATTCATTATATCTATATCCGTCAGCGTATAAGGGTCGGCATTCCCTTGAGAAAGCTCTGTATTTCCCAGCATAACAGGAACACCCCCTCTTCCTGAACCTGCGGACGGCGGATAGCAATCACCAGCAGCAGGATAAGGAGAAGTATATGCAGTACAGCCGTACCAATCAGTCCTGTTATCTTATTTTTCTTCATGCTTACAGCTTAACGTTTCTTCTCAGGCGGACGTGTAGCCAACACCATCTTGAAGTGATTTTCATTAGCAATATTCAGTACCCTTACTATTTCGCGGTAAGGCACAGCCTCATCCGCATAAAGAGCCACATACATATCGGGTTCCTTCTCGGCACACCTTTGCAGGAATGCGGGCAGTTCTTCCAAGTCTATCGGCATTTCATCCTCATTGCCGAAAGCAGTATAGAAGTTCAGGTTCTTGTCAATGATTACCCTCGTAAGCGGCTTTGCCGAAGTCTGCTGCCTGCCTTGCGGAAGCAATACCTTGATGGCATTGGGCGACACCATGGTAGAGGTAATCATGAAGAATATCAGCAACAGGAATATGATGTCTGTCATAGACGCCATACTGAAGTTAGGTGATATTTTATGTCTTCTTTTCAGTGCCATACGCTATTACTTTTGAACGGGTTCGTTCAGTAAATCCATGAAGTCCATGGTACGCGCTTCCATTTGACTTACCACCTTGTCCACACGGGTTACCAGATAATTATAGGCAAACATAGCCGCAATACCCACAACCAGACCACCCACAGTAGTAATCATCGCTTCATAAATACCTCCTGAAAGCAACGTGATATCAATGTTGTTCCCGGCATTGGACATTTCCCAAAAAGCCTGCACCATACCGGTTACAGTACCAAGGAAACCAATCATCGGAGCACCGCCGGCAATAGTCGCCACAACAGGCAGTCCGTTCTCCAGTTTTGCCACTTCTATATTGCCGGAATTTTCGATAGCAGCCTGCACATCGGCAACAGGACGTCCCATACGGGTAATACCTTTCTCAATCATACGGGCAGAAGGAGTATTGGTGATGCGGCAATAGTTTATAGCCGACTTTATCTCACCCGTGCGGATATAATCACGAATACGTTCCATAAACAAAGGATCATCCTTCCCCGCCTTGCGGATAACCGCCATGCGTTCAAAGAAAATATAAAAACAGACGACAGACAACAATGCCAGCACAAGCATGATCCATCCACCTTTCATCGCCATATCCCAAAGATTCATCCTAGCCTCCTCTGAAACGGGAGTCAATACGGGATTACCCCCGGCAAGGGTATCCGCCAAAGCCGCCTGTGCAGCCAGTAAAGTGATATTCATCATGAACGAAGACAATTTTTATATTCTTCAATAGTTTGTTTTAATCCCATATAAAGCGCATCGCTTATCAATGCATGACCGATAGACACCTCGTCCAGCCAAGGAATATGCGTATGCATATATTTCAGATTCACCAGACTAAGGTCATGACCTGCATTCAGCCCCATTCCCAGGCTACGTGTCACCTTCGCCGCTTCTATAAAAGGAGCAATGGCCGCTTCGGGATTCCGAGGGTACATCGTAGCGTATGGTTCCGTATAAAGTTCCACCCGGTCGGCTCCCGCTTTGGCGGCATATTCTATCATCTCCTTGTCCGTACCGACAAAGATAGAGGTGCGGATACCTGCCTGGCCGAACGTATCCATCAGTTCGGTAAGGAAAGAAAGATTGGTCTTGGTATCCCATCCGGCATTAGACGTAATCTGATCGGACGCATCGGGCACCAACGTTACTTGATGAGGTTTCACTTTCAGCACCAGATCAACGAACTCCGGTGAGGGATACCCTTCAATGTTAAACTCTGTGGTAAGCAGCGGACGAAGTTCGTACACATCGCTGCGCGGATATGCGTTCATCGGGACGGGATGTACAGTGATACCTTACCGCACCAAACGCCTCACAGTCCAAGGCTACTTTCACCACGTCCGGATTGTTGCCTCCCGGGCATTACGCAAGGTGGCTACCTTGTTTATATTTACACTTTAACTTTGTCATCTTGGCAATATATTATTATCTTTGCAGTTCTGATGTGCAAAGTTAGCAGGTTTTATTAAAACCTGGTCCATTTTGACAAACAAAAGATTTATAAAATTAACTAATGAATATACGCCCAATGAAATTCGCCCTTTTCGGAAACACTTATCAAGCCAAGAAATCGGCTCATGTGGAACGTTTGCTATCCATTCTATCACAACATAACGCTGAAGTTCACATCTGCCGGGAGTTCTACGAGTTTCTGACGGACGACCTCAAGATAAGCATCCGTCACGCCGGTGTTTTCGATGGAAATAATTTTGAAGCCGACATGATACTAAGTATCGGAGGCGACGGCACTTTCCTGAAAGCCGCCAGCCGTGTGGGTTCACGCAACATTCCCATACTAGGTATCAACACCGGACGATTAGGTTTTCTGGCTGATGTTTCTCCTGAAGAGATGGAAGACACATTCAATGACATCTACAATGGAAACTACCGGATAGAAGACCGCAGCGTATTGCAAGTATCCTGCAAAGAACAGGAACTGAAAGGTTACCCTTTCGGTCTGAATGAGATAGCGGTACTGAAGCGTGACAGTTCTTCCATGATTTCCATCCACACAGCCATCAATGGAGCCTATCTCACCACCTACCAGGCGGACGGGCTGGTCATCGCCACTCCTACCGGTTCTACAGCCTATTCGCTGAGCATCGGGGGACCTGTCATCGTGCCACACAGCAACACCATCGCCATCACTCCGGTAGCACCGCATAGCCTGAATGTACGCCCCATTGTCATCAACGACGACTGGGAAATCACATTGGATATAGAGAGCCGCAGCCACAATTTCCTGATTGCCATCGACGGACGTAGCGAAACTTGCCGTGAAGGAAGCCGGCTCACTATCCGCAAAGCCGACTATAAAATAAATGTAGTAAAACGAAACAGCCATATCTTTTTCAACACACTCCGCAATAAAATGATGTGGGGAGCCGATGGTAGAGGATGACATTACAATCCATCCTCAAAATAGTTTAAATAGTGGTTATCAAGGTTATACAAAACCTTTTTATATCTAACAAATTTCTTTTTTCAAATACTATGATTATATTTGTGCCACAATAAAAAAATCAGACCATACGATAGATCGGTAAAACGCACAAAAACATTACACGGCATATGAAAGGCACAATACAAAAATGGAAACTCGTGATACTTCTGGATGCATTACTGTTCTTAAGTAACATGACCTTTGCTAAAGACACAATCAATCAATATACAGAGGGAAACCCTATAGACACAACAGCGGTTTCCATTTCAGACAAAACCAACATCCCCGACCGGCTTTATGTAGATTCCCTGTCATTGAAACGTCATTTTATCCACCGCATCGGCATTGAGGCACGTCCCGGATATATTTTCCCCACCAGTTCCTTTTTCAGAGGAGAAAATCTGAATTGGAAACCCATAGAGAATTCCCTGTCGCTTCACTTGAAGTACTCATTCCAGTTTCATCCGAACACCTATAAC
>ENA-OQKC01000785-OQKC01000785.1-human-gut-metagenome-genome-assembly--contig:-NODE-785-length-12605-cov-3.189373_pt1 | contig 12605 bp, 8 predicted proteins | sample MGYA00242774_ERZ504790 | MGnify/ENA primary metagenome ERZ504790 (study PRJEB26092, sample SAMD00036419) | human gut metagenome | host: Homo sapiens | study: EMG produced TPA metagenomics assembly of...
TCAATACAGGACCTGCCTTAGCACAAGCATTCTTTATATGCCTGGATAGCACAGATTTCAAATGACAACTGGTCAGAGTCAACCGGGTGGAATGAACCATCGACCAAAGTCACTTTCAATGAATCCAGCGGATAGCCAGCCAGCACACCATTCTTCATTGCAGTCTGGAAACCTTTCTGAACTGAAGGAATGAATTCCTTAGGAATGTTACCACCCTTCACTTCATCAACGAACTGCAGACCACCTTGAGTAAAGTCTTCATCAACCGGGCCGATGTTCACAATAATATCAGCGAACTTACCACGACCACCAGATTGTTTCTTATAAACCTCACGCAAGTTAACTGTCTTAGTGATAGCCTCTTTGTAGTTAACCTGAGGTTTACCCTGGTTACATTCTACTTTGAATTCACGTTTCAGACGGTCGATAATGATATCCAAGTGAAGCTCACCCATACCGGAAATAACTGTCTGACCTGTCTGTTCGTCAGTTTTCACTGTGAATGTCGGGTCTTCTTCAGCCAGTTTAGCCAAACCGTTAGACAGTTTGTCCATATCCTTCTGAGTTTTCGGTTCCACAGCAATACCGATTACCGGTTCCGGGAAGTCCATTGACTCAAGAACGATCGGAGCTGTTTCGTCACACAGTGTATCACCAGTGTGAATATCCTTGAAACCTACACCGGCACCAATATCACCGGCACCAATCACTTCTACCGGATTCTGTTTGTTTGAGTGCATCTGGAACAGACGAGAAACACGTTCTTCTTACCTGAACGAGAGTTGTAGATATAAGAACCGGCTTCAATCTTACCAGAGTATACACGGAAGAAAGTCAAACGTCCTACATACGGGTCAGTAGCGATCTTAAATGCCAAAGCTGAAGTTTTATCGTCTTCGCTCGGTTTACGATCTTCTTCGGCACCGGTATCAGGGTTTGTACCAACTACGTTTTCAGCATCCAACGGAGAAGGCAAGAATGCACAAACATAGTCAAGCAATGTCTGAACTCCCTTATTCTTGAATGAAGAGCCGCAGAACATCGGAACGATATCCATTTTCAATGTACCTGCACGCAAAGCACGCAAGATTTCTTCTTCAGTGATTGTAGAAGGATCATCAAAGAATTTCTCCATTAAAGCATCGTCAAATTCAGCCACTTTTTCGAGCATTTTCTCTCTCCATTCATTAGCTTCATCAACCAAGTTCGCCGGAATTTCTTCTACGCTATAATCTGCACCCATTGTTTCATCGTGCCACAAAATAGCTTTCATTTTGATCAAATCAACAACTCCTTTGAAGCTCTCTTCAGCACCAATAGGAATTACCACAGGGCAAGCATTTGCGCCTAATACATCCTTCATCTGGCGAACAACTTCGAAAAAGTCAGCACCAGAACGGTCCATTTTATTAACGTAACCAATACGAGGCACATTGTATTTATCAGCCTGACGCCATACGGTTTCTGACTGAGGTTCAACACCACCAACCGCACAATAAGCTGCAACAGCTCCATCCAAGACACGTAAAGAACGTTCTACTTCAGCAGTAAAGTCAACGTGTCCCGGAGTGTCAATCAAGTTTATTTTATAAGTATTTCCCGCATATTTCCAACGAGTAGTAGTAGCAGCAGATGTAATAGTAATACCACGTTCCTGCTCCTGCTCCATCCAGTCCATTGTTGCTGCACCATCATGCACCTCACCAATTTTGTGAGTCAAGCCAGTGTAGAACAAAATACGTTCTGAAGTCGTTGTCTTACCAGCATCAATGTGAGCCATGATACCGATATTGCGGGTCAAATGCAAATCATGTTTAGCCATCTTCGTCCTTTACTTATTAATTATTACTTGATTAGAATCTAAAGTGAGCGAATGCACGGTTAGCTTCAGCCATACGGTGCATATCTTCTTTACGCTTATAAGCACCACCCTGTTCGTTGAAAGCGTCAATAATCTCAGCTGCCAGTTTATCTGCCATTGATTTACCACCGCGTTTACGAGCGAAAAGAATCAAGTTTTTCATTGAGATTGACTCTTTACGATCAGGACGAATTTCAGTAGGAACCTGGAAAGTAGCGCCACCTACACGACGAGACTTTACTTCAATCTGCGGAGTTACATTATCCAAAGCTTTCTTCCAGATTTCCAAAGCTGATTTTTCTTCATTAGGAAGTTTTGTTTTCACTGTTTCCAGTGCTGCATAGAAGATCTCATAAGATGTATTCTTTTTTCCATCATACATCAAGTGATTTACGAATTTAGAAACCTTCTGATCATTAAATACCGGATCCGGAAGGATCACACGTTTTTTTGGTTTTGCTTTTCTCATTTTTTCTCAAAATAATGTTTTTGTTTGGGGCTGCACTTTTTCCGTTTACTTCAACGCTTCCTCTGAAGCATTTACTCAACCTTTATAGCTTATTCCAACAAACCAAAACTTAAATTAATATTCTTTGTTTCAGGAATTCAGTTACAATTTACTTCTTTCCTTTTCCTTTTGCAGGAGCTGCAGCTTGTCCTGCTTTAGGACGCTTCGCACCATATTTAGAACGTCTTTGTGTACGACCAGCTACGCCTGCTGTATCCAAAGTACCACGAACGATGTGATAACGTACACCCGGAAGGTCTTTCACACGACCACCACGAACCAACACGATTGAGTGTTCCTGCAAGTTATGACCTTCTCCCGGAATATAAGAGTTTACTTCCTTAGAGTTAGTCAGACGCACACGAGCAACTTTACGCATTGCTGAATTCGGCTTTTTCGGAGTAGTAGTATACACACGAACACAAACGCCACGTCTTTGAGGACATGAATCCAGTGCCGGAGATTTACTCTTCTCAACCAAAACCTCTCTTCCTTTTCTTACTAATTGTTGAATAGTAGGCATTTTGTTTGATTTTTAATTATTATATATTGTTTATTAATTTGCTGTACTAAGTCCAAAACTATACATTTTGGGCTGCAAAGTTACGAATAACATTTTAATAAACAATACTTTCTACTAATAAAAATAGTCTGTTTCTCAAAAAAGTTTTTGAAAAACAGACTACTATGTTATTTTTGCTACAAAAGCCCTTATGCTTCCCCTTTAAATCCGCTTATAGGAGGAATGAATGTTTTTCCATCCGGTCCATTATTTCCCCCATTCATTTCTTCCGGCATTCGAATAGGTCCAAAATTACGTTCGTATTTTTGCAACATTCTCCTGTAATGCATACATCAAACGTTTTGCATGTTCAGGAGTCAGTACAATACGTGACTGCACTCCAGCTTTAGGTAATCCCGGCATTACACGACACAAAATCAACAATAAATTCCGAACTGGAATGGGTAATAATGGCAAGATTTGCATACGTTCCTTGAGCTACTTCTTCTTTCAACTCTATCTGCAACTGATTGTTATTTTTTTCGTTTTCCATGATTTTATACTTTAGCATTAAAAAATATTCTGAATTTCAAGGTCCCCAACTTCTATTCTTTGGTTGGAGTACAAATATAGACATTTATTTGTAATAATACAACATACTGATTATTCTATATAATTTTCCTATAGCATTTACTATAAACCTAAAGAGGCTGATTTCTTAAACAGAAATCAGCCTCTTTTACAGTGTATGTATTAAAAATTACTCTACCTCACTATAATCGAGTACATTCTTACGATTAGCAAGAATGCGATCATATTCTTCCTTCGAACCAACAATAATCTTTTCGAACTCACGCTGACCGGTACCGGCAGGAATCAAGTGACCACAAATCACATTCTCCTTCATACCCTCCAATCTATCAACCTTACCATTGATGGCAGCCTCATTCAAAACTTTCGTTGTTTCCTGGAATGATGCAGCAGACATGAAACTTGAAGTTCCCAAAGCGGCACGGGTAATACCTTGCAGAATCTGAGTAGATGTAGCAGGAATAGCATCACGTACCTCAACAGGCTTCAAATCACGACGTTTCAACATACTGTTCTCATCACGCAACTTACGGGCAGTAACAATCTGACCCGGCTGCAAATTCTGAGAATCACCAGAGTCAACAACTACTTTCTTGCCCCAAATACGATCGTTTTCTTCCATGAACTCTTGCTTATCCACTACCTGCTGTTCCAAGAAGCGAGTATCGCCCGGCTCATCGATTTCTACCTTACGCATCATTTGACGAACAATAATCTCAAAGTGTTTGTCGTTAATCTTCACACCCTGCAAACGGTAAACGTCTTGCACTTCATTTACGATATATTCCTGTACAGCCGTGGGACCTTTAATGGCCAAAATGTCAGCAGGAGTAATCGCACCGTCAGATAACGGAGTTCCGGCACGAACGTAGTCATTCTCCTGAACCAATATTTGTTTAGACAGATTCACCAAATACTTTTTCACTTCACCTGTCTTAGATGTGACAATAATTTCACGGTTACCACGCTTAATCTTACCCATAGTAATTTCACCGTCTATTTCAGAAACGACAGCAGGATTAGATGGGTTACGAGCCTCAAACAGTTCTGTAACACGAGGAAGACCACCGGTGATATCACCAGCCTTGCCTACAGCACGAGGAATCTTCACAATAATGTCACCAGCTTTCACTGCCTGACCGTTTTCAACCACAACATGCCCCCCCACGGGTAAGTTATAAGTACGGATCAAATTACCATCCTCGGTTACAATATGGGCAGAAGGTACTTTTGTCTTATCCTTAGACTCGATAATGATAATTTCACGCAAACCGGTAGCTTCATCAGACTCTACCTTATAAGTTACGTTTTCAACCACACTCTCGAATTCAATCTTACCAGTAGCCTCTGTAATAATAACAGCGTTGAACGGATCCCACTTAGCAATCAGTTTTCCTTTCTCAACAATATCACCGTCCGCAGCATATAATTTTGAACCATAAGGCACATTATGAGTTGACAGGATAATCCCTGTATTCACATCGATAAAGCGGACTTCAGCCAAACGACCGACTACCACTTTCACAGCCTCACCCATTTCATCAACCGTATCTACCGTACGCAATTCTTCGAATTCCAAACGTGCATTATTCTTGGCCACAATGCTTGCATTAGCAGCCATATTACCTGCGATACCACCGGCATGGAATGTACGCAATGTCAACTGTGTACCCGGCTCACCAATAGATTGGGCAGCGATTACGCCGACTGCTTCACCTTTCTGAACCATACGACTGGATGCCAAGTTACGTCCATAACACTTAGCACATACCCCTTTCTTAGATTCACAAGTTAATACCGAACGGATTTCAACGCTTTCAATCGGAGAATCCTCGATTTCCTGCGCAATATCCTCTGTAATCTCCTCTCCACCGGCTACAATCAGTTTACCAGTAGTAGGATGGACGATATCATGTACAGAAACACGTCCTAGAATACGTTCGTACAAAGTAGCAATAACTTCATCGTTATTCTTCAAAGCCGTACAAACCAAACCACGAAGTGTTCCACAGTCTTCTTCATTGATAATCACATCATGCGACACGTCTACCAGACGGCGGGTCAAGTATCCCGCATCAGCAGTCTTCAACGCTGTATCCGCCAAACCTTTACGAGCACCGTGGGTAGAAATAAAATACTCTAACACAGACAAACCTTCTTTAAAGTTTGAAAGAATAGGGTTTTCAATAATCTGTGCGCCTTCAGCACCGGCTTTCTGCGGTTTTGCCATCAAACCACGCATACCAGACAACTGACGAATCTGCTCTTTAGAACCACGGGCCCCGGAATCAAGCATCATAAATACTGAATTGAAGCCTTGGTCATCATTCTTAATCGTCTTGTAAAGTATATCAGACAGGTCACTGTTCACGTGAGTCCATGTATCGATAACCTGGTTATAACGTTCATTGTCAGTAATGAAACCCATATTATAGTTCATCATAATCTGTTCCACTTCCTCATTACCACGTTTTACCAGTTCTTCTTTTTCTTTCGGGATAATAATATCACCCAAGTTGAATGACAGACCACCCTTGAACGCCATATAGTAACCTAAGTTCTTAATACCATCCAAGAATTCACAAGCACGTGCAACACCGACAGCTTTGATAACATCACTAATGATATCTCGCAAAGACTTTTTGGAAATAATGGTATTCAAGTACCCCACTTCCGCTGGAACGATTTCATTTACAATCACACGCCCTACGGAGGTTTCTTTCATCATCACATCTACGATTTTGCCATCTTTGTCCAAGTCCTTCACCACTACGTTGACGATAGCATGAATATCCACTTTACCTTCATTATAAGCAATCAAAGCCTCTTCCGGACCGTAGAAAGTCAAGCCTTCACCTTTAGCCCCTTTTCTCAGCTTGGTAATATAATACAAACCAAGTACCATATCCTGTGCAGGCACAGTAATAGGAGCACCATTAGCAGGATTCAGAATGTTATGAGCTTGAAGCATCAACATCTGTGCTTCCAGAATCGCATCATTACTCAAAGGCAAGTGAACCGCCATCTGGTCACCATCGAAGTCGGCATTGAACGCTGTACAAGCCAACGGGTGCAACTGAATAGCTTTACCTTCAATCATATGCGGTTGGAAAGCCTGAATACCCAAACGGTGCAGAGTCGGCGCACGGTTCAGCAATACAGGATGACCTTTCATGACATGTTCCAAGATATCCCAGATCACAGGCTCCTTGCGGTCTACAATCTTCTTTGCAGATTTTACAGTCTTCACAATACCACGTTCAATCAACTTACGGATGATAAACGGCTTATAAAGCTCTGCAGCCATCAGTTTAGGAATACCACATTCACCCATCTTCAATTCAGGACCAACAACGATAACCGAACGAGCAGAGTAGTCAACACGCTTACCCAGCAAGTTCTGACGGAAACGTCCTTGCTTACCCTTCAAACTATCGGACAGTGATTTCAATGGACGATTAGCGTCAGTCTTCACTGCACTTGATTTACGTGAGTTATCGAACAAGGAATCGACAGCCTCCTGCAACATACGTTTTTCGTTACGCAAAATCACTTCGGGAGCCTTGATTTCAATCAGTCGCTTCAAACGGTTGTTACGGATAATCACACGACGATACAAGTCATTCAAGTCAGAGGTAGCGAAACGGCCACCATCCAACGGAACCAATGGACGCAGTTCAGGAGGAATAACCGGCACAATACGTACAATCATCCATTCAGGTTTATTACGTCCGCGAGATGCACGGAACGATTCAACTACCTGCAGACGCTTCAAAGCCTCGTTCTTACGTTGCTGCGAAGAATCATTATTTGCTTTATGACGTAATTCATAAGATAAAGCATCCAAATCCAAAGTTGAGAGCAGATCATAAATGGCTTCTGCTCCCATCTTAGCTATAAACTTATTCGGATCTGTATCTTCCAAATATTGGTTTTCTTTAGGAAGTGTATCCAAGATATCCAAATACTCTTCTTCAGAAAGCAAATCATATTTATTAATGCCATCTTCAGCCTTCACACCCGGCTGGATAACCACATAACGTTCATAATATACAATAGCGTCTAGTTTCTTTGTAGGCAGCCCCAACAAATAACCGATCTTGTTCGGCAATGAACGAAAATACCAGATATGCGCTACAGGCACAACTAACTGAATATGTCCCATACGTTCACGACGGACCTTCTTTTCAGTCACTTCAACGCCACATCGGTCACAAACAATACCTTTATAACGGATACGTTTGTACTTACCGCAATGACATTCGTAATCTTTCACCGGACCGAAAATACGCTCGCAGAACAAACCATCACGTTCCGGTTTGTAGGTACGGTAGTTGATCGTTTCAGGCTTCAACACCTCACCGCTCGAATTCTCAAGGATTTCTTCGGGTGAAGCCAAGCCAATTGAGATTTTCGAGAAATTACTCTTTATCTTAGTTTCTTTTCTAAAAGCCATACTTCCTTATTTATAATGTAAAGAGTTATATTTTTTTATTATTCAAGGTTGATACTCAAGCCAAGACCTCTCAGTTCGTGTAACAATACATTCAGAGATTCGGGGATACCCGGAGTTGGCATAGGTTCACCTTTCACAATAGCTTCGTAAGCCTTTGAGCGTCCTACAACGTCATCAGACTTAATGGTCAGGATTTCCTGTAAGATATGTGCTGCGCCGAATGCTTCAAGCGCCCAAACTTCCATTTCTCCGAAACGCTGACCACCGAACTGTGCCTTACCACCAAGCGGCTGCTGAGTAATAAGGGAGTACGGACCGATAGAACGGGCATGCATCTTATCTTCAACCATGTGCCCTAGTTTCAACATATAAGTTACACCCACTGTTGCAGGTTGGTCAAAGCGTTCGCCTGTACCACCATCACAAAGATAAGTCTTACAATAACGAGGCAATCCAGCTTTATCTGTCCATTCATTTAAATCATCCATAGAAGCACCGTCAAAAATAGGAGTAGCAAATTTCACACCCAACTCTTTTCCGGCACGACCTAATACGGCTTCGAAAATCTGACCAATATTCATACGAGAAGGCACACCCAACGGATTCAATACGATATCTACTGGAGTACCATCTGCTAAGAACGGCATATCTTCCTGACGAACCACACGAGAAACAATACCCTTGTTACCGTGACGTCCCGCCATCTTATCACCTACACCAATCTTACGCTTCTTGGCAATATAAACCTTAGCCATCTGAATAATGCCCGCAGGAAGTTCATCACCGATAGTGATAGCAAACTTCTTACGCTTTAATTCAGCATCCAATTCTTTATATTTCTTCAAATAATTCATCACCAAGTCACGAATCATGTCATTCTTATGAGCATCAGCTGTCCACTTGCTCAACTGGATAATAGTATAATCCAATGATTCCAAATCGCGTTTGGTGAACTTCGCCCCCTTGGCAATAACTTCCGTTCCCAAATAATCTTTCACTCCTTGGGAAACCTTACCATTAGTCAAAACCAATAGTTTCTCAATCAAGATATCTTTCAGTTTTGCTGCCTTTTCTTCGAATTCATCATTCAGTTTAGGCAGAATAGCCTTATCGGCATTCTTCTCACTTCTGCTCTTGATAACACGTGAGAACAACTTCTTGTCAATAACGACACCACGTAATGACGGAGAAGCTTTCAATGAAGCATCCTTCACATCACCTGCCTTATCACCGAAAATAGCACGAAGCAATTTTTCTTCCGGAGAAGGATCTGATTCACCTTTCGGAGTAATCTTACCAATCAGGATATCACCCGGTTCGATACGTGCACCTACACGTACAATACCGTTTTCATCCAAATCTTTAGTAGCTTCTTCACTCACGTTAGGAATATCAGAAGTTAATTCTTCCATACCGCGTTTCGTTTCGCGGACCTCCAAAATATATTCATCAACGTGTACAGAAGTCAGCAAGTCCTCACGTACAACGCGTTCATTCAATACAATAGCATCCTCGTAGTTATAACCTTTCCAAGGCATATAAGCCACCAACAGGTTTTTACCCAATGCAAGCTCACCACCCTGAGTTGAATATCCTTCAGTCAGGATATCACCCTTCTTCACACGCTGTCCTTTATCACAAGTAGGACGGAGGTCAATGGTCATGCTCTGATTAGTCTTACGGAATTTAGGAATTCTGTATTCCTTCAAAGCAGGTTCAAAGCTTACAAATTCTTCATCTTCATTTCTGTCATACAAGATACGAATAGTTGTTGCATCGACATATTCTACAACACCATCACCCTCTGCTGCAATCTGAGTACGAGAGTCTTCAACCAACTGTTTTTCAATACCTGTACCTACAATAGGAGCCTCTGTACGCAACAAAGGAACTGCCTGGCGCATCATGTTTGATCCCATCAATGCACGGTTAGCATCGTCATGTTCCAAGAACGGAATCAAAGAAGCAGCGATAGAAGCAATCTGCTGTGGAGAAACATCCATCAACTCTACCTGGTCAGGAGTAACAACAGGATAATCAGCATCACGACGAGCTTTTACTTTCTCACGAACAAATTTGCCTTCATCATCCAATGGAGCATTACCCTGAGCGATTATCTTATCCTCTTCCTCTTCGGCTGTCAGATATTCAATACCTTCATCAGATATATCCACCTTACCATCAGCTACTTTACGATAAGGAGTTGAAATAAAGCCAAGCTCATTAATCTTAGCATACACACACAAAGAAGAAATCAAACCGATATTCGGACCTTCAGGAGTTTCAATCGGACACAAACGACCATAATGAGTATAGTGTACGTCACGAACCTCAAAACCAGCACGTTCACGTGACAGACCACCAGGTCCTAACGCTGACAAACGACGCTTGTGAGTGATTTCAGCCAATGGATTAGTTTGATCCATGAACTGCGACAAAGCATTTGTTCCAAAGAATGAATTGATAACAGAAGAAATAGTCTTCGCATTAATCAAATCAATCGGAGTAAACACTTCATTGTCACGCACATTCATACGCTCACGGATGGTACGAGACATGCGTGCCAGACCAATCGCAAATTGATTGGACAACTGTTCTCCTACAGTACGTACACGACGGTTACTCAAGTGGTCAATATCATCAACATCCGCTTTAGAGTTAATCAGCTCAATCAGATACTTAATGATTTCAATAATATCTTGTTTTGTCAATACCTTCACATCCATGTCCGTAGTCAGTCCCAACTTTTTGTTGATTCTGTAACGTCCTACCTCGCCAAGGTCATATCTTTTTTCAGAGAAGAACAGGTTATTGATAACCTCACGAGCACTGGCATCATCAGCCGGATCTGCATTACGCAACTGACGGTAAATGTAAAGTACAGCCTCTTTTTCAGAGTTGCTCGGGTCTTTCTGAAGGGTATTAAATATAATAGAGTAGTCGGATGAATTCGCTTCTTCCTTGTGAACAAGGATATTCTGAACGCCTGAGTCTATAATTTCATCGATATGATCCTCTTCAATCACAGTTTCACGGTCGATAATAACCTCATTACGTTCAATAGAAACAACTTCACCTGTGTCTTCATCTACGAAATCTTCTGTCCATGTTTTTAAAACACGAGCAGCGAGTTTTCTTCCTACGACTTTCTTCAAGTTAGTCTTATTAACCTTAACGTCTTCAGCCAAATTGAAGATTTCGAGGATATCTTTATCATTTTCAAAACCTACAGCTCTTAACAGAGTAGTAACAGGCAATTTCTTTTTACGGTCGATATACGCATACATTACATTGTTAATATCTGTAGCGAATTCGATCCATGAACCTTTGAATGGAATAATACGGGCAGAGTACAATTTAGTACCGTTAGCATGTACGCTCTGACCAAAGAACACGCCCGGAGAACGGTGCAACTGAGAAACAACTACACGCTCAGCACCATTAATAACAAAAGTTCCTTTCGGAGTCATATACGGAATAGGACCCAGATAAACATCCTGAATAACCGTATCGAAATCTTCATGATCAGGATCAGTACAATACAACTTCAGTTTTGCTTTCAAAGGCACGCTGTATGTGAGCCCGCGCTCCAAACACTCATCTATTGAATAGTGAGGCGGATCAATGTAATAGTCCAAGAATTCAAGGACAAAGTTATTACGAGTGTCAGCAATAGGGAAGTTTTCAGCGAACACCTTATACAGCCCGTCATTCTTACGCTTTTCGGGCGGGTATCCAACTGTAAAAAGTCTTGGAATGACTTCAATTGCACTTCCAAGAAATCCGGATACTTCATCGGATTCTTGATGGAAGCAAAATTAACTCTTTGATTTTCAGTATTTGAAGACATTTGTTAATATTTTGTAGAACTTAATAATAATATAGACACAAAAAGGTTAAGAATCCTCTACCAGAGGATTCCTAACCGTATTACCTGATACTCAGGCTAATATTATTTAAGCTCAACTTCAGCTCCAGCTTCTTCCAAAGTTTTCTTCAGTGATTCAGCTTCGTCTTTAGCCAAGCCTTCTTTTACTGTGCTAGGAGCACCGTCTACCATGTCTTTAGCTTCTTTCAAGCCAAGACCACATGCTTCTTTAACGGCTTTAACAACCTGCAATTTTGCAGCACCAGCGCTCTTCAAAACTACATCAAAAGATGTTTTTTCTTCAGCAGCAGCTGCACCAGCAGCAGGACCAGCAGCAACAGCTACAGCTGCAGCAGCAGGTTCAATACCGTATTCTTCTTTAAGGATAGTTGCAAGTTCATTAACTTCTTTTACTGTCAAGTTAACTAATTGTTCTGCAAAAGCTTTCAAATCTGCCATTTTTGTATGATTTTAATTGTTTGTTACTAATTGATTATAAAATTGATTATTCGGCATTCACCAAGAGTTTTGAGAACTCCGTGAAGGGTGTTGCCACCTGATTGAAGAGCAGAAATAACATTCTTGGCCGGTGATTGCAACAGGGCAACGATATCGGCAATAACTTCATTTTTACTCTTAATAGCCACGAGAGCATCCAACTGGTCAGCACCAACATAGAAGCTTTCTTCTGCGTATGCGGCTTTCAGTCCCGGAATACCATCTTTAGATTTATCCTTGATCAGTTTAGCAGGTGCGTTTGCAACATTGCAAAACATCACAGCTGTTGTACCTTTCAAAGAATCGTAAAGAGGAGAGAAA
>ENA-OQKC01000787-OQKC01000787.1-human-gut-metagenome-genome-assembly--contig:-NODE-787-length-12580-cov-3.216976_pt1 | contig 12580 bp, 15 predicted proteins | sample MGYA00242774_ERZ504790 | MGnify/ENA primary metagenome ERZ504790 (study PRJEB26092, sample SAMD00036419) | human gut metagenome | host: Homo sapiens | study: EMG produced TPA metagenomics assembly of...
ATCGCTTGCGTCCTGTGTGAATTACTTTGTTTGGAATTGTTTAACGTGTTTTTCCAACACGAAAATAGGTTCCGTTACAAGTTTTTCGATATTGTTCAATTTTCAAGGTCCTGTAGCGCCTCAGCCATGCGGCTGACAGCTTATTTATTTTACCACCGAAGCGCCAGATTGTCAAGCACGTTTTTGAAGGTTTTTTGAAGTTCTTAGGAGAACCAATCGACCTTCGTACTTTTCCTGTCGCTTTTTGGGAGGTATTTGTGCCAGACGTCCGCCTGACAGTAATGTATTTTAGCACAGGCCCCCTCAAAAAGCAAGTCCTTTTTTCACTTTTTTTGAATTATTTTGCGGTTCGTCCTTTTGCCCGGTTTTTTCTCTCAGATTTGGCCGCTCTGTCCATCATTCGTCCAACAGCCTGTCCCGCATCACCTTTAATATCTTGCGCTCCCGCCGTGAGATCTGTACCTGCGTGGTATGGAGCAGTTTTGCCGTATCACTCTGGGTCTTGCCCCCATAGAAACGCAGCTGGATAATAAGCCTGTCCTCTTCGGGCAGGCTCTTCAATACCTCCGCCAGGCCTATCTTATCCGCAAGCTCTTCCTCCGGCGACTCTACCGGAATATCCATCTGACGGTCGCCCTCTTCCCGATTCTCCGGCGTCAGACTCACCGCAGGCTGCGCCGCCTGGATAGCCAGCGTGATATTCTCCACGCTTTCCCCCAGCTCCTCTGCCAGCTGCGACAGAGTAGGCTCTGCTCCGCAAAGCTTGCTGTGATGCTCCCGGGCTGCATTGATGCGCAGGCTCAGCTCTTTGAGTGACCGGCTCACCTTTACAGTGCCGCCGTCCCGGAACAGCTTTTTGATCTCGCCCAGAATGACCGGCACAGCGTAGGTGGAAAAACAGACGCCACGCGACTCATCAAAGCCGTCATACGCTTTTACCAGCCCCATACAGCCGGCGCTGTAGAGGTCGTCGTATTCAATGCCTCTCCCCCGGAACCGTCCGGCACAGGAATGCACCAGCCCCAGATTCTGCTCGATGAATGTGCTCCGCCGGGTCTTGTCCGTTACCATTGCGACGCCCTCTTTCTCTTTATTATGTAGAGCGCTCATCCAGACGCTTGGTCAGCACCACCCGCGTCCCCTTTCCGGGCTGAGAGGACACTTTGACCTTATCCATAAAGCTCTGCATCACCGCAAAGCCCAGACCGGAGCGCTCTTCCGGATTGCCGGTGGTGAAGAGAGGCTCCATGGCCTTTTCGACGTCCGGGATACCGATGCCCTTATCCGTCACCGTTATCTTCACCAGCCGCTCCGGGTAGACGGCGATGCTCAGGGTCACGGGACCGATGGCATCCGGGTAGGCATGGACGATGCAGTTGGTCACTGCCTCGGACACCGCCGTCTTGATGTCGGCCAGCTGCGGCACGGTGGGGTCATACCGAGCCAGAAAGGCCGCCGCTGCGCCCCGGGCAAAGGCCTCGTTGGCACTGAGCGAATCAAATTGGATCTTTGCACTGTTTTCCGCTTTCATTTATATCCCTCCTGATACTTCCCCGCCCGGCTCGGTGCAGGGGATGCTTGCGAGCTGTAAGACCCGCCGGAGCTGTTCCGGCGCGTGCTGGATGCGCAGACTGCCGCCCAGCGTCCGGGCGCAGCGCTGCCGCCCCAGTATCAGCCCGATGCCCGACGAATCCATGAACCCCACTCCGCCGAGGTCCATCACCAGAATGCGCGGGCTGCGGGTGAGCAGGGCGTCGTCCAGCTGGATGCGAAGCCCCTGCGCCGCGTCGTGGTCGATCTCGCCGGCCAGATAGGCGTAGAGCACATCGTCCGCTGCGCTGAAGGTCACTGTCGCCATATCCTCATCTCCTTTTTTTCTGGCATAAACGAAAAGACCCTGTACACCTTTTCAGTGTACAGGTCTTTCGGGTTATTTTTTAGAGAACGGTGTCGCTCAGCGGTTCTCCAGCAGCTTCTCAGAAGCTATTTCGTAAGCGGGGTGCAATGCTTATGAAAATAGTTTCAGGGCCTCGAGGGCGATGGCCTCACTGCCGCAGACCAGCAGACCGCGGCGGCTGTTGGCTTTCGCCTGCTCCACGGCCTCGGCCAGCGTCGGGCAGAACACCGCGTCGAAGTGATACCGTGCCTTTTCGGTCAGGCGCTCTGCCAGCGCCGCTTCCGTTCCCGCCGGGGCGACGAGGAAGACTTTGTCGAAGGGGTTCTCGCCCATGCCGGGCATAGTGCTCTTGTCCTTCTTCTGCTCTTCTGAAGTCAGTCCGGTCTCCAGTGCGGCAAGGAACGACTCCGCGCCTTCCTCCTCCGTCAGGCCGATCACGGCGCTCATGTGGCGCACCTTGGCCATATTGAGGACGCGCAGAAGGGCTGCAGCCTGCTGCGGGGTACGGCAGGCGTCGAGGATGATGAGGGGCTTCTGGGACAGGACGCGGATGCTGCTGCGGTTCTCCACAGCGGCAAGGCCCGCCAGAATGGCCTCATCGGGGATCTCAAAGCCCTTGCGCCAGAGGGCCAGCGCCAGCTCGACCGCGACGGCGGCATTGCCCGCCGCATGACGGCCCAGGAAGGCCAGCGGGGCGGTGTATCCGCCGTAGTCCACCTTACTGGTGAACTTTTCCGCCTCGAGGAAGGTGATGTCCTCGGCGTCGGGGACGACGAGCTCACACTCGGCCTTAGCCGCCGCCACCACCAGCTCACTCAGAACAGCCTTCGGCTGCTCCGGCGCAGTGACGCAGACGGCGTCCTTCCGCATGACGCCTGCGGCCAGCGCGGCCAGACGTTCCACCGAGCGGCTCACACCGTCCGGGCCGATGGCCGTGACGGCGCAGACCGGCATATTGGGCAGGGCCGATGCCAGACCGGCATCTGGCAGCTCCACCACTGCCAGCTTGCAGCCTGCCGCACCAAAGCAGCGGGCTGCAGCCGCCAGCTCTGCCGCCTCACGGGGCAGAGGCTTTGCGGCATTGAGAGCCTCAGCAGCCTGACAGAGCAGCACCGGGTCCACCGACACGCCGCCGATGGCGATGCGGGCCGACAGCGGCTCACAGCCGGCGCGGTAGAAGCCGACGTGGAACGCCGCCTCCCGCAGGATAGCCGCCAGCAGACCGGCAGCTGCGGTCTTGCCCGCCGTGCCGGCCACACCGACGAACTGCACCTTTTGGACATCCGCCGTCAGGGCAGCGCGCAGCTCCTCCGCCGGGGCAAAGCCCTCGGGCAGAGAAGAGAAATATTCGTTTGCCTGTTCGATGGTCATTGTGTCAATCCTCGTTTCGATGTTTGTAGAGCAGCCAGCACATCCTGCACAGGGCCAGACAGAACAGGCCCACCAGAATACCGGCCATCCCGCCCGAAAAATCCAGCCAGACGTCGGTGAGCTGGCTGCTCCGGCCATCGCTGAACATCTGGATGGTCTCGTCCGTCAGGGCCGTGAGCAGACCGCCCAGGATCGGCCACGAGATGTGAACGAAAAAGTGCCGGGTGTAGACCCGCAGGCAGAGGGTGAGCAGGAAGCCTTCCAGCGCATACTCGCAGAAATGTGCCAGCTTGCGCACGATGTGGTCTGTCAGATGGTTCGCCGCGCCGGGCATTCCCAGACGGGTGAACACCTTTTTCATCAGAAGCAATACTCGTCCGCTTGCCGATTCCGAGACGTCACCGATCTGCATGGAGTTGGAAAAGATGAAGACGATGCAGGCAATGAGCGCAAAGGTAAAGATGACTCGTGCCGCAATGAGCCAGGGAGAAGTTTTTTGCATATCAGGACCCGTTTCCCGCATCAGCCCAGGGCCTTGATGCTCTGCTCAATGTTGGCAAGCTTATCCTGGCTCTTGGCGTGCTTATTGCGGATGTCCTCCACCAGAGCGGCGGGAGCGCGCTCGACGAACTTGGGGTTGTTGAGCTGGTTCTCGAACATGGCCAGTTCCTTCTCGGCCTTGGCCTTTTCCTTGTTCAGACGGGCCAGCTCCTTGTCGCGGTCGATGAGCTCCATCATGGGGATGAAGCCGCGGGCGGCGTGGGTGGACACCTGCACCATGCCGTCGGTGCTGCCCTCATACTTTTCGGTGAAGGTCACATCGGTGGCGAAGGCGAACTTTGCCAGATAGACCTCGGCGCTCTGGAAGGGAGCCGGGTCAGCCGTCTCGATGATCATGCTGGTCTTCTTGGCGGGGTGGACGTTCATCTCGGTGCGCATGGTACGCACAGCCTTGATGTAGTCCATCACCTTCTCGAAAGCTTCCTCTTCGTCGGCCCAGTTGTGAGCTTCATCGAAGGTGGGCCAGCTCTGGGTCATGATGGTCTCGGCAGAGCCGGGCAGAGCCTGATACAGCTCCTCGGTGATGAAGGGCATGAAGGGGTGCAGCAGCTTGAGGGCCTTATCCAGCACATACACCAGCACGCGGCGGGCAGTGTCGGCCTGCTCGGCGTCGCCGGAGTTCAGGCGGGGCTTTGCGATCTCGATGAACCAGTCGCAGTAGACGTCCCAGATGAAGCTGTTGATCTTGGCAGCGGCCAGACCCATCTCGTAGTGGTCGAGGTTGTCGCTCATGGCGCCGGCCACCTGATTCAGCTTGGTCAGCACCCACTTATCGCTCATGTCCAGCTTATCCTCGCTGGGCAGGCCGGGCTGGAAGTCCTCGGGCAGGTTCATCAGCACGAAGCGGGTAGCGTTCCACAGCTTGTTTGCAAAGTTGCGGGCAGCCTCCACCTTCTTCTCGCTGTAGCGCATGTCGTTGCCCGGGGTAGAGCCGTCCACCAGCATGAAGCGCAGTGCGTCAGCGCCGTACTGGGCGATGACTTCCAGCGGGTCGATGCCGTTGCCGAGACTCTTGGACATCTTGCGGCCCTGGCTGTCGCGGACGATGCCGTGGATGCAGACGGTGTCGAAGGGAGCCTTGCCGGTGTAAGCCAGACCGGAGAAGATCATGCGGCTGACCCAGAAGCCGATGATGTCGTAGCCGGTGACGAGGGTGTTGGTGGGATAGAAATACTTGAGGTCTTCGCTCTCCTCATTGGGCCAGCCCAGAGTGCTGAAGGGCCACAGAGCGGAAGAGAACCAGGTGTCGAGGGTATCGGGGTCCTGGGTGAGCCTGGTGCCGCCGCACTTGGGGCAGGTGCAGGGTGCGCTCTTGGCGACCACAGTCTCGCCGCAGTCGTCGCAGTACCAGGCCGGGATCTGGTGGCCCCACCACAGCTGGCGGCTGATGCACCAGTCGCGGGTGTTCTTCATCCAGTTCATATAGTTCTTGGTGAAGCGCTCCGGCACGAACTTGATGTCGCCCTTCTCCACGCTCTCGATGGCGGGCTTGGCCAGAGGCTCCATCTTGACGAACCACTGCTTGGACACCATGGGCTCGATGGTGGAGTGGCAGCGGTAGCAGGTGCCGACTTCGTGCTTCAGAGGCTCGATCTCCTTCAGGAAGCCGCCCTCCTTCAGGTCCGCGAGGATGGCCTTGCGGGCCTCGAGGGTGGTCATGCCGGCATACTTGCCGCAGTCCAGCACATGAGGCTCGTTGACGGTGTTCTTGCCCGCGGCAAACAGAGCATCGGCAGCAGCCTTGTCGGCAGCACCGGTCATATGGCCGTCGTAGGTGAAGACGCGGACGATGGGCAGGTCATGGCGCAGGCCGACCTCAAAGTCGTTGGGGTCGTGGGCCGGGGTGATCTTCACGACACCGGTACCCTTGGTCATGTCGGCGTGCTCGTCGCAGACGATGGGGATCTCCTTGTTCAGCAGGGGCAGGATGACATGGCAGCCGTGCAGATGAGCATAGCGGGGGTCATCGCCGTTGATGGCAACGGCGGTATCGCCCAGCATGGTCTCGGGACGGGTGGTAGCCAGCTCCAGCATCTCGCCGGTCTCCTTGACCGGGTAGAGCAGGTGCCAGAAGCTGCCGTCCTTTTCCTCATACTCCACCTCGGCGTCGGAAATGGAGGTGTTGCAGTGGGGGCACCAGTTGACCATGCGGTTGCCGCGGTAGATGAGTCCCTTGTCGTACAGGCGGACAAAGACTTCCTTGACAGCCTCAGAGCAGCCCTCGTCCATGGTAAAGCGCTCGCGCTCCCAGTCGCAGCTGCTGCCCAGCTTCTTGAGCTGGCTGACGATGCGGTTGCCGTATTTGGTCTTCCAGGCCCAGGCGCGCTCCAGGAAGCCGTCGCGGCCCACCATTTCCTTGGTCAGACCCTCAGCACGCATGGCCTCCACGACCTTGGCCTCCGTAGCGATGGAAGCGTGGTCCGTGCCAGGCACCCACAGGGCGGCATAGCCCTGCATCCGCTTGGTGCGGATGAGGATGTCCTGCATGGTGTTGTCCACGGCGTGGCCCATGTGGAGCTGGCCGGTGACGTTCGGAGGGGGCATCACGATGGTGTAGGGCTTCTTGTCGGGGTCGGCCTTGGTGTGGAAGTAGCCGCCATCCAGCCAGAACTGGTAGATGCGGTCTTCCACCTGGCTCGGATCATACTGTTTTGCGAGTTCTTTCATAGTATCCTCCCAGATGAATTGATAGAAGTTGTTTTCGTAAGCAGGGTGCGCCGAATGACGAGAATTTTTGTCCGCAGACAAGGCGATTTTCCGCAGCAATCCTGGGCGGATTGCAAGGAAAATCAACGCAGTATGCGGGCAAAAAGGCCGTTCAGACGGTGTGCAATGCTTATGGAAACGACTTCTTGTGAGTGGGACGAAAAAAGCCGCCCCACGGAGCGTTCCATGGGACGGCTGTAATATAACCGCGGTACCACCCAAATTGCACACGGCTTTCTGCCGCATGCCCCTTGATGCCCCGATAACGTGGGGCAGACCCGGAGGCGACTACTCTTGTTTCCCCGCCTCTGCTCAAAAGCGACAGCACGCCGCACCGCCATACCGGGTTTTCAGCAGCCCCCGGCTCTCTGGATGGCGAAAACGACACACACTCTTTTTCCTTGCATTTATAAAAAGAATATAGCGTTTTTTGTGCGTTTTGTCAATCTCTTTTTCATCGGAACAAAATTTTCACAGCTGCCGTTCAGCGCACGGGCCGCGCTCAGACCGCCGTTCTTCTGCCGGATGGGCCGGACGCGGCTGTCCCGCCGGGTCATTCAGCCTTTTCTCCTTTTCAGGACAGCCGTGACACGGCCCTTGAGCCGATCGAACTCCGGCGCGTTCCGGTGGAGCACCACCATGACAGCCCCGAACAGCAGCGTATACAGCACACCGTCCACCAGAAACCAGCCGATGTTCTTCGCCGGGCAGAAGCGCACCCATCCGTAGGACACAGCGGCCAGCACTGCGACGACTGCGGCGCGTTCGGCGTAGCGGACAAAGTAGTCTTTCAGCTTGCCCTGCCAGTCTTCCCGGATGCCGTAGCGCATCAGGATGTAAGGCTCCATCCAGAGGCAGGTCGTCACGGTGCTGATGACCGTTCCGCCCAGAATGCCTGCCACGCCGAACTTCTGCACCAGCAGCAGGGACGCTGCCAGATTGATGACCGACTCGAGCAGCGGCTTGTACCGGTCGTACCAGAACAGGCCCTTGGCCTCACGGAAGAGCAGGTTGACCTTCCGCTGACCCGAAACATAAAATTCCGTCACGAGGACGGCGACTGTCGCCGTGGAGAAGCAGTATTCCGCGCCGAAGCAGAGGGTGATAAAAGCGTTGGACAGCGCGAACAGTCCCGCCGTCCAGTAAGCGTAGATGACGAAGAAGAGCAGGTCCAGTTCCCGGTAGATGCTGTACACCCGTGTCTCATCCTCAATGGCTCCCAGATTGCCCAGACTTCCGGTAAAGGCGTTCGAAAATTTGTCCATCAGGTTGTTGATGCCGGACAAGATGAGCTTGTAGTTGGAGTAGATGCCCACCGACAACAAACCCACGAAGCTGGACATCAGCAGGCTGTCCGTGTTCCGGACGATGACCGTTCCCAGCTTGTGGAAGCTCATGGCACCGATGTTCCGCAGGATGCCGTGAAATTCTCTTTTTCCGGCAGCTCCCCGCACTCTTTCAGGTAGGGAAATTCCTTATCCGCCTTGACCGATACGATGATGTTCGGGATGAACTGCATCACGAACTGCACCGCCAGATAGAGGATAAAGTTTCCGGTCAGCACGATGAGGACGATCTGGAGCAGCGTCTTGACCGCGTCGCAGAGCTGCGCCCAGAGGTTGCGGACATAGGCTTTCTGGTAGGCCAGATAGATGGAGTTTTTATAGCTCAGCAGATAAGAGCAGACCGAGTTTGCCACATACATCAGATAGATGAGCCGCAGATGCTCGATGCCGCTGCTGTCCTTGATGAAAAAGCCCAGAAACGGCATCAGTGCAAGGCCCACGAGCAGCACCACGACCGCCACGATACGGTAGAGGAGCCGGTAAAGGTTCATCAGCTGCGCCAGCCGATGCTCGTCATTCTTCGCAGCCGGCTCATACAAGCTGTATATCATCGCCGTGCCGATTCCAAGCTCTGCAAAGTTCAGGATGCCCAGCACATCGGTGAACAGTCCGTTGACCCCCAGATATGCCGCCGACAGGTAGTGGATGAACACCATCCGGCTGATGAACAGCAGTGCCTGATTCATGAGCTGTCCACCCACATTGACGACCATATTGATAAGGGTATACCGTGTCCGCATTTTTCTTATGTCCCTTCCTTTTCGAGTGTGGCCCGCCGCATCCGCTGCATCAGGGTCCGCAAAGGCCCTGTTCGTTTTTCTTTATTAGAATATCATCTCATTGCGGCGCTTTCAACGATTTATCCGTTTTTCAGCCCTCCGCGTCCAGAAGCTCCGTTTTCAGCCGGGCAATGAGCCGCTCCATCAGGGCCACACGGTTGAAGGGGGTCATGAGATAGAAGCCGTCGGCGTAGGGCAGAGCCTCCCGGGCCATCTGCATCGACACCTCAAGGCCCAGCGCCTCGCCCTGCTCCCGGTCGAGGCCCGCGAAGCGCTGGATGATGTCCTCCGCCACATGGATGCCGTTGATCTCGTTTTCCATAAAGATTGCGTTCCGCTGGCTGACCACGGGCATGATGCCGGCCAGAATTTTAGCCCGTTCGCCCAGTGTCTGACGGGCCTTGCGGAGATTTTCCACCGCCTGTGCCGACAGCACCGGCTGGGTCAGGAAGCCCGACATCCCGTTTTCCAGCTTTTCCACAGCCCGGCGCAGCTCCACGTCAAAGTTCCGGGCGTTGAGGTTCAGCGCACCAAAGACGGTCATGGCCGAGGGCATCTCCCGGCCCTCCCCGGCCAGCGAGACGATGTACTGGGCCAGCTTGCGGGAGTTGAACTGGTAGACATTCTTCACCTCGTCCCGCTCTGCGGTGGGGATGGGGTCGCCGGTGATGGCCAGCACCTCCCGCACGCCCTCGGCGTAAAGGCCCAGCAGAAGGGCCTTGGTGGCGTTGAGGTTGCGGTCGCGGCAGGTCATGTGGGGCAGAGCACACATTCCCAGTTCCCGGTGTACCCGGCAGGCCACGAGGGAGGAATCCATCCGGGCCTGTGCGATGGGGCAGTCGGCGATGGTCAGCAGGTCAGCGCCTGCGGCCTGCAGCCGCCGTGCGCCGTCCAGATAGCCGCTCAGGTCGGCCACCCGGGGCGAATCCAGTTCAATGGCGATGACCTTCTCACCTGCGTTCAGTTTCCGCAGGAAGGCATCATCTTTTTCCACCGCCGGTGCAGTCCCGGTGGAAAGCTTCGCTGCCGGAGCGGCTTCGGTCTGCCGGGGCAGGGCATCCAGCTCCGCACGCAGGGCCGCGATGTGGGCGGGCGTCGTGCCGCAGCAGCCGCCCAAAATACGGACGCCCCCAGCGGCGATCTGCCCCATCTCCCGGGCAAAATACGCAGGCTTGCCCTGATACAGCACCCGCGCCCGGGTGACCACCGGATAGCCCGCGTTGGGCATCACCGACAGGGGCAGCAGCGTCTTGCCAAGGCCCTGCACCAGTTTCTTCATCGCGCCGGGGGCCGAGACGCAGTTCAGGCCCACGGCGTCCACCACGCCGCTCTGCTCCATCCGGCGCAGCAGGTCGCGGAACAGCAGGCCCTCGCGGGTGTAGCCGTCCGGCAGCACCGCGAAGGACACCATGACAAAGGCGTCCGGCACTGCCACACGCAGTGCCTTTACCGCCTCCACAATGCCCACATCGGAGCTGAGCGTCTCGAACAGAAAGTTCTTTGCCCCCAGTGCGGCGAACTGCTGCGCCACGAGGCCGTAGGCGCTGCTGGCCGGGGCAGCCTCGGTGTCCGGGGCAGGGCCAAGGTCAGCAAAGACGGCAGCATCCTTCTCAGCGGCAGCGTCACAGGCCAGCTTCCAGCCCGCCTCGGCCAGCTCTTCCCAGCCCGGCATCTGGGCCGCCGCCATCCGGGGCAGACCGAAGGTGTTGGTCTTGATGGCCTGTGCGCCTGCGGCCAGATATTCCGCATGGACCTTCTTCACGCCCTCGGGGTCGGTGAGGTTGGCCATTTCGCAGTCCGCGCCCGGTGCCGCTTTATAATAGGTACCCATGCCGCCGTCGAACAAAAGCGGCTTGTGGGCAAGATACTCTCGGATGTCCGTCATAGAAAGGTTCTCCTTTTTTATTTTCCTTGATTTTATAAAGAAATTCAGGTATAATTTTTGTATGAAAGTGAGGTGCTTTTGGATGCCCAAGATTCGTTCCAGCGCAGACCTGCGCAACAACTACAATGAGATCTCCACCTTCTGCCACGACTACGCCGAGCCGGTGTTCATCACCAAAAACGGCAAAGGCGACCTTGCCGTGATGAGCATCGAGACCTACGAGGCCCTGACCGCCCGGTTCGATTTGTACGCAAAATTGCAGGAAGGTCTGGATGACGTGGCGGCGGGAAGAACGCGCCCGCTGGATGAGTTCATGCAGGAGCTGCAAAACAGAAGGAGTCTTCGATGAACTACTTTATCGATGTTGCCGTTTCTGCTCAGCGCGACCTTGCAGATGCCTTCGACTATATCGACCTGAACTTGAAAAATCCCTCTGCTGCCGACAAGCTGGTTGCCATCGCATGGAAGAAATTCCGTTCTCTCGACACCTTCCCACAGCGTTTTTCACTTGTGAATGACCCATTTCTTTCCGCTTTGGGAATCCGGCTCATTCCAGTTCAAAACTATCTTGCATTTTATAAAGTCGACTCTTCCACCCAGACCGTCCACATCCTCCGCTTCCTGTATGGTCACAGCGACTGGCAGGCTATCCTGCGGGCGGATGTTCTTCCAACATGAGCATTCTCCCCGGCCCTTTGCCGGGGAGAATTTTTGTGCAGTCATCTTCAGTTTAATGAAGTTTGCGCACTTGTCAAGCATTTTTGCCCCGAAGCAGCCCATTTTGCTTGCGTCGAAGCCGGTTTTGTGCTATTCTATGCATATTTACAATGGTTGGGAGGAATGTATCATGCGCCACGCCGGCACACAGGAGATCGAAACGCCGCGGCTGCTTCTGCGCCGCCTTATGCCGTCGGATGCCCCGATGATGTACACAAACTGGGCCAACGACCCGGAGGTCACCCGCTGGCTGCGCTGGACGCCGCACAAGGATGTGGCCGAGACGCAGGAGCTGCTGAGCGCATGGGCGCTGCTCTATCCCAACGAGGACTACTACCAGTGGGCCATCGTGGAAAACGGCCACCGGACAGGTGTTCGGCTCCATCAGCCTCTACAACAGCCTGCTGGGAGAACCGGCACAGCGAAATAAATGGCCGGGTTTTGACCTCTCCGAGGGCATCTGGGAGCCGGGCTACTGCATCGGCAGAGCATGGTGGGGCAAAGGCTGCACCACCGAGGCTCTGAAAGCTCTGGTAGAATACTGGTTCAAGAATACAGACAGTAATTGGCTTGCCTGCTCCCACGCCGTGGAGAACCCCGCCAGCGGCAAGGTCATGATGAAAGCAGGCTTTGTCTGCGACCACGAGGCCGTCTACCACAAATTCGACGGTACGGCGATACCCTGCAAGTGCTATGCCCTGACGCGAGAATACTATAAGAAGCAACCTCTCCGTCAGCGCTGACGCGCTGCCACCTCCCCTAAACGAGGGAGGCCTTGGCATTCGTAGAGCTTTTCTCTTCGCCAGAGGCTCCCTCCGCTAGGGGAGGCTGTCGAGCGATAGCGAGACTGAGAGGTTGGCTCCACTAACAGAAAGGAATCATTTTGAGCGAACTTTACGATATTTTAGTCGAAACTCCCCGACGAAGGTCATCCTTCTCGCCTCGACCAGGGCCTGTGGGACTGCGAGCGCAGCCTTGCCGAGCTGGCTGCGCTGTGCGAGGCCAACCACATGGAAGCCGTGGCCGAAGTCACCCAGAAGCGCCAGACCCCTGAGACCGGCATCGTGCTGGGCAGCGGCAAGCTGGAAGAAGCCGCTGCTGCCGCAGCAGAGCTGGGGGCCGAGTGCGCCGTCTTCGACGGTGAGCTGACCGGCAGCCAGATCCGCAACATCTCCACGGGCCCTCGGCGGCCTCGAGGTCATCGACCGCACCATGCTCATCCCTCGAGATCCTTCCGGCAGCCGTGCCGTGACCAACGAAGGCAAGCTGCAGACCGAGCTGGCCCCTCCTGCGCTACCGTCTGCCCCCGCTGCAGGGC
>ENA-OQKC01000789-OQKC01000789.1-human-gut-metagenome-genome-assembly--contig:-NODE-789-length-12521-cov-2.796595_pt1 | contig 12521 bp, 13 predicted proteins | sample MGYA00242774_ERZ504790 | MGnify/ENA primary metagenome ERZ504790 (study PRJEB26092, sample SAMD00036419) | human gut metagenome | host: Homo sapiens | study: EMG produced TPA metagenomics assembly of...
ATAATCACCATCTTTTACACCAGTAGTTGTACCATGAATTATACATTGCTGTTCTGTACATGACACTAAAAAAGAGAACAACGTTAGTATTCCAAATAAATGTTTTGTTTTCATATTACAGTTATTTTTGAGTTTTTAGACTTTCTCTATTATTTCTGTTTTTTGCACACTTAGTAAAATTCTCAACATACTTTTATCTAAGACCATAACATGATAGATATTTATGCAAATGTACATACCAAAAGCGACACAACTCTCAAACTAATTTGAGAGTTACAAACAGAATCATATTCCTAAAATTAAAATTAACATTACTTTTTTTATAAACTTTGTCAATGATGATGTAGGAAGTGACATCTTTTCACTTTTACAGGTATGGCCATGATAAAAAGGTGCCTGTTTATATTCCTACTGAAATTCTGATTTTGAATGCAAAGTACCGGATAATAAATAAAAAAAGCCTTGAAAATATTTCAAGACCTTTTTCTCTAAATGTTAAAAAATACGGCTACTTCCTCAAATTCCGGCGTATATGACTGACAGTTTCAGGAGTTACGCCCAAGAATGAAGCAATGTTTTTCAAAGGAACTGCTTCTTTCAAGTTAGGACAACGCTCCATCAGTCTTTTGTATCGTATTTCAGGGCTGCAATACAAATCGAGTAGTCGTCCATATACCATCTCATATAAATTTTCAGCTACGCATCTTCCGAATCGTTGGGTTTCCATATTTGTTTCCCAATGTTCAATAATATCATGGTGTGATATTTCATAAACAGAGCAATCCGTTATTGCTTGAATACTTACCAATGACAAGCTGCCTTTCATGAATGAGGAATAGTCACATACATATTCATTGGTAAACGAATACCCTACAATATGCTCTTCTCCCTCTTCATCAATATGGGTATATTGAAAGGTACCATCTTCCACCCATCCAGCAAAACGCTTTCTCTCATGCTGACGGATAAAAAAATCTCCTTTACGATAAGTATGTACTTTCCCTTTCCTTTCACATAAATCTTTAATAAAAGAATAGTCTAAGTTATTGAGGTATGTATTGAACTCGTTCATCTGATAAAATCATTTGTTCTCAAAAGTAATTTCCTTGCGGATACGGCTGAGATAGGTTGGTGTAACATTCAAATAAGAAGCAACTTCTGCAATCGTAATATTTTGAAGAATATCAGGACATCTTTTCAATAAAGCGATATAGCGTTCCTTGGGTGATAAACGGTGCATATCCAGATACTGCGTATAAACATGATGGAACAATAAATCCGAAAATAGCTGATGGAGCTCTCTGTTCCCATTGAATACCTTATTGAGCAGATCACAGTTACACCTCAGAACCTCCACGTTTGTTGCAGCAACAAGACTGGTCATACATGGTTTTTTTTGTGTGGTACTTAAATAATCACCCACAAACGCTCCAGAGAGTGCTAAACCGGTAATATGTTCGTTGCCCTTTAAATCAGTTACGACATATTTAAAATATCCTTCTTTCACGATTCCCATATATCGTATAACATCTCCCTGTTGCACAAAGTATTCTCCCTTTTTGTAATGACACAGTTCACCGTTCTTAGCACAAATCTCATGCCAGAAGTCCATATCTAGATTATCTACAAAAGAATTAAAATTACCCATTTCTACAATGTAATTATCAACATAACAATTATGCGCGAAGTTAGATATTATAATTCAATAAACATAGCAGACTGATTTATAAAAAAAAGAACATAAAATGAGTCCTATTAAATCTCAATCCGAAGAATAATAGGGCTCATTTTTAGAGCATTTAATAAGGCAACAAATATCAGATTATAAATCTATCTGAAAATTCATGGAACTTTTTCAGATATTCTCTTAACATGACCCATAGCTTTATACCCTTCGGTTCCGTCAGTCCCGGTCTTCCGATAACCAGATGGCTGCGTATGAAGTCCCCATGCGGACTTTCCGGCTATTGTTCCGTCTGTTTCTTCTCGTTGCCTTGCCGGTTCTCTTCCGTGCTTTCCAGCGTCGGCGGAACCAGCTCCAGCTGTATCTTGCGATCCAGTGCGGCGAGTTCGGACTTCAGCTGTTTCAGCTCGTCCTCCTTCTTCCATGTCTTTCCGGCTATCGCTTCCAGTTACGGAATTTCCCGCTCCAGCACTGAAGCATCAACCCGAACTCCATTCACTGTAATTCTCATCATTATCGGAGCCTCACCGTTCCGATTCAATTTCGTCCTACGAATGTAAAACAATAGATAAAAGGTTGTTCTTTCCATCTTACTTGTTTTTTAATCACAAAACTAAAATTCCAAGAACAACAAGTCAAGATGCAAAATACTGATAAACAATGAATTATTTACTTAATAGGTGTACCTGACATTGAAAGCAATCAGATACACCGAATAGTACACCGAAAGAATGCTTTGATATGCTTATTTTTGCTATGCAGCAAAAACAAAAATCCCCGTAAAGTATTAATTTACAGGGATTTTCTTTGTTTTGTAATTCTTTCCAGCGGAGAGACAGGGATTCGAACCCCGGGTACCTCGCAGTACAACGGTTTTCAAGACCGCCGCAATCGACCACTCTGCCACCTCTCCAAGACTCCTTTTCAGAAGTACTTTCCGTTGAAAGCGCTGCAAAGGTACGACTTTATTTTAAATAAGCAAATAGTTTACCAGTTTTTTTGCTATAAAATTTTCAAATCGTATTTTTGCATACGAATAATAAACGAAAGAAATAAATCATGATATACCCTCAGAATTTCGAACAGAAAATAGGTTTCGATTCCATCCGTCATTTACTAAAAGAGAAATGTCTCAGCACATTAGGTCAAGAAAGAGTAGATGAAATGAACTTCTCAGAATCCTTTAAGGATATTAATGAATGGCTGGAACAGGTGATGGAATTCATACGCATCATACAAGAGGAAGACAGTTTTCCCGACCAATATTTTTTTTGATGTACGCCCATCACTAAAACGTATCCGCGTAGAAGGTATGTATTTGGATGAGCAAGAACTGTTTGATTTACGCCGTTCTTTAGAAACAATTCGTGATATCATCCATTTTCTGACACTGACCCCGAATGACGAAGAACAAGAAAACTCCCCTACCCTGCCCTACAAAAACTGGCAGGAGATATTATCGTGTTTCCTCAACTCATTACGCGTATAAACAACATCTTAGACAAATTCGGAAAAATCAAAGACAACGCTTCTTCCGAATTATTACGCATCCGCAGAGAGTTGGCCTCGACAGCCGGAAGCATATCACGCAGTTTGAATGCAATTCTACGCAACGCTCAAGCAGAAGGTTATGTTGATAAAGATGTAACTCCTACCATGCGTGACGGAAGACTCGTCATCCCTGTCGCACCGGGATTAAAACGGAAAATCAAGGGAATTGTACACGATGAATCATCCACCGGCAAAACAGTTTTCATAGAACCGGCCGAAGTAGTGGAAGCAAACAATAGAATACGGGAATTGGAAGGAGAAGAACGCCGGGAAATCATCCGTATCCTGACAGATTTCTCTATCATAATCCGCCCACAGGTCCCCGCCATCCTCCAGTCATACGAGTTTTTTGGCAGAAATTGATTTCATCCGTGCCAAAGCCCATTTTTCCATTCAGACGAACGCCACCAAACCATCATTGGAAGACAAACAGATTTTGGACTGGACCATGGCCATACACCCACTATTGCAACTCTCGCTGGCCAAGCATAATAAAAAGGTTGTTCCTCTAGATATAGAACTAACTAAAAATCAACGCATTCTAATTATATCCGGACCGAATGCCGGAGGTAAATCCGTTTGTCTGAAGACTGTGGGATTACTACAATATATGTTACAATGTGGTATGCCGGTTCCGATGCATGAACGTAGCCATGCCGGATTATTCGGCAGTATCTTTATAGACATAGGTGACGAACAAAGTATCGAAGACGATCTGAGTACCTATTCCTCACACCTTACCAACATGAAAACAATGATGAAAAGCTGTAACGAACGCAGCCTTATCCTCATTGATGAATTCGGCGGAGGTACAGAACCACAAATTGGAGGAGCCATAGCTGAAGCTGTGTTGAAACGTTTCAATGAAAAGGGCACATTCGGCGTTATCACCACTCATTATCAAAATTTGAAACATTTTGCCGAAGATCACGAAGGAGTGGTTAATGGTGCCATGTTATATGACAGGCATTTAATGCAAGCTTTATTCCAATTACAAATAGGAAATCCGGGAAGTTCATTTGCAGTAGAAATAGCTAGGAAAATAGGTTTACCGGAAGAAGTTATAGCCGACGCATCCGAAATTGTAGGGAGTGAATATATCAATGCTGATAAATATCTACAAGATATCGTACGTGACAAACGTTATTGGGAAACCAAGCGTCAGAACATCCGCAAACGAGAAAAACAGATGGAAGAAACCATCGCCAAATACGAAGAAGAACTACAGGAACTGGAGAAAAGTCGTAAAGAGATTTTGCGAAAGGCCAAAGAAGACGCGGAAAAATTATTACAGGAATCAAATGCCCGAATTGAAAATACCATCCGTATCATCAAGGAAGCACAAGCCGACAAAGAACGTACACAATCGGCACGTCAGGAACTGACTGATTTTAAAAATCAGATAGAAGATATCGAGAAAAAGAACAAGGAAGATGAAATCATCCGGAAAATGGAAAAACTCCGTGAAAAACAAGAGCGGAAAAAAAACAAAAAGGATAAAGCCAAGACGGAATCTTCCCAACTGTCAATACCCAAAGAACAGCCTATCACTGTAGGTAGCACTGTAAAGATCAAAGGTCAATCCAGTGTCGGAGAAGTACTAGGAATTAATGGCAAAAATGCAATAGTTATGTTCGGAATGATAAAAACCAATGTAAAACTGGATAAGCTGGAACGTAGCACACCAATACAGCCCACCCAGAAAACAATGGTAAAAAGTACCTTCGTCAGCAGTGAAACACAAGATCGGGTATATGAAAAGAAACTAAATTTCAAACAAGATATTGATGTACGCGGTATGCGTGGCGATGAAGCGATACAGGCAGTAACTTATTTTATCGATGATGCCATACTATTGGGAATAGACCGTGTACGTATCCTTCACGGAACAGGTACAGGCATACTGCGCACCCTGATTCGCAGCTATTTGGGAAGTGTTCCAGGAGTAGCACACTATCAAGACGAACACGTACAATTTGGTGGGGCGGGTATTACTGTAGTAGACTTAAAATAATATTTTAATAGAATAAGAGGCTGTTTTTAATTAATTTTCTCTATATTCGCACTAAAATTAGAGAAAATTAAAAGCAAAGGTGGCAGCGGGAACTTCTCATACAACTATAAGTATTAAGCTTAATGAGCAAGGGTTTCATGATATTTTCAATAAATATTATGTAACTCTATGCTTATTTGCCAATCAATATACAGAAAACCAAGAAACTTCAGCAGATATTGTACAAGATTCATTTGCCAAACTATGGCAAATAAGAGAAGATTTTTTTTATCTGCATCAGGTAAAAGCATTTTTATATACAGCTGTACGCAATAAAGCACTCAACGAACTGGAGCATTCAAAAGTAGTATATGAATACGCTCAAAATGTCATCGAAAAGAAAAAGGATTCCTTTTTTCACGATGCAATCGTTGAAGAGGAAACTTATCGTATCGTTTCTGAAGCCATAAATAAATTACCTGACCAAATGAAAGCCATTATGCAACTATCTCTGGAAGGGAAAAAAAACGCAGAAATAGCAGACAGACTAAACATATCTACAGAAACAGTCCATACATTAAAGAAAATAGCCTACAAGAAACTCAGAGAGAATTTGAAAGACTACTATTACTTCCTCTTGTTCTTTATATAAAAAGACATTAATTTGTTTTTTTTCAAAAAAAGTCGTTTTATTATTCACCCAAATTTCAAACAGACCTGTTTTATTATAAAAGAGATAAAAAACAGGTCAAAATATGATAAAACAAGATTTCTATATAGCCAACCTCATAGCAAGGTATCTGTCGGAAGAAATAACCCCGGAAGAAACAATAAAACTAACTGCTTGGAGAGAAGAATCTACAGCGCACGAGATTTTATTCAAGAAAATTTGTGATGAAGAAAACCAAAAGCAACATTTCCGGAAAAATACGGCATTCAATCCTTCATCCGGATGGAAAGAAGTGGAAAAGCGAATCAAAAGAAATAATAACAGAAGCAGATATATCAAAATAGTAAGTTATGCCGCAATCATTCTGTTACCTGTCCTTTTTGTAAGTATTTCCATGAAATTCACCTCGCCCGTTTCTCTTTCGGACAAACAGTTCATCGCACAATCCATTCTACCTGGGGAATCCAAAGCTATTCTGACATTGGAGGACGGACCAGACAATCCATATAAATAAAGAAACAGAGAGTCTGCTTGAGAAAATAGGCGGAGCCCGAGTCCACATGGACTCTACAATGCTGAATTACCAAGTAACATCTAAAAACAGCCCAAAAAAAACAAGCCTGTATATAATAAAGTGGAAACTCCACGAGGTGGAGAATATGCTCTATTGTTAAGTGATGGAACAAAAGTGCATCTGAACGCAATGACCAGTCTCCGCTTTCCTGTGACATTTGATAACGGTCCACGCAAAGTGGAACTGGAAGGCGAGGCCTATTTTGAAGTCTGCAAAACAGGGCAACCATTTATAGTATGCACTCAAGGCATGCAAGTAGAAGTGTTGGGAACCACATTCAACATCTCTGCTTATCCACAGGAAGAGTATCAGACAACTTTGGTAAACGGTTCTGTCAAAGTAAATACAGAAACTGGAGAAAGCTGTATTTTAAAGCCTTCCCAGCAAGCTACCATCAGCCTCGGAAACAGCAGCATACAGATACGCATGGTAGATGCCGGATTTTATACCTCATGGATAAAAGGAAAAATTCATTTCAAAGACCAGCGATTGGAAGATATCATGAAAATACTATCACGCTGGTATGACATGGAAGTAATTTTTGCCAATGAGAAAATAAAAGACCTACGCTTCGGATGCAATGTAGATCGGTATTCGGAAATCACTCCATTTGTACGTTTGTTGGAAGAGACTCAAAAAGTACACGTAAAAGTCAATAACAAAACAATCACATTCTATAACTAATAAAAATGATGTATTATGGACAAAAAACACAACTACACCAATCACGGTAAAAGTAGTAAACGTTTGTGGATTACGTTCCTATTTTTCTGTATCATTACCACAGGTTTTATGCAGGCTGCCAACAAAGTGTTTGCACAAGCCACTGTCACAGCCTCATTCAAGAATGCCACGTTGAGTGAAATTCTTTGGGAAATCCAAAGACAAACCGACTTTACTTTTGTATACAGCACCAATGATGTAAAACAAATAAAAGTCCAAAACCTAAATGTAAATAACGAAAAAATAGCCAATGTGCTTGATAAATGTCTTATGAATAGCGGTTTGACCTATTCAGTTCACAACGGCGTTATTGCTATCAAGCAAATTGAAGAAAAGAGTCTGCTGTTGGATGCAATGCCGGTTTTGTCAGAAATATCAGACAAAAATGTTTACTTCAAAAGATAAGTGAAAGTATTGTTTTCTTTTTTAAATGTAACTTCTGCATAATCACGTGACGTTCCTCCCCTGTCGAGAAAATCAGAAGGATTAAGGTAAAGATGTTCTGCCAGAAGCCGGAAATCTTCGGGAGCTGTGATCGTGAACATTGACGTTGCATCTTTTTCATCTGATTGTTCGTAAGCAGCTTTATCCGGATCGGAATTGTTCTCATCTTTGGCAGAAGAAAAGGATGCTAAAAGATCGTTCCATTTTTTGTTTTTCATTGAGTCGCCGCTTAAGTATAGAGTGACAGAGTCGATATCTTCTGCACGGATAAGTCTTTTTATTTTGTATCCGTATTTTTCAAGACAGGAAAGTGTATTTTCATAGTCTTCGTAAATGTACAATGATCCGATCGAAAACGTCTTGTAATTGGTTTCATCTTCGGAGGAAGTTACCGGAAAAGCTGTATTGACTGCAGCATTCCATTCACGCGTTCCGTTCACCCATGAATGGAAAGGCTGATTCGTATTCGTCTCTTTGTTAGGAACATGGCGGATCGTAAGGGAAAATTCTCCAATCGGAACTTCGCTTCCGAGTTTTCGGATATCTGTGTTTAATACGTCTTTTTCATATGCGCTTAGAAGTTCTGTTCTTTGTTCGGCAGTCAGAAGTAATTCTTCGGGCGTTATATAAATATCCTGAAGCGAGACAGAAGATACGTTTTCTTTCTCCACATGGAAGATCGGGAAAAGTTCCTTGCGGTAATCTTCTTTTTGGCAGAGCTTTGTGAATGCCTCAAGCGTTTCATTATAGAAAACACAGTAGTTTCTATAAACTTTCTTCCCGCTTTCCAGTTCAAAGCAAAATGCGGCGCATATATAATTGTCGGAATCTTTATCCGTCTGCATCGATGTCTGAGAGGAGTAAAGCGTGTTTGGAGTAATGCCTTTTTTCACGTTTTCGATTCCCGATTGCGCAAGATTGTATAAAACGTCAACGTCATCGGAAAGAACGAAACTTTCCCTGTCATCCTCTGAAGTATAGTCTTCGGGATACCAGAAATAGGATGCGAACGAATCGGGAAGCGTTCCGATCCGGGCAATTTTTTCTTCTTTCGGAAGGTATGTGTCATATCCGGTAAAATCAAATTGAAACACTGCAAGCAAAACGGCTACAAACCCGATGGCAATTACGGAAGAACGCCATCCTTTTAATAGCATTTTCAGATCCTGCCAGTAAATAAACTCGATCAATCCGCATAGCAGGACAATGGCGAGCATACTTAAGATAATGATCCATTTTGTGCCGGAAGCTCCGATAAATGATTTTACAAGAAGACTGATAAACACTGCGGTCGGAATACTGATCAGTACTTTAAATACAGGCGGTGTAAATTTAAACGCAAGGGCATTTCCGGCTGATTCCGAAGGGTAAATGCGATACAGCATGATCGAGGCCGCCAAAAGAAGAACGATCAAAACAAGAGCAGCGGTGATCATAAACACATTCGAGTAAGAATTATTTTGTTCAAGCATGCGGATGAACAACGGAAATGGCGAAAGATATTCCGAAAGTTTTTCAGGTATACTGTCGTGTACGTTATAAGTTGTCTGGAAAAACGCATCTCGCAGCGACGGAAGCAGTGTCAATACGAGGCTTGGATAGACTCCGATGACAAGTGTTCCGAGGAACATCGTTACGCTTCGTCCGGTCAGCATTCCCGCAAAAATACATGTGTGATAGATCAGAAGGAATGCGAGGATTCCCGTCCCCATTGTAAGAAAACATTCTCCGGCGAGAGAAAGAGTCATAATTCCTTTTACAGCGCCGACAAGGATCGTCAATACAGTACATACTATATATGGGATGAGAAAGAGGAACAGTCCTGCCAAATAAGAGATTGCGAACAACTGATGACGTTTGAGCGCAAGTCCGTGGTAAAAATCAAGTTTTTCTTTTTTATGCATGAACTGAAACCCGCTTATTCCGACTGCGAAAGCGAGAATTCCGATCAGTATGATGAGAAAAGCGGAATTATATCCGTTAATGAATCCGGAAAATGTATCCGCGAACTCTTTTAATACTTCAGGATCTTCAGAATAACTGTCAAGGTAGATCAGTGTGTAAACAGGCATTGAAAGAAATAACAGGACGCCGGAAAGGGCGGCGAGCCATCCTCTGTGCCGTATGTCCTCTCGTATAAGTTTAATATAAGAAATCTTTGATATCATAACCGGCTGCCTCCGTTTCGCTTATAAATATTTCTTCGAGTGTAAGCGGAAGGACTTCTGCAAAAACAGGATCATAAGTCTGTACCGCAGAAAGAATATCTGAGTGGCTTCCGCGAAGTGTGAGCGTAAGTAAAGAACCGGAACGCTCCATTTTTAATATCTTTATAGAAGACAGAAACTGCTGTTCTTTATGTGGATCTGAAATGACACACTGCAGTTTGCAGACGGAACACTTTATCTGATCCAGACTTTGGGTAAGCAGAAGCTGTCCCTGATGCAAAAGTCCGATGCTGTCGCAGAAGTCTTCTAACTCCCGCAGATTATGAGAAGAAATGATCGGTGTGAAATCCCGATTCAATATCTCTGCGGCAAAAAGACTTTTAACAGCCTGGCGAACGACCGGATCAAGTCCGTCGAACGTTTCGTCACAGAGGAGATATTTTGTTCCTGAACAAGACCGAGCAAATGGAAACTTGCTTTTTCATACCTTTTGAAAAGCTGCTGATCTTTCGTTTTGGATCAAGATTAAATCTGTCTGTAAGAGAGTCAAACAGTTTTCTGTTAAACGACGGGTAACAGAGCATGTAATAATTTCTCATCTGTTGGATATCTGCATTCGGAAAGAAGTAAGGGGTGTCCGACAAAAAGCAGATCTGTGATTTTACGGAAGGATTTTCAAAAACAGATTCTCCGTCAATGAGAACTTCTCCTTCGTCCGGTTTGAGAATACCGGATATCATACGCAGAAGCGTACTTTTTCCGGCTCCGTTTGATCCGATCAGTCCGAATACCATACCGTCCGGGATAGTAGCGGTGATGTGGTCGGAAGCATGGATCATCTGAAATGTTTTATCAAGCGTTTTTAACTCGATCATGAGAATCCTCCTTTCGATAGATCCGGTCAACAAGCTGCGTGAATTCTGCGCGCTTTACTCCGAGTTCTTTTCCGTTTGCGATAAGGCGAGAAACGTTCTCGAGAAGTGTTTTCTTTGTCTGTTCAACGAGAAGCGTCGTATCGGAAACGAAATTTCCGCGTCCTTTTACCGGATAAATATAGCGTTCCTGTTCCAAAAGCGAATATGCTTTCTGTATCGTATTCGGATTGATGGAAAGATCCATTGCGAGGGAACGAACGGAAGGCATCTGCGAATCGGGTGGAAGCGCGCCTTTTAAGATGAGCGTCTGAAATCTTTTAGCAATCTGTTCATATAAAGGCAGTTTGCTTTGATAGTCAATCGTAATCATAATTGTCCCTTCCTTAAAATGAGTGTATTAAGTGTATTATTTAATGTAGTACACTTATCGTAACACAGAAAGGAGCAAATGTCTATACAAAGTAAGAATTGTTGCAAATATGAAGCTTGTACAATGAAACGAATAGTGCTATGATAAGTCTGCTCGGCAAAAAGCAGGGCGGAAAATGAAATTGATTCAGGAAAGGAACAAAAGTGTGACCTATAAAGAAGCGAGGGTATATTTAGATGAATTGTCTAAATACGGAAGTGTACTTGGCTTAGATGCAATTCGAGGTCTGCTGCGTGAACTTGGGAATCCTCAGGATGATTTAAGGTTCATACATATCGCAGGAACGAATGGAAAGGGATCGTGTGCTTGCCTACACTTCCACATATTAAGTGAAGCAGGATACAGGATCGGGCGTTATGTATCACCGACAGTTGTCTCATACCGTGAGAGGATACAAGTTGACGGAGAAATGATATCAAAGCATGCTTTTGCAGAAGAGACAGAAAAAGTTCAGGATGCTATCGTTCGGTTAAAGGAAGCGGGAAAACAGCTTCCGACAGTCTTTGAGGCTGAAACGGCGATAGCATTTTTATATTATAAAAGAATGAAGTGCGATTTTGTCGTTTTAGAATCAGGGCTGGGAGGGATGGAAGACGCTACGAATGTTGTGAAAAATACAGTCTGCGCCGTGTTTTCGCCGATCAGTATGGATCACATCGGTGTGATCGGCAATACACTTTCCGAGATCGCCGAAAATAAGGCGGGGATCATAAAACCGGGATGCATCGTTGTATCAGCGCCCCAGAAGCAGGAAGTAAGAGAAATTTTAGAACAAAAAGCAAGACAGTTTGGCTGTCCGATTATTTATGCAGAGCCGGAAAAAGCAGTTGTCTTGGAAGAAGATTATCGCGGGATGCGGTTTTCTTATAAAGATTCCGAAAATATAAGCATCCGTCTTTCGGGAAAATATCAGCTCATAAACGCTGTTACCGCATGGGAGGCAGTACATGTTCCGGGACTGCTGAAAAAAGAGGAAAAGAGAGCGGTCGAGACGGGTTTTTTCGATACAGAATGGTTCGGAAGGTTTACATGTATTTCGGAGCGGCCTGTATTTCTCGTAGACGGAGCGCACAATGAAGATGCGGCAAAAAGACTGCGGGAATCAATAGAAGCGTATTTCCCGGGAAGGAAGCTTATTTACATAATGGGTGTGTTTCAAGATAAAGAATATGAAAAGATCATCCGTTTGACGATTCCGTATGCAAAATGCGTATATACGGTCGATCTTCCGAATAAAGAACGTACGCTAAGCGCGCAGAAACTAAAAGAAGCTGTTGAAGCACAGTCTGAATATGTGCCCGCGTATGCTGTCGGCGAGATTAAGCAGGCGGTAAAAGAAGCGCTGGAAAACGCAGACGAAGACGACGTGATCCTTGCGTTTGGCTCTTTGTCCTATTTGGGAAAAGTAA
>ENA-OQKC01000790-OQKC01000790.1-human-gut-metagenome-genome-assembly--contig:-NODE-790-length-12505-cov-3.341008_pt1 | contig 12505 bp, 11 predicted proteins | sample MGYA00242774_ERZ504790 | MGnify/ENA primary metagenome ERZ504790 (study PRJEB26092, sample SAMD00036419) | human gut metagenome | host: Homo sapiens | study: EMG produced TPA metagenomics assembly of...
GTAATAGACAATTCCGGAAGACTGCTGCTGTTAATCAACGTGCTGGGAAGTAGGCACGATATCAGTCTCGTTGGCAGGCTTCAGTATCGCCTTGGTAATCGAGCAATCGCTTTCCACGCTCGGCAAAGCAATATCAGCATCGCTCAGTTCAGAGAGCGGCTTCCAATTACCCAACAAGGCGTCGAGTTCTACAAGGGCAGCCATTGGCAACGTATGATCGTCGGGCTCGCTCAAGGCCAATCCACGCTTGCAAATCACGCGGAATTCGCCAGGGGTGTCTTGCGGCAAGGCACGCAGATTGAATGTGGGTGTCGCTTGGCTTGGCGTGCGTGTCAGCAGGGTATAGAGTAATGCCGCAAGCTGGCGAATCGCATACCGTTCAGGACCGTCCGTACGCAGATCGGTAGCGGACGTATCGGCCAGCATCGTGGCACATGGTGCATCGGCAATTTGCACACCGGAGGTAGTCACTCGAACGGTGTCGGTTGTGATGACGATGCCGCTGGGAGTATCCGCAATGACCTCGCGCAGCACGTCGGCGCATTCTCCGATAATCGACCGGATGGCGCTGTAGCTGAGCGGCTTGGCGGTATCTACCATGTAGTCAGTCAGGCATTGGCCGCTATCCACCGGCATGACAATGAGAAGTACGTCGGATTCCATACGGTATTTCAGTATGGGAATCACACGATCAGGGCGAGTGGCGGCGATGCGACCAGCGAGCTTATCGATTGCGGCGAAAGCGCTGCGATCGGTAATGATGAACAGCTGGCAATCCTTTGCCAGCACACGGTCGTTGGCTTTCCATGCCTGAATGCCAGGCTCCTCACGCAACGATGATACCAAGGTGTATCGGTTGAGAATCGTGTCTCCGAGTTGCGGTTTCATAGTGCGTTCGGCTCCGTGTGATTGGTGTTCGAGATTGGTCTTAGATATTCTACGTGCGGGGCTATCCTTGACGGGCTCCGTCTCAGGATTGATTTACGTAGCGTCGACTTTTTTCCGGCTGGGCTGTCACAGCAACGTCCTCACTGGCCGGAGTCTTGTGTAGACGGGCCAGTATCGAGTGATAGGCGCTGATGAGTTCCCGGGGTGTGTACCACCCACAACACAGCCACATATACTACGGCCAGCACAATGGTGAGCACCACGCAGATGGCCAGCGCAGACCACCAGCTCATGTGCCCGCCTACTGGTCGAATATCCGCGCCGAGCAGTGCGACTACCGGTCGTTTGATCAGCCAGACCACAACTCCGGAAGCCAGTGCCGCCACAATGGCCTTGGCATATGTCCTCGTGATCTCCCGACCGCCAAGATTGCCTTCGAACTTGCGGCGCAACATCATCAACGTCAGCGGCAACGCCAGTAATCCACCGAGGGTCACCGAGCAGGCGATGCCGAGTACCCAATGCTCAGGAGGAAGTACCATCATGCCGATGATCATGAATATTGAGGTGAATCCATACTGCATCACCGCGGACAGGAAGGGGTGAAGGCCGTCCTCAAAGGCGTAGAACGTGCGCTGGATCAGCAGGAACGCCGACCCCAATGGAATGCCCATAGACAAGGCGATAAGCGCATAGGAGATCAACATAGTCTCGTCCATCGAGACGGACGGAAGCAATGCACGGATGATCGGTTCGGGGAACACGACCATGGCGGCGGCGAAGAACATGATGAGCAGGCCCACATTATTCAGTGCGCTGACCAGGTCGTGCCGTGCCTCATCCAGATTCGCAGCTGCGATGGAACGGGAGATTTTGGGGAACATAGCCGTGGATACCGATACGGCGATGAGTGAATAGGGCAGGATGAACAGTGTGTACGCATTCTGATAGGTCGCGTTGCCTGCCACGCTGAACAGGCTGGCACCCGTCAGTTCGTGGGCGCGCTGCGGTGCGGATGTGGCGATACGGGTAAGGATAATGCCGCAGATCTCACTGGTGATCACCACGCCCAAAGAGCCTAACGCCACGGGACCCATAGACCTGAGTCCAAAGCCGCCAAGCCCGAAGCTGGGTTTGTACTTGAACCCGATACGGGCCAGCGGCAGGAACAGTATCAGCGCTTGGAAGGCCACGCCCAAAGTCCAGGTGCCTGCGGTAAGCGCGATTTTGTCGGCGGTCCAGAATTCGAGGGGCTGTTCATTGGCCTTGCTGAACAGCAGAATAAAGCCAGTAAAACCGGCGCAACTAATAATGTTGGCACCGGTTGAGCTCCACGCATACGTGAGGAAATGGTCTTTGGCGGCCAGGATCTGACCCAATACCGTATACAGGCCGTAGAAGAACACCTGAGGCATGCACCACAGGGTGAACGAGGTGGTCAGGGCTATCATCTGGTGATCGTCGCTACCCACGTACAGGCGGGCAAGCAGAGGGCTGGCCGCCGCCATCACCACGGTCATGGCCAATAGGATGCCGATGGCCAACGTAATCAGGCGATTCAGTCGTTCTTGGGCGTCTTTTTCTTTCAACGTGCGCACGATCTGGGGCACCAGCACGGCGTTGAAGATGCCGCCGGACACCAGCGTGAACACGGATTGGGGAATCATGGAACCGGCCTGATAGGCGTTGGCCGCCAATCCGGTGGTGCCGATGGCCGCAGCGAGAAGAATCGTGCGGAGCTGACCGGTCACACGGGAAGCAGCGGTTCCCGTGGCCATGATCAGGGAATTACGACCTACGCTTGAACTCATTCGTCGGGGTCCTTCTTCCGATGGAACTGCCGCCACAGGCCGATAATGCCCAGTAGCACGGCGAAGCCGATGATAATGAAGCCGCTGGCATCACTGATGCGCATCACACTGGTGATCGCGGTGTCCTGCGTGTTGCCGAAGCTGTTGCCTTCCCGGTCGGTCAACGACACATGGGCCGTCGATGAGCCGGAAGTGGAAACGCGGATGGTGAAGGTCACCTGAGCGTCGCTATGCGAGGGAATATCGATGTCAGCGGTTCGCGAGGTGACGATCTGCATGGAGTCAGTCAGTGAGTTGACCTGCACGCTGACGGCGTAGGGAAGGTCATTGCTGACGGTGATTGGCATTTTCGCGGATTCGCTGAACACGGATATTGATTCCGATGGGTTGATGCGTACGCCGTTCAGAAGATCGCTGGCCAGTGTTTTCGCGGCTCTGACCATGGCTTTTCGCGTGGCTGTCGGCTGGGGGGAGCCAGACATGGATCGCAGCGCCATATCGTCATGCAGCACCAGCAAAGAGCCAATCCATTGCGTCGGATCGTTGCTGTGCGAGACGGTGTCATTGGCATCCTGCCGGGCTAGGGCCTGCGGGTCCAACGACGAGACCTCGTCGGAATCAATCTCGTTCTTCAATATGGAGGTGGCCATGCGCATGATGTCATGCCGGCTGTCAGCCAACTGTCTCAACGCCGACCGGGTATTGGCGGTGTTGGCATCATCGGCCTTGTCGGGATTGACCGAATCGCTGACATTGTACGGATCGGCCTCGGCCATGGTCTTCAGGTCCGTCAGATTCAACCAGGACGCCTGCTCGAAGGCGCTCATCACCTGATCGATCCAGCCGGCCTCCGTGGTGCGGGAGAACGTCATAAGCAGGTATCGGGATGTATAAGGCTGTTCCATCTGGTAGAACGCGCTCTGAGCGACCAGTCGGGCCAACCGACCGGCATCGCTGGACTCGGCCTGCGCGTCCGTGCTGGTGGCTTGGCCCTTGGCCAGCGTGCCCAAGGTCGATTGCTCCTTCAGCACGGTGACATCGCCGGCAGACGTATCCACCACGTAGGTGCCTGTGTGTACGGCTTCAGTCTGGTCGGCATCGAAAGAGGCATCGGCAATCACCGTGTCATAGCCCTGCTCTCGTGCCGCGGTCAGCGCATCCAACGTCCAACAGTTGTTGCCCTGCCATGCGTACGCGGAGGGTGTTTCGGAGTCGTTTCCGGCGGCATACCATGCGGCCGCCTGCTTGGCGTTCCACTGTTCAGTGGTGATGCCGGCCTTTTCGTAGGCCGCGGTATCACCCAGCGCGGTATAGGCGGTGATGTCAAAGTCGGCGGGCTGCATGATGCCGGCAATGGACGGTTGCACTGCGGACTGACGCCAATACAGAGGATCCGCGATCACTTGCAGCGAGCGGTGCTTGGCGAATGTCTGCCCAAGGGATCGCGCGGTATCGGCATCCTGCTCGGATAAGGATATGGCTTGCGTATCAGTGGCTTTGGCCGCGTTGCCGGCGTCGGCGTTATCGGACTTGTCGGCCTTGTCCGTGCTGTTGGACTTGGACGATGTTGATGTCGAGGAAGTGGCGGTTTCGGCAATGCGATTGCTGATGGCCTTGTTATCGACCTGCCAGCCGCTGGCGGTGTAGGGCATGGCCACGGTCAGGTTCATGGCCGGTGTCGTCGCGGTGTTGAGCCCATCCGAAGATCGGGTCAGAAAACTCGGCAAATCGGCGAGTATCTGATTGCCGACGATATACGACAGCATCAGCGGCTTCGGCCCCCAGCTCCCTATGGAGGCAAGGGTCTGCTGATTGGCGTTCACCTCGATGGTGACGGTGGCAGTGCCGCCGGCGGGAATCGATGGCACGTCAACGGAACCCAACTCGTTGGGGTGGGGATGGGGGCGTTGTTCTCGGCCCAATTCTGAATATCGGTGCGCGAGACAAAGGTGAACAGCGTATTGGTGGTCAGGTGCAGTGTGCCGCTTGACGTGGCCGTGCTGTCCGTATTGCTGATGACCGCGGTGACATGATAGCCCGATTTGGAGGTGACGATGGGGGTGCTTTGCGTGATGGCAATGCTCTGCTTGGGCTGATTCTCGGTCTGATTGCCCGTTGCGTCCGTCGTATCGGATGAATCAGTCGTGTCCGTCGTATCGTTCGCGTAAACGGTCAATGGAGCGGCCAGCATCGCCACAACGGCGACGCCAGCCGCCAGTGCGTGTGCCAGACGTGTGCAATGTCGTAAGACTCCGGGTAGGTTCACTCGTTTGCCTGCCTGTTCTTCTTTCTGGCGTAGAGCCACGCGATTTTGCGTTCGTTGGGATAGCTCAACACGTCATCCAAATCTTCAAAACGTACCCAGATGGCGTCTTCCGCCTCATGATCCGGGTCTCCTTCCACCGTCAGTTCGCCGCCGGTCTGTTTGAGCGCGAAGTGATGGACCAGCTTATGCACGCGCTGCGTGGTGCCGGTGAACCAGTAGTCGATGGTGGCGATGGAATCGATCACCTCGCCCAGGATGCCGGTCTCTTCATGCACTTCGCGCACAGCGGTCTGCTGCGGGGTCTCACCTTTTTCGATATGCCCCTTCGGCAAGCACCATTCGAGATGGCCGGAGCGGGAATGACGGGCGATAATGGCCACGCGGTTCTGGTCATCGAAATCAGACCGCCTGCCGAATATTCGCGTACGACCGGCAGTTCCTGGGCATCCAGTGAAGCGAATGTGGTCGGACCGTCCGACGTACGGCGTTGCGGCATCATGGCCGGAGTCGGGCCGGATGGCGTCACCGGTTCTACCGGCACTGCCGGTTCCGGCGAGGCAACATCTCCGGACGGGTGCCGGCCGAAGACCGTGGCCGGCGTGGGATGCGCTGACGTTGCGGGCCTCACTGGTGCTGCAGACGGCGCTGAGACCGGCATGGTGACCGGCGTTGCGGCCGGTGCGGTACGTGCCGCAGGCGGCATCAGCACGTCGCGCGGAGTCGGTATCGCTGTGGTGTGCGCGGCGGCGGCCTTGGCGACCGCAACGGCAGCATCTACGGCCGCGTGAGCGGTCGCCGCGGGATCGTTCGTGACGATGGTTACGGACGTTTGTGCCGTGGCGATAATCGGCTCGACCTCGGCAATCGTCTCGGCACCGGCCTCGCCGGCGATACCATCAGCCTGCCCCTCGATAGTGCCGCTGGTAGTGGCGATGGTGACGGTGGCATGCATGCCGAAGACGGTGGCCGGTGTGGGCATCATCGGCTTCGGTGCGGGCATGTCGCTGGCGGCGTCCGATATTTCGGATTCGGATGGTTCGGGTGTGGCGGGCGTTGCGGGTGTGCCAGGCACACCGGAATGTTGCGCAGTCGGTACTGCGTCTACTTCGTCTTGATGAACGGCCTGATTGGTGGAGTGGCTCGCGGTGCCGCCGACATCGGAAGAATCGCCCGAATCGGCGGAATGATGCGGAGTTTCGGACGTATACAGCAGGTGGTCTTGGGTATGGCTATCCGCCGAATCTGGTGTTTGCCCCAGCATGCGGGCAAGGTCGGCGGGCGTAATCATATTCTCCACCTTACTCAACCCCGTGTGCAGGTGGGGTAACGGTATGCTGGTAGGGCAGAAAAACGTCGCACGCGGGAAGGTGCCCATTGGATTTCGAAGTATGGCCTGAAGCCATCGAACTTGGTCGACTGTTCGCCGAACAGGGTTACGAGCTGGCATTGGTCGGCGGCCCGGTCAGGGATTTGCTGCTCCATAGAAAGAGCCACGATTTGGACTTCTGCTCATCCGCACGGCCTGAGCAGTTCGAGCCGATACTGCGCCGGTGGGGGCATGACGGCTTCTGGGACATGGGGCGCAAGTTCGGCACGCTGGGTGCCATGCGCCGCCGCCCGGACGGCACCGAGGTCAAGGTGGAGGTCACCACCTATCGCTCTGACACGTACGATCCGGACTCGCGTAAGCCCGAGGTCAATTATGGCGACACGCTTGAGGGCGACCTGTCCCGCCGCGACTTCACCGTCAACGCGATGGCTCTGCGCGTGCCCGACCTGCAATTCGTGGACCCGTTCGGTGGTGCCAGTGATCTGTCCAAGGGCGTGTTGCGCACGCCGGTGGATCCGCGACAGTCCTTTGACGACGATCCGTTGCGTATGATGCGCGCCGTGCGATTCGTGGCCCAGCTGGGCTTCCGTATCGCGCCGGACGCGGCCGAGGCGATTACCTCGATGCGCGACCGCATCGACATCGTATCCGCCGAGCGTGTGCGCGACGAACTGACCAAACTGCTGCTCTCCGACCGTCCGCGCGCCGGCCTTGAGGCGTTGGTCGAATCCGGTCTTGCGGACATCGTCTTCCCGGAAATTCCGGCCCTGCAATTGCAGATCGACGAACACCACCGCCACAAGGACGTCTTCGAGCACACGATGATTGTGCTCGAACGTGCTATCGCCCTGGAAACCGGCCCGGACGGCCCGGTGCCCGCCCCCGACCTGACGCTGCGCTTGGCCGCCGTGATGCACGATATCGGCAAGCCGAAGACCCGCCGGTTCGAGTCGGGCGGCAAGGTGAGCTTCCACCACCATGACGCGGTGGGTGCCAAAATGACCCGCAAGCGTTTGAAGGCGCTGCGTTTTGACCACCATCTGGTCGAGGACGTCTCGGAACTGGTGAATATGCACCTGCGCTTCCACGGCTATGTGGACGAGCCGTGGACCGATTCGGCCGTACGCCGGTATGTCAAGGATGCCGGGCACCTCTATGAGCGGCTGAACAGGCTCACGCGTGCGGATGCCACCACACAAAACAAACGCAAGGCGATGATCTTCTCCCAGGCCATGGATGAGATGGAGGAGCGCGTCCGCGAACTCAAGAAGAAAGAGGACTTCGACGCGATCCGCCCGGATCTGGACGGCAACGAAATTATGGAGTTGCTGGGCCTGGAGCCCGGCCCGATGATCGGCCGCGCCTACAAGCACATGCTGGAATACCGCTTGGATAACGGTCCGGTGGACCACGATGTGGCCGTCGAAGAACTCAAGCGCTGGTACGCCGAGATTCAGTAGTCCGATACTAGTCCGATACCAAAAAACCGTACGCTGAATACGTGTCAGCGTACGGTTTTTCGCGAAGATGAAGCTGTATGCGCCTTACTGCGCCGTGTATGCGTCGTGTTTGGTGTCGGCGGGCAGCTTGGTCATGCTATCGGCGGCCTTGCAACCCTCGATATTGGTGATGGTCTTACCGGATTGTGGGGAGGATTTGGTGTCCTGCAGATCGTTGAACGTGGCGCCGATGACCACATCGATGAGTTGATCCTCGCGAGCCGTCATGATCATGGTGGCGTCGGTGAAATTGCCGATCAGCGTATACGCCTGATTAATGGCGTTCTTGCCGAAGTAGATGGTGGTGCGTTCAACGCCGGTGCTGGAATAGTTATCGATTTTCTGCACGCTGAATCCACGATTGGCCAAAGCCTCACCCACGGCCTTGGCGAATTGGCCGTGAGAGGTGCCGTTCATCACGCGGATGCCGACCGAAGCGTTGGACACGTATTGCGCTTTGCCGCTGCTGTCCTTGACCGCGCACGGTGCCGCGTTGCCGTAATTCGGCTGGCGGGCCGGAGTCTCCACTTCGCCGAGGCCGAAAACGTGGAAATTGAACAGTAGGGCTATGACCAGCACTACTGCCAATACCGCGCCGCTGATGGAAAAGACGATGGTCTGGCGGTGGCGCACGTACGCCTTGCGGGCTTCACGTTCATCAACCTGATACGTCATCGGTGGACTTCTTTCATGGGTCGGGTGGCTGGTTGCTACCTTAGCGTCACTGTCTGACGCCGATATTGGGGTGTGCGGGAGATTTGGCTCGAATAATGCGATCGACCACAGCTGTATCGCGCCACACCTCGATAATGCGTTGTGCCGCTGCCTCGTCGGCGGCGAAAGCGACCACTGAGGGGCCGGATCCGGAGACGAATGCATGGCTGGCACCCGCCTGCGTGGCGGCGTCGATGGCCTGCCCGCTGCGGGGATGCAGGCTGATTGCCGCAGCCTGCAGATGATTGCGGTCGCCTTCTGCGGCTCCCACGAGGTCAAAGGTGTGGTAGACCTCAGGAGTGCTGAGTTGCGACTGGTACGCGCCGACCAATACTTCGCCGCTGAATCCCTGTTCTATCAGCGCCAGCTCATCGCGGCTGCCGGGGGCGATATCCGTGATGCGTTCGCCGAAACCGGTGCCGTATGCAAGGCCACCGGTCAGGCAGAACGGCATATCCGCGCCCAACGTGGCGGCAATGGTGCGCAGACGCTCTATAGGCCAGTTCAGCTCCCAGAGACGATTGACCGCCAGCATGGTCGCCGCGGCGTCGGCTGAACCGCCGCCTAGTCCGGCACCCACGGGAACTGCGCTTGGTGATGGTCAACGCCACATCCGGCTCGCGCTCGGCCGCCTGGGCCATGGCGAAGAGGGCCAGTACCGCATGGTTGCGGCGCATGTCGCTGCGTGAGGAGGCCAAGTCGCCCAAATAAGCGCCTTCGAGCTCCAGAGAGAATCCCGCTCCGGGTTGCTTGGCGGTTGCGGTGACGGTGTCGTATACGCCGATTGCACAGTAGGTGGTGTCCAGTTCGTGGCGTCCGCCCCATTCGTCGTGAGCAGGTCCCACTTCCAAGGTGAGATTGGTTTTCGCCGGGCAATCCACCGTAATGGTGATGGGGGAGAGCTCATCGGACTGATGTCGGGCAGCGGCTGGGCGTGGATGTGAGGTTACCGGACTCATTGTGCCTCATCTCCATCTCCACACGATTCGATGGCCTTGGCCAGAGCGGTGAATTCGGCGATGGTGAGCGTCTCTCCTCGACGGGTCGGATCGATGCCGGCGATGGAGAATGCCTCGGAGGGCGCAATGGTCTTCAATGCCGCGTGCAGGGTCTTGCGACGCTGACCGAACGCCGCATCGATCAGCGAAATCGAGTTCCCGTTGTGCGCCGCCGTCGGCCGTGCTGTTCGAGGCTCCCGGGGCGGCCGGGTCATCGGCCTGATACCGGGTGAATTTGACGAGCGCGGAATCCACATTGGGAGCCGGCCAGAACACATTGCGGCCGATGGTGCCCACCCGTTCGGCGGTGCCATACCAGGCGAGCTTCACGCTCGGCGTGCCGTAGATCTTGGAACCGGGCTTGGCGGCGAGTCTGTCGGCCACCTCTTTTTGCACCATCACCAAGAACGAGCCGAGGTTGTCGAAACGCTCCAACAGCGTGAGCAGAATCGGTGTGGCCACGTTGTACGGCAGATTGGCGACCAGCGTAAACGATGCGTCATCGCTGAAATCAGGCACGTTCTCCGGGGCGACGGTTAAGGCATCCCGATTGACGACGGTGAGTCGTGACGTGGCTTCGGGCATGAATTCGGCGACTGTGCCCGGCAGTCGTTCGGCCAACGGCGGATCGATTTCGACTGCGGTCATGGTGGCGCCGGTTTCCAGAATCGCCAGCGTCAACGATCCCAGGCCGGGGCCGACTTCCATGACATGATCGGCAGCGGTCACTCCCGCCTCTCGTACGATACGACGGACCGTGCCGGGGTCGATGACGAAGTTCTGCCCGAATTTCTTGGTGGGGCTGATGCCGGCATCGGCCGCGATACGACGGATATCGGCGGCGCCTAACAGGTGACCGGTGGCGGGAATGGTGTCGTTCATAAGCGTGTGTTCCTTGTGGGCTTCGTAACCGATCAGTACCAACCGACTTGTTCGGAATGTTGCCATGCCTTGGACGGGCTGCCGTAGGCTTGTGCGATGTACCACAGACCCCAATCGATCTGTACGGCGGCATCGTCACGGTAATTGGCACCGAACGCAGCCATTTTGTCTGCTGGTAGCGACTGAGGAATGCCGTAGGCACCGGAGCTCGCGTTTTCGGCATACCACAGCCAACTGGACTCGCGGGTCCATAGTTTGACCAGACAATCCCAGTCGTTGCCTGTCCACCCGCGCTGCGCGGCGGCACCGGCGGCATAGGCCTGAGCCTGGGCTACGGTGGCGTGCCAGAGTCGGCCGGAGGGCGTGGTGGTTGTTCCTGAATCGGAGCCGGAAGAGCCGGAATTGTTGTTCGTACCGCCGCCGGTGTTGCCGGTGTTGCCGGTGTTACCGGAGTTGCCGGTGTTGCCGGTGTTGCCGGTGTTGCCGGAGTTGCCGGTGTTGCCGGTGTTGCCGGTGTTGCCAGTGTTACCGGAATTGCCGGTGTTGCCGGAGTTGTTGCCGCCGGTGTTGCCGGCATTGTTGTTGGACGACTCGTGCTGATTGTTGGAACCGGAATCGGCCTTGCCGTTATCGGCGGAGTCGGATTTCTTATCGGAACCTTTATCGGTATCAGACTTGGCGGCGCCTACGGCGATGATCTGGTCGATGGCCATCGAGGTGACGGTCTCCGATTTCAGCGTCTCCGATTCGGCCACGCCATCCACATAGGTGACGTCGTACACCTGCGTCTTCTCGCCGTTGACGCCCTGCTGGCGCACATCGGCCTGCCCTTCAGCCAGATTCGGGTCGATGATGGTCTGGGTGGAGAACGGAATCACGGACGTGCGCGTCTCCTCGCCGTGGGTCACGCGGCGTACGCGCAGAATGGTCTCGTCGCTGTCTTTCTCAACGCTGACGCGATCCTCCTTGTTGAGCACGATGCCCTTGGAATCGAGGATGGAGGTGGCCGGCAGCTTGCCATTGGGGGCCACCGAGCTTTTGCCGTCGGCGATGACGGTGACCGGCCCGGACTGGTTGATCACCAGGCCGCCGGTGAGCTGGTTGTACACGTTCTTGATGTCGACGGTGATCTTCGCGGCGTTGTTCTGGTTTTCCTCGAAAAATCCCAGTAGCTGGTCGGCGCTGGTGGCCACGGTCCAGAACGGCACGGCGGTGCCGTCGATGTTGATGGTGGTCTGGTAGGCGGACTGTACGGTGACCACGGCATGATTGGCGAGCTGGTCGCCGGACGAGGTGGTCACGATATCGTGGGTCTTGATATCCACCCCTTGTTCCTCCAGAAGACGGGTGGCCGTCATCGCATATGTGGTGACTTGGGTGGTTTGCCCGTTGATGTTCAGGGCCACGGATTTACGCGCGGTGAACGCGAATGATCCAGCCAGCGCGATACTGGTCGCCGCGATACAGGCGATTACGCGGATGCGACGCAGTGTAACAAACCGACTGACGGGGTCCAAGCCGTGCCATTGCCATGCTCTTCCTGCTGGGTGACGATTACGCACCCATCGTAACGGTTGTTCCGGCCGTACTGCGGTTTCACCGGCCACCGTCACCATTCCTGCTCGTCAGCAGTTATGATACTTATAACATTGAAATGATTATAGCCGTTGCATTCAGAGTACGCAGTAAAGAAAGTGCATTGTTCAGACGGTTTGCAATAACTGAAATCTGCGCCACTAAAAGAGCAACACCGATAACATTGCTCGTTTCCTGTAGCAGAGGAAGCAACCTATGGTATAGTTGAGGCTCATCCCGCCAACCACCTGTTCCCGATGCTCGGATGCAAAGGTAGCGTATGGCTCTGATGGCAGCGGAAAGGTCAGGCGGCAGAGCCGTTTCGGGCTGAATCTTCCTCCTATGGAGCGTATTCAGCCCGAAAACCTTGCCCTGCCTGCCACACGCTTGAAAGGCATCCGGCAACGGAAACAAGCGACTGACGGGAAATCAGAAGACAAGAAAAGGAACGGCTTACAGGTGAAGCAGAATTTTGATACTTCATCCGTAAGTCGTTCCTTTTTTCTTTTCGCTGTAAGTCCATTGCTATCGCAAATTATAGG
>ENA-OQKC01000791-OQKC01000791.1-human-gut-metagenome-genome-assembly--contig:-NODE-791-length-12498-cov-2.659203_pt1 | contig 12498 bp, 20 predicted proteins | sample MGYA00242774_ERZ504790 | MGnify/ENA primary metagenome ERZ504790 (study PRJEB26092, sample SAMD00036419) | human gut metagenome | host: Homo sapiens | study: EMG produced TPA metagenomics assembly of...
CAGGAACTCTTTGACCAGGAAGACGAAATAAAGAAAGCAAGACTCATGATCGCCCTGGCGGATCGCGCGGAGGAGCTTGGAGTGAAGGTGAAGTTTAACACCATCCTTCGCGACCTATAAAAAAGTAGATCGGGAGATGCGGAAGAAAGTCCATCTCTTGTGAGAACTGGACAAATTTTGAAGGTCCTTATGATAATATGCGCTGCGGTCTCTGGATTGCGTCAGATCACGGGATTTATGCGCAGAAAGAGGGCGGGTTAGAGGACGTGGCGTGCTATCACCCGATACTTCCAATCGAGCGTCTGAAGAATCTGGAGACTGGAGACGAACAGCTGAAGCTTGCATTTAAGCGTAATAATCGCTGGGAAGAGATTATCGTGCCAAAGGATCTTATTGCAACAGCCGGTAAAATTACGGCGCTGTCAAAGCGCGGCGTAGCCGTTACAAGCGAGAATGCGAAACTTCTGGTGCGTTTCCTGTCAGATGTGGAGAATTTCAATGATAACCAGATCCAGGTGCAGTATTCAACCAGTAAGCTCGGGTGGATCAAGAGCGGTTTTATCCCGTATGACACGGAGATTGTATTTGATGGAGACAGTCGGTTTAAACAGGTATTTGAGAGCATAGAACAGCATGGGAATCGGGAACTGTGGTACGAACATATTAGACAGCTCCGGAAGACCGGAAGGCTGGAAATCAAATTCATGCTGGCGGCAGCATTTGCCAGTGTCTTGATTGGACCGTTGGGAGCATTGCCGTTTTTCGTGGATCTTTGGGGAGAGACTGAGGGCGGGAAGTCGGTCACACTGATGCTTGCTTGCTCTGTGTGGGCAAGTCCAGATGAGAGCCGGTATATTGGAGATTTTAAGACCACGGATGTTGCGCTGGAAGCCAGGGCAGATCTGCTTAATAACCTGCCAATGATGCTGGACGATACTAGCAAGACTAGCAGTCGGATACGAGATAATTTTGAGGGGATTGTTTACGATCTTTGCTCCGGAAAGGGAAAGAGCCGATCCAACAAAGAACTGGGAATGAACCGGGAAAATAGGTGGCGCAATGCCATTCTGACCAACGGGGAGCGCCCGCTTAATTCCTACGTAACGCAGGGAGGCGCAATCAACCGTATTCTGGAAGTAGAGTGTGGGGAAAAGGTATATAGGGATCCACAGACCACAGCGGAGCTGGTCAAGAAGAACTACGGATTTGCAGGGCGAGAGTTCGTGAGTGTACTGAAGAAAATCGGATTTGAGGAAGTGGAACGGATCCAGCGGGAAATCCAGAGGAAGATTCACAACGATGAGAAAATGCAGAAGCAGAGCATATCTTTGTCCATTGTTCTGACAGCTGATCGGATTGTGACAGATCATCTTTTTAAGGATGGACAGTACATAAGCCTGGATGATGCTGCGCAGGTTCTGGTGGATCGTAATGAGCTTTCTGACAACGAGAGATGCTACCAGTATATTTTGAGTGAGGTCGACATCAATCGGGCCAAGTTTGACGCCATGTCTCAAACTAACGAGAAATGGGGAATGATCGAACACGGGTATGCGGTGATTTATAACAATATATTTGATTCAATCTGCAAAAAAGGTGGATTTTCCCGGAAAGCATTCCTATCCTGGGCCGACCGGAACGGATTGATCCAGACGCAGGGTGGGCAGTTAACGAAGGTTAAGAAAGCAGAGGGAAAGACGATCCGCTGCGTCTTTATAAAAATGGATGCATCCATAGATGAAAATGGATTTCAGAGCGTGGAGGATGCGGACATTCAGGAGGAACTGCCGTTTAAATAACTGGTTACGGGTTACATAGGTTACACGGTTACACGGCATTTCACATATAGGAATAATATATTTTTTTAAAATCGAAAATTGATTTTAAATAAAAAAAGTTACTCCGCGCGTAAGGGAAACGCTTGTAACCTTGTAACCGTATCGCAAAAATGCCGTCAAGTCCAGTAAACATAAGGGCTGTAGTGGTTACAAGTGATATGTAACTGGATAATGATTCTTGTAACTTTTGTAACTTTGGAGGGATTATGGACGATAAAGTAAGAGCATTACATGAGAAGCTGTCTAATGTGTACAACACACTGTGGGTAGCATACAAAGAATATCTCAAAGACTATAGTGTAAGGCACATCAATGCTGCGGCTTATGCGCTGGAAGAGAAATATAAGGACGATAAGACTGTTTTACAGTTCATCTGGTATCAGAAAGCATCATGGTCAGGGATTGTAGGGCAAGTTAAGGAGTGGTCGTAATGAAAAAAAAGAAAACAAAGCAGATGAAAGCGGACGATGCGAAGATATGTCATCTGTGTGGTGAATTAATTGTTGGCGATTATGATTATGTCAGGACAAAACGTGGATCGAAAATGTACTTCCATAAAGGTATGAAATGCAGAAAGGGAAAATAATGGATGAGTTAAGCAGATGGTATGAAAATATGACCTATCAGGAGGCAAAGGGCATCCTGCAGGAGAAGCTGGACTACATGAAGAAGAACTTCATTGCGGCAGGATATTACATGAAATATATCCGGGACCACGAACTCTACCGGGAAGATGGATATGAGAGCATCTGGGAGTTTGCGGAGGATAATTACGGGATCAAGAAGTCTACCGCATCCAGGTGGATGTCCATGAATGATAAGTTCAGCCAGGGAGGCAATAGTCCGGTGCTGGCGGAAGAGTTTCGGCACTTTGAGAAAAGCCAGCTCCAGGAGATGATGTATCTGGATGATAAGCAGATCGAGGCGGTGACGTCGGACATGACTGTGAAGGAGATCAGGGAAGTGCGGAAGCCGGTGGAACCGGAGGTAAAAAGGTTGAAGAAACCGGATGAAACAGACCGGGAATATCTGAATGCAGCTATACAGTCTATGTGGAATGATGTGTCTTTGGAGAAAGCGCAGGAAGCGCAGAAATCAGAGAAAGAAGAGAAAACAAGCCCGATCAACAGAGGATGTATTACAGGGAAAAACACGAACGGGAATTGCGTATGTTGCGGAAAGGACGGCGTAGAGTGCTGTGGACAATGCGATGATGACTGTAACAGCAGATGTGGCTGGATAGATTCAGCCGTTGCGACGTCGCAACAAGACGAACCGGTGGTGGATATGAATCCGCTAGGAGAAGAGTCTGATCAGAGCGATATTGAACTCCTGCAGGAAGAACTGGACAAGGCGAAGAACAATTTGGATCTGATACTCTCATGCTCATGCTATTCAGAGAATGATATCCGGGCGAGAAAACAGAAACTTCTTGTTGGGGCACTTGCAGGAATGATCAGTGATCTGGATGCGGTTGATATTCCTGAGCCGCAACAGCCAGAGCTGCCGATCTTCAAGAACAATGACCAGCGGAAAGCCTGGCTGCGGGATTATAAGGTGTGGGGACTCTGGTATGAGGATAAGAATATCGGGGCTAAGTACTACAAATATGACTTCGAAAATGGTGCCAGGCTGATCGCGGAAGAGTATACTCAACCAGCTACGGAATGGCATGGGGAATTTATTTCTTCATTCATGCATCTTGTTGGAGGACCGAAACCCCCGAAGAAGGGATGCGTATCAAAATGGCAGAGACACGAAGTATATAATCGGTTCCAGAACAATGAAACGGAGCTGGTGGAGTTTCTTAAATATGCACAGAAGAACAGGCAGAATTCAGCAGATTGAATATGTGATTGAATACTGGGAGGAATAACGATGATAAAGAAAAAGGGCATAAACAGCTTGAAGCGTACAACGATGGTTACGTTGAAAGCGTAGAGGATTTTAAAACTGTGCTGATGGAATCGAATTGAAATAACTAAGAAAGGAGCCAGCCTCCGGCCGGGGCAAGGGTATACCGGGCTTCTTGAAAAGATGAGAATAGGGTTACATGATGCGGGAAAAGACGGATCACGGAAACGAATGTACAGAAAGTGTTACGACGTAGAGAAACTGAAAAAATATGTGAACGAAGGAAAGTCGAACGTAGAAATAGCATATTTGTTAGACATATCAGTAGCAACGGTCATAGCTGGAGTAAAAGCGTATGGATTAAAAGGGATGCGGAAACGTGGCAGACCGAAAAAGGAGATGATACATTGAGCAATACAAATGAACCAAGTGCTGCCGCGCTGATCCGAGCGCAGGGGCAGCAGATTCGGCAGGAGACAGCGTGGGAATATTTACAGAGACGATGTGGATTAAGGGGTGATGCGGATGGAGATAACAAAGGAGCTGCTCCAGGGATACCGGAGTAAAAAGGATGAGATCCTGGAGCTGGATTACATACTCAAAAACCGATGGAGAGATGAGGGGTTGATCGGGAATGACGTAATCTTTGATTACAGCAAGGGATACCCCATGCCACAGGGCGTGGTAGGATTTGACAAGGAGAAGTATGATCGCCTTCAGTGTCGGGATCAGCGACGGAAGGAGCAGCTGGAGCAGGAATGTGTGGAGATAGAGGAATGGGTGGAAGCGATAACTGATAGCATTACAAGGCGGATCTTCAGGATGTGCTTCATAGATGGGCGCAGACAAAAGGATGTGGCTAAGGCAGTGCATATGGATCGGAGTAACGTCAGCAAAAGAATTGATACATATTTGCAACTTTCACACAATTCACATGATTCACATGTATAATAATACTAGAGCCAAAAGGCAAAGCGCCTGCGGCTCTTCCCCCTACTCTTGCATAAACCAAGTAAAGACGTCCTGCATTTGCGGGGCGTTTTTTGATTTAAAGAAATGCGTATAAAATGCGTATTTACTATTGACAATGGATATATTTATGCGTATAATATACGTATAAAGAGAAAGGAGCTTGCTTAATGAAACGTAGAGAATTAGTTAAGTTGCTTGAAGATAACGGGTGGTATATAAAGAGAAATGGTGGAAACCATGACATATATACGGATGGTCATAGGAGCGAACCCATTCCGAGACATCCAGATATCAACGAGAGACTTGCAAGAAACATTATTAAGAAGTTGGGACTGAAATAGTCCCACTTTCTTGAAGTTTTATTAAGTGAGAACGCGTTTATATGTGTGGAGGAGGAATCACAATGAAAGAAGGAAGAAGGGCATATCCTGTTGTAATATCGAAAGAAGATGATGGATTTTTCTATGTGGAGATCCCGGATTTTGATATTGCGACACAGGGAATGGATATTGCAGACGCAATGGAAATGGCAAGGGATGCAATCGGTCTCATGGGAATAGACTTGATGGATGAAGGAAAAGTACTTCCGGAACCCAATATTGCAGGAATTAATGCGGCAAAAGAAGATATTGTAACATTAGTTGATGTTGATTTTGTGGAATACAGAAGAAAGGTGGATAACAAAGCGGTAAAGAAAAATTGTACGATTCCATACTGGATGAATGTAGAAGCAGAAAAAGCTGGAATCAACTATTCAAAATTGCTTCAGGATGCGATTATGAGCGTTCTTGGAATAACAAAAAGTGCTAACTAATTCTCTAGTTATATAAATTGTGAATAGCACCCTTCGGGGTGCTTTTCTCATACATAATTCCATTTCCTGTGCACATACTATCCCCGAGGTGATGGTATGAACAAAAAGCAGCAGGAGCAGGAAAACAGACAGAAGAACTTGAATAAGTTCAACAGCATAACGGAAAAGGTAAAACCGGAGAATCAGAACCAGACACACAATGTCCGGTCTGAAGCGGTGGAGCCGAAGAACAGACAGGTATAAGGCATCCGAAAGGGTGCTTTTCTAATGCAAAATTTTAAGTAGAGGAAGGTGGTGACGTGGCGAATTATGAAAACATAAAAGATAAAGGATTTGATCATCGAACAACGGACGAACTACGGATTATTACATCAAAAGGAGGTAAAGCAAGCGGAGAAGCGAGGCGTCGGAAAGCAGATTTCCGGAAGACGCTGAACATGCTGCTTACTGCTGAAATAGATAGTGAAGAATGGAAGCCGGTTCTAGAGGCACTTGGTGTTGAGTGTACTTTAGAGTCAGTTCTTTTGATGGCGCAGATTAAAGAGGCGTTGGCTGGAGATACGAAGGCAGCCACCTTTGTTGCAAAATCTCTGGCCAGTCTTCTGAACCTGACGAGAACCGGTTGAACCGTGAAGCAGATACAGAGCTTAAGAAAGCACGCAAGCAGGCGGTTACTGGTGAAAATGAAACGGAAGAGGCTCTTGATAAACTGGATCAGATACTAAAAGAGGTGCGTGATAATGCAGTTAAGCAAGAAACAGAATGAGTATATTGTGAATGCGACGCATCGTTGGAATATTAAATCCGGAGCTGTGCGATCCGGAAAGTCTTATGTCGACACTGCGTTTGTGATTCCTTTCCGGATCAGAGAGCGTGCAGGCTTGCCGGGATTGAATGTTATTCTGGGTGTATCAAAAGAGTCTATCGAACGAAATGTTTTGCAGCCGATGCGAGAGATTTACACAGACAAGTTGATCGGAACGATCAACAACCGGAATGTAGCGCGGATCTGTGGAGAGGATACTTACTGTCTGGGAGCGGAAAAGGTCAGTCAAGTGGCAAAGATTCAAGGGGCATCCATTAAGTACTGCTATGGAGACGAGGTGGCAAAGTGGAACAAGGAAGTGTTCCAAATGTTGAAATCTCGTCTTGATAAACCATATTCCTGTTTTGATGGATCATGTAACCCGGAGCATCCTACACACTGGCTAAAAGAGTTTCTGGATAACATAGAGCTGGATATTTATCTGCAGAGATACACCATTTTTGACAATCCTTTCTTGCCAGAAGAATTTGTGCAGCAGCTCTGCAAAGAATACGAGGGTACAATCTACTATGATCGGCTTATACTAGGAATGTGGAAACGTGCAGAGGGGGCAATCTATAAGCGTTTTGCGGATAATCCGGATACATACCGATGTGAAGTTGTGGATGAGTTGTCGCTAGATCCAGAGCATAAGCAGTTCCGGAAAGAAGATATCATATCCATTGAAATCGGTTTGGACTTTGGTGGAAATCAATCCGGACATTCATTTGTTGCCAGGGGATATACGGATAACTACAAAGACGTGATTGCACTAAAATCCCGCAGAATCATGGCAAAGGATGAAAATGAGGATATTGACAGCAATATAGTTGGACAAGATGTTCTGCGATTTTGTTGGAGATGTGATTGAAGAATATGGGATTGTGACCCGGCATGGAGATTATGTAGAATATTGCAATGTGGAAACCGTTTATTACGATAATGCGGAGACGGTCCTTGGAAATTCTATCCGGAACGCAGTGGAGAAACAGTATCCTTGGATATCGGTTCGTAAGGCAAAAAAAACAACGATAAATGACAGAATCAGATGTACCGTCAAGCTCATGGGGGCAGGACGGTTTTTTATTACAAAAGACTGCGAAAGCTTGAAGACGGCATTTTCGGATGCAGTTTGGAATAAGGATGTGAAAGATAAGGATGAGCGTCTGGATGATGGCAGCACTGATATTGATAGCTTGGATGCGTTCGAGTACACGATTGAACGTGATATGAAATATCTGATTGAAGAGGTGGAAGATGTTTGAGGGATTAAAAGATTTTGGAAAGGATTTATGCGTATGTTTGGATATACGACATTAAAACAGATCGTTGGTAAGGATATTACTCTTTCTGGCAGTATGATCGATGCGATAAACGAATGGAAGCAGATGCTGAATGGACAGGCGGATTGGATCACTGACAGCATCGTATCTTTGGGGATAGAAGAAGGCATCTGTCGTGAATTTGCCGATTGCGTTCTGGTGGAAATGGAAACCGGCGTGAGTAATGAGCGTCTGAATAAGATATATCAAAAAAATATCGCAAGGTTGAATGAAAATTTACAGGAAGGACTTGCGCTCGGTTCGTTTGTTTTGAAACCACTTGGAGCGGCTACGGCGGAATTTATTTCAGCGGATAAGATTATTCCGATTAGCTTTGGGGATGATGGAAAGCCGAATGACATCGCATTTTTAACTGTAAAAAAGGTTGGAGATGCAGATTATTTCACAAGATTTGAACGGCATTATTTTGTGAACGGAAATTTAACTATAGAGAACCGATGCTTTCACTCCCAGACAGCGGATGATATTGGACTTCCGTGCAGCTTAGAAGCAGTGGAAGAGTGGGGGAATATTGAGCCGGGTCCAGTTACATATCCGGGTATGAGTCGGATGGATTTTGGGTATTATCGGAATCCGATCAAGAATAAGGTGGATGGTTCGGTCTGCGGGGTATCTGTATACGATTCGGCGATAGACTTGATCAGAAAAGCAGACATCCAGGGGGCGAGGCTTGACTGGGAATATGAATCGGGGGAACGAGCCATCCATGTTGATGGCAAAGCATTAAAACAAGATAAATCAACCGGAAGATTTGGGATGGCAAGGCTTAATAAAAGGCTTTACCGAGGGCTGAATTTGGAAGCGGGGAAAGACCAGGAGCTTCTGAAAGAGTATTCTCCGGAAATGCGAGACGAAGCCTTTAGGCGTGGACTTGAAGAGTATAAGCGAGAAATTGAATTTTCTGTTGGCTTGGCTTACGGAGATTTATCGGATGTGCAGGAAATCGCTAAGACAGCAACAGAGATAAAAGTATCAAAGAACCGGAAGTATAATCGGGTAACCGCAATTCAGAACAATTTGTATGATTGCCTGGAAGATTTTGCCGCAGGACTTGCCTTTTACAACAGCATGCTGAATTCCGGGTATGAGTTTTCCTGCAAATTCAACGATTCAATTCTGACCGATGAGGAAGCAGAACGGCAGCAGGACAGACAGGACGTGAGCATGGGCGTGATGTCGCATTTGGAATATCGGATGAAATGGTACGGTGAAGATGAAGAGACTGCAAAGGCAAATGTTCCGGAGCAGAATCAAGTTATGGAGTAGGTGATCTGATTGAGAGAAGACTACAAGAAACAGTTGTCCCGTCAGATCGAGAAACACTTCTCTGATCTAGAAATTCGGATCATGGAAGATATCGTTCGCCGGATCCGAAAGACGGGAAAAATAACGAGCACTGCTGACTGGCAGATAAACAGATTGCGGATTCTGGGATATTCTTCTGAGGACATTGAGCAGATGTTGAAAGAAACACTGAATAAATCTTATCCGGAGATGTTTGAGCTATATGACAAGGTAATAGACTGGGAATATGTTCGGAATAAGGAAGTATACGAACAGGTTAATGCAGAATTTATTCCTTACGAAGAGAATGAGGAGTTGCAGCAGATTACAGAAGCTCTGATTCGTCAGAGTGAAGATGAGTTGCAGAATATTACAAAGTCTCTTGGTTTCTATCTTGATTATGGAACCGGGAAAAAGGTTCTTACACCACTTGCACAGGTTTATCAAAAGTATCTTGATGCTGCCTGTATGGATATTGTGTCTGGGGCGTTTGATTATAACAGTGTCTTACGAAGAGTTGTAACGCAGCTGACTAACAGCGGACTGAGACAGATAGAGTATGCATCTGGCAGAGCAAACCGAGTTGATGTGGCAGCACGTAGAGCGGTTATGACAGGGGTATCACAATTGTCTGGAAAAATATCCGAAATGAACGCTAAAAAACTTGGAACAGAGCATTTGAGTGGAATGGCATGCTGGAGCCCGTCCAACTCATGCGGTGTGGCAGGGCAGAGTATATAGCAAAGAAGAACTTACGACGGTGTGTGGTCTTGGAACTGTGACCGGGCTACTCGGTGTGAATTGTTATCATATGTATTATCCTTTTGTTCCCGGCATTTCTGTTCGGAACTGGACGGATGAATGGCTGGAAGAGCAGAATCGCAAGGAAAACACGCCGAAGAGCTTTAACGGCAAAGAATATACTCTGTATGAAGCAAAGCAACGTCAGAGACAGATGGAGACCTGTATGCGGGCGCAGCGTGAAAAGGTTGAGCTATTGAAGAAGGGTGACGCTGATCCGGATGATGTGACGCTTGCAAGGGCGAAATATCAAGGGCAGTTGAATGAATATAGCCGGTTCTGTAAAAAGATGGGGCTGACAGAAGAAAGAGAACGCATCTATTATGATATGCGCGGAAGAGTAGCTACAAATTCTAAGAGGCAGAATGCCCGATATACTGCAGATATGATTCGGAATGCAGATAGAGATTCAAAGCAGTATTATCGGTACAAAAACATACTTGGAGATGATGTCGGCAGCCTTGCTGATTTCCGGCAGATGAAGTATAATGAACCTAAAGAGTTTAATTTGTTGACAGATTATAAAAATTCTGTTGCAAACGGAATGATATCCCCATTATCCGGATTTAAAAACTACAAAAAATTGCATGACAGAATAGAAAAAGAGCTTGTTGGCATGAAGACATCTAATGGGATAAAGATTTCAGGACAGAGCAAACATTTTATAGAACGTGTCATAGGTACAAAAGAAGACCCGAAGACCGAGAGACCAAGAAGTGGAGTTGATATTGAGGATATATGGTATGCACTTTTGTACGGGGAAGTCAGAACAAGAAAGAGAGATCCTGACAGTGTTAAATTTGTTACAGATAGGTGCATTGTATCGGTAAATCCCAATACAGGAATTTTAATTCAGTGTAATCCGCAGTAGGAGGCGATGATATGATCATAAAATTAAATAATGAGATGTCGAAACTTCTCTTAGAAGAAGTTGAAGATGCACAATCTTTGATTTTAAGCCAAAGGAAAATAGATTCTGATGCAAAAGAGTTAGAAGTGTCCGATATAAAAGAACTGCAACTTTTAGTAAACGATGAAATTGTATATAGAGGTTTAGATCATCAAGAAACTGTTAATAATTTAGGTAAGAAGTTGTATAGACTGTATGATGAAATTCTTCATCAGAGACATTCTAGTAATTAATACCATTCATTCTTCGGAGTGAGTGGTATTTTTATACCCATTTTTAAGAAAGGAGGATTGTCATGAAACTTTTTGAACAGGATGTAGGAAAGGTATGGTGATCCAATTATCTCCCGCTGAGACGCAGGGTGAAGCGTCTTATTTTTATGCCCTGCCATATGGCTATAAACTGGGCAGCTACCCGGCCTGAGGTCTAGCAGACTATATCCCTTACCGCTGAAAGAGCGGTCAATAAAATATTTCAGGAAGAAAGGAAAAGTAACTATGAAAAATATTTATGAGATTCTTGAAGACTTTGGATTGGAGATTCCGGCGGAGAAAAAAACAGATTTTGAAAAGGCGTGGAAAGAAAACTATCGTACCAAATCGGAGTATGATATCGCGGTGACAAAGAGAGATGAGTATAAGAGTTCTCTCGATACGGTAAGTGAGCAGCTGAAAGCGTTTGATGGTGTTGATGTGGCTGATCTGAACGGACAGATCAAGAAGCTTAAGGACGATTTGAAGGCTAAAGATGGTGAATACGCTGCAAAAGAAGCAGATCGAATCTTTTCTGACACGCTTAAGGAAGCTATTAAGACCGCCGGAGGACGTAACGAAAAAGCAGTCATGGCTATGCTTGATATGGACGCATTGAAAGCATCAAAAAACCAGTCTGAGGACATTAAGAAGGCATTGGAAGCCGTGAAGGAGTCCGATGCTTATTTGTTGGTTCTGACGAACCATTTATGAACGCAGTCGGAGCAACCGGAGGCAGTGCTGATGTTGGCGGAGATAATCTGTCAGCAATCAGAGCAGCTATGGGACTTCCGAACAAACAATTAATTTTTATTTTTAGAAAGAGAGAGGTAAAAAGATATGGCAAATACGATTGCATTAAGAAAAGCGTATGCTACTATGCTTGATGAAGTTTATAAACTGGCATCTCTTACAGCCGTTTTGGACGGACCGAACGAACTTGTAAAAGAGGGTGCGAACGCAAATGAAATTTTGATTCCGAAAATGACGATGTCCGGTCTTGCAAATTACAATAAGCAGACAGGATATGTTGCAGGTGACGTCACGCTTGAGTACGAGACTAAGAAGTGTACTTATGATCGTGGCCGTATGTTTACTGTAGATGCGATGGACAACATTGAATCTGCAGGTGTTGCCTTCGGGCGTCTTTCCGGAGAATTTTTGAGGACACAGGTCGTTCCGGAACTTGATGCTTGGAGACTTTCATCTTATGCAGGATATGCACCATCTACTAAATAAGGTTGCGGAAGCGATTGCAGATGCGAAAGCTGGGATTGCAGCGATTAGAAAAGGCAAAACCGTTATTAAAAATGCGGAAGCAAAGCCGGAAACTTGTTATTTGTACATTTCCGCACAGCTTAAAGGGGACATCGAGGATCTTGACACTACAGCATCTAAGAAGGTGCTTGATGGTTGGGCAGGTGTTATCGAGGTAGCCAGAAGGACGTTTTTATGACAAAGTTGACTCTTACGGCATCTGGAGCGGGAGGATTTACAACAACAGGTGGTAAAAAATTGATTTCCTGATTGTTGACAAGAATGCAGTAATCCAGAATCAGAAACACACGGTATCTAAGATTATTACGCCGGATGCGAATCAGGATGCGGATGCCTGGAAGTTTGGGT
>ENA-OQKC01000793-OQKC01000793.1-human-gut-metagenome-genome-assembly--contig:-NODE-793-length-12477-cov-2.490202_pt1 | contig 12477 bp, 12 predicted proteins | sample MGYA00242774_ERZ504790 | MGnify/ENA primary metagenome ERZ504790 (study PRJEB26092, sample SAMD00036419) | human gut metagenome | host: Homo sapiens | study: EMG produced TPA metagenomics assembly of...
CATGATGTTCGGCGATATCATCAAAGTTACGCCGTCGTCTAAGGTTGTCGGCGACATGACCTTGTTCATGGTCCAGAACAACCTGACCGAACAGGATATTTACGATAAGGGCGACGTCCTCGACTTCCCGCAGTCCGTCGTCGAATTCTTCGAAGGCCGTATCGGCATTCCGTACCAGGGCTTCCCGGAAAAACTTCAGAAGATCATCCTCAAAGGAAAGAAACCGCTTACGGAACGCCGGGCAAGAGCCTGGCACCGGTCGACTTCGACGCCGTCCGCGCCAAATTGGCTGAAAACGGCTACAAACACGAAGCCGAAGATATCAATGCCTACTGCCAGTATCCGAAAGTCTTCGAAGACTACAATGAAAAGGTCAAGAGATTCGGTGATGTCAGCGTTCTCGATACGCCGACCTTCTTCTTCGGCATGAAGAAAAATGAAGAACTTCACGTTGAAATCGAAGAAGGGAAGGATCTCATCATCACCCTGATTAATATCAGCGATCCTGACGAAAGCGGTATCCGCACGGTCACCTTCATGTTCAACGGTGCCGAACGTGAAATCCGCATTCAGGATAAGAGCGTCGACATGAAGACCGTTTCCCGCCGTAAGGCAGATCCCGATAAGGCCGGTGACATCGGCGCCACTTTGTCCGGTTCGGTCGTCAACGTCCTCGTTTCCAAGGGCCAGAAAGTCAAGAAGGGCGAACCCTTGGTTGTTACCGAAGCCATGAAGATGGAAACGACGATTACGTCGCCCATCGACGGTACTGTCGGTGAAATCTATGCCGTCAAAGGCCAAGCTATCATCAGCGGCGACTGCCTGCTCGAAGTCTTGGAATAAGATTACGGTTTATAAAGCAATAAAAGGTGCTGCCGCATGTGCGGCAGCACCTTTTTCATTAAAGGAGAAATAGCTATGAAAATGGTAACCGTCTATTTACTGGGTAAGATGTTTTCCGTCCCTGAAGATTTGACGATTATGCGGGCTATGGAATATTCCGGCTTCCGCCTGGTTCGAGGCTGCGGCTGTCGAAGCGGCTTTTGTGGAGCCTGTGCCGTCGTTTATCGTCTGAAAGGACAGACTGAAACGCATTCGGCCCTGGCTTGTCAGACGAAGGTCGAAGACGGCATGTGTGTCGGCCGGCTAGAATCGTTTCCCATCAAAAAGATGGAATACGATATGGATGATCTTCCCGTTGCCGGCAACGTCGTCGGCCAGCTTTATCCTGAAATCTATAACTGCATCCATTGTAATGCCTGCACGCGAAACTGTCCTCAGGGAATCCAAGTCATGAAGTATATCGCCTTGGCTCAGAAGGGCGATTATGCCGGCTGTGCAAAAGAGTCTTTTCGCTGTGTCTGCTGCAATATCTGTGCCGCCAGCTGCCCGGCCAAGATCAGTCACGGACCGGTCGGTCTCTTGGCGCGGCGCCTCCTGGGCAAGTATATTGCCAAAAAGAGCCGCCATTTGGAAGACCGCGTAAAGGCCATTCAAGAAGGGCAGTATATTGCCGATGTAGAACGCTTAATGAATGCCGATGACGACGAATTGCGCCGCTTGTATGAAGGGCGGACCATTGAAAAATAGGAGGACCTCATGATATATACCGAAGAAATGCGGGCGTCTCAGTCGCGGGTCGAAGCGACGCGCAATCTCCGCTTGTCGGAGGAACTGCCGCGGTTTACGGCAGAAGAAAAAGACGTCCTTTTTAAAACAGTTTCATCCTGATTATCACGAAGAAGGGTTTACCCGCCTTTCTGTCGGTCCCAATAAGGGCGATCAGGTACCGTCGGAGCTGGCTGTCCTCTTACAGGGCAAGAGCCGTATGGATGAAGCCGACGTCGATGTAGACCATATCCAGTTTGAAACGGACGTCCTGGTCATCGGCGGCGGTGGAGCCGGTGCGGCAGCGGCCATTGAAGCGGCCCGCCATGGAGCCAAGGTCCTCATGGCCACGAAACTGCGCCTGGGCGATGCCAATACGGGCATGGCCGAAGGCGGGATACAGGCTGCCGATAAGGAACATGATTCGCCGGCAGCACATTACTTGGACGCCATGGGCGGCGGTCATTATAAGAATATCCCCGAACTTCTCGCTGAATTGGTCCTTCGCGGACCGGAAGCCATCCAGTGGCTCAGCTCCTTAGGCGTCTTATTCGACAAGGACAGTGACGGCGCTATGGTAACGACCCACGGCGGCGGGACGTCGTATAAACGGATGCATGCCTGTGGGGATTACACGGGAGCGGAAATCATGCGCGTTCTTCGCGATGAAGTCCGCAATGCCGGCGTCGATGTCATTGAATATTCACCGGCTGTCGAATTGCTCCTTGACGGGGACGGACAGGCTGCCGGTGCCGTCTTGTACGATTTCGATACTCAGGAATATCACGTCGTCCGGGCCAAAAGCGTCATCCTGGCTGCCGGCGGTGCTGGACGCCTCCATTATCAGGGGTTTCCGACGTCGAACCATTACGGATCGACGGCTGACGGATTGGTCATGGCCTATCGGGCCGGCATTCCGCTTCTCTATGCCGGTGCCATTCAGTATCACCCGACGGGAGCTGCCTATCCGCCCCAAATTTATGGGGCTTTGGTTACGGAGAAGGTCCGTTCTCTCGATGCCATGTTGGTCAATAAGAACGGCGATGCCTTCCTCCATCCCTTGGAAACGAGGGATGTCGTAGCGGCGGCCATCATCCGCGAGTGCCAGGAACGGAACAATGGCGTCTATGCCCTGCATGGCCAGGCGGTCTGGCTCGATACGCCTATGGTCGATTTGATCCATGGCGAGGGGACGATGGAAAAGAGGCTACCGGCCATGATTCATATGTATGAAAAATTCGGCATCGATATCCGAAAACAGCCGATTTTAGTGTATCCGACCCTCCATTATCAAAATGGCGGCATCTGCATCGGGGCGAAGAGTGAAACCAAGATTCCTGGCCTCTATGCTGCCGGAGAAGACGTCGGCGGTATTCACGGTAAGAACCGCCTCATGGGCAACAGCCTCTTGGATATCATCGTCTTTGGTCGGATTGCCGGAACCGAAGCGGCTGCCTACAGCAAGACCGCTCATCCCGGAAAGGGGAATCTCGACCACGTTCGCCGCTTTGACCGGGAACGGGCCGCTGCCGGTTTTACAGGGAACATCCTGTCACCGAAACTCCTGCCCGATTACACCCACAATCGGGGAACCCGGGGATAAGGCTTTTAATCGGTAATTTTTTCGCCGTGAAGGTGACGGACCTTCCAGTTGATGGCAAAACTCAGGCACAAGAGAATGGCGCCGGCTGCCAAAAAGACGTATTTCATGCCGATGTAAGTGGCGATGACGCCGCCTAAGATCGGGCCGCCCATGGAACCAATCTGCTGAGCGGAGAACAGGAAACCGAAGACGCGGCCTTTGATGCTGGCACTCGTCCTTTCGGCCAAGATGGCGTTGATCGACGGATAGATGCCGGAGAAGAACAGGCCGACGGCAAATTGACTGGCGGCGAAGGTATACAGCGTATCGGGCAGCGACTGGATGAGGAAGAAAATACCTGCCAAAATCAGGACGATGCGCAAGGTCTTGACGAAGCCGTGACGCTGACCGAAGCGGCCCCAAAGAGGAGCCGTAATGGCGCTGGCAAAGCCGCCCAGCGAAAAGATCAGGCCGGCTACGAAGACCAGGTTGTCAATATCTCCGGCCAGGTGGGAAATATAGGTCGTTAAAATCGGCTGGACGATGAGGATGACGGCCTGTACCAAGGCGGCGCTGAGGAGCATCAGGCGGATGACGGGAATCTTCCAGAGGCTGACTTTGCCGCTTTTGTCATCGGCCTTTGCCGTATCGGCAGCCGGTGCCGTGTCCGTCGGCGGTTCTTTAATGAAGAAGACCAGGACTAAAAAGTTGAGGAACAAGGCGGCGGCTGCCAAAAAGAAGGACCGGCGCATGCCGAAGGCTTCGGCTAAGATGCCGCCGAAGAGGGGGCCGATGATGCCGCCGGCCGTGAGAGCCCCCTGCATGACGCCCAGGCAGATCCCCAGTTTTTTTGGTGGCGCATAGGTGGTCATGATGGCCAGCTCCATGGGCCACAGGCCCGAGGCAAAACCTTGGAACATGCGCATGAAGGTCAGTTCCAGCGGTGACGTTACGATGCCGCCGAGAAAGTAACTGATGGATAAGAGAAAACTGGCTCGAATAGCCATGAGCCGCTTGCCTCGTTTATCGGCCATCCGTCCCCAGATAGGGGCCATGACGGCGCTGATGAGAAACGTCGAGGAAAAGACGATGCCCGACCAAATATTGACCGACGCTGCATCGACGCCGAGATCTCTCGTCAGGTACATAGGAAGGAAGGGGATGAGCATGGTGTAGCTTGAGGACATGAAGACGACGTTACACGTTAGAATTGCTAAACAAAGTTTCCAGTTCACAGCGATCACCTTTCTTTCGATTTGTTAACGTAGTCAATTTACTATTATACGCCGCCGCCGTGATAATAACAACGGCTATCGCCTTGTCATGAGCGATATCGCGCCGTATAATGAATTTATCTATGTTGGAAAGGAATGATTCTCCTTGGCCATTTATCTTGCAAAGCGCCTGATTGGCGCCTGTATCGTCCTATGGGCGGTCATTACCATTACCTTTGGCCTGATGCACGCCATTCCCGGCGGACCGTTTACACAGGAAAAGAAACTGCCGCCGGCCGTCATGGCGACGGTCGAAGCCCGGTACCATCTCGATGAACCGTTGTGGGATCAGTATGTCGATTACGTCCGCCACGCCGCCGTGCTCGACCTCGGCCCGTCCTACAAGTATCCCGGAAAAACGGTCAACGACATTATCGCCGAAACCTTGCCCGTCTCGGCTGAGCTCGGGCTGATCAGCCTTCTTCTGGCTATCGGGGCCGGTATCCTGGCTGGCATGGCCGCTGCCTGGTATAAGAATACCTGGGTCGATTACGGGATGATGATCGGGGCTACCCTCGGTGTTTCGGTGCCCAGTTTTATTTTAGCGGCTGTCCTCATACAACTCTTTGCCTTTACCTGGCCCGTCTTGCCGGCGGCCTTGTGGAAGGGACCGGCCTATGTCATCCTGCCGGCCTTGGCCCTGGCTGCGCAGCCGACGGCTTTTATCATGCGTTTGACGCGGTCGAGCCTGGTCGATGCCTTGGGACAAGATTATATACGGACGGCCCGTTCGCGGGGGATTGGTCCCTGGTCTTTATTGTACCGCCATGCCCTGCGCAATGCCCTCTTGCCTGTCGTCAGTTATATCGGCCCCTTGGCGGCGGCCTTGATGACCGGGAGCTTTATCGTCGAGACGATTTTTGCCATTCCCGGCTTGGGGCGTCATTTTGTTACCAGTATTTATAACCGCGATTATACGGTCATCTTAGGCATTACGATTTTTTACAGTTTTCTCATCATGATGATGAATTTACTCGTCGACATCATCTATCCGCTCTTAGATCCGCGCATCACTGTCGACAGCCGAAAGGAGGAATAGCCATGGATTTCACACCGATTACGGCAGCCGACCGTCAGGAACCTTATGTGGCACCTCAAACGCTGCGGACCGGGGCTGGCGCCGAATGAAAGGAAATCCCCTGGCCCTCTGGGGGATGGCTATCGTCATCGTCATGACCCTCCTGGCTGTCATCGGGCCTTTTTATCCCCTTATACCTATGCCGATCAGAGCCTGGCCGATGCCAACGCCTGGCCGTCGGCGGCACACTGGTTCGGTACCGATTCGCTCGGACGAGATCTCTTTGTCCGCGTCCTGTACGGCGCCCGCATTTCCTTGTCCATCGGCCTGGTAGCCAGTCTTATCAACGTCTTCATCGGCGTCCTCTACGGCGGGATTTCAGCCCTGGTTGGCGGTCGAGTCGACCGGATCATGATGCACATCGTCGATATTCTGTACTCCATTCCCATGCTGCTGTACGTCATCTTGCTGATGGTCGTCTTCAAACCGGGACTGCTCAATATTTATTTGGCCTTAGGCATCGCCTACTGGCTCAATATGGCCCGCGTCGTCCGCGGTCAGATCCTCAGTCTGAAACAGCAGGAATACGTCATGGCCGCCCGTTCCTGCGGGACGTCGACCTGGCAGATCTTGCGGCGTCATATGATTCCCAACTGCGTCGGACCGATTATCGTCACCTTGACCTTATCGATTCCGGAAGCGATCTTTACGGAAGCCTTTTTAAGCTTTATCGGTCTCGGCGTATCGGCACCGATGGCCAGCTGGGGCGTTCTCGCTTCCGAAGGCATTAACAGCATGCGGTCCTTTCCCTTTCAGCTCGTCTTTCCGGCCTTGGCTCTGTGCATTACCATGCTGGGCTTCATGTTCTTAGGCGACGGCCTGCGCGATGCCTTAGATCCGCAGAACCAGAAGGAGGGAAGTCGATGAAACCGTTACTTGAAGTGCGTCACCTGTCCATTTCGTTCCATACCTATCGGGGCCTGTTAGAAGCGGTTCATGCCGTATCGCTTACGGTCCACGCCGGTGAAACTGTCGGCATCGTCGGTGAATCGGGCTGCGGCAAGTCGGTTACGTCTCAGGCGGTCATGAAATTACTGCCTCAAAGGGCGGCAGAATACCAATCCGGAGAGATTTTATGGGAAGGCCGCGACATCCTTCCCTTGTCAGAACGCGACATGAATGGTCTTCGCGGCCGCGATATGGCCATGATTTTTCAGGCCCCCATGACGTCTTTAAATCCGGTCCTCACCATCGGTGCCCAGCTTTGTGAAGGCCTTGCCCTCTATCAGAAGCTGTCCAAAAATGAGCAGCGGGAAAAGGCGTTAGAACTCTTAAAGGCCGTCGGCCTGACGTCGCCGGAAAAGCGGCTCGATCAATATCCGCACCAATTATCGGGTGGCATGCGCCAACGCTGTCTCATTGCCATGGCCCTATCCTGTTCGCCGAAACTCCTCTTTGCCGACGAACCGACGACGGCCCTCGACGTTACGACAGAAGCCCAGGTCCTGGATGTCTTGAAGAAACTGCAGGCAGAACTCGGTATGGCTGTCGTCCTCATTTCCCATAACCTAGGCGTCATCGCTCAGATGTGCCGCCGCATTTATGTCATGTATGCCGGTACCGTCGTCGAAGAAGGGACGGCCGACGATATTTTTTACCGTCCTGTTCCCGTTGCAAACCGCGCACTCCTCCCCGATGGCAATCGGGAAGCGACAACACATACCAACGCACGGCATTGTTATTCCGCAAAGCTTCCAACGCTTCGGGAGATGCCACAGAACGCTTCGGTTTATCAAACTGATGGGATAGCTTTTTCATGAGGTTTATCGTCAGAAATCCACGCTGACCGATACTGGAAGACCATATCAGCACAGTGTTTATAACTGGCTGATAAATAGCTTTTTACACAGATTTCATTTTGTATTTCTGAAATCTTTTATTTGTTGTTTCTTTCGTCCGAAGACGTCTTTTCTGTCTGCTTTTTATAGACATGTTTATACCCTCAAAAAAGGTTCTTTACCCTTTATATAAAAGGAATTTAGAAACTTTTTGAGGGCACAAAGATACACTATAATTGTGTATTACACAATAAAAGCGCTTAAAAAATAGGAAAACTTACTTTTGATAAGAAAATATCAGAAGATATTTTTTAATTATCTTTTTCAGCCTTCTCTGACCTATACGCTTTTAACAATTCTTTTACAGCCTGCATTCTATGTTTCAATTCCAACTCTGCATGACGAGAACTTTCACGTGCAGACATCGCAACCTGCTCCATCAGCGCATGAAGTTGAGCATCCGTAGGTTCTTCTAATGAATTAAGCCGATAAGTATTCAATTCCATCATTAAACATCTTTATATTGAGATAGGAACAAAGATAAACCTTTTATTTGAACGATACAAGTTCTTACCTCGGTTTCTTCATTTCACACTCCATCGGAGTTCTCTCCTTGCATCAGAACGTCATCATCACCATAAACCGCACGCCCCATTTGTTCGCATCGGGATGATCCAGATAATTCAGACGGCGGACATAGTCTATGTGCAATATCTTGAAAAATATTGTGAATACCCACAGAGCATTCCATGTACGGGGTCTTCGGGTCCATCACAAAGCTGGTAGGACGTCCGTCACGGGTCGGGAACAGGAAGAGCTCGCTGTCACCCGGATGCTTCATCGGATTGTTCTTGTCGGTTAAATGACCATACAGCATCTTGAAGCCGATAGCCTCACGCCACTTCAGTTTTTTCAGCAAAGGAATACGGTTGAAAATCTTACCGTTCAAATCCCACGATACATCCAGAGAGGCGTAACGGTCGTTCAGGAACTCCATATTATTAATCAAGTTGAAAGTCTCGCGCTGCAGGATATAGGACAAGTTGGCCGCCGGCATGATCAGCAGCGGGAACGGAACTTTGTTCCACTGCGCACCGCCTTTCACGAACATATCGATCTTACCCCATGACGAGAACCAGAAACGCTTGTACAGCCCGATCTCTGTCAAGTTATAGTTATACTCTCCGCCCAGCACGCCCTTGAAACCGGCCGTGTGCGACAGCGTAAATACCGGAGCGTCAAAAGAAACCGGAATACGGCGTTGCTTGGTATTGACAAATGTCTCACCCGGAGCGTAACGGAAGGCCAGGGAGGCTTCCATGGTCTGAATCTCAGGAACCAACGTTTTCTGGTCATCATTGGTTATATAGGCCAGGCCGCCGGTAGGCTCGTCTGTGCTGTGTTTCACTTCCACCGTGGTCTTCAGGCCAAACTGTGTCTCGTTCTCGTACTTCAAGGCGATATTCCGCACGTAGGACATCTGGTCTACCGTAGAAGTCTTGAAAGATACGAACACGTTGTCTTTATCTGTCTTCAGGAACTTATCCGTGGGAGACATCACATCATACTGATAGCTGAACGTGATGGAGTTCTTCGGGAACTCGCGCGGCAGGTATTCCTTCTTGTTGAAAGAGTAATTCCACCTCACCCATATACTTGGAACGATGATCCTTGAATCCGTAAGCGTAATATCCCTTGAAGAACAGATGCGGATTCAGATTGGCCGTGGTCTGCGCGCTCATACGCAGACGCAATCCGTCGATATAGTTATTGGAGATCATGGTGTTTACCGGACCGATATCCACCTTGCTGGGATGCTCCTTGGTCCCGGTTTCCACAAAGTTCTCGATAAACGCCTTCAATACAAAAATCACATATTTGAATCCCGGCATCTGCTCCAGACGCTTTACCAGCATATCCATAGAACTCTCGGTCTGCGTAAGCGGAACCGGCCGGTATTGATTCCAGAAATCGTCTCCGCGCATCATGGCGTCCGCCTCTTTGATCTCGGCTCCCTTACGCTTGAAAAGTTGCTGCGGAAGCTCATCGAAGGCATAATCAGAGTAACGGGTAGTCCTTCGTATCTGGAATCCTTGCATGATCTTCATCAAGGTCATCTCCACAATCATGTCATCGGTTTTCAACACCCACTCCCCATTGGGCAATTGCTCGAACTCCTGAATAATATCCATATTGTCTACAAAGTTCACCCCCGATTTCTTGGGCAGGTTCATTGTACATTTCTTCACCGTATAAGACGAGTCGGCCAATACGTAAAGATGCCCCGTAAAACCGAAGTCCTGCGAGTTATTGGGAACGAAGGTGAGATGGAAGCACTTGTCCTTGTCCACGAATGTGGTGTCCATAATGTAAAACTTATAAAAAGAGATGGCATCACTGGACGAAATAGGGCTGATGAAAGGATACTGCAACAGACGGATATCATTGTCGTAAATATTCACATCCGTAAATACATCCTTCAGCACCGTGCTCAGCATATCTCCCGTTGCAAACAGCTCGTTCACACCCGTAGAGCTCATTCCTTTGATAATGGTCTTCTCACTCTTGGGATGTTTACGGTAAATTTTCTGCGAAGCGGTCTCGTCTACCGAAATAGGAAGGATGAATTTATTGGTTTCCTCACAAAGTTCGATCTGGTCTTTCAGGAAAGGCATCTTTTTATACATGCCTTTTTCCAGCATCTCGGGAGTCACATCATTCAGTGACATCGTGATCTTCTGATACTTATTGTACTGATAGTAATCGTTCTCGCTCAACTTATTATTCTTTTTATGAGCGATCACCTTCTTCATCAGTTCCACTGCCGGATTATTCTTACGGGAGTATTTCTCTCGTTTGGGCTTCACCACCACTTCGTCCAGCATGATATCATCCGGTCTCATCCTCACATTCAGGTTCTTGGTGACGCCGGGAATTATATTCACCACTTTTGTTACATATCCCACCGCCGAAAAGGTGAGTTTATTCCAGCCTTTACGGGTTTCGACCTTATAATTTCCATCATTATCGGTAATACTTCCTACGCCTTTTCCTTCATAAAAGACTGACAAGTAGGGTATGGGTTCATTCGTCAATGAGTCTGTTACAACGCCTTGTATATTTTGGGCTGACACCGAAATGCAGCATCCTAATAACAAAAATAGTAGAAACGACTTGATATATTTTGTCTTCATTCTTTTCACCGCTATTTTTATGAGGGAACAAAGTTAAGCATTAACTTAAAAGAAAGTTGCTAATATAAGCTAATAAATACAGAAATCTTACATATTGACCAATAAATAGGTGAAATTTAACACCGGCAGAACCATTATGCAGCAAATAAAAAAGGGGTCTTTTCACAAAGCCCCCTTTTTAAGTTTTCAATAGGTATTAGTTTTTTTTAAGGTAAAAAGATTGTTTTCAGGATAACGATGCAAATATCGAGCCTTTTTTTAAACCAGCCAAATAAAAAACTATGCCATACAACACGTTTTTAGATTTTTCTGTCTTTTTTGGCAGATTATTATTCAAAATGCTCTTTATCGGCCTCATTATATATACAAAGGTAGCAAAAATATAGACTAAAACAGCATTTTAATGAGTTTTTTCTTTTCCCAAGAAATGTCCATCTACCTTATCACGATGTTTCAGCACCTTTGCATCGATGAAGAAAACAATTTCTTCGGCGATATTGGTTATATGGTCTCCGGCACGTTCCAGCTTACGGATAACGGTGCCGAGTTCCAGGCAAGTCAGGAAATTATCGGGGTGTGTTTCCAGATATTTTGTAAGGACGGCAGGAGCAGCCGCATTGATTTCGTCCAGCAAATTATCTTTACTGAATACATTGAGGGCTAACTCCAGATTTTCTTCATTCAACGCGTTCTTGGTCATTTCGAGCATACCGAGCACTTGTCTCAGCATCTCTTCTATACGCAGGCTGTGGAGCAGTTCACTATCCAGCACGGTTTCCTCGCTTCTCACCACAAAACGGGCTATGCCTTCGGCAAAATCTCCCAAACGCTCCAAATCACTGTTTATCTTGAACATGGCCAGCACAAAACGCAGGTCAATGGCTACCGGATTGTATAGAGCGATAGTGTCCTCTACATCACTGTCTATTTTCAACTCGAACGCATTCACCCTTTTCTCACGGACAATGACTTGCTGTGCCTGGTCACGGTTAAAGGTCAGCACAGCCTCTCCTGCCCTGTCCAGCTGATTGTAAACCAATGTCCACATCTCGTTCACTTCCTTCTTCAGTGATACAAGTTCTGATTCTATAAATTTCACCATATTCTTAATTCTTGTTTTGTTTATCATTATTTCTTTCACCGCAGATTGCGCAGATTCACACTGATTTTAATTTTCCGGACAGAAGAATAAAAAGACAAATCCGTACCATTAGATCTGAAAAGCAAGCAAGTCCGCATCGGGTTGTGGCACATCAGTTCCAGCTTTATCTTATCTCCCATCTGTGCAACGCTGTGATGAATGCTTTACCCGAAACGCCCTGTAATATAATTCTGGGTCGCTTCCTTGCCCGGATTCGTAAATATTTTCTTCGTATCATCATATTCCACCATATTGCCCATATAGAAGAAGGCTGTCTTGTCACTGACACGCGCGGCCTGCTGCATGTTGTGGGTAACAATAACGATGGTATATTCTTTCTTCAGCTCATGAATCAACTCTTCTACCTTGGCTGTAGAGATAGGGTCCAGTGCCGAAGCCGGTTCATCCATAAGCAGAACCGAAGGAGATACGGCCATGGCACGGGCTATGCACAACCGCTGCTGCTGACCACCGGACAGGGCAAATGCCGATTCTTTCAACTTATTCTTCACCTCATCCCACAATGCGGCTCCTTTCAAGGTTTCCTCCACCCTGTGGCGGATAAACTCATTATCTTTCACCCCATTTACCCGAAGCCCGTAGGCCACATTCTCGAAAATGCTTTTCGGGAACGGGTTGGGACGCTGAAAGACCATCCCTACGCTCTTGCGCAACTCGTCCACCTGCACGGACTTGTCGTATATATTTCTCCCGTCAATCAAAATCTCCCCCTCCAGACGAGAGCCGGGAATGAGGTCGTTCATGCGGTTGAACAGACGGAGGAAGGTGGACTTGCCACAACCGGACGGGCCTATGAAAGCC
>ENA-OQKC01000796-OQKC01000796.1-human-gut-metagenome-genome-assembly--contig:-NODE-796-length-12462-cov-3.224807_pt1 | contig 12462 bp, 9 predicted proteins | sample MGYA00242774_ERZ504790 | MGnify/ENA primary metagenome ERZ504790 (study PRJEB26092, sample SAMD00036419) | human gut metagenome | host: Homo sapiens | study: EMG produced TPA metagenomics assembly of...
GCAACTTTATGCAGGCGATTGGAAGGGATTAATAGAGTTCCAAACCAAACTCTTCTTTTAGTTGTAATAGTGCACTGTTCTTTTGTGCCATCATTTGGAATTTTTCAACGCGTCCATAGGCACGTACCTTTTCAGTAGGAGCACTAATCCGGACAGTCATGGTGACTTTGCGGTTCTTTAGCCGGGTACGTAGGTAATTTTGCAGAGTGGGTATCATGCCGGTAAATTCCTTGGCAACGATTTCATTGTCTACCACAGCCTCAAAAGTTGTGTCATTTATTAAAGTGATGCGCATGTTCTGCATGCGCTTGGCTATGGCTACTTGCTCCTTGGGCATACGTCCGGCATACTCCTGCCAGTAATAGTTCAAATCCCTTTCATTGAAGATGTAGTCTTCTTCCGGTTGTGCTGCTTGGTGGGCGGCAGTAGGGTTAGATGAAGGGTTTCTTTGTTCCTCTTCTATATGGGGGCGTTTGATGGAGACCCCTAATCCGGACATTTTCATGACCGGAATTTTTTTCTCTTCTCTCCCTTGCGCCATTAATACGGCAGCAGGTGTGGCATGTGGAGTTGTTGCATTACTATGCTGCGTGGCAGCAGGTTGGGGAGTGCTGTTTGTCTGTACTGCCGGCTGTACGGTTTGTTGGGGCATGGCAGCAGTGGCCTGTGGCTGCTGAGCGGCGGCAGGCTGCGTGAATATGGGTTTTATAGCTTGTTTAGGGCTGCGCCCATTGGCACCGTCGTCCTCCTCGGCGGTCAGTTGTGCCACTTGTATCAGAGTGAGCTCTACCAGTAGCCGTTTGTTTTTACTGGCACGGTAGTTCAGGTCACAATCGTTGCAGAGCTTCATGGCACGGTAAAGAAAAGGGAGGGGGCATTGCTGTGCTTGTGCTTGGTAACGTTCGCGGATGCTTGCGCCCACTTCAAGCAACGGCAGTGTCGCCGGGTCTTTGCTGACAAGCAAGTCGCGCAGGTGGGATGAAAGTCCGGTGATGAAGTGGCTGCCGTCGAAGCCTTTGTTGAGCACATCATTCAGTAATAGCAACGCGTCACTGATTTTGTTCTCAAGAAAGAATCCGGTTAGTTTGAAGTAGTATTCATAGTCCAGCACATTGAGGTTTTCAATCACGCTCTTATAGGTGATGTGTCCTCCGGTGAAGCTTACCACCTGGTCGAAGATGGATAGTGCGTCGCGCATACCGCCGTCTGCTTTGAGGGCAATGACATTCAACGCTTCCGGTTCAGCAGTGATACCTTCTTTGGAGGCGACATATGCGAGGTGTGCTACGGTATCTTCCACACCAATCCGGCTGAAATCATATATTTGGCAGCGTGAAAGGATGGTGGGCAATATCTTGTGCTTCTCGGTAGTGGCAAGGATGAATATGGCATGGCGTGGAGGCTCTTCCAGTGTTTTCAGGAAAGCATTGAAAGCCGAGGCGGACAGCATATGTACCTCGTCAATGATATATACTTTGTATTTGCCTATCTGAGGTGGAATGCGTACCTGCTCCACCAATTGGCGGATGTCATCCACAGAGTTGTTTGAGGCGGCATCCAGCTCATGGATATTGTAGGAGCGCTGCTCATTGAAGGAAGTACAGGATTCACACTGGTTACATGCTTCACCGTCTGCTGTGGGGCTCATGCAATTGATTGTTTTAGCAAAGATACGGGCACAAGTTGTTTTTCCCACGCCTCTTGGACCGCAAAAAAGATAGGCATGCGCCAGTTTTCCGGTGGCAATGGCATTCTTCAAGGTAGTGGTCAGTGCACGTTGGCCTACTACGGACTCAAAGGTCGAGGGACGATATTTCCGTGCAGATACGATATAGTTTTCCATATTTGGGATATTCTTTGCTTTTTGTGCAAATGTACACTAAAAAAAAGAAATCTTTCGGTTATTCCTCTTATCTTTGTGACGTGAAGTTATATGATGGACAAGCTCCATCATGAATGATAAATTGCTAAATAGTAGATAACGAGATGGATAAACTTGCTTCTCTTTGGTCTTTTGTCCGCAAGCATAAATATCTGATTACGCTTGCGTTGTTTGCTGTAATTATCGGGTTCCTGGATGAGAACAGTGTTGTACGCCGTTTGGGTTACGCCCGGGAAGAAAGCCGTCTGCGCGATGAAATAGAAAAGTACCGCAAGGAATACGAGGAGAATACCGAACGGCTCAATGAGCTTGCCGTCGACTCCGGTGCCATCGAACGGATTGCCCGTGAGAAGTATACTGATGAAAAAAGCCCAATGAGGATATTTATGTATTTGAAGAAGATATAGAAGAATGAAACAACTGATACCCGCCCTTTTCGCAGTAGGGGCCGTGATGCTCTTGGCAGGAGCTGCCGTTTATATCACGGGCTGGCCTCTTTCACCTTATATATATACTATCGGCGCTACGATGGTTGCTTTGGCCCAAATTAATTCTCCGTCCAAATGTAAAAGTCCCACTGTCAAACGCCTGCGCCGACAGCAAATATTCGGTGCGCTTTTGCTGGTGCTTACGGGGGCATTCATGCTCTTTACAAGGGGCAATGAATGGATTGTGTCTCTGATGATAGCCGCCATTCTTGAGCTTTACACTTCGATACGTATTCCACAAGAAGAGGCGAAAGAAGGTTTAAGCTAAATCCGGAACATATATTCTGCATAAACAAGAGGGGCTGAACTCTTTTATAGAGCCAGCCCCTTTCTCATTTAGTTAATCTTCTGCGTTATCCGTCTATCTTTCTACCTTTTCTACTGTCAGAACTGCCGAAGAGACACCTGCCGTTACGTCAACTGTGAACCGGTAAGCGACACCGTTTTCCAGGCTTTTGCCTTCTACGAGGCCCAAGTTGCCGGCATCACGTCCGTTGGTATCGTCACCTATAAATACTAAGTCACTGGTGGTAGACAAGGCATCGTTTTTATATTCACCTCCCCAACCTTGCTGGTGGAAGAACTTGAAGTTGATGTCATCAGATTTGATTTGCTCTCCCGCTACTACTGTTACCTGATACTTCTTCGCTTCAATCTGTGACATGCAGAGACCTTTTTCTGTAGTCCAACCTACGGCATTGGTCGCTACGGAAGGTTTACCGATACCGTCACCGATAATCCAAAGGGCGCCGGTTCCGTCATCGTTCAGAGTGGCGGTGCTTGTTCCGTTCATTTTCAATACTTCCAGATAATTCAGGGCCAGGTTGGCAATGACGCGATAAGTTCCATCGATGGGCAGGAACTTCAGCGAACCGTCTTCATTCTTTTCGAAGAAGTCGGGGTCTATCCAATATTGGTCGAAGTTGGGAATGTCTGCAGTGATGTTGTCCCCTTGCTTCAGATTGAGGTCGATGCTGTAATGGTCATCATCCACCATCTCCATTTCAGAACCGTTCAGCAGTAGTTTCACGAAAGGAGCGGCTGCATAAGTCAACGTATTGAAGGAGATGGAATATTCTCCAGCTGACAGATTGGAGAAGGTAATTTCACTGGAGGTACCTTGTGTAATGGCACCGTTGCTCCATCCGAAGTTGATTTCATTCCCGTTGGCGCCTACTTTAGGAGCTTTGATGTAACCTTTCACTTTTTGTGCAAATTCACCGGTCACGCTATACTGATTGGCTGCGACTTTTTCCATGCGGTATTCTTGGTCTCCGGAAATCAGAGTTAGGTAGGGGAAGTCCGGACGACTCAGCGCCACGTCATAGCTTTTTTCTGTAATTGTGAAATTGATGTTCTGCAGAATGAACTTCAATGTAGCTGTTCCGTTGGGAATATTTGCCAGATAGGGAACATATATTTTCCCGGTATAGTCTTGACCGTTTACTTTTGTACGGATTATAGTCTCTGACACCATTTCGTCGCTGAAGTATAACCGCGCTTTTAACGTGGAAAGGGGTACATCTGCGTCCGATGCCTTGATTGTAAAAGGCAGACTGTCTCCGAACAAGGCTGAAGAAGGTTCTGCCTGAAAGTCCATTGTCGGGTTGCCGGGAACCGGATCGTCATCGCTGCAAGCATTCAGCATGGCTATGCCTGCCAATGCCATTAGATAGTATTTTAAGCTTTTCATTATAATCTTCTGTTTAAATTATTAGTTTTATTTTTTCCAACGGTAAGAAACGACTGCTTTGGCCGGAACTTCGTAGGAGAAGTAGTGTGTGCCGTCGCTTACGGTGATTCGCTTGGTCTCCGCATTGTTGTTGGCCAATACGAATGCATAGGTACCGTCCGTATTCTCGAAGGCGGAGTAAGTGATACCGCTGGCGGTGTAACCGGTCGTTCCGATACGTACAGCTCCCGGCTTCACAACCGAAGACATGTGGCCGATAAGGTAGTAGTGGGAGTTACGGACAATTTTAGAATAGTTTGTATTGTCAATATCCACTGCACCGTAGCAGGTCTTGCAAGAACCGTCTGAAGGACTTACCGGTCCCAGGTCACTGTCCAATACCAGATTCCATACAATGGCGCCGCGGCACCAGTTGTTGGCTGTTCCCAATGCTATTTCTTCCATATCGTTAAGCAGGCGTGCTTCCAAATCGCGACCGGAGTTCCAAGTACCGATGGAGGTTTCCGTAAAAAGCAGTTCCTTGTTGGGATAGAGTTTGTGGATATTCAGCAACTCAGAACGGTTACCGCCATAATTATGGTAGGCAGCGCCCGCAATGTATTGTGAGGCTTCCGCATCATCATAAATCTTGGTGGGGTAACTTTTTTGATCGGCCAGATTGTCGTAGTTATAGTTATGGTCGAAAACATAAATCTTTGTAGTAACTCCGGCTTCTTTGAAGGCAGGGCCCAGGCCGGTCTTGATGAAGTCACGGGCTTCTTCCCATCCCATGAACAAGGATGCTGAGTTACCGTGGTTCAGCGGTTCGTTCTGCGGAGTCACAGCGTGGATTTTGATGCCTTCCTTTTCGAAAGCTTGTATCCATTTTACGAAATAGTCGCCATACGTTCTGTAATATTCGGGGTTCAAGTGTCCGCTGGTCCATGAGTCAAAGGGTACACGTTCCTCCAGGCTTTTCACTTTCATCCACTTCGGACATGTCCAGGGAGCGGCAATTATTTTGACGGCAGGATTGATTGCCAGAATTTCCTTCAATATAGGAATCACATATTTGGTGTCTTCCATCGGAAGGGCAAAGTGCTCAAGCCCCTTTTCGTCACAGCAAGTGAATTCACTGAATGAGAAGTCGGAACAACCGATGGCAATACGTACATAGCTGAAGCCATAGCCTTCTTTGTCCGAGAATGTTTCAGTCAGAAACTTCGTGCGGTTCTCTTGTGTCATCTGCATCAGGTTGTAACCGGTAGAGCCGGTGATGGCTGCACCGAAACCGTCCATTTCCTGATAGCGGGTGGCAGGGTCAAGTGTCACGGTAGAAGGTGACATGTTGCTTCCGGTGCCGAAGGCCAGCCCGGACTTTGTCAAATCATAAGTACGACTGGTGTTCGTTACATAGAGGGTAACATCCTTTGCCTCTTCCGTGGGTTGGTCTGGCTTGGGTTCCGGTGTAGGGGTGATGTTACTGTCATTGTCATTGCCGCAGGCTGCCAGTATGGTGAAGCAGCCTAATGCGGTAGTGAATATATTTCTTAAATTCATATTCAATTGATTTTTATATTACTCATTAGTATTAATAGCCCGGGTTCTGTATCAGATTTTCGTTCTGGTCGATGGCTCCTTGGGGAATAGCCAGCAGATAGGAGTTCTCATTGAACAGATTTTCTTGTGCATGGCGGCCGCTGTCTTTGGCGTAAACGGCGTTCATCACTTCTTCTACCTTATTGAGGCGGCAAAGGTCGTACCAGCGCTGTCCTTCAAAGGCAAGCTCCATGCGGCGTTCGTCCATATAAGCTTGGAGCAATGCTTCTTTACTGCTGCGGGTGCTTTGTGGAAGTTTGCCCAGTCCGGCGCGGTTGCGGATGCGGTCGATGATGTCGGCTGCACCGTTCAGGTCGGGAGCCTCTCCCATAATTTTTGCTTCGGCTTTGAGGAGCAGGATATCGGCATATCGCAGATAGATAATGCTGTTGAACGCAGAGCGGCATTTGTACATGAAGGCATAATGGTCTGCCGGATAATAGTTGCTCCATCCGCAGTCATACCATACAACAGATTCATTGTAACGTTTCGTGTCTCCTTGCTCTTCATAGAGGCGGATAAGGTCACGGGAAGGGGTAATCCATTTGGCCCAGGTGAAACTTTCATCCCAGTTGCTCAAGTTACGGCCGAACATCCAAGTACACCAGTTGCCGGAGCCGGGAGGAAAGTGGGCTTCGAGAATTGCCTCCTTGGTATTGCGTACCCGGCAGTCTTTTTTTTCCGTATCATACGCCCAAAGGTCGCTGAAGTCTTCCACGAGGTCGAAGCCGTCGGCAGCAAGTTCATCGGCATATTTGATAACCTTTGCATAATCGCGCAGAGGTTTTTCTGCATAGACCTTGGCAAGCATGGCACGTGCCACCGATTTGGTAAGTATGCTCTTGTCTGATGTGTCGTTTGTCGGTGTGTTGGGGTTTTCCACTGCTTCAGTCAGGTCTTTCTCTATTTGGGCGTAAGCCTCTTCAGCCGTATTCTGTGGAGGAAAATAGGTCGGGTACATTTCTTCTACGTTGTCTTCGGTAATGTCACCGCCCACGGTAGTGATGACCGGGAAGTTACCCCATAAGCGTACCATATCGAACATGACCATGGCACGGAATATCTTGGCTTGTGACTGATACTTGCCGCGTTCACTTTCACTGAGTGCCTTGAGCTGGTCACAGCCCACGATGATGCGGTTGGCAACGGCAATGTCGCCTAAGAAACGGTCCCAGTCACGTTTTAGTACAGAATTAGAGCCTTCAATGGAGTTGGTTTCGTAAGGCACCACTTCGGCCCCCGTTGTTCCGGCGTAGGCATTATCGGAATGAGCGTCACCGATAAGCAGTTTGTCGACATACCAGTGCTCCTGCCGGTCACGAAATTTTTTGTGAAGGGTTACTATTGAAGTTTCCACGTCTTGCACACTGTTGAAAATAGGCTTTTCATCAGTTTTGTTCACTCCTTCCGTTACATCCGAGTAGGTGTCTACCGGATTATAGTCCAAGTCACATGAGGTTGCGGTCATTGCCAACAATACACCGCAAGCTATACTTTTATATATATGGTTTAGTTTCATAAGTTATTTCTTCCTTTTTTAGAATTCAACATTGATACCGAAAACGAATGATTTGCTCTGCGGGTAAGTTCCATAGTCGATGCCCTGTACAGAACCGCTGTTGCCATATTGGTTCACTTCGGGGTCCATACCTGAATAGCTGGTCCAGGTCAGCAAGTTGCTGGCGGTAAAGTAAGGCTGTACGCGGCTGATACCCCATTTCTTGAACTGGCGGCAACGGATGTTGTAAGAGAGTGAAATGTCTTTGACACGCAGGTAGCTGCCGTCTTCTACAAAATAAGTGGAGTTCTTGATGTTGAAGTTGGCTTTCGGGACATTCGTAATCTGTCCGGGGATTCTCCAGCGTTTCAATACTTCCGTTGACTGGTTTTTGCCGTCGTACATGCCTTCGGTTTCCATACGGGACACATTGAAGATGTCGTTTCCGTAGCTTCCCTGGATGAAGATGCTCAGGCTGAGGTCTTTCCATGTAAAGGTGTTTGTCAATCCGTAGATGAAGTCGGGGTTCGGGTCGCCGATATAGGTACGGTCGGAAGTGGAAATCTTGCCGTCTTCGTTAAGGTCGCGATAGATCAGGTTACCGGTTTCAGGGTCTACGCCGTCGCTGATGTAACCGTAGAAACCACCCAAAGGACGTCCGGGCTCATTGCGTACGATATTCTCTTTCACCACCTCGGCACTGCTTGCTGCGGTATAGATTTTCTGCAATGACAGCTTGGTCAGCTTGTTCTTATTGAAAGAAATGTTGAAGTCTGTATCCCAGGAAAACTCGCCGGTCAGGTTGTGGGAGTTGATGGCGAACTCGAATCCCTTGTTGGTCATCTCGCCTTCGTTACGGGTGATGCTGGTGGTTGCTGCCGCACCCGCAGGCAGACTTACGTTCATCAACATGTCTGTGGTTTTCTTGTAATAGTAGTCCATGCTGAAGGTCAGTCTGTTGTTCAGTACGGTCAGGTCAAGGCCGATGTTGGTCTGGCTGGTGGTTTCCCATTTCAGGTCACTTGTTCTCAGGTTGGCCTGGCTGATGCCGGGAACAGCATGGTCGTTGCCCTCTTCGAACCACGGTATGCGGTTGATGTTGTAGCGTTGCAGATACGAGTAATCGCCTATGCCGCTTTGGTTACCGGTCTGTCCCCAGCCGCCACGGAGTTTCAGGTCATCAATCCAAGTGATGTCTTTCATGAATTTTTCCGATGAAATGCGCCAGGCAGCCGAGAAGGACGGGAAAATGCCCCAACGATGGTCGGGATGCAGTTTGGACGAACCGTCGGCACGCATGTTCATGGTAAGCATGTACTTGCTGTCATAATTGTAGGACACGCGGGCGAAATAGGAAGAGATAGCCCACTGTGAAGCTCCTGTTCCGGTACCGTCCCATGAAATTTTATTGGCGGCATTCAGAGTCTGTATCTTATCGTCCCGGAAGTGTGAGCCGTTTATCCAGCTGTTGGTATAGTCCGATTTGGTATAGGAAGAACCTGCCATGACGTCGATACCATGTTTCTTGATGTTGGTGTTGTAAGTCAATATATTGTCGAAAACCAATACGGTATTCATGTTTCGGTTGTCGGAAGCTGTACCGAAGCTGTTGCGTCCGTCGGTGGTCGATATTGGATCGAGGAATGTGGTGCTTACACCGTTACGGCGGTCCAGGGCTACGGATGATTTCAACTTCAGGTTGGGCAGAAAGCTGATGGTAGCGGCTCCGGATGCGATGAGGCGGTTCTCCTTGTTCTTGTTGTTTTTCTGGCGGGCCAGGTTTTCCATCGGGTTCATGATATTTACCCCGTAGAAGTTCTTATTGTATTGATTCGGCTTTTCAGGGTCCCAAATAGGAGCATAGGTCGGTGTGTTGATAACCGAGAGGACTACACCGCCACGGTTGGCACCCGTACCGGAAATGATGCCGGTGTTTCCGATATTGTCGGAGTAGGAGATATTGGCACTTACGTTCAGCCAACTGCGTATCTGGTTGTCAATGTTGGCACGGAAGCTATATCGTTTGAAGTACGTGCCTTCCAAAATGCCTTTTTCATTCAGATAACCGGCAGAGAGGAAGTATTTCATCTTTTCGTTTCCGTTAGATACGGACACCTGGTAGTTTTGGGTCTGTCCGGTTTTGTAAACTTCATCAAACCAGTCTGTCTGGTCTGTTAGACCTTCAAGGGCAGCGGGGTTGACAGCCCCGATTTCTTCCTGTAACTCACGGTATTGTTCTGTATTCAGGGCATCCATGCTCTTGGCTACTTTCGTCATACCATATTGTACGTTCAGTGCCACTTTGGCATTGCCTTCTGCTCCGGCTTTGGTCGTAATCAGTACCACACCGTTGGCTGCACGCGAACCATAGATGGCTGCCGATGAGGCATCCTTTAGGATAGAGAGACTTTCAATGTCGTTGGGAGAGAGAAAGTTGATGTTGTCCACGGGCACACCGTCCACTACGTAGAGCGGGTCGTTGCTGCCGTTGAATGAGGTGGTACCACGTACGCGGATGCTCATGCCTCCGCCCGGTTCACCGCTGGGTTGCATAACCGACACGCCGGCTGCTTTGCCTTGCAGGGCTTGGGCTGCCGATACAATGGGGCGTTGGTCCAAATCCTTTGTAGAAACCGTGGATACGGCTGTGGTTACGTCTTTACGCTTCACACTTCCATAACCGATAACTACCACTTCGTCCAGCAGTTCGTTATCTTCCTGCAATGTGATATTCATGTTGGTGGTTGCTTTTACCTCTATCGTTTTGTAGCCGATGAAGGATATTACCAGTGTGGCATTCTGTCCTACACTCAGGGAAAACTCCCCGTCCAGATTGGTAACAACACCGTTGGCGGTACCCTTTTCCAATACGGATGCGCCAATGACCTCCAGGCCTGCAGCATCTGTTACTTTACCCGTAGCTGTCAATCGTTGGGCAAATGCATTTGTTGACATTAGCAGTACGAGTAATGTCAAAAGGAGCTTGTAACTCCGCGTAAGAAGATTTCTTGTAATCATTCTCATAGTACTTTAATTGAAAGATTTAATTTATTATTAGAAAAGTATGTCCTAATAGAGATTGGTGGTTTTCCATAGTACACTTTTCTTTCTGTGCTGCAAAGATAGCGGACAACCCTATTCGTCCGATAGGCAGGTAATATGGAGAAGTAAGTCTGTGTGAAATGTAAATATCAGATATATAATAAGTTGTATTCTTGCTGATTACTGTGTAAAGTAAAGGTCGGCCACTATGGAAGGAGGTCTGTATATACTGTTTTGTCGCTTTGAGCGGTCGAAATATCTCTTAAATTTCATGTACTTTTTAGGGTGGAGGTAGTTTATGTTTAGATAGATTAATTTATCTTTGTGCTCTCAGCCTTATATAGATAATAGAAATGAAAAGAAAAATCATAGCTTTACTATTTTTGCTGATGGGGTGTACCTTTCTGAATGCGGCACCTTACAGTGAAAAGATAAAAGAACTGCTGGTGCGTCTTGATTCTCTGATTGCGCAAAAAAACACGTTTGCTATGCTTAAAGAGGCGAAGATTGCCCAGTTGCACAAGTTGCGAAAGGATGTGCGTACTTTGGAGGAGAGATATTGGCTGAATAAAAATCTTTATGATGAGTATTGTGTCTATAATGCCGATTCTGCAATGAATTATGTGGCAGGCAATTTGGACATAGTTTATAAGCAGAATGATAAATACCGGCAGATGGAGTGGAAGATAAAAAAGTCTTTTACTGTTGGCTGCCACCGGTCTGTTGAAAGAAGCCCAGGATGAGTTGGACGGAGTCTCGGGCGGTTCGCTCCCCAAAGAATTGTTAGTGGACTATTACGGACAAATGTTGTATCTGTATTCGCATTTCAATCAGTATACCGGTAGTGAAATGGGTACTTTGCATGAACATTATGCACAGTTGGAGCGTGTTTACAAGGACTCTTTGAATATGGTTCTTACCCCTGAAGACCCCTTGTTCTTGTGGTATAAAGGGCAGGTAGTACAAGGTACGGACAGTATGTATGTTTTTAAAGAACGTTTGCAGAAGGGAATTCTTAATTCTGCATTCGACACTCGGCGCGATGCCATGAATGCTTACGTGCTGGCCTGCTTTTATCGCGAGTCCGATGAGCAGGAAAATTATCTGACTTACCTGATATATTCTGCTATGGCCGATGTACGTATCTCCAATAAAGATATTGCTTCGTTGGAAGAGCTGGCGGGGGTACTTTTTAGTTTGGGTGATATTGACCATGCTTATGTCTACATGAGTTACTGCTTGCAGAATGCCTTGGCATATCGGAACCGGGTGAGGGTAGTGGGCATCTCTGCGGTGCAGGACACCATTCATCAGATCTATCAGGAACGTAATCAGAGGCAAGAAGCGCGGTTACGTATGTATTTGGTACTGGTCAGTGTCTTGTCTTTGATATCCTTGTTTGCCTTCCTATATATATACAAGCAGATGAAGCGGTTGAAGCAGTCGCGCCAACAGCTGAATGAGGCAAACAACCGCTTGAATAAGCATGTGGAAGAGCTTTCGAAAATGCACGGACAAGTGGCAGAAACGAATGTACAGCTTACTTCTTTGAATGAACAGTTGAGGGATACCAATAATCAGCTTCGTGAATCCAACTATGTGAAGGAGGAATACATAGGTTATGTCTTTTCCATTTGTTCCAATTATATCAGTAAGCTGGATGAGTATCGGAAAAATATCAATCGTAAGCTTAAGGCAAACCAGTTGGAGGATGTGAAAGCATTAACCGATACTCATTCTATGGCACAGAATGAGTTGAAAGAGTTCTATCATAACTTTGATGCTATCTTCTTGCACATTTATCCGGATTTTGTAAGTGACTTCAATGCCTTGCTCCATCCTGACGAGCAGATTGTGCTAAAAGATGGTGAGTTACTGAATACGGAATTGCGCATTTATGCTTTGGTGCGTTTAGGTATCACTGATAGTGTGAAGATTGCCGAATTCTTGCATTATTCACCTCAGACCGTTTATAATAATCGTTTGAAAACACGTAATAAGGCTATCATTCCTCGGGAAGAGTTTGCTGCCGTTGTGCGTTCTTTGGGTAGGGCACAGAAGTGGATTTGATAAAGGCTTCTACTGATTGTCGCAGTATGGTGCGTAGATGACACCTAAGAGTTAGGAAAAAAAACTGCGATGTACTACCTTGTTTTTCTCTAAAAACTAGTCTTTCTACAGCAATGTTCTTTTCTTACCACAGCTGTGGAAAGAAAGAAACACGGGTGTGGTAAGAAAGAAACATATCTGTGGTGAGAAAAGTTGTTCAGTAGTTCTCGTT